>PVML01018774.1_pt1 | contig 61441 bp, 66 predicted proteins | sample 1853371 | NCBI WGS metagenome assembly PVML01 (sample SAMN08533508, study PRJNA380276) | Human gut metagenome, whole genome shotgun sequencing project. | isolation source: participant 1, chromium library | host: Homo sapiens | collected 2017 | reverse complement strand
GAAAGAGCCGAAACTTCATCCCAGGCTGGATGAGGTTTTTTTATTCTCCTGCCGCTTTACGGCGAGTTTCCGAACGGCTTATCCAAGCCATAAACGCTGATCTTCACTGCTTCAGGATACTTTATTGAGAAATTGGCTTTTTCATTCCAAGCTCACAAAAAATATTCTGTGAACGGTTGTTTTGCCTGCCGGAAAGAGTCTATAATGAAAGCATTGGAAAAGTCCTTGGGCCTGTCTGCCGATCTTCGTTTTCTCTGCCCGTTACAAAGATCAGATTCGACAGCCGGCCTGGTTAACGCATCGCACCGGTACTTCCGGATCAAGGAGATCGTATGAAATTAGAAATCAGCAAAGAAGAGCTGCGGAATTTTCTGCTGCACGCCACCGACGAACAGCTGGCGGAAATGATCGAGTTTATCCACCCGGTCGATATTCTGGAAGTCATCCACGAATATAAAGAGGATGAAGACGTCATCATGAAGCGGCTGCCTTCGGAAATCCTGGCCGAAATCGTCGATGAAGAAGAAGACGAGGAAAAATACGGCTTGTTGTCGCATTTCTCCGATACTGAACAGATGGTCATCCTCGAGGAAATGTCCTCCGATGAAATTACCGACCTGGTTTCCGTTTTGGACGAGGCGGAATCGGAAGACGTCTTAAGCAAGATGAACGTTGAAGACCGCCAGGAAGTCCGCGAGCTGCTGAGCTACGATGCCGATACTGCCGGCGGTTTGATGGCGACGGAATTTATCAGCTTATCCCAGCACATGAGCGTGCTGCAGACGTTGGAATATTTGCAGAAAGCGGCGCAGGACGCGGAAATGGCGTACTACCTGTACGTCGTCGATCAAAGCAACGTCCTGACCGGCGTCGTTTCGCTGCGGGAAATCGTCGCTCACAGTTTTGATACGCTGATCCGCGACATCGCCAACCCGAACGTCATCTCCGTCCCCGCCTCGACCGATCAGGAAGAAGTCGCACGGATTTTCAGCAAGTACAGCTTCCTCATGATGCCGGTTGTGGATGAGCACGATCACATCCTCGGCGTCATCACCGTCGACGACGTCATGGACATCATTGAAGAAGAAAACACTGAAGATATCCACCGACTGGCGCAGATCAACGAGGAAGAAAAAGTCGACGGCAGTCTGATTGAATCGTTGAAAAGCCGACTGCCCTGGTTATTTATCAATCTGCTTACCGCCTTTCTGGCCTCGTCCGTCGTCGCGGTCTTTTCCGGAACGATCGAAAAAGTCGTCGCCCTGGCGGCGGTCAATCCGATCATCGCCGGGATGGGCGGCAACGCCGGCACACAGTCGTTAACGATCGTCGTCCGCGGTATCGCGCTGGGTGAATTAACGGGCGACAATGCCCGGCGGGTCTTTTTCAAGGAATTCGGCGTGGGCATTTTGAGCGGCGTCAGCATCGGCCTGGTCGTCGCGCTGATCTGCGGCGTCATGCAGCAGAATCCGATCTTCGGGCTGGTCGTCGGCCTGGCAATGCTGCTGAATATGGCGTTTGCGACGATCGCGGGTTACGCCGTGCCAGTCATCCTCAAGAAAATCAACGTCGATCCGGCATTGGCTTCGTCGGTCTTTGTGACAACCGTGACGGACGTTCTGGGATTCTTCTTCTTCCTCGGTCTGGCGACGTTGTTTCTTCCGTATCTGATCTGACCTTCCAAAAACACTTTCACTTACGGCAGTCAATGAACTGCCTTTTTTAACTGCTTTGTGGTATATTGGAAACCAGAAAAGGAGGGGAAACCGATGCTCCTGTGCTGTTCCCAGCGCACCGATCTGTGCGCGTTTTACAGCGAGTGGCTTGTCCGCCGCTTTCAGAACGGGCTTGTCGATATCCGCAATCCGTTCACGCCCAAACAGGTGCTGCGCGTGGAGTTTTCACCAAGTCAGGTCGATGCGGTCATCTTCATGACCAAGAATCCGACACCGATGCTGGATAAGATGGCTGTCTTCCGCGATTACGCGGTCGGTTTCCAGGTCACGGTGACGCCTTATGGTCCTGAAATTGAGCCGGGCTTAACAGATAAGCGCCAGGTGCTGGACAGCTTCCGCCAGCTGGCTGACCAGCTCGGCCCTTCTCACATGATTCTGCGGTATGATCCGATCTTCTTATCTCAAAAGTACGATGAAGCGTTTCACCTCCGGGCGTTTGAACGCTGCTGCCAACAGCTGGCGGGTTCCTGCACGCAGGTCATCATCAGCCATCTGGATTTCTATAAAAATACCCGGAAGCATCAGCGGGAACTGAACTGGCAGCCGGATTCTCTGGAGCGCTTTGCGGCGTTAGCGTGCCGGCTGGCTGAGATCGGCGCTCGTTACGGTATGCGGCTGCAGCTGTGCGCGGAGGATCTGGATCTGAGCGCTGCCGGCATTGAGAACCGCAGCTGCATCGACAGTGAATGGCTGTGGGCGCTGACTGGGAAAACAGTGGAATATCCGCTGACCCAGGCCCGGCCGCATTGTCATTGCCTGCAGGTCACGGACTTGGGCGAATACAACAGCTGCGCTCATCATTGCCGCTATTGCTACGCCAACTTCGACGAGGCGCAGATCGCCCGGCGGAGAGCGCTGCACGATCCGCAATCCACACTTTTAATCGGTCAGTTACAGCCTGACGATCAAATCGTTATGAAAAAAAAGTCTGAACGGCAGCTGCGCCTGTTCTAGACTTTTTTGTTATGCCAGCGTTTCAATTTTCGCTTGCAGCTCTGCCAGCGTGCCTTCAAACTCACATTCCACCGGCCGGTTCTCCGTGTTTAACAAACAGTCGGTGATCAGCCAGCCTTCCATGCCCAGTGAACGGGCCGTCATGTCTTCTTTGACGTCGTTGCCGATCATGACGCACTGCTTCGGGTCAAGATTCAACCGCTGGAGGATTTCTTCATAGTATTTCGGATTCGGCTTGCAATAGCGGCAGACCTCAAACGTCGTGATCCAGTCGAAATCATTCTGGTTCAGGCCGGCCCAGCGGATCCGGTTTTCCGTCGCGATCCGCGGGAAGATCGGGTTGGTCGCCAAGACCAGCGTATAGCCTTTTTCTTTCATCCGCTTCACAATTTTATTCGCCAGCGGTGTCGGCGCGCAGGCTTCGATCGCTCCGTTGAATTCGTTGCGGTAGTAGTCGAGGAATTCTTCTTCCAGCGTTTCATGATGCAGCCCTGTCAACACATCGAAAATCTGCCAGAACACCTGTTCATTCGTCGAGCGTCCGTCGTTGCCCACCATTGCCGCCGTGCCTTTCCAAATTGTTTCAACCAGCTGCTTCGGATCGATCTTCCCGGCCATCTTCTTCGCCAGTCGGGAAAAATAGCTGTGGACAAATTGATCCTGATCCATCGGCAGCAGCGTGCCGTCCAAATCAAAAAAATAGGTTTTTTTCATCGTCAGATTCCTTTCGCAATGGCTCTATTATACACAAATTACCAATATCATAAAAGCGGACAATCGTTTTCGATTGTCCAATTTTCTGCTTATTTTCTACTCATTCGATCAGTCGTCTGAGCGGAACGTCGTTTTTGAATCAGCGCGGCCAGAACCGAAGCGATGACAGCCGCAATAGCGACGATCAGCGCTTCCCGCGTCCGCCCTTCGATCAGAAAGTTTCCGATCAGCGTACCGGCCAAGACTGGAATGATCGAGCCGACACCGCAGCAAAACAGAAAAACGGACCAGCGGACATCCGAAACCGCCGCCAGATAAGGCTTGACCACATTAGGCAGAATCGGCAGAAGAAACATCAGGAAACAGTAAAGCTCTTTATTTTTTCCCGTCAGCCAGTGATGGAAACGCTCCAGCGACCGCGAAATCTTCGATTCCGGCGACAGCTGACCGAGCAGCTTTTCCGCAAACAAATAGACAAGACCGTTGCCCAGAACCATCCCCGCCAGAATGACGAGCGACCCGAATAACGGACCATAGCTGGCCCCGGCCGCCGCCTGCAGCGACAGCGCCGGAATCAGCGACGTGATTACCTGCACCATCTGAAGCAAAATCAGAAACAACACGCCTTTCAGCCCCAGTGCGCGGAAGTACAGCTGAATCGCCTGTTCGTCGCCGCTTTTCAATAACGCATTGACCGCCGGAAGAAAATCCAATGCCGCCAGCACAAGCAAAAGCACGCCCGCAATCGCGGCGATCCCCTGCAGCCGGTTCCATTTTCGTTGCTTATTCATAAGAAAAAATCACCAGGGATCCCGGTGATTTAAAGATGAATGACTTCCTGCGTCGTTTTGACGATCATCGTAATATCAGCGCCTGTTACATCAAAATCAACGTCTTTCACCGTTAAGCTGATTTCCTTTAACAGTTTCTCTGCTTTTTTCTGCGCGAGTTCATTTAACTGTTTAAACTCAATTTTCATATCTAACACCTCGTTTCTATTTTACCATGAAAGGTCTGCTTTGAATATAGCGGAATTCTGACAAGTTTTGTCGAATTCTTAACTTTTTGTTTTCTTTTTGCCAATCGTTTATTCCACTAACCGTTTTATGAAGTTGCCCGTGATCTGCAAGCCCTCGTTGACGATGATGAAAGCTTTGGGATCCATCTGCGTAATCATCCGCCGCAGGTCGTTGACCTCGTCCTTGGACACAATTGTGACCAGCACCTCGGTTTCTGTCTGGGTGTACGCGCCCAAACCCTTCCAATACGTCACCCCGCGCACAAAATCCTTGAGGATCCGGCTTTTGATTTCCGGATTCTTCGTAAAGATCATCAGGCTCATCTCGATGTTCTGAAGATGAACCTTATCGAGCACAAACGAGTACACGGCAGCATAGATGATACTGTAAATCGCGATCGGCAAATCGAACAGGAACGCGCACAGACAGTACACCAGCGCATTGAACAACAGCTGAAGCTTGCCGACGCTGAACGATTTCCAATGCAGCGCGGCATACACGCCGACGATATCCGTTCCGCCGCCGCTGGCCCCGCTGACCAAGGTCATCCCGATCCCCAAAGCTCCGACAATCGCCCCGATAATGAGCGAAGCCAGCACGTCGTCCAGAATCGGGACGGCGGGAATCGGAATCAGCGAGAAGCAGATGGTCTGAGTGATCAGCGACAGCAGCGTCCCGAGAAAGAATTTGCGGCTTAACGAGCGGTAAGCCATAACGAACAGCGGCACATTGATCAGAAAGTTGATCACGCCCGCGATATCAAAACTGAAATTCAGATTCATCCGGCTGACCAGCACCGTTCGGAAAATCTGCGACAGTCCGACGATCCCGCCGTTATAGAGATTGACCGGAACGACAAAAAGATTAATCGAAGCCGCAAACAGCGCCGACCCGATCAGAATCATCGTGTAATCATAAGCTTGTGAATGGCGTTTCATGAATTGGTTCCTCCTGGTTTCCCCACGGATCCTCTCCTATTTTATATGAACTCGTGTAATTCTACCAGTCTATTTTTGACTTTTCATCTTTCTCTTTTATCTTGTTCAATTCCCGATCAAAATAATCGGGAACACACTTGTTTTATGGTATGATTAAAGTAAGCAAAGCAGGTGATTTGAATGGACGTCAAAGCGTTAACCTACTACGTCGCCATCGTCGATCAGAAAAGCATCAACAAAGCCGCTGAAATTCTTTACATCAGCCAGCCGGTTTTATCCCGAACCGTTCAGGCGTTAGAAGACGAGCTGGGCGTCCAGTTATTGATCCGAACTAATCATGGAATTGAAATGACCCCGGTCGGTCAGAGCTTATATTATTATGCCCATAGCATTCTTTCGCAGTTTGACGAGATCGAACGGCTAAAGAAAACGTATCATGCGGTGGTGGAAACGCGCTTGTCGGTGTCAACGGCGATGCTTCTGCTTCAAGACGTGATCGTGCAGGACTATTTCAAAGCGGCGCCCAGTGATCATGCGGTCATTAACATTCAGGAAACCGGTATCGAGCAGGCGATCAAGAACGTCAGCGATCAGGTATCCGAGATCGCGATCATGACCTTGAACTCCGTGTAGCACCGGGTCATGACCCGGGTGATTAAAATTCAGGGATTACAGATGCACTCGATCAAGAAGGACGCGGTGTACGTCCATCTTGCCCAAACCCATCCGTTAGCCCAGCGAAGTACAATTGCCACGTCCGAGCTGTTGGACATGACCTATCTGCGGATGCCGCAGGATTTCTACACTCAGCTCAACTACACGTTCAAAGTCGGCGATCAGGAACTGACAAACTTCAAGAAGACCGTCACGATCAACAATTACCACACGATGATCAATCTGTTGAAGCACAGCGATTCATTCATGTTCGGCAACTGCTGGCAAGCGGCTGATCTCAAGAAAGGCGGCATCGCTTCCATTCCCTTGGAAACGGACAATGTGTTCCGTCATTTAGTTTGGATCGAACGCCAGCGGCATACTTTATCCAACGAAGCCAAGCTCTTTCTAGACTTATTTTGTTCCTCATTAAGTGAATAGTATTCCTTATTAAAAGTATAATTTCATAAAAAGTATAACCAGGCTATACTTTATTGATATTACACACTTACGAATTTTCCTCTTATAATAAGAATGTAAACATATTCTAGTTAAGAGGAGGAATATTATAATGAAGAAAAAAGCAATTCTTGGTTTCATGACCGGTGCGGCGATCGTCGCAGCGACTACAGGATCTTATGCAGCATGGGATAAGTTATCGGATACATCTACAACTACTTTAAATATTGGAAAACCTATTACCATTAGCCCAACAACTGGTTTAGCTTTTGATGAAACTGCCGTTAACGACACTAACAGTAAATTATATGAAGCAACTAACCCTTCTTATGAAGCATCTGTTACTTTTACTCCTGTTATTCCAGCAAATAGATCCGCTGATAATTTAGAGATAGAATTAGAAACTACGGTTGGCGGTTTAACTAAAGATACAGATTATACTGTAACATATGAAGAAGATGGGAAAGCATTAGATAACAATATAGATAAGACTGTTAGTTCTGGGGCGCAAACCTATTCTGTTAAAATCGAATTAAAAGATAGCGCTGTAACGAAGATTCCAGACTCCGATGTGAATGTTTCTGTAACAGCGACATTAAAAGAGCAAGCTTCAACAAATTAATTTTAAAAAAAGCCATCTTCGGATGGCTTTTTTAAAAGTATCTTTGATTCTAACTTAAATACTGATAAAATAGAAATAACTGCGGGGATAGTAACATGGGGACAAAGAAAAAGTGGAAAGTTAAGCCGAAGATTGTAAATTGGATATTCCGATTTATATCTTTTGTTTTGTTTTGCTATATCTTGGGGATGTTGTTCTTTCCCGATACCATGATCAATCTGACCGGTTTTCAATTCTATACAGTATTGAGCGGAAGTATGGAACCGAAAATTCCAACCTATTCGCTGGTGTTATCCAAGAACATAAAATCGGATGATGAACTGGTTCCCGGTACAATCATTACCTTCCATGCGAACCGGCTGGGTGAAGATACGGTATTGACGCATACTTTAGCCAAAACCGAAGTAGAATCGGATGGCCGGGTACGGTATTATACGCAGGCTTATGCTTATGAAGGGCTGGATGAATATCACACATACCGGCAGGATATCGTCGGCATCTATGTCATGCATGTTCCTTTCCTGGGAAAGATTGTGTTGTTCTTACAGAGCCAGTATGCCTGGTTCATCATTCCGATTGTGGTCGTCATCCTGTTCTTGTCGTGGATCGTGGAATTGTTGATGGAGCGCAACGAATTGATCGGCAAGCGCAATGCGGATAAGCTGACCAGCGATCTGAAAGAGATCGAACAGGCTGAGTTCAGCTTCGACAGCACGACCATTCAAAATTCCTTCCTGGTCGTCAAAGGGCTGGTCATTTATAACGGACAGTGGCAGACGCCGATTGCCCGGATCGACTTTATGAATGAAAAATATGAAATTCTCGATACTGCGTTGTTGTATCTGCGGCCGAAGAAATCCAAGCTGGAACACAAGCTGAAGTGGGTGGCGGTCGTCAAATATGACAAGAAGATTAAATATCAGGACGCGCATCTCTACTCGCTGGACTATCCGCTGAGTGAGAACGAGAAAAAGCAATTAAAGAAAAAGATCAAGAAAGAAAATCGCATGCTGAAAAAATCCAAACCGAAGGCAGTCTGAAAAAGGCTGCCTTTTCGTTGGATTCCAGGCAAAGGCTTAACGTCAGCCGGCGACTTCGTTTTCCTCCTCGACAAATTCATACATGTTCATTTCGTCGAAATCACAGAATTCAGCGATTGTCATATTAAAACCTAACGCTAACTGATGAATTGTTGCGATCCCTGGATTCTTGGTATGACCCTTGATGATGTTCTCCAATGTGGAGGTGCTGACGCCGGACATTTCAGATAATTTATAATATGAAATGTTACCTCTTTGTTTGCATAATTCCCGGATTCTTTTCGATATCAATGTTACGTATTCCATAGTTCAGCTTCCTTTCTTTTGTTTTTTGCGGTTCTATGATAGCAATATCGTTTCCCAATTATTCCCATATATGGGAATAGTATTTTTACAGGTAAGTGATTTTGAAAGAATTGCTGAAAAGGAGAGTAGAAAATTCACTTGATAACAAAAGAGAAGTAAGAATTTCACATGGTATTTATCAAGATAAAATGAGGTAAAAAATAAATTTATAATTTTTTCTTATTTCTACTAATTTCAATTAAATATGAATTACAACCTCTATCATAATCAATTTTCAAAAAGAAAGAATACAGTGTTTATTTAAAGTTTTTCTGGTATTTAATCTTTTTTTGATATACATTTTTTTGACACATTCAAAACATTAGGAATATACGTAGAAACAGACTCCAGCAACGGCCGGACAAAAGAAAAACTCTGCTCGTCCCGAAATCATTGCTTTGGGAGAAGCAGAGTTAGATTGATATTGGATTATTCTTCGGTGATTTCCACCTTGGTCATGACGTCACCGTTGCGCATGGCGCGGACAGCGCCAAGGTTGTCCGTCACCTGACCGAAGACCGTATGCACGCCGTCCAGATGCGGCTGCGGATCATGGCAGATGAAGAACTGGCAGCAGCCGGTATCCTTGCCGCGGTGAGCCATCGACATCGCACCCGCGACGTGCTTGTGCGGATTGTTTTTCGTTTCGCAGGGAATCGTGTAGCCCAGATCGCCCGCGCCGGTGCCGTAAGGACAGCCGCCCTGGGAAACGAAATGCGGAATGACGCGGTGGAAAGTCTTGCCGTTGTAATAGCCTTCCTTGATCAGCTTGACGAAGTTGGCGACGGTGATCGGCGCTTCGTCCGGATACAGCTCAAACGGAATTTCAGCTCCGTTAGCCATCGTAATTTTACCTTGAATTAAACCCATAATTTGTTCGCTCCTTTTCTTTCCTTCTTATTCTACTCTATTTTCAAAATCCTTGCATTAAGATTCGCAGGTCAGCCGGTACCGCACCACGATCTGTGGTGTACCCATATCTAATGTCTTTTCCACAGGCTTGGCCGTAAACCCGCAGTGTTCATAAAACTGGCGGGCCTGGACATTCGACTTGAGAACCCACAGAACAATTGTGGAATAGCCGCGCTGGCGCAGCTGTTCAATCCCTGTCTGCATCAGCTGCTTGCCGATCCCCTGACGTTGAAACTGAGGCAGCAGATACAGCGCCACGATCTCGCCCAGCAGTTCACCGTTGTCTTCTTCCGTGCCGATCCGGCAGAAACCGACGATCTTGTCCGCCTGTTCTGCCAGCCAGATCTCCGCGCAGCCATTTCGCTTAAACGTTTCCAAGCTGCGCTGAAGGGTGCGGGTTTTCAGGAATTAGGGGTCGATCAGCCCGGCATATGCGGCCTGCCAGCTCAGTACGTGAACTTCTGCCAGACCCTGTGCATCCTGCGGACTGGCTTGACGGATTCTCATTCGGAATTCCTCATTTCTTGGATTGGATATACGTCTGGACGTCTTGTTCAATCAAGGTAAACGGACGCGGACCGTGATCCAGGATCACGCTGTAAAAGTCCTTCTGATCAAAGCGATCCGACAGGGCTTCGCGGGCTTGATCGCGCAGCTGTTCCATCTTCATTTCGCCCACGCCGTATGGCAGCAGCACGCCCGGGTTGGCAACCAGCTGAGGATAAATCTGTGCCGCTGCGTCTTCATAGCCGAAATTGCTCAGATAGCTTGTCAGATCCGCTTCGCTCCAGCCTAAGCCATTCACCCCCATATCGCACAGGGATTGCAGATAGTAACCGAACATCGCGTTGATCTGCAGGGCTTCGATCAAATTTTCATCGTCGAGGCCCAGCCAGCGGTAAGCTTCCAGCGCGATAATTTCCGCCCAGCCTTCCACGTAGGCAGTTTCCGAAAGGACGTGGCGGATCAGGTGAGGATCGGTATGCTGGAAATAGTTATGTTGGTAACAATGTCCCGGGAATCCTTCGTGCGCCAGCGTAGTCCACAGCGTTTCGGAATTGTCGGCATACGCGGGATTAACCTTCATGATATTTTCCGTTTCCTGATCCAGCGGCGGGATCAGATAGTAGGCGATCGTATTCTCGCTGGCGATACTGGCGTCAAGAAAGCTGACGGTATAGCGGATCGAGGGAATTTCCGGCACCACTTCCGTCATTTTCTTTTCAAATTCCGCTAACAGCTCCGTTGCGTCAACGGTCGGGAATTCCACAGTTTCCAGCTTCTCCAGCAGGTTTGGATCCTGCTGGGCCAGCGTCTGCATGCGCTGCAGCTTCTGAATCAGGAAATTCTCCAGCTCACTGGCCAACTCCATAATCGTCTGATCGGTTCCGGTTTTGGCTTGCATCAACAGCTCGTAATAAGCGCGTCCCTGCTCGCCATACGCTGCCGCCAGACCGCCCTGACCCTTGGCGCTGCCGCGCAGGGCTTCCAGTTCTTCCCGGACATGACGGTAGCTTGGCAGATAGGTTTCCTTCATCAGCGTTTCATTCTCGTTGGCATAGCGCTGACGCTGCTCGTCGCTCAGGCTGTTTATCGCGTCCAGCTTTTCCTCAAAATTAACGATCAGGGCATTGTCGTCTACCTTTTCCACAAACCGGTCGATTTCCGCCAGCGTGCTGTCAAGGGTTTCATCCTGCAGGAAGTAGCCGCGCCGAGCCTGGTTTTGGGTATAGGTCAAGGCTTCGTTAAGATAGCGTTCCACATCCGCCAGCAGCGTCAGATACAGCTGGACGTCCTCTTCCGTTTCCATGCGGAACTCAAGGAAGTTCTGATTTAACGCGCCGATCAAGCCCTGGTTCGGCTCGAACAGAAATTGTAAAGGCATGTATTCGTTCATCGCTGACGTTTGTTCCAGATCGCGCTGCAGCAGCTGATAATTAAGCTGCTGGACAGCCGTGAGATCCTCCGGCTTGAACTTCTGTAAATTCTGCAGCGCGGCTTCGGTTTCCTGTTGATGGCGCAGTTCGTCGGCTTCGCTCAGACTGCCCAGCGTCATCGGCTTCTCACGGATGCCCAGAGCCGCGGGATCCGTCAGGGAAAAATGCAGCGTCAGGGCGTCCTGCGTCAGCTGGCGGCGGGTTTCCTCCATCAGGAATTCATCGAAAGCTTTCTGGACCTCCGTGGTTCCCGTCTGCGCTTGCGGCGCGGGACTCGCTTTTTTTGCGGAAAACAGCGAGCAGCCGCTGCCGGACAGGATCAGTGCGGATGCCGCCAGCGCCAGTCCGATTTTTTTCAGGTTCATGTTTTTCCTTCTCCTTTCGACGACATCGGTTCGTCATCGTTAGTTTAGCATCAAAGCGGGCGGCGCATACGTGATCAGCGGCGCAGACTGACTTCGCTTAAATCCCAGACGGCGTCTGCCAGATCGGTGTAGAATTCTTTTTCATGACAGACCAGCAGCACCGTTCCCGGATATTCAGCGATCGCTTTGTGCAGCTCGTCCTTGGCGTCCTGATCGAGATGATTGGTCGGTTCGTCCAGAAACAGCACGTTGTATGGTGTGTTCAGCAGCTTGCACAGCCGCAGCTTCGCCTGTTCCCCACCGGACAGCACCATCACCTGACTTTCGATCTGATCGGTCGTCAAGCCGCACCGGGCTAACGCGCTGCGGATTTCATATTGGGAATAGGCAGGATAGGTCTGCCACAGTTCCTCGATGCAGGTGCGGCGGATCGGCTCGGTGATTTCCTGTTCAAAATAGCCGATCTCCACATGCTCGCCCAGCTGGACGGAACCGCTGACCGGCGGGATCAGCCCCATCAGACTTTTCATCAGCGTTGTCTTACCCAGTCCGTTCGCGCCGGTAATCACCACTTTCTGACCCTTTTCCAGCACCCGGTTGATCGGTTTGGACAGTGGTTCGTCATAGCCGATTACCAGATCGCTTGTGGAAAAGACGACCTTGCCCGGGGTTTTCCCCATCTGAAAGCGGAAGGTCGGCTTCGGCTTTTCCGCGCTCAGTTCAATCCGTTCCATCTTCGCCAGCTTCTTTGCACGGGAATTCGCCATGCCGCGGGTCGCGACGCGTGCTTTATTGCGGGCGACGAAGTCCTCCATCCGGGCAATTTCCTGCTGCTGACGCTGATACGCCGCTTCCAGCGCCAGCTTGTTCTGTTCATACAGGCGGTGGAATTCGTCGACGTTGCCGACATAGCGGGTCAGCCGGCAGTTTTCCACATGGTAGATGAGATTGACGACCTCGTTGGTAAACGGCATATCATGAGAAATCAGAATAAACGCGTTTTCATAGTTCTGCAGATAAGTTTTCAGCCAGCGGATATGCTGCTCATCAAGATAGTTGGTCGGTTCGTCCAGAAGCAGAATGTCCGGTTTTTCCAAAAGCAGCTTCGCTAACAGAATTTTCGTGCGCTGGCCGCCGGACAATTCGCTGACGTCCCGGTCCAGTCCGATCTCGCTCAGCCCCAGCGCCTGGGCGACTTCCTCAATCTTGACGTCGATCTGATAGAAATCATGGTGTTCCAGCGTATCCTGCCATTCGCCGATCTGTTCCAGCAGCTCGTCCATCTCGTCTTCCGTGCAGTCTGCCATCTTTTCATAACCGGCCGTGATCTGTTTTTCGATATCGAATAGCCCGGCAAACGCCTGCGCCAGAGCGTCATGGATCGTCATCCCCGGTTCCAACACGGCGTGCTGATCCAGATAGCCGACCTTCACGTTCTTACTCCAGGTGATTTTTCCTTCCTCCGGTTCCAGCTTGCGCGTGATGATTTTCATAAATGTGCTCTTGCCCTCGCCGTTGGCTCCCAGCAATCCGACGTGTTCGCCTTTTAACAGGCGGAACGAGACGTCCTCAAAAATACTGCGGCCGCCAAAGCTGTGGCTGCAGTGTTCCAGCGTTAAAATACTCATAGTCTAACCCTTCCTTGTTTGATTTGATAAGATAACGGATTCAGTGTAACGAATGGCGGTCAGGTTGTCAATTCCAAGCGCGGATTTCAGCGTTTTTCTTGGGCTTCAAAATAAAAGTTTGAAGACCTTACTGAATTTCAGCCGGTTTCAAACTTTTCAAATTTATTCGTTTTCTAGATCATTGTTCTAAAGCCCGCATCGCCTCAGACGGAATTACAGTTGTTCACGCACCATCATCAAGGCATATCCAAGCAAATTCTGACCTTGCCACTTTTTCCTGTTCATTCTGTCAGGATCAGACATCGAAAGTCCGATGCCCCAGATCCGGTCTTTTACCGCACACTCTGCTAAAACAGCATCTCCTGTTGCCTTAAGTTGTTCTTTTAAATCCTCGTTTTGAGAAAATTTCGCAAGCAGGCCCTCGTAAACCACGATCTGACGTATTCCATTCCAATGATGATCATCGTAATTGGACACACGTCTGCCAAGTTCTTTTATCCGGGCAACATCCTCCGTGGCCAGAATCTGCGCTGCGGAAGCTTCATCGTGGAAGCAAACTGCTTTACGAGCCATCATAAACTGCTCCATTGAGGAGAATACGCTATTCTTCACTATAAATCGGGAAGGATACCAATTGCTTAAATATCCATTTTCGTCGTTAAGGTTATGAAAACAAACGATTTTCATCTTGTTTCACCTACTTTCCGCACGGCCAAATCCAAGTCTAAATCATGCAGTCCGGAATATGCTTTCTTTAGGAAATCGAACGGCACTTTCTCGATCACTTCCCAGCTCGGAATGTTGTAATACCATTGATAATACGCATAAAACTCGCCGATCCAATCGGGCATGAACCCGCCCAGAGCTTTACCTGCCTTCAAAGTATACTTTTCCGTTTTGATAAAGTATATCCACAATTCTTCGGCGCTCATTGTGTTGACATAGGCCATCGCTTCGTCAAACCTTTTTCTTGTTTTGCTTTTCATGTACTGTTCGATAAAATCTTCTGGATCCTTATCCGGGTAGGAATGAGCTACAAAATCAAACAATTTTTCTTGACTTTCAACAACAACATTTAAATAGTCCTCTGGATATGCTCGCATCATCATTCCTCCTCAAACAGCGTGCTGAACACCTTTGCAACCTTGTTTGCATCAGATCTGCCTTGCCGTTATATCCCGCTGAATCCTCGTTAATCAATGCTCTTGAGCACAGCCAGCTGACGCTGCAGATCCGCGATCGTGATCTGCGAGGTGCGCACCTGTTCCAGCCAGTTTTCCACCTCCGGCATCTCCCGGCCTTCTTCCCGGGCTGACGCGTACGCCCGGCCGATTTCCATGTACGCCGTGTTCAACATCTCTTCCGTCGCTTTCAGCTGACGTTTCAGTTCGATCTGACGCTTGGTCTGATCCAGCTTGTCCTTTGCCCGCTCCGTGCCTTTTTCCGCGGCCTGCGTCACGTTCTGGACGAGCTTTTCCGCCTGTTTCTTGAAATCCATTTCTGATTCCTCCCTTACCGGTTTTTAAAGGAAAGCATTTCGATAAACAACGCGATGCCTCCCAGTATACAATATGCCGCGATCAGCGTCGTCAGCACGATCGCCGAGCTTAACGGACTGATCAGAAAACAAATACCAGCGATCACCGAAAGCACGCCGCCCGCGATCGCCATGCCGGAACCCTCGACCCGGAAATAGTTCAGCTTCATCGCGTAATCGAGCTTATGGATTCCGATCACAATCGCGCTGACGCCCAAGAGGACGGCGAACACCGTGATGACCATTTCCGCATCGGCCCGCAAAAGCAAGACCGCGATCAACAGATCGAACAGCCCGCGGACAATCGTCAGACTTTGCCGGAACAGCGCACTGGTCGACAGGTAATCGAGAATTTCCACGATCCCGACCAATCCCAGAATGACCGCAATTCCCCGCTCAATCCACAAAACGACCGACTGCGGACAGAACAACAGCACGATGCCGAGCACGACCAGCACCGCCGCCAGGACAAGTCCCAGCCGGCGCAGGGAACGCAGCTTGCGGTTGATTTTATCCTGCATTTCATAAAAGCTTTCCTGATTGCCTGAACTAAAAATAAACATAAAACCGCCTCCGTTTTCATTCAGCGTTATCTTTATTCTTCCATTATTCGCTTCTTTCCCCAGCTTGTCAACCGCGGCAGCCGGAAGTGACCTCAGTCCGCTAACAGCGTGTCGATCAGATCCGCCACGCCTTCCTCACGGCAGCTTGCCAGCTGCGGCCAGCCGCGGTCTTTCAAGGTCTGCGAGGCGTTGGCGACGATATAGGGATGGCCGACGATTTCCAGCATGCTCATATCGTTTTCGCTGTCGCCGACCGCGTACAAATCATTCACATCCAGATGCAGCTTATTGGCCAGGGCGCGCACCCCGACAGCCTTGGTCTGATGCTGATCATGGATTTCCAGCAGCTCGCCGCTGGTGCGGATCAGCTGCAGTCCCAGCGTTTCCGGCTGCAGCGCCTGCCGCAATCGCCGCGGGGTTTCTTCATCGGCGGCGTTGATAAACATCAACAGCTTGACAACCGCCCGGGGATCAATCGCATCGCGCAGCACCACGCGCGGATCCTTTAAAAATTCCAGATGGTCAATCTGTGCCTGCGGCATCGGCCGGTTGATCACAATTTCATCAAGCGTGTACGCAAAATAGGGAATCCCCAGCTGATCCATGACATCCATGCATCGCTGACTCCGCGCCCCAACGCATGCCAGCCGCTCAAACCGGCCGGTGGAAGGTTCCACCAGAACGCCGCCGTTGGAAGCGATGTGCCAGCCCTCCCGCATTTTCAACAGAGCGATCAGATCGTCAAACGCACAGGCGTTCTTGCCGCTGGCAAACACCAGCCGATGTCCGGCCGCCAGCCATCGCCGCAGCGCCGCTTCACTGCGGGGCTGAAGCTCCTTCATCGCTTCGATCAGGGTGTTGTCGATATCCAGAATCAACGTTTTTGACATAGCTTATTTCTCCTTTGATCTTCGTTGGAACAAGGTTTGTCCGTTGGAATTATTTTACCGTTTTTCCAGTAAATATGCTACACTATCCACAGAAAAGCGAGGTCTTCGTTATGATTCCCTTCCTATGTCCAGTCTGCCGCCGGCCGCTGACGCTGACGCAGTCTGTTTATCAATGTGAAAAACGCCACAGCTTTGACCTGTCGCGTTTTCATTACGTCAATTTAATTCGCTCATCGAAGAAAATCCACGGCGATAACGCGGAGATGGTTAAAGCCCGCACGCGCTTTCTGCAAAGCGGAGCCTACCAGCCGCTGAAAGATCAGTTAACGGAATTGATCCAGACGCTCAATCCCTCATCCGTGCTGGATTCCGGTTGCGGCGAGGGTTACTATACGCAGCTGTGTGAAACGCTGAAAAACTGCGAATGTTTTGGCATCGACTTATCCAAGGAAGCGCTGAAGCAGGCGGGGCGAAGCTGTCCTTCCGTTCATTTCGCAGCGGCTTCGGTCTTTGAGCTGCCGCTGCCGGATCAGTCGATCGACGTAATCTGGTCCTGCTTTGCGCCGCTGGCGATGGCTGAGAATGCGCGCGTGTTGAAAGATCAGGGAAAACTGATCGTCGTCAGCCCTGGCCCGCGGCATTTATGGGGCTTAAAAAAAATCTTATACGATACGCCGTATCTCAATCCACAGGAAACGACCGTGGCTCCGGAGTTTGATCTGATTGACGAACAGACTTTACGTTATGAAATACAGCTGGAAAGTCAGGCGCAGATTCAGGATCTCTTTACGATGACCCCGTATTATTACAAGACTTCGATTGAGGATAAACAGAAGCTTTCCGTTTTGACGCAGTTGTCCACAGAGGTGGAATTCATCCTGCGGATTTACGAGAAAAAATCTGCCTGATTACGAAAGATTGAATCGACTGACAGTTAAAATTACCCGGGAAATAATCGAGGTGAGTTCAATATGAAAATCACGCTGGCCGCTGCACTCTCCGTCAACGGAAACCTATCTCAGAACTTAAATAAAATCGAAGCGGTTCTGCACGCGCATCCTGATCAGGATTTCGTCCTTTTCGGCGAAGCTTTTCTTCAAGGCTTTAACAGTCTGACTTTTGATCCGGATCATGACCGGCAATGGGCTGTCGATCACAGCGATGCGCCGATAGGCTGGCTGCGGGATCTGGCAAGAACGGTTCATTCCGGCATCGGCGTTGGTTATTTCCGGTTTCATCAGGGAAAATGGACGAGCAATTATTTGATTATTTCCAATCAGGGGGAAATCCTGTTTGATTACGCGCGGATGTCGCCAGGCTGGAAAATCCACAGCGCTGATCCTCAGCTTTATACAGAAGGGACGCAAAGTGGAATCTTCCGTTATCATGGGAAACAGATCGGCGTCCTGTTATGCGGCGACGGCTGGACCAATGAAGTTGTTTCCGCCATGGCTTCGCGTCAGCCGGATCTGGTGTTCTGGCCGGTATACGTCTGTTTTCCTCTGACCGAATGGAAGCAGGAACAAGCCGGAGCCTATGCCCTTCAGGCAGGCAGCTTCGCAAAACGGGTTGTCCTGGTCAACAATCTGGACACACCCGGTGTTGAAGAACCGGCGCTGGGCGGCGCTTTCGATATACAAAACGGACAGATTCAGGCTTCACTGCCCTGGACTGAAGAAGGGTGTCTGACGTTGGAAATTCCGGAATAAAACCCCGTTTTTTTCTATGTCTAACCGCGAAACAAAATTTCATTTCAACTTGTATACAAGACGGTTGAACTTCTGGTGTAAACTTGCTACAATAGGGGCATAGAGAGGAGATTTCCCATGAACTTTGCAAATTATCCTGAACTGACCGACGCTGAGCTGAAAGACGCGATTCATTATGCTGTCGAACAGGTACGCAGCGGCTTAAACGACTTCACCACCAGCATGAAGTATCCCAACAGCGTCAACAATTTTTATCCCCTGATGGACAATACCGAATGGACCAACGGCTTCTGGACCGGCGAGGTCTGGCTGGCTTATGAAGCGACGAAGGAAGAGTGCTTCAAGCAGACCGGCCTGACGCATGTCGAAAGTTTCTTAGACCGCGTCAACCGCAACATCGTCCTGGAACATCACGACCTCGGTTTCCTGTACTCCCCTTCCTGTGTTGCGGCCTATAAGCTGCTTAACGATGAAAAAGCCAAGGAAGCGGCGCTGAAAGCAGCGGATAAGCTGATCACCCGGTTCCAGGAAAAAGGCGGCTTCATCCAGGCCTGGGGTCCGTTAGGCGCGAAGGACAACTACCGCTTGATTATCGACTGCCTGCTCAACCTGCCGTTATTGTACTGGGCAACGGAAGTCAGCGGCGATCCGAAGTATCGCGAAATCGCGCTGAAGCACATCCATACGGCCTTAAGCGTCGTGATCCGCCCGGATTATTCGACTTATCATACGTATTTCTTCGATCCGGAAACAGGCAAACCGAGCCACGGTGTTTCCCACCAGGGCAACCGCGCTGAATCCGCCTGGGCGCGCGGCCAGAGCTGGGGCGTCTACGGTCTGGCCATCAGCTACAAATATACCCGCAATCCGGAATATCTTGAGTTGTTCCGGCATGTTACAAAATACTTCATCGATCATCTGCCAAGCGATCTGATCCCCTACTGGGATTTCGATTTCACCGACGGCAGCGACGAACCGCGCGATTCCTCGGCCAGCGCGATCGCGGCCTGCGGTATGCTGGAAATGGCGAAATACGTGGATCAGGCGGAAGCCGATCAGCTGATCAGCGATGCCAAACGGATGATCAAAGCGCTGTACGATCACTGCGCCGTCAAGGATCCGAAGATTTCCAACGGTCAGCTGCTCAACAGCACCTATTGCCGCAGCACCCCGACCAACGGCTGCCGTCAGCACGGCGTCGACGAATGCTGCAGCTGGGGCGATTACTTCTACTTCGAAGCGCTCACCCGCTTAAGCAAAGATTGGGAAATGTACTGGTAATTAATCAATTTCACTTTCACAGCGTCCGTTCAAACGGGCGCTTTTTTTATTTTTCTTACCTGCTGCGCGCAGATAAAAAAAACCGTTTCCTCTCAGCTGTCCGCTAATTCGGATCCGGATTTTCTTCGTATGATTTGATTGAAATCCTCGGCCGCCTCAGATCGAGGTTTGTTCGATCAAAAGTCGGCGTTGGCGGTCAAGTTCCGCCTTTTCCCTTTGGGTCTGATCCTGCCGCGCCGCCAGATGATCCAGCAGCGCCTGAACTTCATCCTCGGCGGTTTTAGCTTGGGCAAGGGCTTTCTCTATCCGCTTCTGAACTGCCCAGTCCGTAATGAAGTTATCAAACAGAAGATCCAGAATCCGCAGAAACGGATCCACTGTTAACTCCAGCGAAGCATGGATATCCACATCGGTCAGCTCGCTTTCAAAGCAGCGCAGCTGATCCTCCAGCTGCTGGGCCAGCTGCTGCGCTTCCTCCAGCCGGCTATGCTTGACGAAACCGGTCATCATTCCGCCGCCGAACAGATCGACGGTTGACCACGTCAGTGCGTCGTCCATCTTCTCCACTAATCGGCGGGCTAAACCCCGCGCCACTTTTCCCGCGTCGGCCGCTTCCCGCAATTCCTGCAGCTGCCGCCGGCATTCCCGCTGCCGCGCTTCCAGCTGGAAAATCACCGCGGCCTTGTCCGGCTGTCTTTGCTTCAGATGCTCCGCTTTCTGCTGCAGCAGCCGTTCCCATTGCTGCTCACAGCCCTTCAGATCCTGCAGCTCATGTTCAACCTGGGCAATCCGGACAGCCAGGGCTTCCTGCTGACGGCGCGCAGCCTCAAATCGAGCCCCGGCCACAAGCGCTTCCCGGCGCTGCTCTGACAGCTTTTCTTCCAGCTGTCCATTCAAACGCGCCCACAAAGCGGCCCAGCTGAAGGCTTCGAGCTGATCAATATCCTGTTCTTCCTGATGCCAGCGTTCTTTCCGCAGCCCGACTTCCCAATTCAGCTTCGCCTGCTGCGCTTTCATCCGCTCCAGGCGGGACTTCAGCGAGACCTGCCGGTCCAGCTGTTCACGAACGGCTTCGATTTCCTGTTCCAAAGACGCCATTTTAATCTTCTCCTCCGGGACCTTCGCCTGAACTTTTCGGCTTTATCCATAATTAAAAGTACCAGTATTATTTTATCGAATTTTCCACAATGCTTCAATATTCCACATGGATATGATCGCCCGGGCTTTGTTCCTCATTCGTTAACAATGCCTGAAGCCAGCGTTTCCAGATCGTGTCCGGTCCCAGTGTCTGCCACGCTTGATACCCGGGATGAGCCAACAATTCGGCGCGGATCTGATCCAGCTGACCTTGCCGGTAGCTGAACATTGTCCGCTGAAATACCTCTTCCATAAGCTGACGCTGCTCCGGCGTCAGCTCTGCATTTTTCAATGTGGAATCCAGCGTGCTTTGATTGACCTGCCGCTGCGCCTGGACGGAATAGACAGGAAAATCAAGCAGATCCAGATTGGCAAGTCCCTGCGTCTGCGCCCAGGCGGCAACGTCGATCGTTTCCTGGGTATAATCCAAGCCTTCCATGCTGATCTGAACGCGGCCATAGGTATTCGGCCAGGCAATGGGCATCGGCAGCACGATTTCAGTCAGACTTTGCGCTCCGGCCGTGTCCGTCTGGATATGCCCGGTATGGCGGTGCCCGCTGATATGCGTTTTAACATTCAGTTGTTCCAGCAAGACTTTGACCGTGTCTGCCGCGGCGACGATGTCGCTGGAAGCCGTCACGGTGTGATCGAGCAGATTGTGATGGCTGAAGGTCAGCATCAGCCAGCCTGACTGCCGCGCTTGTTCTCCCAGGGCCTGCAGCCATTTCAAGGTTGCGTCCGATAACGTCCCCTCGCTGCCGCCCGGCCTTTCGCTGTTGGTATCCAGCAGAACAAGCAGCACCCCGGCGTCCGTAAGCTCCGCATAGCTCAGCGAATCGAGATCGCGGGAGTAGGCCTGATCATAGCCGAATTCATGATACAGGTTCACAAATTCTTCCCGCGTCACCATCGCAAGATCATGATTGCCGGGAATGACCCGTACCGGCACAGTTTCATTCACCTTCCGCAGCAGCGCCGCCATTTTCTGATGATCCTGTTCGTCGCCCTGATTGACTAAATCGCCAGTCAGGATAATCCGGTCCGGTTGAGCTTCCTGCATCTGCGCCAGCATCGCCGTCGTAATGGCTTCATTGTAAATCATCTGCGGCACAACCGACACCTGGGATTGCAGCCGTTCGCTCTGATAGTGCAGATCCGACGAACAAAGCAGTGTCAGCGATCCATTCAGCGTGATCGGCAAGGCCGGCTTTGGCGATGGAGCCGGCTGAGCAGATCGAACGGCGGTGCAGGCCGTTAGACAAAGCGCCAGTCCCAATAGTTTTATCTTTATTTTCAACATTGTTCTTTTCCTCGGGATTCTTTCTGATCAGGATCTAACCAGTCCCGCGCTAAATCACGCCGGATTCAACTGATTTCCTGATTCTGGTTATTTCTGATCTCTATTGTAGCGGAATCCTTCCCGATTTGCCACGGCTTTGACCGTCCGGACATCCCTTCGGTACAACCGATAAAAATCGTTGGTGCTCCAACGAGTCGTTTCAAAGTCTCCCCCTTTTCAATTCGGTTCTTGCTCCTATTTCCGTTCGCAAGCCTTGATAAAACAGAACGTTGTTAGCTGGAAAACAGACTTCCGGTTTTCACCGGTATCTTTCCGCTGTGCGCAACAGCCACAGGATCGCAATGAGAATCAGCGCCATCCAGAACAACACAAAACCGACGGTCAGTCCGGCTGGCAAAGGACGACCGGTCATGCTTAAAAATTCCAGCAAGGCAAATCCAAGAATCGTAAGCAGCTCCATAATTGAAAGAATCCTCAAGGTGACCGATTGAAGAGCTTCGCGATTATTTTCCGCCACTTCCGCCGGAATATTCCACCACTTTGGATGCCGACTGACCCATTCCAGAGCCGCGGTCATCAAAATTGAAAAACAGGGCAATAAAAACAACTCAGCTTTGCTTCCCCAGCGATGAACCGCACCGGCGGCATCATAATGAGCCGGGATTAAATCCGGTAGGGAAGGCCAGCGCAAAAACAAAATTGTCAGCTGTGTGATCACGATCAGCCAACAGGCAGCCCGGCACTTTTGATGAAAACGCTTCGCTTTTTCTGCCATTCCGACTCCTCCCTTTTCTTTTATTCCAGCTGCAGGAAATTCTATTTCTTTCTCCTTTCTTTCTGGTTCTTTATTCATTGTACAGACATGACCGTCGATAACGCAACCGCAGAATGGAATGAACTTCCCGGAGAAACAAATAAAAAAGTCTGTCTCTTGCTTTGGGAAAGACAGACCCGGATAAAAAGGAATAAAGATAAAGATTTTAAAGAAGGAAAATCAAGCCTTTGGCTGCGAATACAGGGGGAATCCGCAGCCGTAGACCGTCATGCAGGACAAAAGTCAAATGTCTCCGTATCTTTTGTCTTTGGGATAAATGAACTCTGTTTCTAATGATTATTTAAAGATCGCCTTTAACGCGTCCAAAAGGTTGTTGGAATCCAGCGTTGCCCCGGAGATCGCGTCGACTTCGACATTCTGACCGTTGATCACTTCGTCAAAGAAGGCTTTCAGCTGATCGTCGTCCATGAACATATTTTCACGGCCGGACACAATTTCCAGATTGGTAATCTTGCCGCCCTCAACCGTGGCCCGCAGCGTGTACTCGCCATGATTGCCCTTGATCAGCTGATCATACTGGCCATCCGGTTTCTTCGTGATATCAATTGCTTCTTCGACCTCACCGCTGACCTCCGTCGTTACCGTTGAACGGCCGCCGAACGCTGTATCTGCCGCAGCACGTCCGGTCGCGATCGCTTCCGCCAGGAACATGCCGTTCTGATACAGATTGGAAACGTAAGAGCCTAATTCACCGGCTTCATACAGATTCGGGATTGGATTGTCGTTCCAGTCCAGAACCTGGGCTTTGACGTTGCGTTCCGCGCCTCCGGTCGTTGCGACCAGCGTCGGGGTAATGCCGACCGCGTAGAACGGTGCGGTATCGATTGGTTCCATCGTTTCTATACTGCGTCCGAATTCATCGCGGCCGGATTGGCATCCCAGATTGTAGGCGTCGATCGTCGCTTTCAGTGCTTCCGGATCGCGGCCCAGCTTGCCTGCCAGTTCCTCAATCGTATCAGCTTTGATAATCCAGCCCTTCGCCACTTCTTCGGAGTTGTCATCGGACCAGACGTAGCCTTCGGTCGTGATCGGCCAGCTCAGCCACTTTGTAACGATCGCTCCGGCCGTGCGGGTCTTTTCATCAAAGATCAGATCAACCGGCAGCGCGCGGTCATGCGGCAGATCGACGTAATGACCGTATTCTTTGAATTTCATGTGCTGGCGATGATACGCCGCGGATTCGTTGTAGAACCGCTTGTTATCCGCGCAGACCTCGATCCAGCTTTTGCCGGCCATCGAGAAGTTGCGCATAAATGTCGCCTCGTGTTCCGGCACCTTGATGCCCAGCCAGAAGCCGCCCGACTGCGTCTGATTCTTCATGTGCCAGATCTTCGCCCCGGTGTTCATCAGCGCATGGATGCCGTCGCCCGTATTGCCCGGTGTGCCGCCGGTATAAACAACGTCCATCCCATGGAAATCCCGCTGCATCTGTAAATTATTTTCGTAACCGCCGCAGGCTAACAGGACACCCTTGTTGGCTTTGATGCGGATTTCCTTGCCATCCGCGCCTTTAGCCACAACGCCCTTGACCTCCTTGGTTTCCAGATTCTGAATCAAGCTTGTAAAGGCGGTTGAGAACATCAGTTCAATGTTTTCGCCGCGGTCGCGGACGGCCAGATCGAAACCTCTCCAGACGCCGCCGTATTCAAACGTTGTTCCAGCTTTGCGGACATGCGCGGAACAACCCTTAAAGCTGGATCCGTCCAGATCCGGGAATTCCGTGACTAATGATCCCCAGGCCACCGGTCCGCCGCCGACATAGCCCAGCTCATAGCCAATCTTATCGACCGTCGCCTGGATCCAGCCGCGCTGATCCGAGAATTCCTTCGCCATGAAATCGACATATTCTTCCGGAATCGGATTCGGCTGACTGCACGCGATCAGGTATTTCTTAAAGGTATCCAGATCATCCGGCGCCGGCACGATCACCGTCTGTCCGGAAGCGATCGAGTTGCCGCCGGCCTGCGCTTCATCCATCTTTTCCAGAACGCAGATCTTGGCATCCGGATCGATATCGTTGGCTTCCAGTGCGGCGGCTTCCCCCGCCAGGCCATAACCGACGATCAGAAAATCGCACTCCTTGTCAAACTTTTCTTCAGTCGTGGACGCTGCCGGTGCGTCGTTGGTCGAACAGGCGCCTAACAGCCCCAGTGCCGCAGCCCCCGCGACGGTCGCGGCGCTGCCTTTCAAAAAGTCCCGTCGAGAAATATTCTTCATTTTCTTTCCCTCCTCTGGTTTCACATTGTGAAACTTTTGTCGATTTCATTATAGGATCGTAAGCGTTTTCAAACAATCGAAATACTTTATTGATTAATAAAATTATTTTATTATTGATGAAAAAATCTGATACAATGAAAGCAGCAGATCGTCAATTTGATCACAAAGGGGGAATTTGTGTTGAACACCAGCCAGATCCGGACTTTTCTCACCGTCGCTCAAACCTTGAGCTACATCCGCGCCGCCGAGCTGCTTTATACCACGCAGCCGGTCGTCAGCTATCAGATCAAAGCGTTGGAAACCGAGCTGGGCGTCACGCTGTTCAATCGCACCCACCGCAGTGTGGAACTGACTACTGCCGGTTCTTATTTCTATCAACAAGTGGAACCACTGATGCGGCAGCTGGAAACGATCGTTCAGACCGTGCAGTCGATGAACGCTCAGACGCCGAAGCTGATTAACTTGTTAGTCCGGCGGCTGGCGGATTATGCCAAGCTGACGCAGATCATCAAAAATTATTCAGAAAGCTGTCCGCTCGTACATGTCAACATCCTGACACAGGAAGACCGCGGCAGCCGGCAGCTGCTGGTAACCGGCGAAGTGGAAATGGCGTTTTGTTATCAATTTGAAGTGGAAAACGATCCCAAGCTGAAATTTTTGCCGATTATGGAATCGCAATACTATGTGCTTGTCAGTAAGGCGCATCCGCTGGCGGCCTACAAATATCTGACCTTTGACGATTTAAGCGAACAAAAGCTGATCCTGGCCAACACCGAACTGCACCGGAATCCCCGCCTGATCACCCGGGCGCAGCTGAAGGCTAAAAAGATCGCCGTCCAGACGATCTATACAAGCTTCGACAGTATGTTGATCGCAGTCCAATCGGGCATCGGATTTACGATTTTGCCCTGCTCGCGGTCAAAGAAATTCTCCGGTTTATTGAAAATACCGCTTAAAGACGTTAAACCTGTGCCGCTGGGCATCGCCTGGTATTCCGCCAGGACAACCCCGGAATTGGAATCCTTTATTGCGCTGGCTGAAAAACAAAACGCCGAGCAGCCGCCGGCCATCGTCTGAAGAAGCAGTCCGCATAAGCACATTCTCTCTTTTGAAGAAAAATAACTTCTGAAAAAAAAGAACTCCTCATTGTTTTTTATTGGAAGCCGGCATCCATGCAAAGAAAATAATTCCGGCTTTTATTCTGTTCTTCAGTTTAATATTAACCCGATCCGTTCTCCGCAGCCCAGGCACTGGATCCGCGGTTTAATTAACCGAAGTCGGGCTATCCTTGATTGAAGTCCAGTAGGAGTTCGAGTTGTTCAGGCAGAGACCTGATCCGTTTTTTGATGAATTCCGGCTGAACATCAATATCGCTTAATTCATCAAATGAAATCCATTCAAAGCGATGTTCAATCCCATTTTCCCAGCGGATAAAATTATTGATCATAGGTAACGTTTCGTTTTCTTTGCAGGAAACGAGAAAGTAAAAGCCGATTTCATGGAACTTCTGCTGGCTCGCCGATTCTGTGAAGAAAGCCTGCGTCACCCACAGCGGGCGTTCGATTTGAGCCTGGATTCCAATTTCTTCTTGTAATTCCCGAATCAATGCCTGCTGCGCCGTTTCGTTCAGCTTGATGCGGCCGCCCGGCAGGTAGGCATAAGGTTGTTTTGGATCCCTCATCACCAACAAGGCCTCGCCGTGAACGATTACCGCGCAGGCTCTGAGGTTAAAGCAGGACGTTCCAATATTAAACGAAAGATCCATTTTAACCGCCTCCTGACTTCCACAATAGCGGACAGTTAAGAAAAACGCAAGCGGAATTCATGAAAATCTGTGTCTGGATCTCAAGATAAAAACTTTTCCTGCGTTAACAGAATCCGAAAGCCAGTGCGTTATTAAATCGTAAGATTTTTCTGAATTTCAAGAATTGACTTTCGCGTTAAAGCTGGAATAATGAATAACAGAATAAGGAGGGCGTTTATGTTTAGAAATCGCAAAAAACAGGAAGAGCTGGAAGACGAACCGGCATTCTTTGAAAACGTTGCAGTCCCTGCGACGGAAATGATACCCCAGCCAAAACAGGAGGAAGTGGAGAAAATGGAGAATAAACAGACAATCAACGCGGAGGAATCCGTATTGACAGAAGATGTAACGATTAACGGCGATTTGGAATGCGATTGCAACCTGACGATTCTCGGCACAGTCAACGGCAGCGTGCATTGCGGCAAGGATCTGTTAGTGAAAGGCCAGATTAACGGCGATGTCACAGCCATGAATCTGGAACTGCGCAACGGTCAGATCGAAGGCAACGTCGCCTGCACAAATTCATTAACGATGGATCGGGAGTGCAGTATTCGCGGCAACGTCAGCGCGGCGGAATGTCTGACCGACGGCCAAATTTACGGAAATCTGACAATTGAGGAAGATCTGCATGTTCAGAAAAACGCCTGGATTGAAGGCGATATCACAGCGAAGCAATTCAGCGTCCTGCAGGGCGCTCACCTGGAAAGCAAGATCGTTATGATTCAGCAGGCTGAAAATGAAGAAACTGCCGAAGAACGGGAAATCGAAGAGGTATTCCATACGGCTGCGGACGAGGAAGAAGAAGCTAATTAAGCTAAAGGCACGCTCCGGCGTGCCTTTTCCTTTGATTTCATTCTAAGCTCCATTTCGATCGGAAAATATCCAACAGTGTTAAAAGAAACAGGACGCTGTTGTATTTTTAACTTTTCATCTTGATAAACAATTTCGCTATCTGATCCGCGGTCCATTCAGGATGTTCTTCATGATAAATAAATATCTGACGGATTACTGGTTCATCTTCATCTAAAATCTCCGCGATCTCTGATATGGGCTTGCCTTTTTTCATATTTTTCAGCACCTGTTTAATGACTTTGCATAATTCGCCTCGTTCCATGCCTCGTTCTATGCCTTGTTCTATGCCTTGTTCCATGCCTCGTTGTAAGCCTTGTTCCAAGCCTTCCTGCTTACCCATCCGTTTGCCCTGTTCCAGCCATTCCCGCTGACGATCCGCTCTTTCCAGTTCCGCCATGATCGCCTTTGTTTCTCTGAAGTACGCCTCAAAATCCATCGTCATTTCACTCATCTTCCTGACCACCTTTCTGAGATTCTCATCGTGTTCGCATATCTGCCGAATCCATTCCCGTTTTTCCGGGTCCGCCAAGTTTCCATACAGGATTGCCCACCGCTCCAGTCCGCTGAGTTTCTGAATCGCTTTTTCCCTCAGATATTCTGTTCTTCCTGTCTCCATAATACTCAAATGAGTCATTTGTGTCAAGGGCATCTGCATCGTTTTTAAGCTCATTTCCGTTTCATCCGCAATGAGCCCTGTCCGGGGAAAAAACGGATAATCCGCGATCAAGATCAGCCACGCCGCTTTCATCTGCCCATATTCCTTTCCCCGCAGCTTCTGTCCCGCTAAAAGCCGGGCCAAGTAATACTGCATCCGCTTCATGATCATTTTAAAATCACCATGCCGCTGTGATTCGATCACAAAGAAGATTTCATCATTAATCGTGCCGTGGATATCGAAGCGAATCGCTTTTTGATCCGCGTGATCCACCCGGGCTTCCTGCGCTTCAACGGTGATCGAGCGAATGGGGCAATATTTCCATTCTGTCAAAAAACCGGCCAGTGCTTCGGTATCCTCAGGATTGCCCAAGATCGCCTTGATGATCCAATCAGTGAGGATGGACGATTTCGAAATGGCCGGCTGAAGTCCAACAATTTGATTTCCTTCCTCCCTCCCGGCTTTCTCCGTATATCCGATCAAGGGGCTGTACCGCGCTTGATCTTCATGAACCTGACAGGCTTCCTTTATCATCTCTTCATCTCCTTTCACTTCTAATATTGCGGTTTTTTTGAAAAAGCCTTGTTTATTTTGATGAAATTTGACAATTTTAGATAAAGATTGAGAAAAATGATGTAACAATTTTCAAAACTTCCGTTTTAATAGAAAAACTCCTCCTTTCATTTATCGGAAAAACAAAAAAGCGGCTCCATCCAAGTCCGGTCTTCCTTCCTTACGCAAGAAGCCGGTTTCATTCGATGAAGCTGCTTTTTATAGTATAGAATTTCTCAGTTCAAGTCTATCCGGTCCGGTAATCCGCTTACGCGGCGGCGGAGTCTTTTTCGTAAGCCTGCGCCATCCGGGCCAGGCTCTCTTCCAACAAAGACGTCGGACAAGCCAGGTTGATCCGCTCAAAGCCGCTGCCTTCCTCGCCGAACAAATACCCTTCGTCCAGGAACAACAGCGCTTTCTTTGTCATGAATTCTTCCTGTTCGTTTTGATCCGCGAAATAAGCCCGCAGATCCACCCATAACAGATATGTTCCTTCCAGCGGAGATACAATCGCCTTCGGGAAATGGCTGGCGAAGAATTCGACGGCCGTTTTGCGGTTGGTTTCCAACAAGTCTAACAACTCGTCCAGCCAACCCTCACAATGACGATAAGCCAGCGTTGCCGCTTCATAGGCCATGATGTTCAGATGACCGTTGATATAACTGCTCATCGTGGTCTTGTAGGCTGCGCGCAGTTCAGCGTTGGGAATGACGATATTCGAGCACTGCATCCCCGCCAGATTGAACGTCTTCGATACCGACGTACAGACGATCATGCGGTCGCTCAATTCCGGTGATAACGAAGCGAAGACGGTATGTTCATGACCCGGCAGAATCAGATCGAAATGAATCTCATCGGAAACGATCAGAACGTCGTATTTCAGACACAATTCGCCGACCCGCGTCAGCTCTGCCTTCGTCCAGACGCGGCCGATCGGATTATGCGGGCTGCAGAAGATCAGCATCTTCACTTCCGGATCGGCCAGCTTGGCTTCCAGATCGTCAAAATTGATCGAATATACGCCTTCCTGATTGATCAGACTGCTGCTCACCGTCGTGCAGTCGCAGGCTTCAATCGTCTTTTTAAACGGATAGTAGACCGGCGTGAGGATCGCGATCTTCTCACCCGGCTTTACGAACGCGCGGACGGCGACATTGATGGCCGTGACGACGCCCGGAAGCAAAACCAGCCAATCCTTTTCGATTGTCCAATGATGGCGGCGCTGCATCCAGTTCACCGTTTCCGTGTAGTAATCCTCTCCGGCGTCGGTATAGCCTAAGATCCGGTGATCGAGAAACTGTTTCAGACCTTCGGTGATCTCCGGCGGATTCATTAATTCCATATCCGCGACGGATAACGGAACGATTCCCTCCGGCACTTCCGGGTTATGCTTGCGCATCCCTTTCCACTTGCTGGAATTCTGGGACTGTCGGTTGATTCGAGTTGTGAAATCATAGCTCATACTCATTACCCCCACTTTCTGACTTCAGCTTACAGCCAGGACTTGAAACGCAGAACTTACTTCCGGATATAACCGCTCTTGATGCAGGCTTCTCTGACCGCTTTGGAAACAGCCGGGACAACGCGGGAATCAAACGGCGAGGGAATGATGTATTCTTCCGTCAGCTCTTCGGCCGGAATCAGATCGGCAATCGCCTGGGCCGCCGCAATCTTGACGTCTTCGGTGATCCGGGTCGCTTTCGCGTCCAAGGCCCCGCGGAAAATGCTCGGGAAGGCTAACAGGTTGTTGACCTGATTCGGGAAATCGGAACGGCCGGTCGCGGCGATCAGCGCTCCGCCCTTTTTCGCTTCATAGTAATCAATTTCCGGTGTCGGGTTCGCTAAAGCGACGATGAAGCAATCCTTGTTCATCGTGGCAATGTCTTCCTTCGTCAACAGGTTGCCCTTGGAAACGCCGATAAACACATCCGCGCCGACTAACGCCGCCTTCAAGTCCGCCGGGCTTTCGCCATGCAGATTGGTGTATTCGAGCAGTTCCTGCTTCAGCGGGTTGTAGCTGTCCTTCTTATCCGGATGCAGAACACCCTTGGAATCGAACGCCAGGATGTTCTTGAAACCGTAATTGTACATCATTTTGATAATCGAGCTGCCGGCCGCGCCGACACCGTTGACGATGACCTTCATGTCTTCCGGCTTTCTGCCTGTTAACCGCAGACCGTTGATCAGCGCCGCCAGCACGACGATCGCCGTACCATGCTGATCATCATGGAAAACCGGGATGTTCAGTTCTTCAATCAGACGCCGTTCGATCTCCACGCAGCGCGGAGCGCTGATGTCTTCCAGATTGATCGCGCCCAGGCCCGGGGAAATCAGCTTGCAGACCTTGATGATCTCTTCCGGATCCTTGGAATCGACGCAGATTGGGAACGCGTCCAGACCGGCGAAGCGGTGCATCAATAACGCCTTGCCTTCCATGACCGGCAGACCGGCAACCGCGCCGATATCGCCTAAACCTAAAACCGCGGTACCGTCGGTGACAACCGCAACAGTGTTGCCCTTGCCGGTATAGCGGTAGGCATTTTCCGGATCCTTGTTGATTTCCAGACACGGCTGAGCGACGCCCGGCGTGTAGGCCAGCGTCAGATCTTCCGGCGTTTCGCAGGGAACCTTCGGTTCGATCGATAATTTGCCATGGTGCAGTTCGTGCAGTTTCAGTGCGTCTTCATAAACAGTCATTGTGTTATCCCTCCACTTTTTCTTTCTTCTTATTCTTGGCTAAACGTTTCTTGCCCGGAATGCCCGGCTTGGTCATTTCCTGAACGTCCATGATGATTTCCAGGTCATGCTCGGTAATCAATCCGCTTTCCAGCAGCACCTCGCGCAGCGTGCGGTTTTCGATCAGCGCCTGCTTGGCGATCCGGCTGGCGTTAGCGTAGCCGATATGCGGGGCAAAGGCCGTGATCGGGGAAACCGAGCGTTCGACGAAGAACAGGCAGTTTTCCTTATTCGCTTTGATGCCGTCGATCGCGTTCAGACGCAGCGTATGGCAGGCGTTAGCCATAATCTCAATCGACTCGAACAGATTCTTAAACAGTACCGGCTCGAAGACGTTCAGCTCCAGCTGTCCGGCTTCCGCCGCCTTGGCGATCGTCACATCGTTGCCGATGACGTTGAAGCAGGCCTGGTTGCAGACCTCGGCGATGACCGGATTGACCTTGCCCGGCATGATCGAACTGCCCGGCTGCCGGTCCGGCAGCTTGATTTCCGCTAAGCCGGCTTTCGGCCCGGAGGCCATCATCCGCAAATCGTTGCACATCTTGGACAGATTGACCGCCAGCACCTTCAGCGCGCCGGAGGCAAACGCCAGCGTATCGCAGTTGCGGGTACCGTCGACCAGATCCTTGGCGGAGCTGAGCGTGATCCCGCTGATTTCTGAAAGCACCGGTACGATCATCTTCTTGTATTTTTCATCGGCATTCAAGCCTGTGCCGACAGCCGTCGCGCCCATGTTGACGGCCTTCAGATCATTGAAGGCGACGCGGATCCGCTTGATATCACGACCGACCATCGTCGCATACGCGTGAAATTCCTGGCCTAAACGAATTGGAACGGCATCCTGCAGGTGCGTCCGGCCCATCTTGATCACACCGTCGAATTCCTTCGCTTTTTTAAGCAGGGAATGCTGCAGCTCGGTCAATTCGTTTAACAGCACCTCGACCAAAGCCAGCGCTGTCAAACGGCCGGCGGTCGGGAAGACGTCGTTGGTCGACTGACCGAAGTTGATGTGATCGTTCGGATGGATATAATCATAGACGCCGATCTCGCGGCCGGCCAGCTGCGCGGCCCGGTTGGCGATGACTTCGTTGGCGTTCATGTTGAACGACGTGCCGGCCCCGCCCTGGATGCAGTCAGTGATAAACCACGAATCCAGCTTGCCGGAGATGACCTCGTCGCAGGCCTCCGTGATGTATTTCAGGCGTTCGTCATCCAGGAATCCGCACTGGTTGTTGCAGTAAGCGCTGGCTTTTTTGACCTTGCCGATCGAGCGGATCATCTGCGTATGCATCCGCCGCCCGGTGATCTGGAAATTGGTCATGGCCCGCTGTGTCTGCGCGCCGTACAGGGCCTCCTTCGGGACTTCGATTTCGCCCAGTGAATCATGTTCCCACCGGAACTGTTCCGGGGTTTGTTCTGTTGCGTTCATGCTTTTTGTGAATTCTCCTTTTCTTCTTGCCACTCATCTTCTGTGAACACCCGGATGCCGTTGCGGATGAACAGTTCGGCTGTCAAACCGTAACCTTCCGTCAGCGTGCGGGTGAAACTTCCATCATAAATCAAGCCTTTGCCGCAGGAGGGACTTTTAGCTTTCAGCACCGCCAGCGTGATGTGATGTTCCTGAATCAGCGCCAGCGCGGCTTCCGCACCCTTGCGGTACTCAGCAGTGCAGTCCCTGCCGGACTGCGTGCAGATCTGACAACCCTGGCGTTCGCATGGATCGCGCGGGATGCCCAGTCCGCCCAGCACTTCCGGACAGATCGGCACGGCTTCCCCGCGTTCAACCATTGCCTTCAGCGCTTGCACGGTATTGGCCTTGCCGTCATAGCGACAGGCTCTTCCCGCCAGGCAGGCGCTGACGGCGATCATTCAAAATCCTCAGCGTACAGATCGTTTCCCTGACTGTCGAAACAGACGAAAACCGGGAAATCCTCGACCTCCAGCCGCCGGATCGCTTCGCTTTGTAAATCCTCAAACGCGATCGTTTCGGCTTTTTTCACGCGCAGGCCTAACAAGGCGCCGGCTCCCCCGACCGCGGCGAAATAGACCGCCTGATTGCGGATGATCGCCTGCTTGACCGCATCGCTGCGCTTGCCCTTGCCGATCATGCCGGCCAGGCCTAAATCCAGCAGCTGCGGAGTATAGACGTCCATGCGCGTCGCCGTGGTCGGACCGGCGCTGCCGAAGATCATCCCCGGAGGCGTCTGGGTGGGTCCGACATAGTAAATCATCTGATCCTTCAGATCAAACGGCAGCGGCGCTCCGGCGTCAAGCAGCTCCTTCATCCGCTTGTGCGCCGCATCCCGCGCCGTGTAGATTACACCGCTTAACAGCACCTGTTCCCCTGCGCGCAGGGACCGGCGGTCTTCCATCGTTAACGGCAGTTGAATTTTCTTCATTACAGCACCACCTTTTTATGCCGGGTTACATGGCAGTTGATGTTGACCGCCACCGGCATGCCCGCGATGTGCGTCGGGAACCATTCGATGTTGACCTTCAGCGCTGTCGTACGGCCCTTCAGCCCCATCGGCCCGATGTTGAGCTGGTTGATCTGTTCGAGGCATTCCCGTTCCAGCTGGCGGTATTGTTCATTCTCATTCTCGCTGTCCAAAGGCCGGACTAACGCACGCTTAGCCAGGTAGGCGGCATAATCCATCGTCCCGCCGACACCGACGCCGACGACCATCGGCGGACAGGCGTTCGGACCGGCCAGCTTGACGGTTTCCAGGATGAAATCCCGGACGCCTTCGACGCCCTCGGCCGGCTTGCACATTTTGATGCGCGAGCAGTTCTCCGAGCCGAAGCCCTTCGCCGCACATTCGATCACGACCTGATCGCCTTCCACGATTTCCGTGTAGATCACCGCCGGAGTGTTGGTCAGCGTATTCTTCCGCTCAAACACCGGATCGCTGACCACGGAATTGCGCAGGTAGCTTCCCTGATAGGCTTCCTCTACGCCCTTGTTGACCGCGTCCTTTAACGATCCCCCGGTAAAGTGAACATCCTGGCCGATCGTCAGCCAGACGACCGCCATCCCGGTATCCTGGCAGATCGGCAGCCGTTTCGTCCTGGCCAGCTCAGCGTTTTCCATTAACAGCGCCAGCGCCTGTTTGGCCCTGGGTTTGTCTTCCTTTTCGGCATAGGTGACCAGTTTCGCCATCACGTCGTCAGGATATTCAAAGGCGATGCCGCTGCAGCAGTCCCTTACGATTTCCTGTATTTCTTTGACTTCAATTTCTCGCATACTCCTAAGCCCTTTCTGTTTGTTATTGTAACACAAACAATAAGGGGAATGAACTGCTTAATCCGCGCATTCCAGGATGTTCCTTGACAAGATGTAAATTCTTTCAATAAGGAACGCACCGCTGTTGAAATCACTTTCAGAAACATCATTTCACTGCCATTTTCAAAGCTTCCGGAATACAATAGAAATTGAGGTGAAACCATGAAAAGAATTGAGATTGAAAAGCTGGATCGGAATCTGATTTCCCTGATCCATAACGATTGGGCCGTACTGACCGTTCCGGATGAGGGCAAGGTCAACGGCATGACTGTCAACTGGGTTCAGATGGGCTGGTTGTGGAACAAAGCGGTAGTCACCGTGTATGTCCGGCCGCAGCGTCACACCTACCCCCTGATCGAACGGGAAAACTGCTTCTCGCTGGCGTTCTTCGACAACGATCAACGGGAAAAGCTGGCCTATCTGGGCAAGGCCAGCGGCAAAGACGTGGATAAGCTGGCGCATGTCGGCTATACGACAACCCTGCTCGATGGAGCGCCGTGCATCGATCAGGCGCGTCTGGTGCTGGTGCTGAAGAAGTTAGCGACGATGGAGATCAGCGACGCTGAGTTTATCGACAAAACTGTGGAGAACGCAAGTTATCCCAACCGCGATTACCACAAGGCTTATACCTGTGAGATTCTCGCCGCTTATCTAAACGAGGCGTAATCTCCAAACTTGAACAGAGCTGATTCCATTGGGAACGGATCAGAAAAAGAGCTGCGAACGTCAGACTTATTCCTGTCTGAATGATCACAGCTCTTTATTGGTTTCTAAACCAGGTTCGAATATAGATTTTAATACCGAAACAGACAGACCTGGCCCTTTCAAAAAGGAAGGCTCAGAATTGTAAAACATATAGATTCCCGAATCTCGCCAGCCTCGATGGAACGGATTGATGAGGAAGCCGGTCTCCTCTGCACGCCGATCCCAGCTTCAACCTAACAATGCCATTGAATCTTTGCCGGGCAGGGTTCATCCGTGATGGACTGGGCTGAAAGCGAGGCATGGGCATCCTGCCAGAGTTGGCGGGTCAGCTCCTCCATTTCAGATGTGGACAAATCCAGCCCCCGGTCATAAACTACCGCAGCGGCGGCATAAAACAGAAATCCCAGCGCATTGGTCGGCGTTGTCAGCGTACCGCAGGCTGCGGCAATCGCGCGGGCCGCGGCCTGGGCAACCGGATCCGCTGTTTCCCGGGCGATCTGACCAGCTTCCTTGATCCACGGTTTCCCTGTTTTTCCCGGCTGATGGAGTTGAACCACCTGCTGACAGGCCTGAACCAGCGCGTCCAGCCGGCGCTCCCCGCCGGCTTTTTTCTTATAGACCGGCAAGATCCTGCTTTCGACATAACCCAGCGCCCAGCGAGCCAGCGTGGTTTCACTCTGAGTCTCGATCAGCCGCATCATCGCGATACATTCCGGCGAATCAACATCGCCCAGCATTTTTCGTAATTTTGCCATCTTTCGCGTTTCCTTTCTTCTTCAGATTAAAATGCCTTCGCAGTGATCCAGCTCATGCTGAATCACCTGCGCTGTGAACCCATTGAACGTCCGCTGCTTGATCCGGCCTTGTTCATCCTGATAACGCAGCTGCAGCTTTTCAAAGCGCTGCGCCCGGCGCGTTCCCGGCAGTGATAAACAGCCTTCCTCTGCCGTATATTTTCTCCCTTCAGCCTTGATGATCTGCGGATTGATCAGCACCAGCGGCTGATCCGCAACAAAGACCGCGATCACCCGGACAGACTGACCGATCATGTTCGCGGCCATTCCGGCGCAGTGATCCGCATGGGCCCTCAGCGTGTCCTTCAGATCTGCCGCAATGGTCAGATCTTCCATCGTTGCCTCCCGGCTGGGGCGGCTGAGCAGAATCGGATCGGTTACTATTTCCCGAATCATAAAATTATTCCCTCTTCCTTTTCAATGTTTGTTTTCTCCTGAGCTGGTTTCTTCAGATTCCGTTTCAGGATAATATCATGGCGCTGTGCCGCTGCCTGCAGCTGATTTACCGCCGCGGCGGATTTTTCCTTTGCTGGCATTGCCGGATCCAGTGTGCTCAAACTTGTCATAACCGTTTCCAGCTCCGCCAAAGGAAGCAGCGTCACGGCCAGACAATAAAAGCTTTTGCGGCGGCCATCGTTAAAATCTTCCAGCAATTCCGCCAGAATCGCCAGTTTCTGTTCCATCTGTGCTTCAAAAGCGGCAGGCCCGGTCCTTTTCAGCTGATCCAGATCCTTCAGCCGGTGACGGCAGGTCACAAACGAAACGGTGTCCTCGGTAACGGCCATCCGCTTACAGGGATAATGTTCACATTGGCTGCAATATTCAATCCCGCCCTGTTCTGCGGCGCATTTCAAAAGCTTGCAGCGGGGTCTGTCCGGCGCTCCGCAGCCGGGACAATGACCGCCCAGATACAGTGTGCAGCAGCCGCAGGCCAGACCGCACAGCGAGAATTTCGGATAGGCCCGCAATTCTTCATTTTTTATCGCCATCTTCTTCCTTCCCCCTCCTTTACCGGAGTCGCCATTGATATTTTGCCATATCCACGCAGCCGTTGGACTTAAATTCAACGCCTTCCGCTTCCAGCAGAGATCGTTGTTCATCCCATCCCGGCGCCGTGCGGCCCTGGCTGTTGACCACGCGGTGGCACGGATAATCGCCATAGAACTCAGAATGCGAACAGGCTTTGCCGACATGCCGGCCATGGCGGGGATAGCCCGCCAGTTCAGCGATCTGGCCGTAGCTGGCGACCTGACCGCAGGGAATCTCGCTGATCACCGCCAGCACCAATGCTTCAAACTCTTCATTCATCGCCGTTCTCCTTTTCAGTCTGTTCAATTAAATGTTTCCAGCCGCGGATCGCTTCCGATTCAAATTTATCGCGATGGTAGATCATCCAGTTCTGATTTTCCAGTTCGATTCCTTCGATCTTCACTTCCGTCAACTCGCCGGATGCCAGCTGCGGACGAACCATCTGCTCGGGCAGTAACGCGATCCCCAAGCCGGCCAGCGCCGCTTGTTTCAGCACCTGAGAATTGACGCTCTCCCAGGACGGCTTGACCTGGATCTGACGCAGCCGCAGCGCGCTGTCCAGACTGTCGCGAATGGCGCTGCCCTGCTCGCGCAATAACCAGGCCTGCTCCGGCAGCTGATCGAGCTTCAATATTTTGTGCTTAGCCGCCGGCCAATCCGGACGGCAGACAAACGCCAGCCGATAGCGGGAAAACGGCAGCTTCACAAGACTTTCCTCCTCGCACACGCCTTCGGTAAAGCCCAGATCCACCTCGTTCACCAATACTTTCCTGACGATTTCCTTAGCCCGGTCGACCTGAACCCGCACCGGCGTCTTCGGGTACAGACTGTGAAACCGCGCGACCAGAGACGGCAGCCACATGTTTGCGATCGTGATGCTCGAGCCGATCCGCAGCGGCGCCTGTTTTTCAAAATCCGCCGTGTTTTGTTCCAGATCTTCAATCGCTTCCAGGATTGGAACCAGCTTATGATACAGCTGCAGCCCCCGTTCGTTCACGGCGCAGTGCCGGCCGATCCGGTCTAAGAGCGTGTAGCCCAGCTGCTGCTCCAATTCTGTTACGACATGTGAGACCGCCGGCTGGCTCATGTATAAGACCTGTGCCGCCCGGGTAAGACTCCCCTGCTCCACCACAGCCCGAAATACTTTCCACTGTCGGATTGTCATCCGGATCCCTCCCTTCGCGGCGAGCCTCTGCCGATTCGCCGCTGTCCTTCATCCATAACTAAATAGTAATGGAAAACATAGATTTTTGCAATTTTACTTCTGCCTTTATTTTATGGATAATAGACGGGAAGGGGGGAAAGTCAATGAAATCATGGAAAACCGGAATCTGGCTTTTCGGTGTTAATTTGTATATCAGTACGTTTACGTTCGGAGGTGGATACATCGTTATTCCGATGATCCGCAAAATTTTTATCCAGCAGAAACAGCTTTTCACGGAGTCTGAGCTGCTGGAAATGGCGGCGATCGCCCAGTCCTCGCCCGGCGCGATCGCGGTGAATCTATCGGTTCTGGCCGGCCGGCGGACTTTAGGCTTAGCCGGCGCTTTGATCAGCGCCGTCGGCGCAGTGCTGCCTTCATTTATCATCCTGGCGCTGATTTCTTCCTGTTATGATGCTTTCCGCACTCAGCCGGTCATCAACGCCTGCCTGAAAGGCATGGAAGCCGGGGTAGCAGCGTTGATCGTTCAGCTGGTCTATGAGATGAGCGCGGCGATCTTGAAGCAGAAGCAAACGCTTCACAGCTTGATTTTACCCGTCACTTTTTTCTGCGGTTTTATTCTGGAAATTCCGGCGATGACGCTGCTTTTGTTCTGGGCAGGATTGTCGTTACTCCTGAGCTTCCTTGATTATCGGAGGGCCCGGGCATGAATCTGATTCTGGAATTGTTTTTTACATTTTTGAAGATCGGTTTATTCAGCATCGGCGGCGGCTACGCGACGCTGCCCTTGATCCAGCAGCAGGCGGTCGTCGTCCATCCGTGGCTGACGCTGCAGGAATTCATCGATATCATCACGCTGTCGCAGATGACGCCGGGTCCGCTGGCGGTCAACACCTCGACGTTTGTCGGGATGCGGTTAGCGGGACTGGCCGGGGCGATTGCGGCAACCGGAGGCTGCGTATTGTGCGGGATTCTGATCAGCCTGGGCCTGCAGCGCTTCTTCCGCCGCAACGGCGATCAGAAAGCTGTCCTGCATCTGTTGGAAACGTTGAAATCCGCTTCCGTCGGTTTGATCGCGGCTTCCGCCGCAACGATCGTCTTGATCGCCTTGTTCGGCGTTTCCTCCTGGAAGCAGCCGCTGCGATTCAACGGCACGGCGCTGATTCTGTTCGCGTTGTCGCTGGCGGCAATCGTCAAAGGAAAACTGGGGCCGGTGCCGCTCCTGATCCTCAGCGCGCTGGCGGGGTGTTTCTTTTATCTTTAGTCTCCCTTATTGAGCAGTCTTCCTTTTTTAGGAAATCTTTAGTTCCCAAATTGAACCAAATCAGGTAGAATTAGAACGCAAAGCTCCAGATTAAAATCAGGGAAATTCTACATCTGGGGCTAAGGAGGAAAACTATGAAAAAACTTGCTGCTGCTTTACTCACGATCGCCTTGCTTCTCACAACCGGCTGTTCCGGGAATACGAACAAGGAAACCGGCAACGTCATCGCCCGGCACTCCGAAGATGAAGACGGTCTCTACTATGGCAAACAGGGTGATACGATGCGCAACGAATTCTTTGATTTCATCGTTGAAGACGTTAAGCTGACCGACAGCTTCGGCGGATATACCGCAAAAGAAGGAATGCGCTTGTTATGCGTAACCGTCAAAGAAGTCAATACCTTCGGCGAAGCGCTGCCGATGTTTGATCAGGATTTCGTGCTGACCTGGGAATCGACTGAAGAGTTGTTCTATCCGTTAGTCAATCTCGATGATAAGTCGGTCATGCCGGAAGAATTCGAGCTGGCAAAAGGCAAGTCCGCAACGTATAAGCTTGTCTTTGAAGTTCCGGCTGAAGAACCGGAGTTCCTGTTGATCTACCTGGAAGAATTCGACAATGATGAAACCGGCGATATGTTTGTCGTCACGCTGACGCCGGACGCTCAGTAACCGTTCGATTCCGATTGTACAGGCAAAAATGACGAAAGACGGACCCCTCACAGGTCCGTTTTTTTACAAATCGTTTCAAATCAGGCAGAATCTCGTAAACCTCAATCCTGCACCCAGGGAAGAGTCGTGATTCTGCTTTTTTACTTTTCCCCCTGTATTAAAGCGATCTTGCTTTCTAACGCTTGCACTCAGCGGAATCAAAAGGAAGGCAGACGCCTGAATCCCGGCGCTTTGATAAAAATCCCGGAATTGGCGGCTAGGGCGAGAGCGTCCAGCCCTGGCCGCCCCTGGCTTTCGGGACGAACGGACCGCTTGCATTCGCCGCTTCATCCCGATACAATGAGGATAACAAGAATAAAAAGGAGAATGATGCATGAAACCGAAAATTGAAATTTGCTGCGGAAGCGCGCAGGATTGCCAGGCAGCGCAGCGTGGGGGCGCGGATCGGATCGAACTGAACTCCGCTCTGGCGTTAGGCGGTCTGACGCCGACGCTGGCGAATCTGATCGAGGCGAAAAAGACCGTGACATTGCCGATCATCACCATGGTTCGCAGCCGGGGTGCGGGCTTCTGTACGACCGACGCGGAATTTGAAATTTTATTTGCCGATGCGGAACTGCTGCTGAAGCATGGGGCAGACGGGCTGGCATTCGGTGCGCTCAACGCCGATCATACCCTCAATGCCGCGCAGACCCGGGCCATGATTGAGCTTGCTCATCGCTACGCCCGGGAATTTGTTTTCCACCGCGCGTTTGACTGCGCCGCTGATTTCGATACGGCGATCAGCCAGCTGATCGACTGGAAGGCAGACCGTGTGCTGACCAGCGGCGGGGAAGCCAAAGCGGAACACGGCATCGAAACGCTGGCGCACCTGCAGCGAAAATACGGCGGACACATTGAAATTCTGGCAGGCAGCGGTGTCAACGCCTCCAACGCCCGGCTTTTGTTAGAACAAACCGGCGTTCATCAGCTTCATTCCTCCTGCAAAGATTGGCTGACCGATCCGACAACCGTCGGTCATCATGTCACTTACGCCTTTGCGCCGGCCCCGCATGAGCTGGATTACGACGTTGTCAGCGAACAGAAAGTCCGCGAGCTGACGGCCGCCGTCGGAACCTGCTGATAAATTCAGCCTGATTTGAAACAGACTCCGCCCAGTTCTAAGCTTTTTTAACCAAACAAAACCGATTCTTTATCCCTGCGTTAAGCAAGGTCAGGAATCGGTTTTTTTCTTTTTCCGGGAAGACTCCGGATGCTTTTTTACTTCCACTTCCGGGACAGGTTCAACCCAGGCTTCTTTTTCCTCATTGACCAGCCCTGCCGTTTCCAAAGAAGTCAATTCAGTCAGCTTCGGCCACAGCCGGTCCTGCCGCGCCAGCTCTTTTGCCAGCATCCGGATCACACGCTGATGTCCGGGCGAGCATTGATGAAAGCAGGTCAGCAGCTCGACGTCTTTATTCTGCAGCACGATGTCCTGGCTTTTCCGCACATGCCCATGATAATCCAGCAGATAATTAAAATCGACGCCGAAAATTTCCGCCATACCGAACAGGGTATTGATATCCGGCTCCGCGACATTGTTCTCATACCGTGAAATCGCCCCGTCGCTCAGGCTTAAGTCCTGCCCTAAAGCTTCCTGGCTGATTCCGCGTTCTTCCCGCAGCAGACGCAGATTTTCGCCTAACGAGAGTTTCGCTTTCATCCTGCTCCTCCCTTCTTTATTTTCGTATATGAATCATATCGTAAAACAACGTAAAAATTTGCCATTTCTCGGTAATAGATAATCTTTATTTTTCTCTCTGTTCGAGATATAATAAGGCGAAACGAGGAGGTGCTTATGGGAAATCCATTTCAAGTTAAACTGAGCCAGATGCTGAGCGCTGCCAATACCGATCTCCCCCGGCTGGAAGCTCTGCTTTATCTCTGCTGCAGCCATGCCTCATTGCGCTGTCCGTATACTCAGAAGCCTTGCGATCAGCGGTGTATCATTCACCTCGAACAGACCGGGGCTTTCCCGCAGGACGCAGCAGCGAGGCCGGAAATTCACTGATTTTCATTCCCCTGAAGGATGTTCAGCATCCTTTTTCTTTTAACTTCGGAGCCGGGTAACGTCAAGCATCATTTAAATTTGTGGAAAAGTGCGCGGCGGTCTTGTCAGGACAGGGGAAAAGTGTTATATTATCTTAGCAGTCACTTATCAAGAGTGCTAAAAGGAGGAAATCATTATGGCTAAAAAACAGTTTAAAGCTGAATCCAAGCGTCTTTTGGATCTGATGATTCATTCTATCTATACCAACAAGGAAATCTTTCTGCGGGAGCTGATCTCCAACGCGTCGGACGCCCTGGACAAGCGGTATTATCTGTCGCTGACGGATGAAAATCAGCGCGTCGATAAGAACGAATTGAAAATCCGGATTGACCTGGATAAGGAAAACCGCACGATCACGCTGACTGACAGCGGCATCGGCATGACTCAGGAGGAACTGGAAAGCAACCTCGGTACGATCGCTCACAGCGGTTCGCTGGAATTCAAACAGAAGCTGGAGGAAGGCACCAGCGACGTCGATATTATCGGTCAGTTCGGCGTCGGCTTCTATTCGGCGTTCATGGTCGCCCAGCGGATCATCGTTGAAACCCGCAGCGCCCAGAGCGAACAGGCTTATTCCTGGATCTCCAACGGCGAGGATGGCTACACCATCGCACCGATCATGAAGGAAGACGTCGGCACGAAGATCATCCTGGAGCTGAAAGAAGAAAGCGAAGACGACAAGGTCGACGAATATCTTGACGAATACACGATCAAAAATCTGATCCGCAAGTATTCCGATTATGTCCGCTGGCCGATCGAAATGGAAGTTGAAACAACCAAAACCGTTGAAGGCAAGGATGAACCGGAAACCGTCAAGGAAATCCAGACGCTGAACTCCATGGTTCCGTTATGGAAGCGCAACAAATCGGAAATCAAAGAGGAAGAATACAACGAGTTCTATAAGAATAAATTCATGGACTGGGAAAACCCGGCCAAGGTGATGCATTATTCCGTCGAGGGCACGACCTCTTACAACGCGCTGTTGTTCATTCCGGCGAAAACGCCGTATAACTTCTACAGTGCTGATTATGAACCGGGCTTACAGCTCTACTGCAAGGGCGTGTTCATCATGGACAAGGCCAAGGATCTGGTGCCGGATTACTTCCGCTTCGTGCGCGGCCTGGTTGACAGCGACGATCTGAACCTGAACATCTCGCGTGAAATCCTCCAGCAGGACCGGCAGATGAAAACACTGGCCAAGAGCATTGAGAAGAAGATTAAGAACAACTTGGAAGACATGCTGAAAAACGACCGCGAGAAGTATGAAGAATTCTTCAAGAACTTCGGTCTGTCGCTGAAATTCGGCGTCTATCAGGACTATGGCATGCACAAGGATCAGCTGCAGGACCTGTTGTTATTCAAATCGACGAACAACGACGAGTACACGACGCTGGACGAATATGTTTCCCGGATGAAGGAAGGCCAGGATCAGATCTACTTCGCCAGCGGCGAGAGCATTGAACTGATCAAAAAGCTGCCGCAGATGGAAAAGCTCCAGGACAAAGGGTATGAAGTCCTGTATTTCACAGACGATGTCGACGAATTTGCCGCCAACATCATGATGGAATACAAGGAAAAGAAATTCAAATCGATCAACCAGGGCGATCTGGATCTGGACGATGAGGAAGAAAAGAAGGCCAAGGAAGAAAAGACGCAGGAAAACAAGTCGATGCTGGACAAGATGAAGGACGCGCTGGGCGATAAAGTTAAAGAAGTCCGTCTGTCCTCCCGTCTGAAATCCCATCCGGTCTGCCTGGTTTCCGACGAAGGTCTGTCGATGGAAATGGAAAAGGTTCTGAATCAGATGCCGAACCAGAATGAAGTCAAGGCCGGCAAGATTCTGGAAATCAACCCGGATCATGATATTTTCACGACATTGCAGAAGATCTATGACAAACACCCGGAATTGATGGACGAATACACGGATCTGCTTTATACGCAGGCGATGCTGATCGAAGGCTACAAGATCGACGATCCGATCGCTTACGCCAATCAGGTCTGTGATCTGATGATCCGCGCCAATCAGGAATAAATCAAAAAGAAAACAGAAAAAGGAAGAATGGGGAACGGCCTTCATGGAGCCGCGCCGGGTTCTTCCTTTTCTTTTGGTTTAATTTAATGCTATAATTAAAATTATTTGAATTCAATTTTTACGCGATGAAGGAAAGAAGGAAAACAGAACATGAATCGATTGACCGAGATCAGCGCCCGGCAAATTTTAGGCTTGCTTGAGAATAGCTTTGATATGATCGATCCGCGTTTAATCGGTCATGAGCTGCGCACGGCTTGTTATGCCGATCAACTGTTAGCGGCTGCGGGCATCGATGCTGAAAAGCGGCGGGATCTGGACTGTCTTGTATTTCTCCATGATATCGGAGCGTACAAAACGGAAGAGATCGGCCGGATGATTCAGTTTGAAACCGAAACATGCTGGGATCATTCGATTTACGGTATGCTTTTCCTTTACCATTATTCCCCGTTTCCTAATCTGGCCGAGGCGGTTCTGTTTCATCACAGCCGATGGGCGGCGCTGACCGCGGCCGGCGTGGATCAAACCATTGCCCGGGCGGCCAATCTGATTCACTTCTGCGACCGGCTGGACATTTTCCTCACTTATCGTCAGGGAACAATCGCCCAGTTTCTAGAACGGATGCGCCGGCCGGAATATCATGGCGGCTATGCCCCGGAGCTGCTTGCTTTGGCTGAACGGGCTTCGCTGAAACCCGCAGTTCCAGCACCGGCCAATTTCCTGTTCGAACGGGAACGGCTGGCCCCTTTCCAGCCGCGCCAGATTGAAACGCTGCTGACCATGTTAATCGTCATCATCGACTTCCGTTCCCGCCACACGGTCACGCACACGATGATCACCGCTTCGACGGCGGTACAGCTGGGACGGCGCTGCGGCGTTTCCAAGCATGAGCAACAAGCGCTCGGAATCGCGGGAATGTTCCATGACTTAGGGAAAATCGGCATTCCTCTGGAAATTTTGGAAAATCCCGGGCGTTTAACCCCGGAAGACATGGCAGTCATGAAAACGCATGTTGAAAAAACCGCTGTCATTCTCAATGGCTGGGTCAGCGAGGAAATCCGTGATCTGGCGCTGCGTCATCACGAAAAGCTAAACGGCACCGGCTATCCGGACGGATTGAGCGCCAGTCAGCTGACGCTGCCCCAGCGGATTCTGGCGGTCGCCGATATCTTCAGCGCCTTAACCGGCGAACGAAGTTATAAGCAGGCCTATACGCTGAAACGTTCGTGCCGGATCCTGGCTGAGATGCGGGATGCCGGACAGCTGGACGCGCAGGTCGTGGACGCCGTACTGAGCGATCCGCAGGGACTGGCAGACGTTAACGAACAAAACTGCCGGGATATCCTTGACAGCTATCAACGAATTCAGGCGGAAAGCCAGGCGCTTCACGATTGTCTGACTGAACCGGTTTTCGTTGAAAAACAGCTAAGTGAGTTATGGCAGCGTTTAAAAAGCGATCTGGTCTCCGACGAAAATAATGATGACATCTCAAAGACAGCGTAATCCACGCTTCAATTCAAACCGCATTTATCGAAAAGTGAATCTCGCTTGAAGACCGGTCAGAAAATTCCGGTCTTTTTATATTTTCCTCCGACTCGGTTCTCATGAAAAAAAGCAGGTGAACGCACCTAAGCGGTTCCCTGCTGTTATTGTTGCGATCGGCGATCTCGATTCTCCTGAACTGTTCATGCTCTGGTTCATCCGCACTTTTCGCAAGCTTCGCCGGCCCTGCTTCCATCAATTATTCAGCAGTGTAATCCCGGTCGAACGTGATGACCGTGTACCACTTTTTCTTCTGCGAACTCAGCTGATCGTTAATTTGTTTGCGAATATCATCAAAGCTCAGCTTGCATTCAAATGGAACAACAATATCAAAAATCAGATTGGTATGGGTTGGGCCGCTGACCATGCGGAAATCATGGAAGCTTAATTGTTCGTCAATCTGCGCCAGAATGGTCTTCATCATCTTCCGCGCTTCTTCAATTTCCTGATTATCCGTTTCAATCGGATCCATGTGAATCGTAAACATGACGTGCAACCGCTCGTAAATTTCCTTTTCCACCTCGTCGATCGTATCGTGGATCTGAAGCAGATCATCGTGGGCACTGACCTCGGCGTGGGCGCTGCCGATCAGATTCCCCGGGCCGTAGCTGTGAATGATCAGGTCGTGCAGCCCCATGATTTCCGGCCGGCTCAGCATGATATCCGAAATCTTACTGACCAGTTCTTTATCCGCAGGCTGGCCCAGCAGTTCGCTGATCGTATCCTTAATAATTCCATACCCGGAAAACAGGACGAAGATCGAAACGATTACGCCCATAATTCCATCCACCGGCCAGCTGACAAACGCCGAGAGTACCAGAGAAACAACCGTCGCCGTTGTGGCGACTACATCGTTCAGACTGTCCTGCGCCGTTGCCAGCATCACCGACGAATCAATCCGCCGGCCCAGCTTCCGGTTAAAACCGCACATCCAGAATTTCACGCCGATTGATGCCAGCAGCGAGATCAGCACGATCCAGCTGAATCGGACGGTTTCCGGGTGAATCACCTTCATCGCCGAGCTTTTCAACAGCTCGAAGCCGACGATCAGAATAACCGACGCCAACACCAGCGACGTCAGATATTCAATCCGGCCATGTCCGAACGGGTGATCTTTATCCGCCGGTTTCGCCGCCAGCTTATACCCCAGCAGCGTCACGACGCAGCTGGCGCTGTCCGACAAGTTATTAAACGCGTCCGACGTGATCGAGATGGAATGGGCGATCGTCCCCATTACCAGCTTCACCGCGAACAACAGCACATTGCAGGCAATTCCGGTCAGGCTGCTCAGCAAGCCGTAATTTTCCCGGACCTTCGCATCTTCGGTCTGGGCGTAATTGTTAACAAATTTTTTAATCAGAAATTCCGTCATCGAACTCACTCCCTTGAGTGATTAGTTTACCACAAAAGGTTCGGGTTAGCCCAGTCTATTTTCATTCAAAATCCAAACCTTCGCTTTCCCGGCAGCCCGCAGCCGCATCAAGCGCAGACGAACCGGAAAATAAGGCATAAACACAAGCAGCGGAAGCAAAGGAAGCGGCCAGGCTGAGCCGGCATCCGCGTACAGCGGTTCCATGACGTAAACGCGCAGCGAGGAAGGCATCAAAAGAAGTAAACCGCAGAACAACACGGTCAGCGCGATCAGCCAATCCAGCGACCACCGGATTAGCCGGCGTTCGCTTTTGTTCATCGAAGCAACCCAGCGGTAACCCAGCATCGCGATCACGGCGTTCAATCCCGTGGCCGCCTGCCAGCTCCAATCGCCGGCCATCGGCTGTAAGCCCAGAATTAACCCGCCGGCCAGGCCGGTCAGCAGCGCAATTTTCCATGGCCAGCGGCGGCGGTTCTCCGATTGAAACAAAGCCAGCGCGATGGCCGTCACCCCAAGCAGAAACACCCCCGCGTTGTCATATCCTGAAATCAGATATCCCATTCCCGCCAGCTGTCCGCCGGCCGCCAACATCCCTTTATCTTTGAATTCCATCTGGCATTCCTCCCTTAACGTGTCCTAATGATATCACATCCGCGATTTTTCATTGTTCGATTAATCGGACAGTGATACAATATTTTTTAGAATTTGAAATAAGGGGGATTACCGTGGCTAATCAGCGTATGCAGAAACAAAAGCTGCTGGAAATTCTGCGTTTGCTTCAACAGGAAGCGGATAACGAGCATCCGCTCAAATGCAGTGAAATCATCGCCCGGCTCAGTCAAAAAGGCATGAGTGCTGAACGCAAATCCGTGTATTCCGATATCGACATTCTGCGCCAGGCCGGCTGGGACATCCGCTATCAAAAAAATCAGGGCTACTGGCTGAAACGCCGCTACACGCTTGCCCAGCTGAAGCTGCTCAGCGACGCTGTCGGTTCGCTGACCATTCTTTCCGCCGATCAGGCCCGGCAGTTCAACGCGCTTCTTTTAGAGGAATGCTCGCGTTATCAACAGCCGCAGTTATCACCGCTGCTTCCTGAATACCGCGAATCCGGCGCCGACGTCCTTGCGAACATCGACCAGATTCTGAAAGCCCTGCGGGAAAATGTCGAAATTCAATTCCGTTATTTTGATATTACAGTGCATAAACAAAAGCGCTACCGCCGCCAATCGCAAACCTACCAGCTGTTTCCTTACGCGCTGATCCGGGAGAATCAGCGCTATTACTGCGTTTGTTACTCATTTCATCATCACGGCTTCTCGCATTACCGGCTGGATAAAATGGAACAGATCCAGCTTCAAAGCGAACCGCTGCCCCGGATTCCCTTTGATCTGAAGGAATACGCTGCCCGCAGCTTCGGGATGTACGCCAGCGAACCGGTCAACATGACGCTGCGCTTTGATCTATCCCTGGCGAACACAGTTTTTGATCGGTTCGGTCAGGACATCATGATCACACGCATTACTGATCAAGATTTTGATGTGAATCTGACGCTGAGCGCAGCTCCTCCGTTTTTAGGCTGGTTGTTTCAGTTTGGTCAAAAGGTCAGGATTCTGCAGCCGCAGTCCTTGAAAGACCAGATGCGCGAAGCTGCCGAAGCGACGCTGCGTTCGCTTGACGAGGAATCCGCAGGCTGAACTGGACGCATACACGACAACCGCATTTCATATCCCGTTTCCAGTTTTTACAAACAACGCAACAGGGACTTTCCGAACAAAGAATCCCATTATTTTAGGAATTGTCAGAATATTCAATGTTGACAGCCGCGGGAAAATGATATAATAAATGCACACTCAAAGGAGAGACATGTATGAAGCTCTGTATCGGTTTGTGCGACGATAATCCGCTCCATCTGCGAATGATTTCACAGGAAATTCAGCGTTTGTGCGGGATGCGGGAAATTGAAGCTGAGATTCACACCTGGACCAGCGGCGCGCAGCTGTTAAAAGAGATCGAAACTTACGATATCCAACTTTATATTCTGGATATTCGAATGCCGGAAATCACCGGCATCGACGCTGCCAAGCAAATCAATCTGATCCAACCCTCAGCGCAGATCATTTTTATTTCCAGTTATCTGGAGTATTTTTCAGATGTTTATGAAACTGAGCATCTGTATTTCGTTCTGAAATCGCAGATGGCGCAGCGGCTTCCGGACGCTCTGGATCGGGCGCTGGCAAAGCTGGGACAGGCTCAGACCGGAGTCAGCTTCATGCTTCACAGCCGCAGCCAGGTCATTCCGATTCCGATTCATTCGATCCTCTGCATTGAAAAAGAACTCCGCAAGATTATTGTCACGACCACGCATGACCACTATGAAATGTACGCGAAGCTGCAGGAAGCGCTCGCGCAGCTGCCTCCGGATGAATTTTTCCAGTGTCATCGTTCCTACATCGTCGCCTTCCGTCACATCGAGCAGATCTGCGGCAATGAAATCCTGCTGTCCAATAACAAGCACATTCCGATTGGCAGAACCTTCATGAAACCGCTGAAGGAAGCGTTGTTAAAGCGGCAGTTCTCACAATAATTAGTTCTTCCCGCCGTTTCTTTCCCGGCGCAACTTGCCGCGGACAAAACGGAATGGAATTAGCACGGGATGTTTAATACCAGAAGATTCCCGGCCTTGCCTGTGGTTCTTACTCGGTTTCGGGCAGACATAAAATATCCATACAAAGAAGCAGGCAGGTTAAAGCGTTAAATGAAGCTTCATCCTGCCTGACCTTTTTTTCGCCCAATTTCGAGTAAGAACTCTTGCCTGTAACAAGGGAATTTTTTTATTTATGAAAAAAGAGAAACAAAAACCGGTTTCGCCTTTGATGGCGGCACCGGCTGTTAGTTCCTATTGTATAAATACGCTTTGGTTTTAACAAGATAAATTCAGAAAATCGCCCTTACATCAAGCCGCAGCCGGCATCGGCATCGGTTGGATTTCACAGACATGGTAACCCAGCTTCGCCTGATCCGACGGGTAGCGTTTATGGAAACGCGTGCGGATTCGCTGCGCCGCGATATCGCCGTCTTCCTTCCGCCGCAGATTCATCATCACCGCATACTGGCTTTTTGAGATCCGGCAGAAAATATCACTGCTGCGCAGTTCGCTTTCCAACACCCGGCTCAAATATTCCAGCTGGTCATTTTCCGGCTGCGTTCCTTCCAGCGACTCCAGCTCCATCATCATCATGTAGAAACTGTCCCGCGATCTTTGGATTTCCCGCACCCGCGCCTGATACAGCTTCTGAAAGACCGACCGGTCACAGAAGAACGCCAGCGGCTCGCTGATTTCCTCATTCAGGGAAGACACCAGTTCGTCCAGTGTCACGGTCTCGCCGTTTTCGACGCTGATAAAATAGATCAGCGCCTGCGATTTGCCCAGAAATTCAATGCCGTATTCCTTCTGGAATGCTGCCGCGACCTGTTTATAATAATGAATCGCTTCATTGTACTGACGCTGCCGGATCATTACCCGCAGCATCAGATAATTCACCTGATCGTTAAACGGTTCAACCGCTAATAAGGATTTATAAAGATTCAGCGCTTGCGGATAAAGTTCGTTCTGTTCCAGTTCCTCCGCAATTTTATCGGTGGTATTCAAGATTTTCTGCCATTGGCGTTCGCGCTCTTCCGCAATCCAGGAATCTTCCAGATCCGCTAAAAATTCACCCTGGACCAAGGCAGCCAACGCTTTGGCATCGCCGCCATCAGCCCGCAGCGCAATTTTATCCAACTGAGCGATATCCAGTTCGAAATCCGCCGCCGGATTTAACCGGTAGCCGCCCCGGACCGTCTGAATCCAATCCGGACCGCCGGCGCCCGGCAGTTCTTCCAGTGCTTTGCGCAGTCGGAAAATAGCGAACTTCAGCGCGTTCAGCGGATTCCGGCTGTCCGGCCAGAAGATTTCAATTAACTGTTCCTTGGCAACCGCCCGATCGCGATGAAGGATCAGATAGGCAAATATGGAAGCAATCTGCTTTCCCATGGCAGCGCCTAAATTGATTTCCTTCCCCCGCACCCGGAGGGTAAAAGACCCCATCATTGTAATTTTCCACTTCATGTTCATAGACCTGCTACCTCACATTATCAACAGTGTAACAAATTTTCCGGCAATTAGAAATACAATCTCAAAATTATTTGAGGTTTGCCAGAATCACGGCAGCGGCGATTAAATTCTCAATCCCGGCTAAAACCGCAATCCGGACAAACGAAGGCTTGGAGACCTTGTGATGGGCGATCAGCATCCCTGCGCCCAACCCCAGTGCGCCGCCCAGAAAAGCGAGCGTAAAAAACACCCTTTCAGGGACCCGCCAGCGATGAGTGCGGGCGCAGAATTTATCCCACAGACACAACACGATTTCCGCCAGGTTCACAAACCCGAACGCATAGAAGCCAAAACTCATAACACCGGCTGATCCTTTGGATCATGATTGAGTACCTCGCAGCCGTCCTTCGTCACCAGCACCAGATCTTCAATCCGCACCCCGCCGACGCCCGGCAGATAGATCCCCGGTTCGATCGAGAAGCACATGCCTTCCTCAACGACGATTTCATCGACCGCACTGACGTCGAACGGTTCATGCACGCTTAAGCCGATTCCGTGCCCGGTGCGATGGATAAAATACGAACCATAGCCTGCTTCCTCAATCACCTGGCGGCAGGCCCGGTCGATATCGCAGAACCGCACGCCCGGCTTCACCGCCGCAATCCCGGCCAGATTCGCCCGCAGGACGGTATCGTAAACGTCTTCCATCGTGTTCTTGCCGATGAAGTACGTACGCGTCATGTCTGAACAATAGCCTTCAAATTTACAGCCCATGTCAACGATCACCGACATGCCTTCTTCTAAAATCTTATCCGAGGGTACGGCGTGAGGATCAGCGCAGTTTTCTGCGAAGGCGACGATCGTTTCAAACGACGGATCACTGTCCGCCAGCTCCCGGAACGCCGCGTTGATTTCCTGTTCCAGCTGTTTTTCACTCTTGCCTGTCTGAATCAGCTCGCGCACCCGTGCCATAACCTTATCATTATTCAGCGACGCCTGACGCATCCTGGCTTGTTCCACAGGATCCTTGACGCTGCGGATGCGGTCGACGAGATTGCCGTCCACCATTTCCAAATCCGGGCGCAGCGCCATCAAGCGGATCAGAAAGCCCGCGGACCAGAACTTGTCGATCCCAACCTTACCGTTTAAGAACCGGGAAACGATCTGGACGCCGTCCTCGGTATCGTTGTAGCGGACAAGCTCAAAATCCGTTTGCGGCGCTAAAGGAAACAACTCATTGAGCACCAGCTTGGGTAAGCCCTCCGTCGTTACGATCAAAGCGATCAGTCGTTCGCCGCAGGAGAAGCGGCGTCCAATAAAATATTCTACTGCGCTGTGATCAGAAATGACACAGGCTCCCAGACCTTCCTCCTGCATTTTCTTTTGAAGCCGTTCTACACGTTCATTCATAGTCTTGTCCTTTTACCCTTTCTTTTTGTTTTTCTTCTTTTCCATTATGGATGCATCAGAAACCTGATAAGCTTCAATCCCGGCAGCTTCCGCCGGATCCGTCAGCGACGTTTCGCTGATCTGAACAGATTCCGGGTTATCCGGGGATGCTTCAGTTTCGCCTGCCAAGCCTTCGTCAAGCCACTTGCGGTGCGCGCCGACGATCGGAAGTGTATCCAACTGATCCTTGGCGATCCAGAAGCAATGCTCCGGCAGCGTTTCCTGGACCTGATCATCCCATTGTCCGCGGTAGCATTCCATTTTCCATACGCGATGGGAGAACACATGCTTGCGCTGTCCCGCGTAATCAAGCTGATCCGTTTGTTCCAGCGGCGTCGCGGCCTGCGGCAGACGGTACAGACCTTCCATCAGCCCGTCCGACCAATCGTCGCTCAGCAGGATCTGGCGGCGGTCATTCTCAATCCAATAGGTATACAGCTGCAGCTCCAGCGGCGGTTTGGCTTTCTTTTTAACGGGATATTGACTCCAGCTGCCATCCTGGCCCGCACCGCAGAACGGCGCTAACGGACAAAGCAGGCACTGGGGATTTTTCGGCGTGCAGACCAGCGCTCCGATCTCCATCATCGCCTGGGTAAACACCGCCGGATCACTGCCCTCCATCCAATCGTAGACCTGCCGCCAGACATAATCGGCCGTCGTCTTCTTCGTGATATCCTCGCCATATTGAAGCACGCGCGTCGTCACCCGCAGGACGTTCCCGTCGACAGCCGGAGCCCGCAGACCGTAAGCGATACTGCCGATCGCCCCGGCGGTGTAAAAGCCGATCCCGGGAATCGTCCGCAGCTGTTCAACATCCGCCGGCAAGAGACCGCCGTAACGTTCAACTACGACTTTCGCACCGGCATGCAGCTTCCGCGCCCGGTTGTAATAGCCCAGTCCCTGCCAAACATGCAGGACATCTTCAATCGGCGCTTCCGCTAACGCTTCGACCGTCGGCCAGCGCTCCATCCAGCGCTTGTAATACGGAAGCATGGAATCGATCCGCGTCTGCTGCGCCATGATCTCGCTGACCCAGATCGCATAAGGATCCCGGCTTTGGCGGAACGGCAGTTCACGATGGTGGATCTTATACCATGCACACAATTCTTCCTGAAAATTCATTTTCTTCACCGCGCTTATTGTATCGTGTTTTCCCTTAAAACTCAAACATCCTGTTCCCGGATTGACCTGTCTTTTTGCCGGATTCGCCGCCACAGCGTGTGAATTAGCAGCCCGCCGGCGATCATCGCCAGAAAATAACAAAAATTCCCTGCCGGAATACCCCAGAGCCGGGCGATTTCACGAAAACCCAGCTGCGTGTTGGCAAGTTTGGGCGACAGGTAAAACATCGGCAATTCCCCATATCGGGAAAGCGTGACGTTCAGCATTTCCGCGATCCCCGCAAGCAATCCGAAGAGTCCAAGCATTTTCAGCGCTCCCCGAAAATCCTCCTCCATCGCATCGCTGGTTCCGCACAGGATGCCGATCACAATCAGCAGTTCGTGCCAAAGAAACGAAAACAGCGTCAGAAACACAGACGGACTGAGCATATCCGAAGGATCAAGATAGACGGCGATCCCGCCCAGCAGCGCAAAATCCGCCAGGAAAGTAACGACGGTCCGCCGGCCTTTTTTAAGCCGGGGCAGAAGCAGACAAAGGTAGATCGGCATGCTGCAAAGCTGAAATGGAAAATACCACCAGTTATACACGCCCTGATCGACGATCAGAAAGCGGAACACCTGCTTGAGAACTTCGCCGCTTCCTAACAGAACGCCAAGGCAAAACAACAGCTTTTGCCGGCGGCTTTCTTTCAATCCGCGTAACCGCCACGCCCCCAGTGCGCTCAGCCCGGCCAATCCCGCCATCAGAACGTGGAAAAGGCCGTAGGGTTCAGGCGTTTTCCACATCAAAGCCCGCATCAAAACCAACGTGCGCATAAGCATCCCTTCTTTATCTTTATTATAACGCGGCGGTCAAACCGTGATAAAATAAAAGCAGGTTCCCGGGATATCTTTCGATGACCGGAAACATAGAGGTTGATCGGAACCAATGAAAAAATAATCTGAAAAGAAAGCAAAAAAGAAACTGAAACAAATCTGGAACACAAGAAAAATCAGAAAAAGGAGAATTACAAGTATGGAAAAACAGATTCAAGCGCTGCAGGAAATCCTGGATCGAGGGAAGCGCATCGTCTTTTTTACCGGCGCGGGCGCGTCCACGGAAAGCGGAATACCGGATTTCCGCAGCGTTGACGGACTGTATCAGCAGCAGTATGATTACCCGCCGGAGGAAATCATCAGCCATCATTTTTTTGAGTCGAATCCGAAAGAGTTTTACCGCTTCTACCGCAGCCGCATGCTTTATCCGAACGCTCGGCCCAACGCCGCTCACCGCTTGATGGCGGAGCTGGAGAACACCGGACGTTGTCTGGGCGTCGTGACGCAAAACATCGACAATCTGCATACCCTCGCCGGCAGTCAACACGTCGCGGAGCTGCATGGCTCGATCATGCGGAATTACTGCGTAAACTGTCATCATGAGGAAGGCCTGGACTTTATCCTGAAGACTGAGGATCTGCCGCGCTGTCCGGTCTGCGGCGGACTGATGAAACCGGACGTCGTTCTGTATGAGGAAGCGCTTGACGAAGCCGTGATGGACCAAGCGTTAGCCTGGATTCAGCATTCCGATGTGCTGATCATCTGCGGTACCTCGCTTTCCGTCTATCCGGCCGCCTCGATGGTACGCTATTTTTACGGCGATCAGCTTGTCGTGATCAACAAGACGGCGACGTCGATGGACAAGAATGCCGATCTGCATATTTTAGCCCCGTTGGCGGAAACACTCGCCCAGCTGCACGTTTAATCTGCAATACAAGCCGGAAAAGAACTGCGGGCAAGAAAAAATGTCCCTCAAATCAGTCTTGCGGAATAACTTACCCCTCCGCTTTGCCGCATCCGGCCTGCTTCAATCCTCATCTCAATTTAAAAGGAATTCCCGTTCAATGCGTGGAATTCCCTTTTTGTATCTGACGGACAATCGCCCGGACTTCAGCGGCCGCCTGTTCCTTTAACGCGGTACTCTCGGTATCGCTCAACGGCTGGGTCGTTTCTCTTCCCCAAAGCGATGTCGAAACGGCATAATGGATCTTCTCCACTTTAAAATAAGCGAGTACGGAATAAGCATAGCTTCCTGTAACTCCAGTACTGAAATCACTCTCAACAATTCTGACGAGTACCTCGGTTCCGGCTTCCTGAAAACGGACTTCCGCCGCTATTTCATCGTGAATTTCCAGAATTTTTCTCAGGGTATAGCTGTGAAACTGAGGCGTGCTGGAATCTTCCAGGTTGATATAATCAAAAAGTACGTCAGGATCCGCGTTCAGGCTCTCGATCACGAACACTTTGTTCGTCTGAAAATGCAGATGCGGAAGATTGAAGAACGGCACATAAAGCTCATCCATTCGCATAGCAGAGGACTCCGCATCAAAAACAGATTGAATCCCGGCGCTTGAAACCGCCGGCGGCGTAAATAAAGGATAAAACAGAACTACGGCCAAGCTCAGAACATACCCCTTAAATTCTCGTTTCTTCATTGTCCCGCTCCTCGTTTATGCTTTTTCGCTTGAACCCATCAACTCACAGACGCGCAGGATCAGCGCCGTCAGATCGCGGTTACCGCACGTCTTTCATCAGGAAAGACTCGATCTTCAAAAAACAACGGGTTGGTTCCGCCCCGTTGTCGTGTGTCCTTAAATCAAATTCAAATTGCTTGTCAATCCTTAATATCATAAGCGCTGAAGACACGCTGACCGTTGTAAACCTCTGTACCCTTGGCCTGAAGCAGTTCATCGACCGTTACGAGCTGATAACCCGCTTCGATCAGCTGCGGAAGCAGCGATTCAACAGCCGTCACCGTTTCGGCATGGATATCATGCATCAGTACGATCGAACCATCTTTCACCGCGGACATTGTGTTCTCCACCGTCTGTACCGGATCAAGCGTTTTCCAGTCGAGCGTATCAATGCCCCACATGATCAACGGATAAGCTGAATTTTCTTTCACCGTCGCGTTGGTCGCGCCGTAAGGCGGACGGAAATGCTTGATCGTGTACTGCCAGCCCGTCAGCTCCTGGACCAGTTCCGTCGTGCGGTTAAGCTGAAATAACAGGTTATCGCCCTTCAGCTTCGTCAGCTTCGGATGGTTGTAGGAATGCGATGCCGCTTCGCTGGCGGAGTTGATCACCATCAGCGTCGTTTCCGGATATTTCTCCACCCGGACTCCCTGCATGAAGAACGTAGCCGCCGAATCATAATGCTGCAGAAGATTGATCAGCTGCGGCGTGTTGGTCGGATGCGGCCCGTCGTCGAAGGTCAGCGCGACCATCGGTTTGTTGGGATCGATCACCCGTGGCGCAATCCGGACATTGTTCTCCGGCAAGGTTCCCTGTCCGATGTCCAGCAGGAAATGCTCGCCTAAATTGGAAACCGGAAACTCCCAGCGGTAGGCATTTTCCCCCAGCTTGCCGGCAGGAAAATTGAAGATCAGCATTCCGTCTTTTAATGTGAAATCCCGGAAGTTGCCGGAATCCCAGGCCGTCGCTTCAATCAGCGGCAGCGTATACGCCGCTTCCTTCCAGTTATCGTCCGCCTTCAGCTGGGCGCGCAGATTCGCCGACAACCATTTCAGGGCGTTCTCATCCAATAAGGACGAAGCGTCGAGCCACTGGTGATCGGTCAGATCGTATAAATACGACTGCCGTTGTTCCTGTATGGTTTCATTTTCATTGCGTGAGATCGTGTATTCCAGTGAAACATAGCGGTCCTGATTCACATTCATCTGATAATCCGCCTTGACAAGCAGCGGCTTCTTTTCCTTTTGATAGCCCTCAGTCTGTGCCTTCAAATCATTGAAAATGACTTCCGCGTTCTGGGCCAGTGCCTCCTGGAACGTGCTGTCGGTGCTCTGCGGGTAATAAACCGCCAGCTGAACATCCTTGCTTTTATCCTTCAGTTCTTCCGAAGAAGAAACCTGCGGCTTCAGAAATGCCGGTTCCCGGTTCGACAACAGCCATCCGACCCCGGCCCCGATCAAAACCAGAGCGGCAACTGCGATGACCATCAGGATCGCCAGATTTCCTTTATTGATCCGGCGTCCTCTTTTTCTTCTTCTTCTTTGTGTTTTCATTCTATCCAATCGTCCTTTCCGTCCGATAGAAAATTTCTACCCCTCTATAAGATCCTTTTAACGGGCTAAAAGTTTAAATTTTTTTATTTTTCTTTTAATATTGTAGTCCGCATGGCGGATTCCCAGACATTTTTCAATTTTCGAACTGTCTGTATGTTCATTTTAGCTAAAATCGGAAGGGAACTCAATGACAACGACTTTACGAAGTCTTACAAATTCATGACGGAAACCGGGTTCACAAAGAAACCCGGTCAAATTCCTCCTTCAGTCCGCGACTACCGCTGGGATGAAAGTGTGAAAGTAGAGCGATCTAGCTTGCTTTCCTGCAATATTTGTGACTGCGCAAAGCGCAGTAAGGAGACAAAAATGAAAAGCCTGCGTCAAACAATGAAAGGTTTAATTCGGATTGACAGTAGAATTTAGATGTACTATCATACAAATGGATGTAATATCATCTATATTGCTTTCTATCTATTATCAGCACCTGTCAATCCGCGTATTCAAGGATAAAGTCGGTTCAATAAAGGAGGATCATCATGGATAAAACAGCTCGTCAAATCACGAAAATTGCCCGCGAGGTCAGCAAGTTCACCACCCGTTCGTTAAAAGCGGAAGGCATCGGCGCCGCAGAACTGGATTTCATTCACGTCGTCCGGAAAAATCCCGGCATCACTCAGGCCGGCGTCCGCAGCGTACTTGGAATTGATAAGGGAGCCTGCGCCCGGCGGGCGGCGAATCTGGAACAGAAAGGGTATCTGATCCGAACTCCGGATCCTGAGGACAAACGTGCCCGGCGCCTCAGCGCCACGGCGAAGGCGGAAGCGCTGAAGCAATCCAAAGCTGTGATCGAAGCCGAAGCTTACGCCTGGCTGCTGGAAGAATTCAGCGAAACAGAAAGCGAGGTGTTCGCAGGCTTGTTAAACCGTCTTTACCTGCGCTGCAAGACGGAAAGCAAAGCAGGTTTCCCACATCTCAATCAACGGGTGAATGCGCCGTCAGGAGATTAATCCATGATTCGCAAATCCAACAGAGAACGCCGGCCCGACCGGCTGAGCACCTATTTTTACCAGGAACGCCGCGTACTGGCCGGCATCACGCTGACCGGCATCCTCTACAACGCCGGCCTGACAGCCGGGCCTTACTTCGAAGGACAGCTGACGCTGTGTTTAATGGCAGTCCTGGCAGGAGAAAAAAGCGGAATCGACATGATCAAGCTGGCCGCCGTCTATCTGATCGTCATTTTGATCGTTCAGGGAGCGCGCTGTCTCAAGCGGTTCGGAGTGCGGCGTTTTGCCAACGATACCGCCCGTTCCATGCGGCGGGTGCTGTACCGCAATCTTGTCTATCAAAATCCGGCCGGCTTGAGCGCGGACGAGGCCGGAAGCCTGATGACCAAGGCGATCAGCGATGTGGACGCCTGTGCTGAGGGCATGCGCAAATTTACAACTGAAGTGTTCGATACCGGCGTCGTCATGATCGCCTATCTGGGGATGTTGATGGCTTATGATCTCCGATTGACGCTTTTAGCCTGTGTGTTTGCGCCGTTGGCCGCTCTTTTGGCGCAGAAATTAAAGCATCCGATTACCCGCAGCGCTTCCGCCTACAAAAACAGCGTCAGCCAGCTCAACACGATGACGCTTGACCGTGTCAGCAACGCGCTGACCTATCGGGTCTTCGGCTGCGAAAACCAGCGGGATCAGGCCCTTGGCGATCAATTAGCCGTCGTGGAGAAAAACGCGGTTGTTTCCAGCGCCTGGGAAAACGCAATGCAGCCGCTGTACAACATCATCGCCATGGCCGGCGTCGTCTTCGTGCTGCTTCGCGGCGCTCAAAACGTATCAGGCACCGGCTGGGCTGACTGGGATCTCGCCGCCTTCACGACCTATCTGGCCTGCTTCTCCCGGCTGGCGCTGAAAAGCTCCCATGCCGCCAAGCTGTTCAATGCCGTTCAGAAAGCTAAAGTATCCTGGCAGCGGATCCAGCCGCAGCTGCAGCCGGTAAAGATTCCGGATTCAACGCTGCCGCCAACCGCCGGACCCGCTGAATTAAAAGTGGAAGATTTAAGCTTCGCTTATCCTCACCAGCCACCCTTATTTGAGCATCTGTCATTCCAGGTTCACGCCGGACAGATCATCGGCATCACCGGTCCGCTGGCTTGTGGAAAATCAACGCTTGGCCGCTTGTTGTTAGGCGAGCTGCCTTACACCGGCAGTCTGCGGATCAACGGCTTGGAAATCGCGCAGCTCAACAGCGCGCAGATCAGCCATTTGGTCGGCTATCTGGGCCATGCCCCGCAGCTGCTCAGCGACACGATTGAGGAAAACATTCAGCTCGGCGAAGACCTGGACTGCGCGCCATGGTTAAAGCTTACCGCGCTGAAGGAGGAAGTCGCGGCGATGCCGGAAGGCCTCAAGACACAGATCGGCGCACAGGGAACACGGCTCTCCGGCGGTCAGCAGGCCCGGCTCGCGCTGGCGCGCACACTGGCCCGGCCACGGCCGGTCTGGGTGCTTGACGATCCGTTTTCCGCGGTCGATCCCGCCACAGAAGACGAAATCCTGCGGAATCTGCGCGGACTGGCCCAAGATCGGATCATCCTGTTGATCTCCCACCGTCTGACCCATTTTGCCCAGTTCGATCAGGTGCTCTGGCTGGAAAACGGAACTGCCCGGATAGCCGATCCTGCGACGTTGATGGCGGAGAATCCCGCTTATGCCCGGCTTGTTAAAACCCAACAAAAGAAAGCAGGCGATGACGATGAAAAATAACAACACTTCGCTGGCGCTGAAAAACAGCGTCCTCACTGTAATCGCTCAGCAGCGCCTGTTTCTCATCGGATTGGGAATTGTAATCCTCGCCGGAACGCTGGCTGCGCTGCTTCCGCCGTTAGTGCTCGAACAAATAGTCAACCAACTGACGCTGCGGCAAGCCGTCGGCGTAGGCCCGGCACTGGCTTATTTTCTGTTTCTGGCGCTGGCTGGAATATTGGAATCTTTGCAGACGGTCATGATCGCCCGCACGGGACAGAAAATTACCCGGCAGGTCCGCCAGGATCTCTGCGCCAAGCTCGATACTCTGCCGGCAGCTTATTTTACCCGGGAGGACGCGGGGAAAACCGTTTCTCTGTTCGTCAACGACGTCGACGCGCTGAGTTCGCTGTTTGACAACGGCGTACTCAATATGGCTGCCGACAGTTTAAAAGTGATTGGAGTTTTAGTCATGATCTTCACCCGCAGCCTTGGGCTGGGCTTTCTTCTGATCGTGATCACGCCGCTGTTGTTCGCCGTGACCCGGCATTTCCAGAAACGGATGCTTCAAGCTCAAAAAACGAACCGGGCGGCGATCGCGCAGGTCAACCATCTCGTTCCGGAAACACTGAACTGA
>PVML01019242.1_pt1 | contig 61533 bp, 53 predicted proteins | sample 1853371 | NCBI WGS metagenome assembly PVML01 (sample SAMN08533508, study PRJNA380276) | Human gut metagenome, whole genome shotgun sequencing project. | isolation source: participant 1, chromium library | host: Homo sapiens | collected 2017 | reverse complement strand
GTATAATCCAAGAATGAAATATTGCGATAAATTCAAGTTTGTAGAATTCAGAAATTTAATATGAAATGAGAGATAGAGAGTGCGTTTTAATGAACTTTTTGAAATGAGAAAACTGACAGGAATAAAATTTTTACCAGTTTGGGCATTGGCCCGGATACTTTGATGGGATTTTCAACGAAAACGCAAAGCGTAGATGCCATATACTCACAAAATGCTCTGATAAATTATCAAATGAATGATAAGGCAAAGATGGAGTATGATCTGTTGCAGGATATTTTAAACCTTTGCAGTGTTTATTATTAGAGGCAGAAGGCTATGAGTGAACAAACTACAGCAGCCAACTTAGACGAAGTTATTGAGACACAGATGAAGCAGAGTGAGAGTGCTTGAACTAGGAAAACCGATGGCATAGACTATAAGCAGTCGAGGTCATCGGTTTTATTTGCATGGGCGTTGATACCATCTCTGGAGATAATGTTACCTCTACACATTTTCAATCCTGCTCTCTTAGTTTGACCGCATTACGCGCGCTGCGTCTGCGTTCATCTTCGAGAGCAGCATAGTGCTTTTTGGTTGTATTCACATCGGAATGTCCCAGAACATCAGCCACCAGATAAATATCACCGGTTTCGCGGTAAAGATTCGTACCATAAGTACTGCGAAGTTTGTGCGGAGTGATCTTTTTTAAGGGTGTAACGATTTTGGCATATTTTTTAACCAGATTTTCCACACTGCGCACATTCATACGCTTCCTCTGAAGAGAGAGGAAGAGAGCATTTTCACTGCCTTCTTCGGGAATCACATCATTTCGTTCATCCAGATAGTCCTGCAGTGCAGTTTCTACTTCAGTACCGAAATAAACAGTAACTTCTTTTCCGCCTTTTCGGTGGATATGGATACCTCCATTTTTAAAATCAATATCGTTTATATCTAACCCGACACATTCGGAAACACGGATACCGGTTCCAAGCAGCAAGGTGAGAAGAGCCAGGTCACGGAGTTTTGTCCGGTTGTGAAATGCTTTCTGTTTATCTGTCAAACCTTCTCCCTGTTCCACTGCATCCAGAAGAAGAGCAACCTCATCAACGTCAAGGCGGATGATTTCCTTCTCATGCAGCTTTGGGAGCTGGACAAGGGCAGCAGGATTGGTTTTCAGCTTTTCTGTGCGGAAGAAGTAATTGTAAAAGCTTTTCAGGGAAGAAATCTTACGCATGATCCCTCGTTCTTTGTTTACAATTTCCTGATTATGTTCATTAAAACGATACTTTAAGTATTCCATATATTCTTCCAGATCGGTAACTGTGATCTGGTCTAAATCATCCAGTGTAAAATCCATCCGGTCCATCTTGGAAAATACTGGATTTTCTTTTTTTAAGAAATCAAAAAAAACAGAAAGATCGTATGCGTAAGCAATACGGGTTCTGGTAGAAGTGCGTGGTTCAATCCCGCGGAAAAATTCAGTGCAGAAGGGTGGGAGAGTCTTCATCATTTCCCGAAGTTTTTTAATATTTTCAATATCTTTCTGTTCGTAGTAAGGTAAAGTTGTTGCCATGATTTTGTATGCCTCGTTTATAAAATTTATTATTACACATTCGTTATATGGTAGTTAATTGGAAAGTTTGGGCCAGTCCTCAAAATTTCCGTTGATCACTGCGTGAAATAACCGTTCACGGACACCAGGACTGTCCATATTTAAGGTTCGGATCAGATTTTTAACATATTCCCTGTGGGTATGTCCATCCATAGGACATGGATTTTTACAGACAGGAAGCTGGTATTTATTCCTAAATCCCTTTACATCAGCTTCTGAAACAAGCATTAAAGGCCGTATAACAGTTAAATCGGTACGATCCAGATGCGTAACCGGTGGAAATGCGTAAAAACGGCCTTCATATAAAAGTGACATGATTGCAGTTTCAATCAAATCATCCTTATGGTGCGCATAAGCAATTTTATTGCAGCCCAGTTCCAGTGCTTTCTGGTTTAAAGCGCCTTTTCTCATTTTGGCACAAAGGGCACAGGGATTTGACTCTTTTCGGGCTTCAAAAAGGATTTTTCCGATTTCAGTGGAGATAATCTCATAGGGAACATGAAAATCCGCGCACAGGGCTTTTATAGGATCTAAATTCATGGTATCAAGGCCCATGTCTACAGTAATGGCAGATAAGGTGAAAGGTTTGGGATAAAATTTCTGAAGCTGTGACAGGCCATAAAGCAAAGTGAGACTGTCCTTACCGCCAGAAATACCAATGGCAATATGATCGCCGCTTTCAATCATCTGATATTGGTCAATAGCCTGACGAAGAAGGCTTAGGAGACGTTGGAGTTTCATTTGAGAGAAGATCCTTTCTAAAATAAATTATTTGCTTTTAATTATAGATTAAAAAAGAATTTAATAAAATCAAAAAAATGGAATAAATGAGGATTTGAAGATTCGTTTTTAGATATATAGTTTGGAATCGTTGAAAAGTGTACTAACTATTCGTTAAACTATTCTTTCGCGAATAGTTATAAATCACTCTCCGTACGGGCATCACGTTTAACAATGCATATAAGTTAACATAAAATATTTATGTTAACCGTAAAAATATTTAATCAAGGAAGTTACCTGCTTCCATTGTTGTAAAGCAACCACTCTTAGATCCTGGCATCTGTTCCAAAATTGATTAAAAGCCCCAGTTTTAGTCCAGGGCTTTTAATAGATCGATCTTATTAATCCATTCCTTGAATTTTTAATATTATTATTTAACCAAATTACGTAAGTCTTTATGCGGATTGCGAATTAAGTCTTTGATATTACAAAATCGTCCGTAAAATCCCGCTTAAATATCCCATAGCCTGTTTTTCATCAGGACCATCTGCAGTCAGCACCAGGGAATCGCCCTGTTTAGCACCAAGACTCATCAGTGAAAGGACATTTTTACAGTCAGCTGTTCCCTTAGAACTTTCCAGTGTGATCTTGCATTGGTACTCTGAAGCGGCACGGCTTAAGCTCATGGCATTGGCTGCATGAAGTCCATGATTTGTGGAAATAACGTAACGGCAGCTTATCATAATGGCATCTCTTCTTTCGCAAAAATGTTATTTTTAAAGATTGTTATCTATTTATCGTTTTAAAATATTTTAACATAGACCTTTGGCAAATACAATATTGGAATTACACACCAGGGCCAATCGGTTCAGCGTTTCCCGGCATTTCATCAGGTTTGCTGTTGGAACTGTCGGAAGTTTCCTGAACACCGGGGCCCTTAGAAGAATTATCGGCTGTCGTTTCCTGGGCTTTTTCTGTTTCTTTTGGCTTTACTGTACCAGGACCGCCTTCTGAAGCGTTGGAAGTTTCTTTTTCTGTTTTTGATTCCTCCAGTTTTTCAATGACAGCAGCTGTGCTCTCTTCTGCTTCTGTTTCGTTGTTTGCTTCGCTGGTCTTGTCGGTAATTTCCTCTGCATCAGAACTTTCTGCTGCTGTGGTTTCTGCTGCAGTCTGAGCCGGTGCCGGAGTATTATTTTTACTGTTTCCAGATGACTGATTTTTACTGTCTGATTTTCCAGATCCAGAGGAAGTAGGTGCAGCTTTTCCGCCTTCGTAGAAACCGGACGCTTCTGCAATATGGTCACTGATTTTCTTTACAGTGGATGAAGGACTATATAATGCATCCTCACCATAGAGGAACTGGTGAAGTGTAACTACGTTGCTTTCCAGTGTAACAGGAATAACACAGTCCATTTTACCCATTTTCTTTGTTTTCTGGGCAAATGGGAAACCAGAAGTCTCTCCAATATGATATTTGCTTATATTCTTTACCATAGGTAAAACATCATCAATTCCCACACTGGTGGAAATCTGCGGCAGGATTGCTTTTACCAGATTGGTACGGGTAGCCAGATCTGCCTGTTTTGCTTTTTCAAGAGCCAGTGAAATAACTTTTCTCTGACGTTCAGTACGCTGAAAATCAGTATCCATTAGACGCAGTCTGCAATAAGCTACTGCCTGTACGCCGTCTAAATGATTCGGACCGGCACTTGTCAGCTGTATGGAACCAATACCGGTGGAATTAACGGTTTCTGTAATAAAGGCATTGATATATTTAAATTCTGGTTGTGTAATATCAATATCTATACCGCCTAAAACATTAATAGCCTGTGCCACTGCTTTCCAGTTAAAAGTTGCATAGTCATTGATCTTCAGGTCCAGATTTTCTTCTAAGGCAGATACAGCCTGTTTGTGACCGCCTTTAAAATAAGCTTCGTTGATCTTATGGTAGGTTCCCTTGGAATCTATTTTTAAATAGGTATCACGGTAAACACTTACCAGCTTTATATCGCCGGTTTCCTGATTAATGCTGCAGATCACCTGGACATCAGCCAGTGCATTTTTTGTATTTCCGTCACGGCTGTCTACACCAAAGACTGCAATATTCCAATAGCCGGTGGCTCTGTGAAGAAATGTCCATCCTCCATAAACACAGATGACTGCAAGCAGGCAAAGAAGAATGGCTGGCCATTTTGGTTTTTTGCGTTTTCTGTAAGGCTTTCTGGAATGGCTGGAGTTTTTGGAACTGTAACCGCCGAAGCTATTCTCACCTTTGTCTGCAGGGATTTGGGATGTTTTGCGTTTAGACGCAGATGCCCTTGGATTTTTGCTGTCAGCGGTGTTTTTCTGCTTTGATTGATAAGAGCCTGCAGAAATGACCCTGCTGTGGTTTTCGTTTTCAAAAGGGACTTCTAAACCGCTGCGAACAGACTCTTCTCTATAATCATCGTAGTCGTAATCTTCTTCCTCATAATAGTCATCATCATATGTATGATCTATGGCTTTAGCCTGTTTTGGTACGGTTTTAAATTCAGTTCTTGAAGATGTAGTTTTTGAAAGGCTGGAAGCAGATCGCCTGCTGCGGCTTGTTCCTTGCCGGCGAGCCCGCAGTCGCTGCAGTTCGTCCACTTCGTTATTTTCATTTTCATGTAAACGCATGATATTACCTCATATTTTCATTTTAAATTATTACAAAGCCTGCTGCCGCAGGCGAAACCTTCGTTGATGAGCTTGCGAAAAACAAATGTCTGCTGCGCAGCCGCTTGTTTTTCTCTGCGCTCATCACATTATAGCATACCGTTTTCTTAAAATACAGTGTGAAAGTCTTACAGAAACATTAAGCAATAACCGCAAAATGGCAGCAAAATTTTCGCAAGGCTGGCTTTAGCTGCTGTTGCCAAATTAAGAGTTGACGCATATTATAGATATGAGATATAATAAACGGGATTTGTTTTAGGAGGAAACAGATAGAAATAGTAAAGCTATAGCGCCATGCACCTGGTCCGGGTCGTGAACAGGAACGGGAATATCTTCGTTGCTGCTGGAACAGGTTAACGAGGTGGAGAGAGAATCGAATTATTCGGCGGGTGCTCTCCCATGCAGTCCGGGCGTGTTTTATGTCAGTAAAATATGCGGGTAACCGCAAAACAAAGCTGATGTAAACCGGACAGATCAGAAAATTGAAAAAATTCGTTACAGTTCAGATCAGAGAAGAAAAATCTAAAAGAAAGAATCAAAAAAAGAATTAAAAAAGTCAGAAATGGAAACAGCCAGCTATTTATTATTGGGGGATTCTGCCCCTTTTCTTTGTGTACCCATTCAGAAGGTATTCAAAGCTTCTTGTCCACTGTAAGCGGGCAAGAAGATGCAAGGCTGAACTGTAACATTTTTGCTTATGTAATAGCTGGTTTGGGAAAGGAAGTTTATTTATGTGCGGAATTATTGGATATACAGGACCTCTTGAGGTGGAAAATATACTTTTAAATGGACTGGCAGGTCTGGAATACAGAGGTTATGACAGCGCCGGTATCGCTTATTTTGGAACTGATTCAAAGGTACATCTGATTAAGACAGTGGGAAAAGTTGCTGCTTTAAAAGAACTTGTAAAGCAGGAAAGCGACTGCTCTTCCCACTGCGGTATCGGTCATACCCGCTGGGCAACTCACGGCGGTGTTACAAAGGAAAATGCCCATCCTCACCGTCAGGGACTGGTTACGCTGATCCACAACGGTATTATTGAAAATTATCATCAGCTTACAGAGGAATATTCTTTGGAAGGTCAGCTGGTTTCACAAACAGACAGCGAGGTGGCTGCCGGTGTGTTAAATGCGCTGTATGAGCGTATGGATCACGATCCTCTTCTGTCTATTCGTCATTTTGTGAAGGAACTTCAGGGCTCTTATGGCTTCTGCATCATGTTTGAGGATCGTCCTGGTGAAATTTATGCGGTGCGCAATGTAAGTCCTCTTGTAGCGGCGTATACACACTCAGGAGCTATGATCGCATCGGATCTTACTGCCCTGATCGCTTATACGAAAGAATATTTCGTTGTTCCAGAGGGAATGATCGTTCGTCTGACACCTTATAAAGTACGTGTTTATGATATGGATTTAAACCGCGTTGAACCGGATATGATGGAAGTAAACTGGAATGTGGATGCAGCTATGAAAAATGGTTTCCCACACTTTATGTTAAAAGAGATCCATGAACAGCCAGATGCATTAAAAAATACGATCCTTCCTCGTTTAAGCAAGGGTCTGCCTGATCTGACAGATGATGGGATCCCGGACTCTATTTTAAAAGACTGCAGCCGTATCCACGTGATCGCCTGTGGAACTGCCATGCATGCAGGAATGGTTGCAAGAGCACTCATTGAGCCGGGAATCCGTATTCCGGTCACAGTTTCCATTGCTTCTGAGTTCCGTTATGAAACACCTCTTATTGACGAAAAGACACTGGTAATCGTGATCTCCCAGTCTGGTGAAACTATTGATACTCTGGCTGCTATGCGCCTGGCTCAGTCTTATCATGCGCCGGTACTGGCTGTTGTCAATGTAAAAGGATCTACCATTGCAAGAGAAAGCGACTATGTTCTTTACACCCATGCAGGCCCTGAGATCGCTGTAGCAAGCACTAAGGCCTACTCTGTACAGTTGGCTGCTCTGTACCTGATCTATTGCCGTATGGCCCTTGTACGAGGTGTATACAGCCCTGCACAGGCAGAGAATTTTATGAAGGAATTATTAGATGCTATTCCGGCCATGGAGACCATGATCGGCCGCAGAGATGAAATTAAGAACATTGTAAATCATATCATTTCTAAGAATGATGCTTTCTTTATAGGAAGAGGTCTGGATTATGCTTTTTCTTTAGAGGGAGCGTTAAAGTTAAAAGAAATCTCTTACATTCACGCAGAGGCTTATGCAGCTGGTGAATTAAAGCACGGAACCATCGCCCTGATCTCTGAGCAGGTACCGGTGATCGCTATTGCTACCCAGGAACATATTTTTGCAAAGACGATTTCCAATGTACGTGAAGTAAAGGCAAGAGGTGCCTTTGTGATCCTTCTTGTAAAGGAATCTGCAGTGATTGAGGACGATATTGCGGATGTACAGATCCGTATTCCGGATATTGCAGACAGTTTTACTGTATTTCCAATTGCAGCTATCTTACAGTTGATCGCATATTATGCGTCTGTTGGAAAGAATCTGGATGTAGACCAGCCAAGAAACCTGGCTAAATCTGTTACAGTAGAATAAATGTTACAGTTCAGCCTTGCAAATAAATAGTGCTTACTGTATAAACATAAAAAATCCCGCTGCCTGGACATTTGCCCAGATGCAGCGGGATTTTTTACAGCTTATAATCATTTGGTATATGGTTTATTTCTGCTTTGCCCATTCCTGTTTTCTCTTTGCCAGATCCATAATGATATCTACAGCGCCTTCCGGACCTACAGCACTGCTGTTGATACACATATCATAGCTCTTTGGATCACCCCATTTTTTATTGGAGTAATAATTATAGTAGCTGGATCTTCTTTTATCCGTTTTGACCATCAGGTCCTTGGCCTTTGTTTCGTCTACTCCGTAAAGCTCGCTGACTCGTTTGATCTTGTCTTCTTCATCACCGGTAATAAATACACTGACTACATTTGGATAATCTTCCAGTGCATAGTCTGCGCAGCGTCCAATGATTACACATGATGCCTCATCTGCCAGTTTCTTTATGGTATCAAACTGTGCAAGGAAAATCCTATGGTTAATAGGCATATCAGAATAGCCGGTTGATGTGTAACCCATGGAATAGGAATCCATTACCAGAGAGTAAAGAAAACTGCTGGTAGGACGTTCGTCGTGTTTTTCAAATAGTTCTTCACAAAGTCCGCTGTGCTTTGCCGACTGTGCAAGAAGTTCTTTGTCGTAACATTTTACACCTAATTTCTGTGCAAGCATTTCCCCGATTTTTTTGCCGCCGCTTCCGCTCTGTCTTCCGATGGTAATAATAAGATTTCCTGACATAAAACCTACCCCTTTCCGTTCTGCGTCTGATGTCGTTCGGTCCGTTTTTCAAGTCTCTTTATCAAATCGCTTTATTTATAACTATATTATAACTCAAAATTTTGGAAAAGTATATAGAAATATAAAAAAGTCCGACAAATGTCGGACAAAAAGGTTATTCTGGCAATGTATTCAAAAGTTTTGTAAAATATTCTGGAAGGGGTGCAGTAAATTCCATGTACTCTCCTGTTCTGGGATGGATGAATCCTAAGATACCTGCATGAAGAGTCTGCCCCTGCAATCCGGGAATCGGGCATTTACCAGGTCCATAAACCAGGTCTCCCAATAATGGATGCCCGATACTGGCCATGTGCACACGGATCTGGTGAGTACGGCCGGTCTCCAGTCTGCATTCCACGTGGGTATACTGACGGAATCTTTTTAGAACTTTATAATGGGTCACTGCATTTTTTCCATTGTTATAATTAATGCTCATCTTCTTTCGATCAGTAGGATGACGCCCTATAGGTCCTTCAATGGTACCTGTATCGTCTTTTAACACTCCGTGGACAATCGCCTGGTACCGTCTGGTAATAGAATGTTCCTTTAACTGGGCGGCAATGGAATTATGAGCCATATCATTTTTGCAGGCAATAATAACACCGGTAGTATCCATGTCAATGCGGTGAACGATGCCTGGACGCATTACACCATTGATCCCGGAAAGCTGGTCTTTGCAGTGGTACATCAGCCCGTTTACCAGCGTATGGGAATAATGCCCTGCAGCCGGATGAACCACCATTCCCTTAGGCTTGTTTACAAGGATAACATCCTGATCTTCGTATAAAATATCCAGATCCATATCCTCTGGTTCAATCTCCGGTTCTACTGCTTCAGGGATATCTAAGGAGATCACATCTCCTTCATCTACCTGGTAACTGGCTTTTACAGGTTTGCCATCTACCAGCACCAGGCCGCTTTTTAAAAGCTTCTGAATGTAGGAGCGGCTTAACTGCTCATTAACAGAAGAAAGATATTTATCGATCCGCAGACCGCTGTCTGCTATTTCCGGAAAAAGTTCCTGTTTCACTGCTTTCCGCCTTTCTTTTTCATATTGAATACAGCCATGTCTTCATCACTGTAGTAGAACATGATAAGAAGGACCAGTCCAAAGGCTGCACAGGTCACATAGCAGTCAGCCACGTTGAAAATAGGAAAGTTGATCAGTTTAAAGTACAGAAAATCCACTACATAGCTTTGGGAGATACGGTCGATCATATTCCCTACGGCACCAGAGGCAATACCCATCAGGCATACTGCTAAAGGACGGTACTTTTTACCATCAGGCATACGCCAAAGCATATAAAGGACAACGCCTAATACAACTACTGCGATCAGAAAAAAGAACAATTGTTTTTCCTGAAGCATTCCAAAGGCAGCCCCTCTGTTTTCTGAATAATAAAGTTCAAATACGCCTGGGATCAGTTCTATAGGAGAATTTCCTTTTAAATGAGCAACCACCAGTCCTTTGGTCCACTGGTCAAGTCCCACAAGGATCACAAAACCAAGGATAAAGCGCATAAAGAGAGAACGTTTTTCTTTTGTCATGATCTTTCTCCTTCAACACTGCCATCAACCTGGCTGAATCCTTTTTTCATCTCTTCTTCTGTTACAGTACGATCTACATAGGCATTGCCTATTGATTTTAAAAGGATGAACTTTACTACACCGGAATCCATTTTTTTATCGTTTTTAGTGGTGGCATAAACGTCTATCCATTTCAGTCCATCTACTGTTACAGGAAGTCCGAATTCTTCAAAAGTATACCGGATATCTTTTACCTGATCATCTGTAAGCAGGCCTCGTACAGCGCAGATACGGGCTGCTGCAATACAGCCAAGACCTACACAGTGACCATGGAATGCAGTAAAATTTTTAAGCTTTTCAATGGCATGCCCCAAGGTATGACCAAAGTTTAAAAGTGCCCGTTCACCCTGTTCTGTAGGGTCGTTTTCAACCACCTGTTTTTTGATCTCATTGCTGCGAAATACCATATCTTCGCAGACAGACAGATCTCTCTTTAAAATAGACTTTTGATTGTCTTTTAACCACTGGTAATAGGAAGCATCTTTGATCAGACCATGTTTGATCACTTCGCCCATACCAGAAGAAAACTGTTCTTCAGGAAGCGTTAAAAGGGTGTTCAGGTTTGTATACACCAGTTTTGGCATATGAAACGCGCCAACCATATTTTTATAGGCATCAAAATCAACACCGGTCTTTCCCCCGATACTGGAATCCACCTGGGAAAGCAAGGTAGTTGGGATCTGGATAAAATCAATGCCACGCAGATAAGTAGCAGCTGTAAAACCGCACATATCTCCGATCACGCCGCCACCTAAAGCAGCTAACAGATCTTTTCTGTCAAAGTGCTCCAAAATAAGGTGTTCATAGATTTTTTTCACTGTATCAAGGTTTTTATGTTCTTCACCGGCAGGAATGACAAAATAAGAAATTTTTTTGCAGCATCTGCTTAAAAGCTCTTTTACTTCTTCCAGATACAGAGGAGCTACATTGGTATCAGTTACAATACATATTTTACGTTCGTCCAGATGGAATTTGCTTACTTCTTCTGCAAGCTTATGAAAGGATGGTTCCATTACAATGTCATAGATCGGTTTCTGGTCTTTATAAACATTCAAGCGTTTTGACATATCGTTCTCCTTGGTTTTGTTTCTTAAAAGATATGCCTGCATAAGCAGACATAGTCAGTTTAGATAGAAAATCGGCAGACTCTATAGGGGTCTGCCGCAAATTTCTGTATTATAAATGGATATTCAGGCTGGACATGTCCATTCCTGAGGTGGCACCTGCTGATAAGATGTCCTGAAAATCACCGGACAGCTCTACAGAATCAGGTGTAGCAATAAAGATATAGTTGGAAATTTTCTGAAGGTTTCCATTCATAGAGTAGGTAGCTCCGGAAGTAAAATCGATGATCCGCTGAGCAGTCTCCATATGGATTCCTTCCATATTTAATACAACTGCTTTTCCAGAAAGAAGATAATCACAGATATCTCTGGAATCATCCATGGAAGTAGGCTTGATCATAGTTACTTCCATATTTCTTCTCATAGGAACTACTTTCGGGTTTGAACGGCCCAAAAATCTTGGTTTGTCCTGAGCTTCTGGCTCATCTTCCGGTTCTGTATTATTTCTCTTTGAGAAAAGCCCTTTTCTGGGAGCTTCATCTTCAAAGTCATCATCCAGGTAGTAATCGTCCTCATCATCTTCAGAACTTAACCGCATGGTATCCATTAACTTACCTAACAGACTCATATTACTCTCTCCAATCCTCTTTTCATGCTGCTTACTGGGCAGCACCATATAGCCGGGCACCGAAAATGCCGGTTCCGACTCTTACCATGGTAGCGCCTTCTTCAATGGCAACCTGATAGTCTCCGGTCATACCCATTGAAAGCACATCCATAGTAACATTATCAATGTTTTTCTTACCTATGTCAACAGCAAATTCATATAATTTTTTAAAAACTTCGCGATTTTCCTCTGGATTCTCTACAAAAGGCGCAATTGTCATCAGGCCCTTAATGCGTACATGGGGGAATTTTGCAATTTCCCGAATCGCAGTCTCTGTATCCTCCAGGAAAAAGCCATATTTGCTCTCTTCTCTTGCTACATTGACTTCCAGTAAAATGTCTGCGGTTATATCTTTTTTTGCAGCTTCTGCTTCAATCTGTTCAGCCAGACGCAGGGAATCAACAGAATGTATAAGAACTGCTTTGCCGATCACCTGGTGTACTTTGTTTCGCTGGAGATGACCGATCATATGCCACCGGATATCTTCCGGAAGTACGGGCTTTTTCTGTAAGATCTCCTGCACCTTATTTTCACCAAAATCTCTTGCACCGGCTTCATAGGCTTCTTCCAGCATAGGTACTGGTTTGGTCTTGCTTACTGCAATAAGTGTAACCTCTTTTGGGTCACGTCCTGCACGTCTGCAGGCTTCGCCTATATTTTTTCTTACTTCACGGATCTGTTCTTTTATCATAGCTCATATCCTCCTTATAATTAATATGTAATCTGTCATTCTTTTACTGGTAAAGAAGCTGTCCTTCTCCTACTGAGGATGCATCTAACACAATATGATCATAAACGGAAAGCCCGTAGGTAACATTATTTTTTACAGTATAATATTCACTGTTGGAATCCAGTATTTCCACCTGGGTAAAGACTGTATACCCTTTATTGATATTGTATACACCTTGCAATGAGGATGTCCGCCCGATCTGATACCGGTCAGAGGAATCTGGTCGAACGATATAATCTCCTGCTTTAAAATCACCCTCATCATCTACTGCAATATAGTAAAATTCATCATCTTCATAGTCTTCATTTAAAGGTACGAAAACCACAGATGTTCCATCTGCACTGTAGACTTCTTTATTAAAGCCAATGTCTGTAGAATCACCGCCCTGAGCAGCATAAGATTTTGGAACCATGTAAAAGTTTTTGTCTGTTACGGCAGTGACCGGTATTTTCAAACCTCTGGACTGGGGCTGCTCAATTTCAAATTCAATAAAACGATCCATGATAAACTGGGCCATATATCGATCCATATCCAGCTTTCCATAAGTGGCTCCGTCTTTGCCGGTAAAGGTAGAATAGGCAGCGACTACTGTCAGATCATAATCCCTGAAATCAATGGTAAGAGAAGTTTTGTCTGCGTACAGGGAAGCATCGTCACTGGATAACGGAAAAACGATGGACCAATTTTCTGATGCTGCGACTTTATAGGCCGGCGTTCCGCTTTCAATCAGATCACCGGATTTGTGGATGTTTTTTGTATAATTAGCTCTGTTAAAGCTGTCCGCGTCTATATCAGAAGGCTGGAGGGATTCATAAGAATCAATGCCATAGGAAACTACGCCGGATATATCAGCACGTACCTGTTCAAATACAAGGCTGGAATCCTGAGATATCTTATCTAACTGGTCTAGGGCACTGAAACTGGAGTATTCCATAACAGCTGCTTCCAGAGAATACCTTGCATCATAGATAGAACTAAAATCCTCATCAGATCTGGAAAGGACATAAGAAGACAGCTGCTTTTTGATATCAGCCAGGTTTTCCTCAGGAAGTGCTGCATCTTCTACTCCGTTTTCCTTTAAAAGGGAGTCCAGGCGGCCTGTTTCATCCAGGGAATAGATACGTGTTCCTACGGAAGCACGTTTTCCTTCTCTCAGGTAATAGTTGATATAGCCGCTGTTTTGGGCATTTCGCACCTGCTCATCCCGCAAGATCAGGCCGGTATACTGTTTGTTGTTTACGATACCGCCTTCTACTACTTCGTAAAACTGTACGCGGTCTCTTCTTAAATAGGCGAAGATATTAAAAAGTATATATAAGAAAATGATCCCGAAGATGATCATTCCTACGTTAATATTGTGAGGTCTTCTGTAAGGGATTATTTTCCTGTTCTTTTTTTTGGACATGGAACCAGGACTCTCCTTTTTTGTCTTTCTCAAAAAAAGGCTACCCTCCGCACAAGGCATACTGTTTGACTCTTGTGCGGCAGGCAGCCTTTTTGCTCCTGTCTGCTATTCTATCACAGAATATGTATCATTACAATGAAATAATTACATCACCTTTAGCACACTCTGGAAGCTCATCAGCATCCATAGAGATGCTTAAAACGAAGGTTACGTGATATTTATCACTGATCTCTTTCAAAGTCTTGTAGGTGTCAGTAATATCTGCACCTTCTAATGCTGACAGCTTTAAGAAACTGTCCAGATACATGGTTTCAAGGTCGTGATCCTGAGAAATGATTCCACAGATAAATCCTAAGAATCCTTCACTGGATGCAAGTGGAAATTCATTTACGTTGATGAGACGGATACGGTTGTTCAGCTCATACATATGCTGAGCACTCTTATCAAGATATACGACTGTTCCGTTAGCCCCCTTGATGGCTGCATTAGCCATATCTAACAGATGTTTTGTTTTGCCTTTACCCTTTTTTCCTGCAATAATCTGAACCATAGCGATCTCCTCCTTGAGTTATATATGTTGTATAAAAAATCAATTGAGATTATCTTGATTATAGTATAAATTCATACAAAACGCAATCACTATTTGACAATTTTAGAAATTATATTTGTCATATTGTCATATAAATGGGAACGACTGTCAGATTTTAATACAACAGAGATAAATTCTCTGTCAAAATCATCTTTTTCAGCCATGATCAGGCAATATCCGGCAGCTTTTGTAGTTCCGGTCTTGCCGGAAAATACGGTAAGACCTTCCGGTGTTTCATGCTCTCCTGTTAAATACCAGTTTCCGCCTCTCCAGGTCTTGGAGACGCTTTCACCTGCTTTATTGGTATAATTGGCTGTATAGGCAGTAGAACCGGTCACTGTACGAAACTCAGGATATTTCAAAGCTTCGTTTAAAATGAGATACAAATCATACGCAGTTGTATAGTGATCTTCATCATGAAGACCGTGTGGATTTACGAAATGTGTATCCGTTGCTCCTAAGCGTCTGGCCTCTTCGTTCATTTTATCGGCAAAAGCATCAATGCTTCCGGCCATATGGATCGCAATAGCAGCACCAGCATCATTGCCGGATGGGAGCATCAGACCATACAGCAGCTGCTCTAAAGTCAGGGTATCTCCAGGTTGGATGCCGCATAAGGTGGCACCGGTCTCTGTGATCACAGCATCATCTGTTACTGTTACCTGATCCTGCAGGTTACCATATTTAATAGCGATCAGGGCTGTCATTACTTTGGTAATGCTGGCTGGGTACATTTTTTCAAAGGCGTCTTTGCTGTAAAGAACTTCTCTGTCTGTAAGGTCAAAAAGAGCTCCGGCCTGTGAGGTTACATCGTCCGGGTTAAAAGAACCTTCATCAGAGATAACACACAGATCCGAAGCAAATCCCTTTGCAGATTCTTCTTCTGCTGCAAAGGAAGTCTCAATGGAAGGAATACGATCCTTCAGGGAATATGCGTCTTTCAGGCCAAGGGAACAGCCGGAAAGACACATAGAAACAGACAGGACAAGTCCGGCGGCAACAGCCGCAAAACGATGTCTTATCATTATCTTACTACCTCTCTCCACTCCATATCACCTCTGTCAAGAGCCTTGATCAGAAGTTCTGCGGTTGCCAGGTTAGTAGCTAACGGGATGTTGTAAGTGTCACAGAGACGTACCACATCATTGACATCCGGTTCATGTGTCTTTGGTGTCAGAGGATCACGCAGGAAAATAACAAGATCCATCTGGTTGTGTTCGATCTGAGCAGCCATCTGCTGGGTTCCGCCTAAGTGTCCGGCCAGATATTTGTGGATATTTAAGTTGGCAACTTCTTCAATCAGCCTTCCGGTGGTTCCGGTTGCATACAATGTATGCTTGCTTAAGATGCCTCTATAGGCGATGCAGAAATTCTGCATCAGTTTTTTCTTTGCGTCATGTGCGATCAGTCCTATTGTCATATCTATAACCCTCCTTGGATCAATAATGTCTTGGTACTCTCTGAAGTCCTGCATTCAGCACTAATCCCATACCAATAAAAATACTGATAAGGGAACTGCTTCCATAGCTGATAAAAGGCAGAGGAAGCCCCGTATTCGGGAAAATACCAGTTGCAACCGCGATGTTGGCGAATCCCTGGAATGCGATCAAAGTGGCCATGCCTGTACAGATCAGCCGTCCGGCCAGATCTTTTGCCCGGGCTGCCATCATCAGGCATTCATAAACCACCAGAAGGAACAGGACGATGACAATCACACAGCCGATAAATCCCAGCTCTTCGCCGATAACAGCAAAAATAAAGTCTGTCTGCTCTTCTGAAAGGAAATTACCATTTTTAACAGATGCAATGGTTGTATTAAACAGTCCCTTTCCTTTTAACTGGCCAGAACCAATGGCGATGATGGAGTTGTTCTGCTGGTATCTGGCTTCACCGTATTTTTCCGGGTAAAACCAGGCCAGGATTCGTCCGGCCTGATATTCCTTGATAAAAGGGATCAGACCATGTAAGAGCAGGTAAACACAAGCTCCTACCAGGGGAACGGTTACAGATAAAACTCCTATGATCCACCGGTAACTGATACCTGCTGAAAATACGATCCCCAGTACAATGACCAGAGTGACCAGACAGGTAGAAAGGTTTGGCTGCTCGAAAATGAGCATGGCCGGGACTGCAAAAAGCGCTGCTGCAACAGCAACGGTGCTTACATTATTTATTTTTTCCTGATTTTTCATAAAATACCAGGAAAAAGTAATAATCAGACCAATTTTTACAAATTCAGAGGGCTGGAGCTGTCCTAAAACAGGAACTTCGATCCAGCGTTTCGCATTATTAACAGAACGTCCCCACATAAGAACAGCTATCAGGCTTCCTACACATAAAAGATAGATCACTGTAGTCAGATTTAAAATCTTGTGGTAGTCGATCAGTGAGAGGACAATGGCGATCGCAAGACCTACTAAAACGCCCATCAGCTGTTTGGTAACAAAATCAGGATCTTTGTTGGTAGCACTCCGCACTACCAGGATACCGATCACATTTAAGGCGATCATATAGGCCATCAGACGAAAATTGTAGTTTCTAAAGTCGTAGTCAAAAAACATATTAGTAAAGCCCCTTGCTGGACATGGAACGGATGGGTATGTCCGCCCGAAGTACAGGCAGTCTGCAGATCGTTCCATCTGAACAATTGCCTGCATCCATGGTAAGACGCACTGCGTCTTTTTCAATCTTCATGTATCTGGAAATGACATGGATCATGTCATTTTTTATCGCTGCTATCATCTCCGGTGAACAGCCTGCTTTATCTGAAAGAAGCAGAAAAGTAAGCCGGAGTTTTGCGGTATCTTTGGAACAACGTAATTTCAACTGCCATCACCCCTTATGCCCTTCTCAGTATCCTGGACAGTTTTGCCAGGATGCCGGTGGTCTCTCCGGGAGATTCCATCGGTACATTCTGCCCTAACAGACGGCGGCATACATTTAAGTAAGCCTGTCCTGCAGCAGAACCCATACCCACTAAAGGCTCTCCCTGATTGGTAGAGATAACGATATTTTCGTCATCAGGTATGGCACCGATCAGATTGACTGCCAGGATATCCTGCACGTCTGTCAGGGACATCATATCTCCCCTGCGGACCATATCAGCACGGATCCTGTTTACGATCAGGTCTACACTGCCGATCTGGGCGTGTTCCAAAAGACCAATAATGCGGTCTGCGTCCCGGATGGCAGAAACTTCAGGTGTGGTGACTACCAGTGCACGGTCTGCACCGGCAATGGCATTGTAAAAACCCTGTTCGATGCCTGCTGGACAATCTAATAAAATATAGTCAAAATCGTCCTTCAAGTCATCTGTGAGTTTGATCATCTGTTCCGGCGTTACTGCGGATTTATCCCGGGTTTGTGCCGCCGGCAGAAGGTAAAGGTTTGGATATCTTTTGTCTCTTATCAGGGCCTGCTTCATACGGCAGTTTCCTTCTGCAACGTCTACCAGATTGTAGACAATGCGGTTTTCCAGTCCCATAACAACATCCAGGTTTCTAAGGCCGATATCGGTATCAATCAGTACGACCTTTTTTCCCAGGACTGCCAGTCCTGTTCCTACATTTGCAGAAGTAGTGGTTTTTCCTACCCCGCCTTTTCCAGAAGTGATCACAATGACTTCACTCATAGGAGAACCTCCAGAAAAATTATGTTTTGATACTTTACCAGTTTATTGTACATTAAATTGCGTAAATTTGCCAGTATTTTTTTAGATTCAGAGAAAATTATATTACAGTTCAGCCGTGCATCTTCTTGTCCGCTGCGAGGCTGAACTGTAATCAATGATACCTATATTTTTAACAGACTGCCGAGGAAAGGCTTTTTTAAAGGAAGGATCTTTAATTCGCCCTCTTCTACTGACGCAATCATGGTTCCCTTGCCCAGACGGCGGTTTTTCTCATTAAAACGGCTGGTATGATCTCCAATGCGCAGCTGTAAAGGTGACATGGAAAAGGCAAGGATCACTGCCTGGTCGTTTCCTGCTGCACCGGCAGTGACAGTTCCCTTTAATTCGCCTAAAATGATCACATTTCCCTTGGCCGTTACTCTGGCTCCATGTTCCACGTCACCGATGATAACAATACTGGCTTCAGATTCTAACACATCCCCCCGCTTTAAGGTGCCCCTGTAAAACTGGCCGGTCTGTGCGCTTAGTTCCATTAATTTTTCATTCAGTGCTTTTTCGCAGCGTTCAGAGCGCTCTCCGTCTGTGTCTAACAGGCAGAGGATCTGAAGCTGGGAATTTTCGGTAATAGCGTTTACAATCTGAAATTCTTCTTCTGGTGTAAGAGAACGCCCTTCTAAGGTAAGCGTCATCTGGGCACTGCCCCAGAAACGGGCGCTGTCCTTAAACTTCTTTGCCACACTGGCAAGAAGATCTGCAAAGGGTATATCCGGATTTAAGATCACCGTCATACCTGCCTTGCTGCTTTTGATCACGATTCCGTCCTGCATGGGATCCACCTCTTTTTACAATATTAATCTTGAACTGTCACATTGGACACGCTGGAAGCTTTGGAGCCTAAAACCTGTTCCAAAGTGGTATAACCATAATAATATTCATAAACCTTTTTGCCAAGTGCGGCAGCATTGGTTCCCGCATAACCATAAGGGATATTTACCGTTACCGCTATCTCAGGATTGCTGTATGGAGCAAAAGATACAAAGAAAGCGTGGTTTGCACGGCTGCGGTCTTCCTGCGCAGTACCTGTTTTACCGGCTACTTCTACCGGGCTTCCTGCAAAAACAGATTTTGCAGAACCGTCAGTAACTACCCGGCGGATACCAGACTGGACTGCATCCCAGGTGCTGTCTGCTGCATCTACATGGGAGCTGACTGTTGGTGTATAATCAGTGATCAGATTTCCGTCGGAATCCGTCAGTTTGTCAAGTAAGCTTAATTCAAATACGCTTCCCCGGTTGGCAACAGCAGAAATGTAGCGGGACAGCTGTACATTATTATAGGAGTTGGTTCCCTGTCCCATTGCGGAACGTTCCGGATCTTCTGTGGTAAGATGGGGCTCTGTTTCCGGAAGCTCCACACCGGAAGTATGATCCAGACCAAACATGCTTGCATACTTGCGAATAGTAGAAAGCCCTTTTTCCGGGGAATAAGTACCGTCGGCTGTCATACTCAGGCGGTGTCCCAGTTCTGCAAACACAACGTTGCAGGAGTTCTGGATACCCGCTATGATATCTTCCGTACCATGTCGTCCAGGGAAGATCCAACAGTTGATCGGCGGATTTGCCTGATCATATACACCTGTACAGTCAATTGTATCAGTCAGGGAGATCACGCCTTCCTCCAGTGCTGCGATAGCTGTAATTGGCTTAAAAGTAGAACCGGGAGCTTTGATCGCCTGGGTAGCATTATTATAGAGAGGATTGGACATATCGCTTTGCAGTTTGGCAAAGTAAGCTGCGTCCACGCTTCCGGACATACGGTTATTGTCATAACTTGGATAAGAAACCAGGGCACGTATCTCACCGGTGCGTACATCGGTTACAACACAGCCGGCAGTACATGGATCTAATGCCAGCTGAGCCGGTGTCAGTTCCAGGTCTGATATTTTGCTTTTAATAAAATTATAAGTATATGCACTGTCTCCGGCAGCCAGACCTGCTTTTGCCTGGGGATCATCTTTTAGTACACCCTGTGCGAAAAGTGCCAGACACAGCCAGTTTCCCGGGATCACATTGTCATTGATCAGATACTGGAACATACGTTTGGAAAAAGCTTTATCATCCTGCAGCTGGGTAACGATGTAATCAGTCAGCTGGCTGTAAATATCGTCAGCATTGGAATATTTGCTGGTTGAATCTAATTTTGTAGTATCTACCCAGCTGGCTGCGATCCCGCTGTAGATATAATCCCGCAGACTGATGGTACCGGCTCTCCAGGACTGATATTCAGCGCTGTTCTGATCGATCTTATCTCTTAAGATGATCCCACAGCTGTCGGAAGATAAAAAGCTGTAGATATAGTTCATATAGTTTGCCATATCTTTTGGCAGATCGTTCATGCTGGATGCATGGTCGCTTAAAAGTTCATTTCGTATATTGGTAAGGATCTGATCTCTGGAATTGGTATAGGCACGGTAGATCTGCTTTTCAATATCAGAAGCATCTTCTGCTGCCATGGCATCCAAAGAGAGAACATTGTTATTAATAAGCTGGTAATATGCATTTTTTACTGGAATTGGCTTTTTAGAGCCATCCTTTACGGTAGCTGGGTCCACATCCTCATTTACCAGGAATTTGGTAATGATACCGGCTAACTGCTGCTCTACCAGATTGTAAGTAGCGATCTGCAGATCACGGTCTATGGTCAGATAAACATCATTTCCCGCCTGTGCATCCTTCTGCTCAATAATCTCCCGTGGCCGTCCCATGTTGTCTACATACATTCGGGTGAAGCCTTTTTCACCCTGAAGATCCAGTTCCATGGATTTTTCAATGCCAATACGGCCAACAATGTCATTTAAATCGTATTTTTCTACTCTGTCAGCGACTTCAGAACCCGCAGTATTCTGGGATTTCTGCCAGTCTTCGTTTAAGCTGTCAATCTGATCTTCCTGTACCTTGCCGGTATATCCGATAATGGGAGCAAAATAAAGGCTGTCATTGTATACACGAATGGAAGACTGTTCAATGGAAACGCCTTTTAAATCAGCAGCATTTTCATTGATCTCAGTCATAGTCTCCTGGCTGATATTGGTAGCTACCGTAGTACTTTCATACTTCTGGAATTTGGTCAGTTCCATGGTATAGATAATGTTGATCATATCAAGAGCAGTCTGGTCGGAAAGTTCCATAGGATTTCCGTCAGCGTCTTTCATATCTGCCAGTTTGTATCCCTGACGGGTAGAGCCCTTCTTTAACTCAAAGGCTTCTCTGGCTGTAATATCAGAAGGATATTTTCCAGTGTCATCGTCTAACTGTCCTGAAGAAATACCATAGAAATTTAATAAAAACCGCTTTTTGGCAGCATTTGATGTACTGGTAAAATACATCTGGCCGTTTTCGTCCAAAGCAATTTCAAACTTGCCGTCTATCTTCTCTCCCCTGCGCTCTAAAATGCTTACCAGGCGGTAGATCATAGCATTTCTGTCAGCTGTTTTCGGGTAATCTCCCAGGTCCTGGATAGCAACCGCGTAAGCCAGCTGGTTATAGGCCAGCAGATTTCCGTTGTGGTCATATATATTGCCTCTGGTGCCTGGAGTAGTCACTAGCTTTTCAGTACGCTGCATATAGCTTTCCTGGTAGGAGCTTCCGTCCAGGATCTGCATACGGAACAATTTGCAGACCAGACCTGCAAACATGAGGGTAAATATAACTGCCAGGGCAAAAAGGCGTGATGTAATAAGTTTTTTTAGAAATTCCCTGGTCACTTCCAGCAATTCATCAAACAATGGTGGTATCTCTCCTTTTTCCAATATCTTCCAGCCGCCTGCTGGCTGAAAGGAACAGACGATATACTAATAAAGTGGTCACAGCTGTGAATATGATCTCCGGAAGCATGATCTTGATAAAATAATAAGGTAGGTTCAATCGGCCCCGGATCAAAAAACGGAATATATAAATATACAGACTGTACCACAGGCCGTTTACAACGCTTAGGATCAGAGGCAGTGTAATATAGTCCTCATAATAATACTTGGTAAAAATACCGTTGAAATAGCCGATGTATACGTAGATCAATGTATAAAAGCCAAAAGGCCCGCTGTAGAAAAGATCCAGCAGCAGACCTGATAAAATACCATAAAACATACCTGCATTCCGTCCGTGGATAAAACCAAAGGAAAAAGTAAGGATCAAAAGCAGGTTGGGCGTTGCCGCCAGGAATGGCAGCAAAGGAAATACACAGTTCTGCACAGTAAAGGCAAGAAGGATCAATAGGATATTCAATAGGATCTGTTTGATTTTTCCGTTGTTCACTGTCCTGCCCCCTCATCACTGTTTTTCAGATCTGTAAGTATCAGCACTTCCTGAAGATTGTCAAAATCAGCTGCCGGAATCAGATAACCAGACTGGGTCAGATGATCCGGATCAATGGAAACATCTACTGCATAACCGATAAGAATACCGGGCAGATATTTTGTACTGATATTGGAAGTGATGATCTGGTCACCGTTTCTAAGGACTGCATCCCTTGAAAAATCTGTAAGTTTCAGTCTTCCCTGTTCATAAAGAGTAAGATCTCCTGCAACGATACAATTATAGGAAGAATCAAGGGACATGGCACCTACACGGCTGGAGTCATCAATAATAGAACGGACGGTGGCGTAATTAGCTCCTACATCCGTAACGATCCCTACCAGTCCTCCGTCTGCTACTACGTTCATATCTACGGCAATGCCGTCGGCTGATCCTTTGTTGATGCGGAATACCTGAAACCATTTTTCGGAATCCCGGGCAATCACTCTGGCACCGATCTTGTTGTACTGCATGTACTGCTGATCCAGCTGATAAAGCTGACGCAGGCGGTTTAACTCAAACTGTTCTGCCTGAAGCCGGTTGTTTTCTTCTGTCAGAAGGGCTACCTGGTCTTTTAACGATTCATTTTCTGCTAAAGCACTTTTTAATTTGCCGTAATCAGTAATCTCATTGTAAAGTCCGGTACCTACCTTATTGACGCCTGACTGGATAGGGATAAGAAAATACCCTACGCCGGTGCGAAGGGGCTCCATAATACCGTCTTTTAAAGATGTGATGCCAATGAGCAGGATACAGAAGGCTGTAAGACCTGCCAGTATATATTTACTGCGTTTTGATTCCATGGATGTCTGTTTTCCTTTACCTGTAAACGTGTGCGGCTTTTGGATCATGTCTCCATGATCTGCTGCTGTCTGAAACTTAAATAGCGTTTATCCCCAATAATAATATGGTCCAAAAGAGTGATCCCTATCACATCTCCTGCTTCTTTTACACGTGTAGTAAGGAGCAGGTCTGCTTCACTGGGGGTGGGATCACCGCTGGGATGGTTGTGAATCAGGATCATACTCACTGCCAGGCAGCGAAGACCCTCAATAAGGATCTCTCTTGGAGTGATCACAGAAGCATTTACCGTACCTTTTGAAACTAAAAGATCCCGTAAAAGGTTCTGCTTGGTGTTTAAGAACATAACGTGGATCTCTTCCTGCTCCAGATGGCGCAGATCTTCCATATAGTAATCGGCGATCTGTTCCGGCTGTGTGAAAGAAAGAACGGCTTCTTTTGTCCTGTAATTCCAAATGCGCCTGGAAAGTTCACCAATGCACATAAGCTGGGCACCTTTTACCGTTCCTATGCCTTTGATACGGCAGTAATCTTTCAGAGAATGATGCAGAAGCCCTAAAAGACGCGTTCCCTGTCCTTCAAGGGAAAGGATCTGTTTGGCCAGCTCCAGGGAAGTGTTATCTTTTGAGCCTGTTCGGATGATGACCGCTAAAAGTTCTTCATCTGTAAGGGAGCGGACGCCTTTGGTCAGGCATTTTTCATAAGGCCTGTCCTCTTTGGGCAGCTGCTTCATTGTCAGTTTCTGTACGCTTTTTTCTTCTGTTTGACTGTTTTTTTCCAATATTGGCCTCCTGACTGAAGCACCTCTCCAAGCACAATCTGTCAGAAGTTGTTCTAAAATATGTCTGTGCCCTTTTCGCTTTCCTTAGATCATGCGGTAAATGATAAGGGCTATGGCAATACCGATGATACTGGCCATGGTGATCTTAATAGTAAGCCCCAGTGTGATGATCAGTATGCCGAAATTGATGACTAAAGGTGAATCAAGACCAAAAGACTGGCCGAAATTCAGCCAGTTCAGCCATGAAATGCCGTTGGCAAGCTGACCCATAAAGCCTCCTAATACAATACCGGCAAGCAGCATGATCAGAAGGATCCAGAAATTCTTACGTCCCATAACACTCTCCTTAAGTTATCATATTATCATAAGTTTTTTTTCATGTCATCTTAAGATTTTCAAAACTCCGTCATCGATCAGCTGCTGCAGGGACTTAAGGATTCCAAGTTTTGCATGATACCAGGTAAGACCGCCCTGGAAGTATACAGCATATGGAGGTTTGATGGGCCCGTCTGCGCTCAGTTCAATGGAAGATCCCTGAACAAATGCACCTGCTGCCATGATGACCTGGCTGTCATAACCTGGCATATCCCATGGTTCAGGAGTTACAAAACTGTCTACAGGAGCTGCTGCCTGGATGCCCTTGCAGAAAGAGATCACACCCTGTGCGCTGCCGAATGTGATAGCCTGGATGATGTCATGACGGGATTCACTGCCATTTGGAACAACGCCGCAGCCTAATTTCTCATATACATTCGCTGCAAAGATCGCGCCCTTTAAGGCTCCTGCAACAACTGTAGGGGATAAGAAAAATCCCTGATATAACTGCTGGTTTAAGCCAAGGCTTGCTCCTACTTCTTTTCCAAGTCCCGGAGCACTTAAACGGTAAGAAGCCCGGTCTACGCATTCTTTCTTTCCTGCAATATAGCCGCCGATTGGTGCAAGACCGCCGCCTGGGTTTTTGATCAGGGAGCCAACGATCATATCAGCTCCTACGTCCGTAGGTTCGATGGTCTCTACAAATTCACCGTAACAGTTATCTACCATGCAGATGACTTCCGGTTTGATCTTCTTTATAAAAGCGATCAGTTCACCGATCTGCTTTACAGAGAACGTAGGGCGCGGATCATAGCCTTTAGAACGCTGGATGGTCACTAATTTTGTCTTTTCATTGATAGCTTTTGCAATATTGTCATAGTCAAAAGTGCCATCAGGAAGCAGGTCTACCTGGCGGTAGCTGACACCATATTCCTTTAAAGAACCTACAGAATCACGGATGCCGATCACTTCTTCCAGGGTATCGTATGGTTTTCCTACAGGAGATAAAAGTTCATCTCCCGGACGCAGATTTCCTGATAAAGCAATATGCAGTGCATGGGTTCCGGAGATCAGCTGTGGACGCACCAGAGCGCTCTCAGCGTGGAAAACACTGGCGTATACATCTTCCAGAGTATCACGTCCCAGGTCATTGTATCCATAACCAGTAGTTGCCGCAAAATGGATATCGCTGACTTTATTGTCCTGCATACCCTTTAAAACTTTTAACTGATTGTATTCAGCAACCTGATCGATTTTTTCAAAACGTTCTTTCAGACTTTTTTCTATATCTGCGGCATAGTCAAGAACCTCTCTGCTGATACCCAGCTGTTCATACATACCGTCTAAAATCTGTTGTTCCATTGTTTCATAACTCCTCTTTGATCATTACTTTTATATATTTATACTTTGACTAAATTGATTTTCGGTTTGCTATTTTAGCACGATTCCCTTTTCTTCGCAATCCTTTAATATATCATCAAGGATCTGATCGGTATTTCCCTGGTATCCGTCCATATCCAGCCAGCGTACATCACGCTCTCTGCGAAACCATGTCAGCTGTCTTTTGGCAAAGTGTCTTGTATCCCGCTTCAGGATATAGACGGCATCTTCCAATGAGCAGCTGCCATCCAGATAGTCCAGGATTTCCTTATAGCCAAGTCCCTGCATGGAAGTCTGTCCTCTGTGGCAGCCCATGGCTTTTAATTTCTTTACTTCGTCTACAAGACCGTTTTCCATCATAATATCTACACGTCTGTCAATCCGTTCATAAAGAGTTTTACGGTCTCTGGTAAGGACATAGTATAGGAAATTGTAAGGAGATTCTTTCTGGCGCATTTCTTCGTTATGCTCTGAGATTTTTTCTCCTGTTTGCTGGAAATATTCAATGGCGCGGATCACACGCTTTATATTATTAGCATGGATCTGTTTTGCAGCTTCTGGGTCTATCTGTGATAATTTCTCATGAAGGACTTCCGACGCTTTTTCGCCCAGGTCCTTTGCAAGCTGTTCCAGTTCCTCACGAATAGGATTTTTCTCATCATTTTCCTTAAAATCAATATCATAAAGCAAAGCCTGAATATAAAATCCAGTTCCGCCTGTGATAATAGGAATATTTCCGTGAGAATAAATCTCATTCATTGCCTGAAGGGCCAAAGTCTGGAAGGTAACTACATTAAAATCTTCCTGAGGTTCCAGTACATCAATAAGATAATGAGGAATTCCTTCCATTTCTTCTTTTGTCACTTTTGCGGAGCCAACATCCATATGCCGGTAAACCTGCATGGAATCCGCGCTTACGATCTCTCCGCCTACTGCTTTTGCAAGCTGGATGGAAAAAGCTGTTTTACCTACAGCGGTGGGCCCTGTAAGAATAAGCAGGGGCTTTTTTTCTGTATTCATATGCTCTCCTTTATACAATGCGCTTAAATTTCTTTTCCAGTTCGTAGCGGCTCATGGAGATAATGGTGGGGCGTCCATGAGGGCAGGCATAGGGATTATCTAACTTTAATAACTGATCGATCAGCTCATTTGCTTCCATGGCGGATAAATGATTGCCGCCTTTGACAGCTGCTTTACAGGACATGGAAGCAATCTTTTCATAGATGCTGTCAGGGTTGTGAGCAGCCATCTCATCAGACAACCCGTCGATCATCTCTAAAAGAAGGTCTTTTTTGGCAATGGAAAACAGATTTGCAGGTACTGCCCGAACTGCAAATTCCCGTCCTCCAAAAGGCTCGATCTCAAAGCCGATGCGGGTGAAGTATTCCATATATTTGTTTAAAAGAAGTTCTTCGTTAGGATTTAAAGTTAAAATAATGGGAGGTTCCACCATCTGGGAACTGTAATCACGATCTTTTAAGCTTTTTACTGTTTTTTCATAAAGGACTTTTTCGTGGGCTGCATGCTGATCGATGATGTATAAGTGGTCATTGTATTCGATCAGCCAGTAAGTATCAAAAAGCTGTCCGATCAGCTTATGCTTCAGGCGGGAAGCTGGATCCAGCAGCTTCTCACCGAAAAGGTCTAACTGCTTGGGGGCTGTGGCTGCAGTATTCTCAGTGGTCTGATCCTGCGGCACGGTCTGTTCTGCATGTTTGGTCACAGAAGCTGTTATATCGTTGCTGGCAGCTGCGTTTTCATGAGATTTTTTCTCTTTGCTATCACTTATAGAACCGCTGTTCCATTTTTCAAATGCCTTCCGGTTTTCTTCTTCCGCTTTTTTCCTTTCTTTTAACCATTCCGGCATCATATCCGAAATATCCGGCTCTTTTACAAAAGAAGGCTTTGGCGGTGCAATCTGCCGGTAACTGTCGGCTGCTGCCGCCACAGCCGGTCTTTCAGGAGCAGACTGCTTATGGTGTTCCAATACATCTTTTCGCCTTGTTTCAAAGGGCTCTGGTCTTGGAGCTTTTTTTTCCTCAAATCGTTTTAGATCCTGTTCTTCTTTTTCGTTTAAATTTACATCCGGGATCAGTTCTTTATGTGCCAGTGCATTTGCTACTGCATTCATAACCTGATCATAGATAAACTCTCCGTCACTAAAACGAAGTTCCATCTTGGTAGGATGAACGTTCACATCCAGAGTCTGAGGATCAATCTGCAAATGCAGCATGGTAAAAGGATACTTATGCTGCATCATAAAAGGCTTGTAGGCTTCTTCTATGGCTTTAGAAAGGATATTGCTGCGCACATACCGTCCATTGACAAAATAGTTCTCATAATTGCGGTTAGAACGGGCAATCACCGGTTTTCCAATATATCCGGTGATGGTAACACCCGGTCCATGGGCATGAACTTCTAACAGATTGGAAGTGATCTCCCTGCCAAATACTGTATAAATCAGGTCTTTCAGATTATTGTTTCCGGAGGTATACAGTTTATTCTGGTTGTTCTGGATAAATCGGATGGAGATATCCGGGTGGGATAATGCGATCTTTTCTACAACGGATGCCACATGGCTGCCTTCTGTGACCGGAGTCTTTAAAAACTTCTTTCTGGCAGGTGTATTAAAAAACAGATTCCTTGCAATCAGCGTAGTTCCTTCCGGAGCACCGATCTCTTCTAAACTCTTCTCTCTTCCACCTTCGATCTGGTAACGGGTACCTGTAAGTGTCTGAGCTGTTTTTGAGATCAGTTCCACCTGTGAAACAGCGGCAATACTGGCTAAAGCCTCTCCGCGAAAGCCAAGGGAGCCAATGGTCATAAGATCGTCTACAGTATGTATTTTGCTGGTGGCATGTCTTAAAAAGGCAGTTGCTACCTGATCTTTAGGAATACCGCAGCCATTGTCTGTAATGCGGATCAGACTGCAGCCGCCATCCCGGATCTCGACGGTAACAGCGGTTGCCTGGGCGTCAATAGCATTTTCCAGAAGTTCTTTTACAACAGAAGCAGGCCGTTCGATCACCTCTCCGGCTGCGATCTTATTAATAGTGGTCTCATCTAAAACAGAGATGGTAGGCATAGCATCAAGTCCTTTCTTACAGGTCCATTAATCCGTCCAGTATATGGACTGTCATTTCTCCGTTTTCCATATCCACATTCAGGATACAGTCTTTAATAGCAGGAAGAAGAAGCTCTTTTCCATTTGGAAGAGCTACTACATATACGTCATTGGCACCTGTTTCAAGTACATCTTTGACAGTGCCTACTTCATTTCCTTCATCATCTTTTACCAGCAAGCCGATCAGATCTGTGATAAAATATTCATCCGGTTTTAAAGTGACTGCCTGTTCTCTGGTAATAAGCAGATCTTTCTGGCGCCAGGTCTCTACATCATTGATATTGTCATAGCCTTTAAACTTCAGGATAACCATATTTTTGAAGAATTTTACCTGTTCGATCTCTAATGTGGTCTGTCCCTTTCCAGTGTCCAGGATAACGGTTTTCAGCTTTTTAAAGCGCTTGGCATCATCCGTGGTAGGAAAAACTTTTACTTCGCCTCTTACTCCGTGAGTAGAGGTCACTACACCTACACGCAGCATGTTTTCCATAAATACAAAATCCTTTCTATGCAATCTATGCAACGAAAAAGGGCTGCCGCAAAATAGCTGTATCTATTCTGCGACAACCCTCCTCTTTTACTGAATCTCTACGATTACTTTCTTATCTTCCTTTGAGGCAGCGGCCTTGACTACGGAACGGATTGCTTTTGCGATCCTGCCTTGTTTGCCAATGACCTTGCCCATATCGGCAGGAGCTACCTTAAGTTCGATCAGTGTGTCGTCACCTTTCAGGGATTCACTGACTACAACCTCTTCCGGGTTATCGACTAATGCTTTCGCAATCACTTCGACTAATTCCTTCATCTCTCCACCTCGTTTGATTAAAGATTACTGAATACCAGCGATCTTTAACAGCTTTCCTACAGTTTCGGTTGGCTGAGCGCCGTTTGCTAACCACTTCTTGGTAGCTTCTTCATCAAACTTGATCACGCTAGGATCCTTGGTGGAATCATAATATCCAACTTCCTCGATGAACTTTCCGTCTCTTGGGGATCTGGAATCAGAAACTACGATTCTATAAAAAGGAGCCTTCTTCTGTCCCATTCTTCTTAATCTCATCTTTACTGCCATTGTTACATACCTCCGTAAAATTAATCTTTTCTATTTGTTTTCGTTTTTATATGTTAGACATACAGGAACACCTGTCTGACTATCTGGGTTTGCCAGAAGCTTAAAATGGAAGCTTCATCTTGCCGCCCATAAGGCCACCTAAACCGCCAAGGCCTTTTAAACCTTTGCGTTTGCCGCCGCCCATAAGGCCCGGCATCTGTTTCATCATCTTCTTCATCTGGTCAAACTGCTTCACCAGACGGTTTACTTCGCCAATATCTACGCCAGCACCTTTTGCAATACGCTGTTTGCGGGACGGATTCATCAGTCCCGGATTGGCTCTTTCCTCTTTTGTCATGGAAAGGATAATGGATTCTACACGATGCATAGAGCGTTCGCCTTCGTCCATATCTACACCAGCTAACTGGCTTCCCACACCAGGCATCATGGAAAGGATGCTTCCCATACCGCCCATTTTCTTGATCTGCTGCATCTGGTTTAAGAAATCATTGTAATCGAATTCTGCCTTACGCAGCTTTTGTGATAATTCTTTGGCCTGTTCCTCATCTACCTGGGCAGCTGCCTTCTCGATCAGAGACTGGATATCACCCATTCCAAGGATTCTTGAAGCCATACGGTCTGGGTAAAACTGCTCTAAGTCAGAAAGCTTCTCACCCATACCAATATATAAAATAGGTTTTCCGGTGACAGAGCGGATAGAAAGAGCGGCACCGCCTCGGGTATCGCCATCCAGCTTTGTAAGGATCACACCGTCAATACCGATTTTATCATTAAAAGTTCCGGAAACATTGACTGCATCCTGACCGGTCATAGCATCAACTACCAGAATGGTCTGATATACATTGACTGCTTCCTTGATCTGCTCAAGTTCTTCCATCATGTTTTCATCTACATGAAGCCGGCCGGCCGTATCCAGGATCACTACATTAAAATTATTTTTAGAAGCATGCTCAACAGCGGCTTTGGCAATGTCCACCGGGCTGATCTTATCGCCCATGGAGAATACCGGTACATCTACTTTCTCACCGTTGATCTGCAGCTGTTTGATCGCAGCCGGACGATATACGTCACAGGCAACCAACAGAGGCTTTCTTCCTTTTGCCTTTAACTTCGCAGCAATCTTGGCTGTTGTTGTGGTTTTACCGGCGCCCTGAAGACCTGCCATCATAATAACAGTAATCTCATTACCCGGTTTTAAGGCTATTTCTGTGGTTTCAGAGCCCATCAGCTTTACCAGTTCTTCTGTTACGATCTTAATAACAGTCTGTCCTGGCGTCAGGCTACCGAATACCTCTTCCCCTACGGCTCTTTCCTGAATGGAGCTAATGAACTGCTTTACTACTTTAAAGCTTACATCTGCTTCCAGGAGCGCCATCTTAACTTCCTTTAAAGCAGCTTTTACATCTGCTTCAGAAAGTCGGCCTTTGCCGCGCAGGTTTTTGAAAATATTCTGCAATTTGTCGGATAAGCTTTCAAAAGCCATTCATAACCTCCTAAAGTGTGGCTGTAATCTCTCCGGAAAGTTTCCGGATCTGATCGATCAGAGCCATATCTCTGGTTTTTGCACAGGTATCTGCCAGATCATCTAACTCCCGGATCATCTCCCGGATCTTCATGAACTTGGCTACCAGCTGCAATTTTGTTTCATATTCTTCCAGTATCTTGTCGCACCGTTTCTTCAGATCGTGGACACTCTGACGGCTGATCCCCTGCTCCTTTGCGATCTCGCTGGGAGAAAGGTCATTTAACACCATGTCTTCGTAGATACGGCGCTGATGTTCCGTCAGCAGTTCTCCATAGAAATCGAACAACAGACCCTGTTCAACAATCTTTTCCATTTCAACCACCTGTGCTATCATACACGAAGTGAAAGATAATGTCAAGTATTTTTACTTGACGTTTTTATAAACTTTTATAAATCTCAATGATCTCCTTCATATCATCTCTGTCAAGAGTCAGATTTTCAGTGAGAGGATTGATAACGATGTTGTCACCGCCGACTGCACGGATGGCATCTGCCATAGTAAAGACAACGCAGCCCCAGTCATTACGTTTATAAGCTTTTTCAAATTCCATCCAGTCTGTAAACAGAGGAAGAAAAGACTGTTTCTGTTTATTTGTGATTCTTGGAAGGATCAGGCCCTGTCCCTGCTCAGCGCTTAAGCTGTTCTGGCCTACATTTAAATCCCCGTTGTACTTTACAGGAACTAACAGCTTGCTTTTTACCAGTTCATTTAACACCGCATTTTTCTTTGCTGCCAGTTTTTCTTCCCGTTCAGGATAAGTCACATGCCATTTTACTTCACCCATCAGGTCAGCCATCTCAAAACGAAGAGTCGGATTAAATACAGGAACCGGAAGTTCTGCTCCCTTTTCCTCAGACGGATCTTCTAAAAAGTCAGAACGCTTCATAAGCAGCTGATAAGATCCGTTATTAATAAGAAGATCATTCATACCAAGATAGTAAAGCCATGCAAACAGACTGATACATCCAGGCAGTCCTGAGTTCTTCTTAGGAATTTCTTTTAATACCAGAGATTTATGATACTGGTTTTCATAAAAATGCATAGCATGCTTTGCCAGGATCTCCTCAGAGTAAACATCAATGGTTCCTTCAATAATATAAGGAAGACCTGTGGCTTTATCCAAAAGCACATACAGAGAAGGGGCCATTTTTAATTTTTCAACGATGGCATCGTAGATCAGCTGACCCTTTTCATTGTAATCCGGCATTTCTGCCTGTTCATTCATCTGCTGCAGGCGGCACATCATGAAAATGCATTCTTTTACAGAAAGAGGTACCAGTAAAGCTTCAGAAAGGCTTTCTTCTCCTGCAACCAGGGCAGACAGTTCCTCTTCTCTTTTCTTTGGCAGAAGAGCAGCCAGATTTTCATCTCTCTCTCCTGCTTTTTTAACTGCTTCCAGATCTGCTTCATTTGCTTCAGGTACACCTTTGAAATCATCCATGGTGAGACCGGAAAGCTTTGCAAAATCAATGATCTTTGGTGCAGGAACTGCTGTAAATGCAGGTTCCTCTGTTTCACTTACAGTTTCTAACAGTTCATCTGTAACAGGAACTAAAACTGCGCCTTTTGGAACATCTTCTTTTACAGCTCCGCCTAATTTGAAGCCATAATGCGGACCATAGGTTCCTTTCATATCAGCAGACGCTATCTTCATCAGCTGGGTTCCCTGCTCAATTCCTTCAATAGTACAGTGGAAAGCAGGTTTTCCATCTCCATCCAAACAGATAGCAGCTGTTCCCGGAGTTACTTTTCCGCTTGTCATCTTACCGGTAACAACCACACTTTTTCCTTCTTTTAATGCATAAACTTCATCTACAGCAAATGAAAAACCATCTGCCTGTGCTTTTTTATTTGAAAATAATCCCATTGTTTCCTCCTAAAATCGGGCATGATACGAAGATTATACACCAGCCCGGCTGAAATGAAAAGCGTTTTATACCAGGAAAGATGCGGCAATGGATTCAATACCTTCAGGATTCTTTGCAAACCAGGTTTCAAAATCCATACCGCTGTCACTTACAGCATGTCCTAAAGCGCTTAAAAAGTCTGGGATCTGCTCTTCTAACATGGTTCCTACTTCTTTTCCCATACGCTCTTTTCCCTGGATATCGCATCCATTCATATAAAGATTAAAAGCAGGTTTTAATACCCCATCAATGGTCTTTGCGCCGCCTCTGAAACCGATCACGCCGATCTGATGCGTACCGCAGGAAGAAGTACAGCCGGAAATATGGATCTTTGGCAGAACGCCGTCATCAAACCCTTCCCTGCGCTCCATTTCCACTAGTTTCTGTAAAAGTCCCTGGGAATCACGGATTCCCTGCTGGCATACATGGGCACCGATGCAGGCTACGGATTCTTCAAAAACAGTCTTTGCGCTGTCTTTTGTTGCGTGTAAAACAGCTGCCAGATCTTCTTTACGGCAATTGATCACATAAAATGACTCATCTGGACAGAGGCGAAGCTGTGCATCCGGGATATTGCAGATTGCCTTATACAGATCTACAAATAAAACAGGATCCGGTGTTCCGCCTACCGGATGACAGAATACGCTGTAAAGCCCAGGCTGTTTCTGGGCATATACCCGTTTTTTTTCAGAAGCTGTAAATACAGCAGTTGGTCCATCATTTTCCTGCGCTGCCTCTGCCCCACATCCTATTTCTGCCTCAGGAAGATGTAAAGTCAGATCTTTTCCGCTTTCTCTCACTTCTTTTAATTTCTCTAAAAATGCCTCTTTGTATTTTTCAGCGCTTCCTAAAGTCTGCTGCATATAACGGCTTCTTGCCTTTGCGCGATTTTCGTAGTTGCCATAAGTCAAAAACATCTGATGCATGGCTTCGATATAATAAAGAATCTGGTCTTTTTCTACCTTTTCAGCTACTTTTACGCCAAAAGCCGGATTATTTCCCAGTCCTCCGGCACTGTAAACATCAAAAGTACCGTCTTCTCTTGCTGCAAAACCCAGATCACGGAAGGTTGCATGAGTCTGGTTTGCAGGTGTGTTGGAAAAACCAACTTTTAACTTTCTTGGAAGCTTTGGTCCTTTGATATAAGTCATCAGGTAATCGGCTGCAGCCAGTGCCCATGGAAGTACATCAAAATATTCATCCTTTTCAATGCCGGATAAAGGAGATACCGTTACATTTCTTGGGAAGTCTCCGCCGCCGCCTCTGGTAACAATGCCGCATTTTAACGCTTCTACAGCAAGGATCTTTACGGTTTCTTCCTCCAGATCATGAAGCTGCAGAGTCTGACAGGTGGTCAGGTGGACCCTTTTAATATGATAGGTCTCAATGGCATCTGCGATGAATTTAAGCTTTTTCAGATCCATAACACCGCCGGACATGCGCAGACGCAGCATACTTGCCTTTCCGCCTCTCTGTGCATAGCTTCCGAAACCACCGGAAATGCCCTTATAAGTCTTGGCATCCATTTGACCGCTGTAAAATTTTTCTGTTGCCTCATCAAATTCCTTATAGTCTTCTTTCCAGTCCTCTGGCTGGATCTTCCACTGCTTCATAAGTATCTTCTCCTTTTTGTATGTAAAAATTAGTTATAGTTCATCATCCATCTTGGCAGCCAGATCCTTCATCCGGTCTTTTTCAAACGCCTGAATGGAAATGGATTTCTTACTTGGGTTGGCAAACACAAAGGTCTTATCTACATTTTCCACATAATTCTGGATCTTATCATTGGTAGCGCTGATGATAGCCTGGAAACCCAGTCCTCTGATAAGTTCAATACAGCTTGCTACTTTTTCGCCGTCCATTTTGGAGAAAGCTTCATCCAGAATCACCAGACGGATCGATGGCCTCTGCCGGATCGACGGAGAATGACCTATATGGTAAGCTTGGGCAAAACTTGCAAGAAGAGCCACATACAGAGGGTTCTGCCCTTCACCGCCGGAATTTTTGCGGATCATACGGCTTAAACCAATACGGATCACTTCATCATCATTTTTGATCAGCTGCTGCATATCAAAAGAAAGATAGGTGCGGTAATCTGCATATTTTTCCATATTTCTGCTGGCTTCCTCTAACTGGGCAGCGGTTGCATTTTCCGGTGGAATGAAAATAGAGATCAGCTCGTTAATAAGATCTCCGTACCGGTTTTCATGTTCCATGGAAAACAGGTTCATCTGATTGTCCATGCCGCCGCTTAAGCTGCCTGGATCGATCTCAAGGGACTCATCCATAAACATGTCATAAAATCTTCCGTCTGCCCCCTTGCACTTACTGATAACGAACTGGTATTTGTCTTTGCCAAAATCCAGACGGCTTATAATACGGTTTAATTCATCCTTGCGAAGCATTGCATCCTTAATAGCGCTTCGCACCTTATACATAAAGTCATCCTTAAAATGTTCTACCGCTGCTTTTGCCTGTTTTCCTGCCTGTTCTCTGTAAAGCTCCAGATCATCACAGGCAAGCCGGTCTAATATCTTATCATAAGCAGCATTGTCGTTGCTGTTTACAGGTACATTTCTTCCCGGATAACGCCGGATGTATTCGCTGCGCAGTCCCATTAAACGTTCCTTGGCCTGAACACTCTTTTGCTCCAGAATCTGGCACTTGGAGTCATATGCTTCTTTTTCCTGGTCAAAACGCGGATGATCTTTGTCTGCCAGGTAGGCATTTAACTCCTTTTCATGTTCCGCATTATCAGGGATTTCTCTTCCCTGTCCCGCGGCCTCTGCTTCCAGCTTAAAGATCGTCTGTGAGAAACGTTCCAGTTCATTTTTCTTATTTAATGTCTGCTCCTGGATGGAATCCCGTTCCCGTTTTTTGCCATCTGTCAGTTCCTGGATCGCTTTGCGGTCCGCTTCAAGCTGTTTTACATCCTTCTGGCGCAGCTTTTCCATACGTTCGGACAGTTTTTTCTTTTCTTTCAGCTTTTCAAGTCTGGTCTCCATATCAGAAAGCCACTGGAAATATTCATCGGTCTCTTCCTTTAAGGTCTCAAGACCTAAAATACGTTTACAATCAGCCAAGGTTTCTTCCAGAGGTTTTCGTCTGGCAGCTGTTTCTTCCAGCTCTTTTTCCAGAAGCCGTACTCTCTTTCTCATACTGTCCTTACCAATATAGGCAAGACGGGTATAATTTTCCGGATTGATGTACTGCAGCCGGAATGTATGGTAAAGAAGACAGTCAGGTGTAATACCGATGGCATTTTGTTGAAGTTCCTCTATAGAGGTACATTTCATGACTTTGCCAAGAAGCAGACTGATATATGGCTTTAAATAACTTTCCCGGACGGAAACTTCCTCTGCCAGAGATCCTTCGGATGCTTCATTACTGTATTGAGAAGCTTTTTCTGTATCCAGAACAGCTGTATTCCAGAACTTCTTTTTATCTAGTTCCTTATAAATGCCTAATGCCATTTTAGCATATTTAGGAGCAACGACCAGGTTTAATTTATTTCCTCCAAGATAGCCTTCCACTGCATTGCGCCAAGTATCATCCCTGATCTCCAACAGGTCTGCCAGAATATATACATCCACGCTTTTACCGGTCTCTTCCAGTAAACGGCGCTGCAAAAAGCCTCTGGCTTCTTCCAGATAGCCAGGATAAGCCTTATTTCCGACCTTCAGCTGTTCTAATTCCAGCTTTTTAAGCTTTTCCGCTTTTTTTAGCTCATTGATCTGGCTGACTGTTTCCTGGCGCAGTTTTTCCGTATCTGCAGCTATAGAAGAAAGAGAAGCCTTTAAACGTTCAAAGGTAGCTTTATCAATACTTCTGTTTTCAAATTCCTCAATATCCCACAGGGTCTGGTTGGAAACGATCGCTTCCTCTTCCCATTTTTTTAAGGCCAGCAGCGTCTTCTGCCACTTTGCCTCACTGTGTCCTAACTGCTCACAGAGGGCGTTTAAAGAAGAAAGCTGCTCCTTTAACTCTTCATATCCGGTAGAAGCGATCCTCTTTAAAAGTTCATCGCTGTCCTTAGTAAGGTCATTGATCTGCTGTTCTACCGATTTTTTAGATGCTTCAAGGCGTATCAGATCTTCTTTTCCCTGGTTTATTTTATCGGAAAACATGCGGATCTTTGCCCGGGTATCTAAAAAGTCTAATCTCTTAACAAACCAGCTGTATTTTTCCCGTTTTTCCCTTAGCAGATCATATTCATCATAGGCTTCCTTCATGGCCTTTAACTGACGGATCTCTTCACAGGTATCCTCAATCTTTTTCTGCATCCGTCCATACTGCATCACGCTTTCCTGCATGTCCTCAATATGGATGTTTTGTTCCGTACAGATATATTCTTTTACAAAATCTTCTAAGCGGATATTCATCCTGAAGGGAATCGCCCTTTTAAAGAGCAGTGGAAATTTCTCACTGTCAAGGCCGCCCAGATAACTGTCATAAAGAATACGGCGGAACAGTTCATTGTGTGAGGTGGAAAAATAATCTTCTTTGCTGTAATGTTCCCGCAGATACTCCTCTACTTCACTGATAGACATAGGTCTTGAAGATGTGCGGTATTCATTTTTCCATAAAGGTCCTTTGTGCCAGAAGAAGCGGCGTGAAACCTCATTGGATGAGGTATTTACATCAAATACGATACCGATACACTGGAATTGTTCGGTACCTGTCAACTGCATTTCCAGGACAATGGTGGAACTGAAGTTCTGGTTCCTTAAATAAGAAAATTCGTTATTTTCTCCGATATTGACCATACCTCGCAGATATTCGATCAAACTTCGGTCAGAGTCATCAGCGGCAGCTTTGTTAAAGAAGCCGCGGCCGTCTGTATTGGCATACAGCACCAGCTGCAAAGCGTCAATAACTGTGGATTTTCCGCTTCCTGAGTGGCCGGTAAAAAAGTTAATTTCCTTGTTTAAAGAAAGGACTTTCCTGGAAATATAATGCCAGTTGTTTAAGTCGATCCTTGTAAATGCCAGAAAAGGAGTATTATTCGTCATTTCCATCTTCTGTACCTCCTTCACTGTCATCATCAAAATCTTTTAATAAAGCCCGCACATCATCCCCTAACAGCACTACATTGATACAGGGATAGATGATAAAAGAACTTTTGCTGTTTAAGTCATCCAACAGCTCTAAAGGCTCTATGATCTGGTACTTTCTAAGCAGTGCCAGAGTCCTCCGGATATCCGTAGGTGCAGGCTGGCGCTTAAATAAACGATAATTTCCCAGTTTCTCCTGGATCTCTCCTAATGTGGTGTATACGTTCACGCTGGTAGAAACATTTTCCATCTGCTCGTCATAGATCAGTTTTAAAGCTAACAGATAAAGGGTGGCCAGCTTGGAAAGCTTTTCTCCTAACAGGTCTTCTCCCTGGACATAAAAAATGCCCATATGGCTGTTCTCAATCAGATCAATGCCGGATACGGCCAGATAGTGGCGGATAAACGGGAAATGCTTTGTAATCGTACGATAAGCGGAAGTATACTGCAGCCGTTCTGTTTTCTTATCATATTTCCGCTCCAGTACAAAAGTCTGACGAAGGAGCAGCCGGATGGAATCGGTGATCTCCTGTTGCTGCTCCTGGGTCATATTGTCATAATAAGGAATGCTCCAGTCTGTTTCTGGTCCATTATTCAGGTCATATGTATCATTCATGGGTGTTCCTCCTTACAAACTGAAGCTTTGGATAGGTATAAGGGCCGTTTTTAACAGGCTTTTCCTCTTCCTCCACTGCCCGATAACGGCTTTTGGTGCGTGTGGAATAATCATAAGCCAGTATCAGTTTTTCAAAATCCTCATCACTGTCCACCGTGTTCTCATCTACCTCCATGGTTCCTTCTTTCATATGGCCCTGGATAAAGTCTTCGATCTCCCGGCGGCTGTAACGGTTCTTTACTTTATTATAATTCAATATCTCTTCTTCGGAAAGCTCAGGCAGTGCCTTTTCGTCAGGCAACTGTTTTGCAAAGTCTGTTCTTGGACGGCGGCGCTTATAAAGAGCTTCTTCTGATAACAGGCTGGGCTGGGAAAGGTTCATACGCTTTCCCACTGCCTGTACCATGGTCTCATCTCCGCCGTTTGCAGAAAGGCGGTTTAAAAGCTGGATCACAAGGCCCTTCATGTCATCTTCTTGGTTTAAAAGATAACCAAGTCTAGTAACAGTTGCCTTTACATAGCGGGAATGTTCCCGGTCAATATTGGTGATGCGGTGCTCAATATCGTCAAAGCCCCGTTCCAGCTGATCCAGCTTTTCAAAAATCACCTCTGAGGGAATGGCCTCACCTGCTTTGGCAAGCCACTGGCTGTCTTCCCTCATAGAGCGGATGCAGGCTTTAATATCTGTCTTATAAAGATAAAAGTTATCCGATGTCTTTAAAATATGATACTTTTTATTGACGATCTCCTGTACATAGCCCTCCAAATGATCTTTCAGCAGCTGTGCATAGTCCTTCTGGGCCAGTAAATTCCCGAAAAAGGTGTCCATATTGTGGAGAAGATCCTGAAGGGATTTGTTTAATCTCCGCGTATTCACAATGGCCGTATCCAGAAGACCCATACCAGAACGGCTGTCATTTTTCAAAGAAAACAAAATGGCATACACGTTCTGGATATAAATATTGGCTTCATCCTCCTGTTCATTGGACAAACGTGAAAAAGCCTCTATCATCACAGCTGCATAATCGGGTATGACAATGTTTACCGTCATGGCGGAATAATCGTCTACCTTGCGCAGCCAGCCGGTCTTTATAAGCCAGTTTAACACACGGGTAGCCGGCGGTTCCAGCTGGTCTTCTTCCTCTTCCAGCTCGTCCTGCCAGATCACACACCGCTTTTCAGCAAAATAACTGCTTAAAAGCTGGATGCACATTTCACGGCTTAAAAAATAATTACTGTATTCATATTCTTCATTTATCTTTAAAAGAGCTTCTATATACGTGGAACGGTTTACAGAACGGAATAATCCCCAGAAACGTTCCGGTATTTCCTGCATCAAAATTTTTTTCAATCTGTTTTACTTCCCTTCCAGCTGCCCTTTCAGGTAAAGGAGCGCGTTGGTAATAATGCAGCCGTGATCTACGGCAATGCCGTTTGATTCTAATAAATGATAAGATTCTTCCTTGATCAGCGGATGACCTGAGCGGACGATCTCTACTTTTGCGGAAACGGCAATATCCTGTTCTTTATTGGTCAGTGACAGAGCCCAGACTTCTGCCTGAGAATGATCTTCCTTTTCTTCTGTGCTTACAAGCTTCAGATCAATATCCAGCCACTGAGCATCTTTTGCGTCGTCAGCAGCCTGTACCTTCAGATCTCCTTCTACTAAGGCAAGATAAGAGGTAGTGATGATACGCCATCTTGGATCACGCTGCCATTCACCCCAGGTACGCATCTGGCGCAGAGGCAGTCCCTTTACACAGGTTTCTTCTTCCAGTTCTCTGGCTGCACCTTCACTGATGTCTTCCTTTAATTCCACAAAACCGCCGGGAGTTGCCCAGAAACCAATGCTTGGGTGATTGCTGCGCTTAACCATAAGGACTTTTAATGGCTGTCCCCAGTGAGTCAGTTTTTCTTCGCATCTGACAACTACAATGTCTGCTGTATTGCAGAGACTTTCATATTTGGCCGGATTATAATGCTCCAGAAATTCCTCTAAAGACTGTCCTGCTCTGTTTTTCTCACCTGTTCCGTAAAATCCCTTTAAATCACTTAAAAATGCCATAATAAAAATGCCTCCTTCATTTTTGTGCAGATTTTTACTGCGTTTTTTCTTCAGTCAGCCTCTTTACAATGCCCGCAGCATCAAAGGATGCTGCTTCCATATCCGGTGTGATCCCCATTTCTTTCAAAGCTTCGCTGGTCACTGGTCCAATGGCACAAACCTTTGTATTTTCCGGTATTGCAAATTCTTTCAAATATGCTTTTACCCCGGATGCACTGCCAAAAACCAGATGGCTGCATGCTGAAAGAAGTGTATCATCTGCAAGAGGTTTCCCTTTTACATGATACAACGCCAGGTCTTTATAAAAAATAGCTTGTTTTTCTAATTCTTTGCTCAATTTTATACTGCCGTCTCTGGAACGTGCTAAAAGGACACGGTCTGAAGGCGTTAATACTTTGAGCAGTGCTTTCGCCAGGCTCTCACTGCAATAATGTTTTGGCATCAGGTCTGCATGGAACCCATGGGCCTGCAAAGCCTTTCTGGTTGCTTCCCCGATCACCGCAAAACGTAAGTTCCCTAAAAGGCGCAGATCCCCTTTTTCTTTCTTCAAAAAGGTATCAAAAAAGAGGTCTACACCGTTTACACTGGTAAATACCAGCCAGGTAAATGGTGGTTTCTGTTTCAACAGACCCGTAATGACAGGTCCTTGCAGGTTTTCTTCTGGAACGACCTCCATTTCCATTACAGGGATTGTTTTTGCTCCCTGTTCTTTTAAGGCTGTTTCCAGTCTTTCTGCAAAAGAAACAGTACCTGTTATACCGATGGTAAGCCCGGCTAATGGTCTGGCAGTATTGGATCGGTCTGCTTTTTCAGGCATAAGATCAAAGGCAGCAGTTTCTCCTACTACAATGATCGCCGGTGTTTTTATCTGTGCTTTTAATGTTTTCTCATAAATGTTTTTAAGGGTACCTCTTACAATACGCTGGCTGTCAAGAGAACCATCTTCGATCACAGCTGCCGGAGTGTCAGCCGTTTTCCCGCCTTTTAGCAGTCCTTTGACAATGGACTCTAAATTGTGAAGTCCCATAAGGAACACCAAGGTGCCTTCACAGGCTCCATACGGTGCCAGTGCCTCTTCTGACTGAATACCCGCTAAAGTATGTCCGGTGATCACATGAAAACTGCGGCTTACATTTCGGTGTGTTACCGGTATACCGGCTAATTCAGGGACAGACACACAGGATGTGATTCCTGGAATGATCTCCCAGTTGATCCCCTGTTCTTTTAAAGCCAGAATTTCCTCTGAACCACGGCCGAAAACAAAGGGATCACCGCCTTTTAAGCGTACCACTTTTAAACCTTCCCGGGCAAGTTTAATAAGAAGTTCATTGATCTGTTCCTGCGTCATAGAATGATGACCGGCCTGTTTGCCTACATACAGGATGCGGCAATGGGACGGTACCCAGGAAAGAAAGGCAGCGGAAGCAAGATGATCATAAACAACTGCATCACAGGTCTTAAGGAGCTGCTGCCCCTTTAAGGTGATCAGCTGAGGATCTCCAGGACCTGCGCCGATGAGATAAACAAAGCCTTTTTTCATCTTCTTCCCAGTCCTTTCCCAATTTCTTCTATCATTCGTTCTAATTCTTCTTTCTCACCAGAGCCGGTAATACAGACATGTTTTACAGCTGTATGGGATGTGCCGGAAACAGCACCTGCAGCCCGTATTGTGAGATCCTTTCCCTCTATACTGGCATATACACCAATCGGTTCATGACATCCAGCATTTAAGTAAGCCAGCACTCCCCGTTCTGCGTCCAGGCAAATATGGGTTTTAGGAACATCTATTTTTTCACAAAGTCTGGCTGCAGCGCTGCCGGCTTTTGCTTCTACTGCCAGAATCCCTTGTCCGCCGGCAGGGATAAAGCGTTTGGGGTCTAAAGAGTAAAAATGCAGATCTTCATTTTCACTTATTCCCAGTCTTGTCAGTCCCGCCTGCGCAAGGATGATACCGTCATACAGTCCATCTTTTAATTTATTTAAACGGGTGTGTACATTTCCACGTAATGTTTCGAAAATCAGTTCAGGAACAGGTCCTGTTCCTGTCTGTTCCCAGATTTCTTTCCAGCATTCCTTAAAAAAGCACTGTCTTCGTGGACTGGAAGTTCCAACAATAAAGGGTTTTCCTTTAAAAGAAATCAGATCCGTATCATTTCTGGTAAGAAATACATCTCCAGGATATTCACGATGGGATACTGCTGCAATACACAGTCCCGGATCCAGCTTTGCAGGCATATCTTTTGCGCTGTGAACGGCCAGGTCGATCTGACCATTCAAAAGGGCTTCTTCCAGTTCCGATACGAAAACGCCTTTTCCGCCAAAGGCCTGTAAAGGGCTTATAAGATTTTTATCTCCCAGCGTATCGGAGGTAATGATCTCTGTTTTCAGATGGGGATATGTCTCTTTTAAAAGACGTTCTATGATATAAGTCTGTTCTAATGCAAGTTCACTTTTACGGCTTCCGATCCGCAATGTATGTTCTGTCATATAGTTCCTCTTAAAAATAGTTTGATATATTTTTCAAAAAACAGTACTTCTGGTTATTCCGTTTTTTTATGTTTCTGGATGATTTGCCAGATCTGAGCTTCTTCTAATGGTTTTTCATAGGCCAGTGCCAGCTCTGCCAGTTCTGTAAAAACAGCAGCTCTTTGACTGGAAGAATCTGGAAACAGAGAAATGATATCCGGACGTAAGTCGCCTAACTGGGCTGTGATCCTTTCCGTTTCTTCCGGCAGCACCTGACGGATGCGTTCTTTTAAAAGGCGGGTAAAAACAGGGCTTGCGCCTCCGCTGGAGACAGCAACTGTCACAGGACCTCTCTGTATCAGGGCTGGGAAGATAAAACTGCATTTATCCTTCACATCTACCACATTTACAGGAATCTTATTTTCTTTGCAGTACAAAGAAATCTGTCCGTTTAAATCTTCATCTGATAAAGCGGCGATCACAAAATCGGCATCTTTCAGATCATCCATGGAAAAAAGCCGTCTGTGCAGCTGCAGACGGCCCTGAGTGCGGGAAGCATCTTTAACCAGGGCTCCCAGTTCAGCGTTAAACTCCAAAGAAATAACTTTGATACGCACTCCAAAAGGAAGCAGGTCACATACCTTGCGGTATGCAACCTTTCCTCCTCCTGCAATAACACAAAGCTTTCCTTCAATCTCCATATAGAAGGGAAAATATCCCATTACTTGTCCTCCAAAGGTTCGTCATCTTCTTCTAAAGGTTCTTCGGCAGACGGCTCATCTTCTGCATCAAAGGTATCTTCCGGCTCATCCTCTTCTTCCAGATAAGGTTCTATTGCCTCTTCTTCTGCTTCCTCTATTTCCTCCTCATCCGGTTCAGGCAGAGGGCGCTCCCTTAAAGCACTCTTACGTTCATTTACAAGGCGTTCAAATTCTTCTTCACTGCATCCAATATCAGCCAGTCTCTTCCGGCGTTTCTCACGAAGGATGCGCATGCGCTCTTCTTCTTTCTTTCTCTGGATCATGATCCAGGAAGCAATTAACACAACCAGAAGAACTGCTGCACCAATTCCAACTGCACCCCAGGCTCCTGCTGTCAGGTTCGAAGATTTTTTGTCCTTCTCTGCATCAGAAGGAGTACTGTTGTCGGAATTTCCGTTTTCTGTACTTGTCTGCGCTGCAGTTTCTGTTTCTGTACTTTCACTGCTTTCATTTGACGCTGCAGCTGCAGAAACTGCCTTGGTACTGTACAGCCAGGCAACACCGATCTGACGGTCATTGTATGTATAAATGATACGGCCTACGGCTCCTTCCGGATGAGTTGCAGGTATTTCTGTCTGAAGATACTGGTCTGCATCGGAAAACTGGGCATCATTTGGCAGAGTGATCACTGCTTTCTCATCTAAATACAGGTCAGATGGCTTATAGGCAGTATCACCAATGGTCACAGGATCATCTCCTGTTACATAGGCAGTTTCATTTTCTGCTACAGATACATTTTTAAAACGGGCAAAACCAAAGTCTAAGATGGTCTTTGTATCAGAATAATGGGTCCGCTGGGTACTCTTTAAAGTAACAGCTACCTGGCGGCGGCCATCCTGTTCTGCATAGGTAACTAAAGTCTGTCCTGCAAGGGAAGTATAGCCTGCCTTTCCTGCTACAGCGCTTGGATAATAATTTTCATCATCCGTATTATCAGTTACCACCAGCTTGTGCTCCATGGAATAGGTTCTGCCGTTTGGATTATTGATGGTAGGCGGCAGCTGGGCGCTGGTGGCAGAACAGATCTCCAGTAAAGTAGGGTTGCTGAAAACAGCTGCTCCGATCTGGGCCATATCATAAGCAGAAGTAAGCTGCTCAGGATCATTTAAGCCAGACGGATTTACGAAATGGCTTTCACGACATCCAAGAGAAGCTGCTTTTTCATTCATCATATCAGCAAATGCTTCTCTGCTTCCTGCCACATGCTCAGCTAATGCATTGGCAGCCTGGTTAGAGGATTGAAGAAGCATCACATACAGACAGTCTTTTACAGAAAGAACATCCCCTTCTTCTAACTGCAGTTTATTTCCGCTTCCGTCCTCTACATTATAAACAGCGTCATGAGAGAAGGTCACCTGCTCATCCATAGAGGCATTTTCTACCACGACCAAAGCAGTAAGCAGTTTTGTAATGCTGGCCGGATATTCCTGCACATGGATATTCTGGGCAAATAAAACGGCCCCGGAATCCATATCCATAACAATACCTGCCTCTGACTGGCAGCCTGTATCAAGAGGCCAGTCCGGTTTTGCAAAAGCACATACGGACATGGTAAAAAGACTGACTGCGCAGGTAAGAGCCAGTAAGCCCATTCGTTTCAGCTGTTTTAACATTATTTTCTTCCTCCATCCTGTTTTTCAAGACGTGTTTTTAAAAATTCCAGAGCCCCTAATATCACAGCACCCAGGATAAAGAACCCAATATGGAAAGTGGAAATGTTCATAGGAGGCTGCGGTACATCTAAAGTTGTAGGCCCCTGGATAATGGCATATAAAGAACCGATCATCAGTCCTAAGATCATATAAATAGTCTGGGAACGGTAATTAGCAAGACAGCTCTTAATGATCCTGATAATGGCAATGATGCCAGTAAGAACTCCCAGACCAAAGATAACAAGAACCGGAAAATAAGAAAAGTTTAAATGCATAAACTCATGGATCGCATGGATCACCGGCACGTAAAGGCCAAAGATCAAAAGCAGGGTAGAACCGGAAATTCCCGGAAGCACCATGGCGGTAATGGCAACCATGGCTGCAAAAAACAGGTAAAGCCCAAGGCCTACAGTCAGATGCTCAAAATTTACAGAGATCCCGTCTCCATTTGAAGTATTAAAATAAGAAATACAAAATACCAGAACTGTGCCGGCCAGAGTAAAAATAAGGCAGCCGGCTTTTCCATGTATACTGTCCCACTCTTCTTTTACTACCAGGGGAATGGCAAACAAAGTAAGACCCAGGAATACAGAACTGATCTCATAGATGTGTGCCTGAAACAGAGAAGAAAGGACCATAACAGAAGCACCAAAGCCGATGACCCATCCAATTCCCAGTTTAATAAGAAAAATAAGGGCTGCTTTGCGCTTTGTATTGTCCTTTCCGATCATATCGTTTAAAGAATTAATAAATTCATCATAAAAACCAAGTAAAAAAGCAATGGTTCCGCCTGAAACACCTGGAACACTGTCAGCCAGTGCCATGCAGAAACCCCGTACTGCATTTAATAGCATAAAAATTCCTCCTGAAACATGCTGGTTAAAAGCTTTCTGCTTTCGCCTTAAGAAAAGCTTTCTGTGAACCATTATACATGAAACAGGAGGAAATTCAAGTGAAATGTACTTTATACAGCTTTATCAGTCGCCCTGGAGTGCGTCATATCCTTCTTCACCTGTGCGGACTTTTACTACATTTTCCACATCGTAAACAAAAATCTTGCCATCACCAATATGTCCGGTATAAAGAATCTTTTTTGCAAGTTCGACCACATCTTTAACAGGAACTTTGCTGACTACAACCTCTAATTTGATCTTTGGAAGCAGTGCGGCTTCTTCAACTTTAATACCTCTGTAATAATTGGTATGTCCTTTCTGGGTTCCGCAGCCCATAACCTGGGTGATCGTCATTCCGGTTACGCCTAAGTCTGAAAGAGCTTCTTTTAAAGCTACAAAACGGCTCTGGTTAAAGATCATAACCACTTTGGTAAGCTTTGCACCTGATTTATTATTGGAAACTTCAGATCCGGACTGTGGGAAATGTTCTACAGGAACGGATTTTTCTACAGATACAGGTGCAGATGCAAATGCCGGTGCTTCTTCTTTCCCGGTGAAAACAACAGGCATAAAGTCTGCATAGGAGCTTGCCAGATTATGTTCTGTTACATCTAAGCCCTTTGTTTCCTCTTCTACACTTGCGCGAAGTCCAATGGTATGCTTTAACAGATTAAATACGATGACCATGGTGACCGTTACCCACAGGATAACAGATACAACACCTAACAGCTGGATACCAAACATATGAAAACCGCCGCCGTAAAAAACACCGTTTTCCTTGTCAAAAAGACCGGTAAGAAGGGTACCAACAGCGCCGCAGAAGCAATGAACACCGACTGCTCCAACCGGATCATCGATTTTTAATACCTGATCTACAAATTCAATGCCAAAAACCACTACGAAAGCGGCGATCAGACCAATAAAGAATGCGCCTGTTGGAGTAACCACATCACAGCCTGCTGTAACTGCTACCAGACCAGCTAAAGAGCCATTTAAAGTCATAGAAATATCCGGCTTTTTATAGCGGATCCAGGTAATGATCATAGTAGCTACGGTCGCTACTGCTGCTGCCAGGTTTGTTGTTACAAAGATATTACCTGCGGAATAAATAGCTTCATCACTGTCCATGGCAACGGTAGAACAGCCGTTAAATCCAAACCAGCAGAACCAAAGGATAAATACACCTAATGCGCCAAGGGTTAAGCTGTGTCCAAGGATCGCTTTCGGTTTTCCGTCTTTGTCATATTTTCCGATTCTTGGTCCTAAGATTTTCGCACCAATAAGGGCTGCCACACCGCCGCACATATGAACCGCAGTGGAACCTGCAAAATCATGGAAGCCTAACTGTGCAAGCCAGCCGCCGCCCCAGATCCAGTGGCCGGAGATCGGATAGACAACGGCACTGATCACTGCACTGTAAATACAGTAAGAAATGAATTTCGTACGTTCTGCCATAGCACCGGAAACGATGGTAGCTGCTGTAGCACAGAATACTGTCTGAAAGATCAGATAGGCAGGAAGAGGAACACCTGCTGGAAGGATGGCACTGTAATCTCCTCTTACAAAAGGATCAAAACCACCGATCAGAGCACCGCTTCCGGCAAACATAATGCCAAATCCAGTGATCCAGTAAAGGGGAGTTCCAATGGCAAAGTCCATAAGATTCTTCATAATAATGTTGCCTGCATTCTTGGCCCGTGTAAAACCGGTTTCTACCATGGCGAAACCTGCCTGCATAAAGAATACCAGTGCTGCGCCTACAAGGACCCATATTGTGTTAACTGCTGAAAATTCCATAATATTGCCTCCTCATACATTTATGTACTCCCGGAGTCTTTCTGTGTCTGATTTTGTGGGACTCCGATAGAACATATTAATGCAAAAAGGTGCATTGCCCGCCGGTACCTGGCTTTGGCAATGCACCTCCTTGTGCAAAACGGTTCTTACGTAAAAACCAATATAAATGCGCAAAAAGCACCGGGGATTAAGCACCGGCGCTTTCTATGTGGCTCATTATATGGGCAAAAAAATAGAATGTCAACAGAAAATTAAAATTTTGTTAATAAAGCAGAAATTTTCTAAAAACTATTCCTGGACTTTGGCATTTTTACAAACGGCTGACCTTTTTCCAGCGTGGAAACCCTGACTCATACTGTTCATTGATCCAGTCTACTCCCTTTGCAATGCCATCTGCATCAAAAGAACATTCTAAAAATTCTTTTTCTTCCTCTGGCGTGCAGTCAAAACTATAAGGCTCAGGCCATACGCTGACCCGGAGAATGGGGGCGTCCGCTCCCTCTTTTTCAAATTTTTCCATGCGAAAACGCATGCCCTTGCAGCTGCCTGTGTATTTTTCTTTTTTTAAGAAATTCACAGGCATAAAATCTTTTAACTGAAGCATAAAATAATCTCCTACAGGTGTGATTTAGCCCCATTACTCGTGATAACTTAATTCCATTAAATTGGTCACAATATTTGTGCAATCCTCATCGGAAATATCAGATGCAGTATACAAAGTATAACGTGTGCTTCCCCAGGACCAGGAAGCAAGTCTTCCGCCGCTTTCTGTGGTTTTTACCTGTGCTTCTCCTGCTGTATCCCCGGATTCCCAGTTTACAGCCAGTGTTTCGTCTGTAAAACGTTCAAAAATACCGGCAAAGTCTTCTGCTGTGTTAGAAGCGCGGTAGCAATAAGAAACACCATTTTCATCAAACGTGATCTCAGCTACTTCTCCGCTTATAATAGAAAAATGTTTATTTTCTCCGTCTGCCGGAACTACCATATGAACGCCCATGGCTTCAAAAGCCTGTTCATTTTCTACCTCTTCGATGGGATTAGGAATGGAAGCAGTTTCAGCTTCTGTTTCAACTGCTGTAGTCTCCTGGGCCGGGGTCTCTTCTGGTTTGGAAGAAGAACAGCCTGAAAGCTGAGTAAGGGCAAGACCGGCCATAAGACCGGCAGCGATTATGTAATTTCTTTTTTTCATGTGTATCATCTCCTGTTATACGCAGTGAATGTTATTTATTGTTACAGTTCAGCCTTGCGAAGATTTAGGGTCAAAAGTGCGTTGAAAACTAGTTTTCATAAGTGTTTTTGCCCCTAAATCTTCATAAGGCGGACGTCCAAAGCTTCTTGTCCGCTGCAAGCGGGCAAGAAGCTGTAAGGCTGAACTGTAACTATTTATTAGACATACGGTTGATAAATTCTGTTTTTGTCTTAGAATATACAAACTTCTGGCTGGCATACAGTCCATAGTAGCCGGATAATGCAAAGGAAACGGCAATGGCAATGGAAAAATATTCCATTCCTTCATAGCCAAACAGCTCCAGTGCGATCACCAGAGAAGTGATCGGGCAGTTGGTCACTCCTGCAAACATGGCAGCCATTCCGCAGGCAGCACATAAAGAAGGAGCGAAACCAGTAAGCTGGCCAAATGCGCAGCCAAATGCAGCACCTACGCATAAAGTAGGCACGATCTCACCACCCTTAAATCCGGCACCAAGGGCAATGGCGGTAAAAAGCATTTTTAAGATAAAGGCTTCGTACCGGATCTCTCCTTCCATGCTTCGCTCGATCAAAGGCATACTGCTTCCGCAGTAATCTCTTGTTCCAATAAGCAGTGTCAGAAGAATAAAAATAGCACTGGCTGCCAGAATACGTACATAAGGGTTTGGAAGGAATTTACGGTAAGTGTGCTCTGCTCCATGAAGCATCAGACAGAATAAGATACTTACCACCGCACAAAGGGCACTTAATAAAATGATCCAGCCGACACTGGAAATATGGATCGGCGGAATGGAAAGTACTGTAAAATGCTCTCCTGCAAGTCCTAAGCATCTGGCAATCCCCACACCTATAAAAGAGGAAAAAATACAGGGAACTAAAGCTGCATAATACAGAACACCGATGCTTACCACTTCCAGTGAAAAAATGGCAGCCGCTACCGGCGTACCAAACAGTGCGGAAAACACAGCACTCATGCCGCACATAATAGCGATTTTTTTATCCTTTTCATCCAGACGGATCACATTTCCTATCATGTTTCCAAGGCTTCCGCCTAACTGAAGAGCTGCGCCCTCACGTCCAGAAGAACCGCCTGCAATGTGGGTCAGTATGGTGGAAATAAAAATCAAAGGACCCGTTGCAGGCGTTACATGTTCATTGGAAGAAATTGATTCAATAACCATGTTCGTGCCCCGGTTCCCTTCTTCATGAAAGGTATGATAAAGCCATACAATAAGGATACCGGAAACCGGAAGAAAATAAAGCATCCAGGGATGAGCCAGCCGGAAGTTAGTAGCAAAGCTGACTCCCATGGAAAACAGGCTTCCGATCAGTCCCCCGATACCGCCGATCAGCAGCGCGATCAGGCTCCATTTCACAAAGTAACGCAGATTTTTTAACAAAGAAGCCCTTGTTTCATCAGCAAAATAATTCATTTGTTTGTTATCCCCCTAACTATGTGACTTTAAAACACATTACTTTTTAGCAAACATATCTGTAAATGACAGAAGCGCATCTGACTTCTCTTTTCGTCCATCAGACACGCTTTTGATCATAAGATCTGCTTACATCTCGTTGTAAGCACCTTTAAATTTTACAAGTTTTGGACGATAACCTGCATCTGTAAGCGCGGTAACGATCTGGTTCTTGTGGTCGGTACCAAATGCTTCCATGGTGATACGAAGCTCTACGGCAGCATTTCTGTTAATGCTGATAAACTGGTTATGCTCCAGTTTGATGATATTGCCATGTTCTTTTGCAAGAAGTTCTGCTACCTTTGCCAGTTCGCCTGGTTTATCAGGAAGGAGAACAGATACAGTGAAGATCCTGTCTCTCTGGATCAGGCCATGCTGAACGATAGAAGACATAGTGATCACGTCCATATTTCCGCCGCTTAGTATAGAAACAATTTTCTTCTTTTCCACATTTAAGTGCTTTAAGGCAGCTACAGTAAGAAGTCCTGAATTTTCTACGATCATCTTGTGGTTTTCTACCATATCCAGGAAAGCAACGATCAATTCACTGTCTTCAATGGTAATGATGTCATCTACATTTTGCTGGATGTATGGGAACAGTTTCTCACCAGGACGCTTTACAGCGGTACCATCTGCAATGGTATTTACCTGAGGAAGTGTTAATACCTTTCCCTCTTTTAAAGATTCTTGCATACAGTTAGCGCCGGCAGGCTCTACACCGATGACTTTGATCTTTGGATTTAACAGCTTTGCCAGAGTAGAAACGCCGGTACAAAGGCCGCCGCCGCCGATTGGAACTAAAATATAATCTACCGTAGGAAGTTCCTTGATGATCTCCATGGCAATAGATCCCTGGCCAGTTGCTACTGCCAGGTCATCAAATGGGTGCACAAACGTATAACCATGTTCATCTGCCAGCTTGTAAGCATAAGCACAGGCTTCATCAAATACATCTCCTGCAAGAACAACTTCTGCACCATATCCTTTGGTGCGGTTTACCTTGATCAGAGGAGTTGTGGTAGGCATAACAACTGTTGCCTTAACACCAGCCAGCTTTGCAGCATAGGCAACGCCCTGTGCATGGTTTCCGGCAGAGGCTGTGATCAGGCCTTTTGCCTTTTCTTCTTCTGTCAGGGTGCTGATCTTGTAGTAGGCACCTCTTACTTTGTAAGCGCCGGTATACTGCATGTTTTCAGGTTTGAAATATACTTTATTTCCGGTCTGTGCGGAAAAATATTCGCTATAGATCAGCTTTGTTTCCAGAGTGACCTGTTTTACGATTTCAGAGGCTTCTTCAAATTTTTCTAATGTGAGTTCTTCCATGGTAGTCTTCTCCTAAAATTGATTATCAGGTATAACTATAGCACTTTATCCCGCTAAATTCAAGCTTGTACATGAAACAATGCGTTGACAAAATCATTTGCATCAAATTTCTGAAGATCATCGATCTTCTCACCAATGCCAATGTATTTAACAGGAATACCCAGCTCAGACTGGATCGCAACGGCAATACCGCCTTTTGCAGTGCCGTCAAGCTTGGTAAGGATGATACCTGTAATGTCAGCTACTTCCATAAACTGTTTAGCCTGTGCCAGAGCATTCTGTCCGGTAGTTCCGTCCAGTACCACCAGTGTTTCCCGGTAAGCATCTGGATACTCCTTATCAATGATGCGGTTGATCTTCTTTAACTCTTCCATCAGGTTCTTTTTATTGTGAAGCCTTCCTGCTGTGTCGCAGATCAGCACATCGGCTTTTCGGGACTTGGCAGCAGCAACTGCATCGTAGATAACAGCTGCCGGATCAGAGCCTTCCTGCTGTGCGATAATATCCACACCGGCTCTGGTGGACCATTCAGTCAGCTGTTCGATGGCTGCAGCACGGAAGGTATCAGCAGCAGCTAAAATGACCTTTTTCCCCTGATCCTTTAACTGGCCAGCCAGTTTTCCAACAGATGTGGTCTTTCCAACACCATTGACACCGATCACTAAAACAACAGATTTCCTGTTTTCAAATTCGTAGGCATTTTCGCCCAGATCCATCTGGGCTTTGATGCTGTTGATCAGGAGCTCTTTGCACTGCTCCGGGTCTTTGATGTGCTGTTCTTTTACTTTATTTCTTAAATCCTCTACGATCGCCATAGTAGTCTGGATCCCCAGATCTCCCATGATCAGAGTTTCTTCGATCTCCTCATAAAAATCGTCATCAATCGCGGAAAATCCGCTGAAAATGGAATCAATCCCTGATACAATATTGTTTCGGGTCTTTGTAAGTCCTTCTACCAGTCGGCCAAAAAAGCCTTTCTTTCCTTCTGCCATAGGTTGGCCCTCCTTTTGATTTTTGCCTATTTTGTCAGGCTGTCTTCTATCAGATTTACAGAAACAAGGGTGGAAACGCCCTTTTCCTGCATGGTGATGCCGTAAAGACGATCAGCAGACATCATGGTACCACGTCGGTGAGTGATCACGATGAACTGGGTATTTTTCGTCAGTTTATGGAGATATCCTGCAAAACGATCTACGTTTGAATCATCTAATGCCGCTTCAATCTCATCTAAGAGACAGAATGGGGATGGTTTCAGGTTCTGGATCGCAAACAGCAATGAAATGGCAGTCAGCGCTTTTTCACCACCGGAAAGCTGCATCATGTTCTGAAGCTTTTTGCCAGGGGGCTGTGCGATGATCTGGATGCCTGCTTCCAGGATATCTTCTCCTTCTAAAAGCTCTAAGGTACCGCGGCCGCCGCCAAACAGTTCTTTAAATACCTTATCAAATTCAGCGCGTATCTCCCGGAATTTCTCGTCAAACTGACGACGCATGCCTGTATCCAGCTCTTCAATGATCTTTTCCAATTCTGCCTGGGCATTTACCAGATCTTCATGCTGGGTACGCATAAATTCATAGCGTTCAGAGACTTCTTTGTAATCTTCGATTGCATTTACATTGATATTTCCCAGAGCTTTTATCTTTCCCTTCAGATCCTCAATCTGTCTGCGGATCTCAGGGAGGGAGGAAAATTCCTCTTTTTTAAGTTCCCTGGCCTGGCTTAAGGTCATTTCATACTCCGACCACATATAAGAAGCCAGACTTTCCAGATGCTCTTCCAGTTTTTCTGCCTGTGCCTGAACGCGGAACAAGTCTTTATCCAGGTCGGAAAGACGGGTGGATATTTCCTCTCTTTTCTGGAACAGATTTTTCTGCTGCCTGGAAACAGCCTCTTTTTCTTCGGAGATATTTTTGATCGCTTCTTCTAACTGGCTGTTATCTTCGCTGCTTGTCTGGATCTGCTCCTGTATTTCTTTGATCTTTGCTTCTTTTTCTTCAATTGCGCTTCTGGAATCTTTTTTGCCCTTCTCTAAAGCTGCCTCTTCTTCTTTCAGCTTGCGGATCTCTCCGTTTACCCGCTTTTCATTTTCACTGGTAAATGTAAGCTGCTGGTCTAATGAGGCACATTCCAGCTGCAGGCTTGATAAATGGGAAGAATGAGCTTCCCTATCGATTTTTGCCTGCTCCAGAAGAAGATTTTTCTCACTGATCAGAGTTTCTGACTCTTTATTTCTCTCTTCCAGCCTGTGGGCTTCTTCTGTTAAGGAAGAACGGCTCTGACTGATCTCATAGATCTGTTCCTCTAACTGCGCATGTTCATTTACCAGATCGGTGGAAGATTCAGCGATTTCATTTTTCTTATCTTCCAAAGTAGAAATATTAATGCGGATGGTATTTTCCTGGAGTACCAGCTGCTGGATCTGCTTTCGAAGCTGATCTGCTTCCTCTTTTTTCTCAGAAGCAGTGCCTTCCTGGATACTTAATTCCTGCTGTATACTTTCTGCCTGTTTTAAATAGCCATTACAGGAGTTTTCCAGTTCCTCGATCTCACGGCGCCTTCCAAGGAGATTGCTGGTATTTTTAAAAGCACCACCTGTCATGGAACCGCCTGCATTTAAAAGCTCTCCCTCTAAGGTAACGATGCGCAGGCTGTAATGATATTTTCTTGCAATAGCAATGGCATGATCAATGGTATCGGCTACTACCACCCGGCCTAACAGATACCGGATCAGCCCTTCATATTCTGCATCTGCCTGTACCAGACTGCTTGCAAGACCTAAAACTCCCGGCTCTTTTAAAGCCTCCGGTTTTGGAAATGGTGACTGGTTCTTTCCCGCACTGGTAAGAGGCAGGAAGGTGGCACGGCCGTATTTATTCTTTTTTAAGTATTCGATCAGCCGCTTTGCTGTTTCTTCGGAATCCGTAACAATGTTCTGGATACTTCCTCCTAAAGCAGTTTCAATGGCAGTTTCGTACTTTTTTTCTGTGGTGATGATGTCAGCTACAACGCCCCTGATCCCATGGATGCGGTCCCGCACTTCCATTACGCGGCGGATACTGTTTCCGTAGCCGTCATAGCGCTCTGCAAGGTTTCTTAAAGATTCCAGCTTGGTATGGGCCATGTGGTATTCCTGCTGGGTGTTGTTTAAATTTTTATTTAACCGCTGGACTTCTTTCTGCGCAGTGATCATGGCATCTTCAGCCTCTTCTGCTGCAAACTGAGCGGTTTCTAACTGCTCCTGTATCTTATCTAAAGAAGCTTTTTCCTGATTGATCTTCTCATCCTGAACAGATTCATCACTTTTAAAGCGGAGAAGCTTCTGGGAAACTTCACTGCGCCGTAAATTCACCTGTTCCAGCATAGTCTCATAACGCTGCTGTTTGGCAGTCAGACCTGCTTTTTCATTTAAAGCCTGGATAATATCGCTTTTTGCCTGTTCAATGGCAGCTTCTAAACTCTGAATGGTAGAATCTGCTTCCTGTAACTGGTTCTTTGCTGTTTCTAAACGTTCCCCTGCATCTTTGGCCTGCTCTTCTGCATTCTGCCGGTTTTTCTTATAAGATGCCAGCTGCTCTTCATAATGAGCCATATCATTTGCAATGGCTTCTTTACGGCTTTTATAATGCTCTTCATTGGCCTCTTCTGTATGGATCTGCTCCCGAAGAACATTGATCTGACCTTCACTGGTACTTTTTGCCATAGCTGCTTCGTTTAAGGCATTCCGGTCAGCAGTCAGCTCATCATCCAGTTTTGTCAGCTTTTCTTCTAATGCATCATATTCTTTGCGCAGGTCATCTGCCTTTTGTTTGGTTTCTTCCACATCTCCTGAAAGAAGGCGTCTGCGGTTTTCTACTGTTTTTAACTGTCCCTGGGTATTTTCTGTATCCAGAAGAAACTGATTGGCGTCACAAATCTTTAATTCTTCTTTTAACTGAAGATATTCTCTTGCAGACCTGGACTGCCGTTCCAATGGCCCTACCTGCTTTTCCAGTTCTGTCAGGATATCACTGACACGTACCAGATTGGCCTGTTCATCTTCTAATTTCTTCTGGGCAATGGCTTTGCGCCGCTTGTATTTTACGATACCTGCAGCTTCATCAAACAGTTCGCGCCTGTCTTCCGGTTTTCCGCTTAAGATTTTATCGATCTGGCCCTGTCCGATGATGGAGTAACCTTCTTTGCCAATACCTGTATCATAAAACAGTTCATTGATATCCTTCAGACGGCAGGCACTGCCGTTGATCCTATATTCACTTTCACCGGAACGGTATAAACGTCTTGAAACAGTGACTTCATCATAATCAATGGCCAGCTGATGATCCCCATTATCCAGGGTAATTGCTACATAAGCAAATCCCTGAGGCTTTCTAAGCTCTGTACCGGAGAAAATAACGTCCTGCATACTGGCACCGCGCAGCTGTTTGATACGCTGCTCACCCAGTACCCAGCGGACGGCATCGGCTACATTGCTTTTTCCGCTTCCGTTTGGGCCTACAATGCCTGTGATACCATTGTGAAATTCAAAAAGCAGTTTATTGGCAAAGGACTTAAATCCCTGTATTTCAATGCTTTTTAAATACATGTTTCACCCGCCTTAAGTTTTAAAATGCCATGATAGGCAGCTAACTGCTCAGCGGCCTTTTTGGTACGTCCTTTTCCACGGCCGACCTCATTGGAACCGATCAGAGCGCGTACCTCAAAGGATTTATTATGATCCGGGCCTTCTTCTTTCAGAATCTCATAACTTAATTCTCCATCCTGACGGCTCTGTACGATCTCCTGTAAGATAGTCTTGCTATCATAAAAGAGCTGCTTGTGTTCAATATCATTTAAGATAAATCTGTGAATGTACTCTTTTGCACTAGCAAAACCACCGTCCAGATAAATAGCTCCGATAACAGCTTCCATGGCATCTGATACAACGGAATTGCGGTTTCTGCCGCCGGTTGCGTCCTCACCTTTTCCTAAAAACAGATAACTTCCAAGCTGGATATCTTCTGCACAGTATGCCAGCGTCGGTTCACACACAATACTGGCTCTGATCTTAGTCAGATCGCCTTCTGGCTTATCTGTGTATTTGTGGTAAAGGAAATCGCTGGTAACGATCTCAAGAACTGCATCTCCTAAAAATTCCAGACGTTCATTGCAGTGATTATGGTCTAAACGATGTTCATTTGCATAGGAGCTGTGAGTCAGTGCCTGTGCCAATAGATTTTTATCCTGAAAGTGATAAGATATCTTATCTTCCAGTTCTTTTAACTGAGTATTCATACTGTCGTTTCCTCCTTACGGATCCGTGAATAACACAAAAGGGCTGTTATGTAACAGCCCTGGATTCCTGTCATTTAGTTCAGTGCATTCTTAATCTGTTCAACTGCGTCCCCAACGGTAACGATCTGTTCTGCAGCCTCATTTGGAATCTCAATGTCAAACTCTTCTTCAATTCCCATGATGATCTGGAAAATGTCCAGAGAGTCTGCACCCAGGTCATCTACAAACGTAGCTGCCATTGTCACATCCTCCGGTTCAATGTTCAACACTTCTGCGATAATTCCCTGCAATTTTTCAAATTCCATTTCTTAGCTCCTCTTTCTTAGATCTTTATTCTTTGATTTCTTCTGTTTTTCCGTTTCCAACCGTCAAGGACTCTTTAATCTTTTCATTGATCTGCTGTTCCTTGAAAGTTACGCATTGGATGATGGAATTGCGTACCTCTGTACGCTTTGAACTTCCGTGGGTCTTGACTACTAAACCTTTCAAGCCTAACAATGGCGCTCCGCCATACTGGCTGGCATCAAATGCTTTTAATGTAGTTTTTAATGCCGGTTTGACTAAAAGAGCTCCGATCTTGCTTCTCAAGGTGGACATCATGCCCTGTTTTACCATGTGGATCAGTGTAGCCCCCACACCCTCGTAAAGCTTAAGGATCACATTGCCTGTAAATGCTTCACAGACAATTACATCTGCTCCGCCGTGCGGGATCTCTCTGGCTTCAATGCTGCCGATAAAATTAATATCAGGACAGGCTTTTAAAAGTGGGAATGTTTCTTTTACAAGTGCATTTCCCTTTTCTTCTTCTGCACCGATATTTACAATGGCAACTCTTGGATTTTTGATACCTACCACGTGTTCCATGTAAATGGAACCCATCTGAGCGAACTGCACCAGATGAGATGGTCTGGCATCTACATTGGCACCACAGTCGATGAGCAGGGATACACCTTTTTCAGTAGGAATAAGAGGTGCTAACGGTGGACGTTCTACGCCTTTTATCCTTCCTACGATCACCTGTCCGCCTACTAAGACGGCGCCTGAGCTTCCCGCAGATACAAAAGCATCTGCTTCTTTATTCTTTACAAGATTCATGCCTACCACAATGGAGGAGTCCTTCTTCTTGCGAATGGCATTTACCGGCGGTTCTTCTGTGGCAATCACTTCCGTGGCATTCACCACCTGGATCTGCTCTTTGTTGTAAGTATATTTAGAAAGTTCTGCATTTACTACAGCTTCCTGACCCACTAAAAGCACCTGGATCCCTGGTTTTGCCTGTACCGCCTCTACGGCTCCTGCTACCATCTCAACTGGTGCCAGATCGCCGCCCATAGCGTCTACAGCTATTTTGATCATAAAAGACTCTCCTTTCGGTTTCGCAATACAGTTATTAATATACTAGATGTCGTATCATAAATCAATACGTTTTTGCAGGAATTTCACCCTCACATTTTCAGGAAAAAAAGAACCCCGAGAATCATCCCAGGGCTCTTACGTTTCGTTATTTTACAGATTAATCGTTGCAATTCAGCCTTGCATCTTCTTGCCTACTTACAGTGGACAAGACGTTTTGGACGTCTGCCTTATGAAGATCTAGCTTCAAAAGCACTTATGGAAACAAGTTTTCAACATGCTTTTGAAGATAAATCTTCGCAAGGCTGAACTGTAACGATTATTCAGCTGTGTTAACGATTTCGCGCTTGTTGTAACTTCCGCAAGCCTTGCATACTCTGTGAGGCATCATCAGGGCTCCGCACTTGCTGCACTTAACCAGGTTTGGTGCGCTCATCTTCCAGTTTGCTCTACGGCTGTCTCTTCTTGCTTTAGAAGATTTATTCTTTGGACAAATAGACATGGTTTACACCTCCTTCAACTGTTTAAAAATATCCTGGATAACTGACATTCTCGGGTCCAGTGACTTGCCTGCGCAGTCACAAGTCCCACGGTTGAGATTTGTGCCACATCTATTGCAAATTCCCTTACAGTCTTCACTGCAGAGAACTCTCATAGGCAGGTTCAGGGTTAACTCATTACCAACCAGCTGGTCGACATCCAGATTATAACCATTAATATAGAACTGCTCATCCAAAGCTTCAATCCGGTCTTCCTTCGTCTGATTCATATCCAGCTCCTGGTCGATCTCCAGTTCAAAAGGAACTAATACCGGATCTAAGCATCTGGCACATGGCATCTCAAGACTTAAAACAGCCTTTCCTGTCACAGTCAGAACTCGTTCACCCTGATTTGTAATCTCCAGAGTCACCGGCTCTTTTTCCACAATTTTATAAGAACCATCAGGTCCTTTAAAATGTGTCATTTCCAATGGAACAGTATAGGTTTTGGATTTCCCCTCAACAGGGAACAGCTCTGATAAATTAATCAGCATATCGTACTCCTTGATATGCACCTATGCTATTATACATAGGCGCACCGGGTTTGTCAACAAAATTTTCCAAAAATATTATTTTACCAGTCTTAAAGTCTCTCTTGCGATTGCCAGCTCTTCGTTGGTCGGGATCAGCATAACTTTTACCTTGGAATCAGGAGCAGAAATGATTCTTCTCTCTCCTCTTACATTGTTAGCTTCATCGTCGATCTTAACGCCTAAGTAGCCTAAGTATTCGCAGACCTTCTTTCTGGTAACCTTATCGTTTTCACCAACACCAGCGGTGAATGCGATAGCGTCTACACCGTTCATAGCTGCTGTGTAAGCACCTACGTACTTAGCAACACGGTATACGAATGCATCCAGAGCTACTGCTGCAAGATGGTTTCCTGCTTCCTTTGCCTTCTCAATATCACGGAAGTCGCTGGAGATGCCGCCGCTCATACCTAAAACGCCGGACTTTTTATTTAAAATGTTCAGAACTTCGTTAACGTCTTTTCCTTCTTTGTTGCAGATAAACTGAACAACAGCAGGATCTACATCACCACTTCTGGTACCCATGATCAGGCCTTCAAGAGGTGTAAGTCCCATACTGGTATCTACGCACTTGCCGCCGATGGAAGCAGATACGCTGGCACCATTTCCTAAGTGGCAAACGATAACTTTTGCCTTCTCTGGATCTAAGTTGCCAAATTTAATTGCTTCGCCGGATACGAACATATGGCTGGTTCCGTGGAAGCCATAACGGCGGATGCTGTATTTCTCATAGTACTCATGAGGAATTGCGTACATATAAGCTTTCTCAGGCATAGACATACCGAAGCCGGTATCCCATACTGCTACGTTTGGCTTGCCTGGCATAGCTGCCTCACATGCCTCGATACCCATTAAGTTAGCTGGGTTGTGCAGAGGTCCTAAGTCGAAGCACTCACGGATAACTCTCTTAACGTCTTCGTTTACTACAACAGACTCGCTGTAAACAACACCTGCATGAAGTACGCGGTGTCCGATTGCAGAGATCTCATCTGTGCTTGCGATCACGCCGTGCTCTTTGTCCTGTAAAGCTTCCATAACCATGTTGATAGCTACGGTGTGGTTTGGCATTGGATTCTCAACAACATATTTGTCCTTGCCTGCTGGCTGATGAGTCAGCTTGGAACCTTCGATACCGATTCTTTCGCAAAGGCCCTTTGCAACAACACTTTCGTTGTCCATGTCAATCAGCTGATATTTTAAGGAAGAGCTTCCGCAGTTGATAACTAAAATCTTC
>PVML01017130.1_pt1 | contig 63143 bp, 69 predicted proteins | sample 1853371 | NCBI WGS metagenome assembly PVML01 (sample SAMN08533508, study PRJNA380276) | Human gut metagenome, whole genome shotgun sequencing project. | isolation source: participant 1, chromium library | host: Homo sapiens | collected 2017 | reverse complement strand
GCTGGCCGTCTCTCACGAAACAGCTTATTTATAATATCATCCCTTCTTAAACTTGTCAATAGCTTTTTTTAAAGTTTTGGAACTTTTACGAGTTAGAGACAAATCGCTTAAGACAACTTTTATATCTTAGCACCCTTTTGGATAGCTGTCAAGAGGTTTAAAAAAAATAATAAGCAGGTTTATACCCTACTTATTATTTTGCTTCAATCAAGCCATAGTTACCATCTTCACGCTTATATAGTACGTTAGTTGTATGATCTTTGCTATCAGTATAAATAAAGAAATCGTGTCCCAACAACTCCATTTGAAGAATTGCTTCTTCAACATCCATTGGTTTCAACTCAATATTTTTAATTCTCACAACTTCAACAGCTGGTGCTTCTTCAACTTCTTCTTTATTGAATTCAGTCGAGAACATTTCACCGGTTGGAACTTTCTCACGATACTTACGTGCAATTTTTGTTTTATTTTTACGGATTTGTCTTGCAATCTTATCGACCACTAGGTCAATAGAACCATACATATCTAGTGAAACATCTTCTGCACGTAGTGTTACAGAACCTGTAGGGATAGTAACTTCTACTTTAGCTGTCTTTTCGCGATAAACCTTAAGATTTACTCGTGCATGTAGTTCTTGGTCTTCGTGGAAGTATTTTTCAACTTTGCTAAGTTTACTTTCAACATAGTCACGAAGTGCTTCAGTTACTTCGATGTTTTCACCACGGATACTATATTTAATCATAAAAGACCTCTTTCTATCTTGTTAGCGTTTTCTTTATCTTTATTATATCCTTTTCATGAAAATTTGCAAGGGTTTTTATTATCTAGCTAAGGAAAATGTCAAAATTTCTTTGACATCTAAACCATCTAATAGTTTGACCATTTGATACAGGGTAGATCCTGTTGTGTAAATATCATCGATTATGATGATCTTACTTGGTAGCTCAATACCTTTCTTCAAACTGAAAGAATTATCTTGACTTAACCGCTCTTCGCGTGTTCTCGAGGATTGCTTCTCGATCTCTCTTTTTTCAAAAATGTTTTTATAGGGGATTCCCTCTAGTAATCCTTTAACTTGATTGAATCCTCTCTCTTCCAGGCGTTCTTCCGACAAGGGGACAGGTACTAAGATATAACCTTTCTTTAAAAAAGACTTTAAATTGGCTTTAATTTCTTGTTGAAATATTTTTCTAAGACAATAATCTCCCATAAATTTATAGCGACTAAAATACTCTTTCATGTTTTCTTCATAACGATAAATGGCAAAATGTTTTGGAATATAGCCTTTTTTCGCCCAAATTTTGCAATCAAAGCAACTATTTCCATCTATTATTTTATAACAATTTGAACATCTCGCCTTCCCAAGCTTTTTAAATTGAGCTTTACAATCTTCACAAGAATACTCTCTTCTTTGTTTAAACATAATTAAATCACTTAATTGAGCTACTGGTTCAATCCATTCATTACATAGTAGACACTTCATTTTCAAACCCTCCTTTTTTATTCATTGCATTTATTTCTTTCCGACATTGCAACATTGATTTAGATAATCCTTCATGAAAGAAATAGAGTTTCCCTGTAGGTCTCTCGGGCGAACGCCCCACCCTACCACCAATCTGAATAAGACTCGAACTAGTATATAAGTGATGATTTGCCATACAAACAAAAACATCTACTTGTGAAAAGGTAACACCACGTTCGAGAATAGTTGTCGTCACTAAGATTGACAATTCTTTTTTTCGGAATTTCTCTACGATGGTTGAACGCTCCTCGCTTTTTGATGAAACAAAGGCTATGTTTTCAGTAGGGAGATATTTTTTTAGGGTAATACTAAACTTTTCACCTAATGCTATATTGGGGAAAAAGATTAATAGAGGAAAATTTGATTTACGCTGCTTCTTAATCTGGTGAATTAGAGGCCTTGGAAGCTTATCGCTCGTCAACGACTTTTGTAACCTTCCTTGCCAAAAGAAACAAGGAAGGACTAAAGGATTTCCGTGGAAACGACTAGCAAGGTGATGCTTTTCTATAGCTCCAAGGCGCACTTGCTCTTCTAAAGCTAATGTAGAAGTTGCTGTTAAGTAAATATACCGGCCTGTTTCCGTCTTTGCCTGTTTAACAGCATGATTTAACATGACATTCCCTACAAATGGAAAGGCATCAACTTCGTCAACAATAATCAAGTCAAAGCTATGATAAAATTTTAGTAATTGATGAGTGGTAGCTATAACGAGCGGACTACCATCATATGGTTCACTATCAGCATGAAGCAGAGAAATACTACAAGTAAAATCTTTCTGCATGCGTAGAAACAATTCTCGACAAACATCAACTCGGGGACTTGCGATGACGACACGATTTTTATTTTCAAGAACATAGGCAACAATATTATAAATCATCTCTGTCTTGCCAGCACCAGTCACTGCATGAACAAGACTGTGTTTTTGATTTTTATAAGTCTTTAAAAGCTTTTCCGAGACCTCATTTTGATAAGGAGTCAGTTTTCCTGACCATTTCAAGACAGGAAAATCTACTTCTGATTTTTCTGAGGGAAAGTAATAGAGTTCTTTTCCTTCTTGGTTTCGACCAAAGACAATACACGCTCTACAATAATACTGACCATTCGGTAATTGCCAATCTTCCTCTATTCGACTATAACATCTTTTACATCTAAGTTTTTTATCAACCTTTATCATACTTTCTAATTTTACAGCCTCTGAGAGATAATCCACTGGTAACTGTTCTTTCGTAAATAGTCGTCCATAATATTCTTTAGGTATCATATCTTTCTATTCGAAAATATGTTTGAATTCACCTTTTTATGATAAAATTTTTTTATGGATTACAAAACAATTGCCAACGATGGAATCGTTGAAGAAGAAATCAAAAAATCTCGTTTTATTTGTCACTTGAAACGCATTAGCAATGAAGAAGAAGGAAGGGAGTATATCGCTCAGATTAAGAAAGAGCATCACAAGGCCAATCACTCTTGCTCTGCAATGATTGTCGGAGAAGATGGTCAAATTAAGCGTTCTAGTGATGACGGTGAACCTTCTGGAACTGCTGGAGTGCCCATGCTCACCGTTCTAGAAAAACAAGGACTTACCAATGTCGTAGCAGTTGTGACTCGCTATTTTGGTGGGATCAAGTTAGGTGCTGGTGGCCTTATTCGCGCTTACTCAGGTAGTGTTGCCCATGCAATCGAAGAAATTGGTCGAGTTGATGTCAAGGAATTAACTGGGCTAACCGTAGAGTTAACCTACTCTCAATATCAAGTCTTCTCCAATTTCCTTGAAAAAGAAGGGATCCAAGAATTTGATACAACTTTCCTATCCGATGTTTCTACAACCTTGTTTGTTGAAGAGTCTGAGATTGAAAGACTTGGTCAAGAGCTTACTGAATTCTATCAAGGAAAAGTAAATTATAAAAAATCCGGTAAGAAAATTGTTGAGATTCCTATCTGATAGTCAAACATTATCACAGTGATAAAGAAGATGTATTTTACAAGTTAGGTCTACCGTCGTATACTTAAAACCATCAATTAAAGATTAAGAGGATTTTGAATATGACAATTTACAATTCAATTACCGAACTTGTTGGAAGAACACCAATTATTAAACTTAATTCTATTGTCCCAGAAGGATCAGCAGATGTTTATGTTAAACTCGAAGCATTTAATCCTGGTTCTTCAGTTAAAGACCGTATTGCTCTTCGTATGATTGAAGATGCTGAAAAAGCTGGAATAATTAAACCTGGTAATACTATTATTGAACCAACTTCTGGTAATACAGGTATCGGTCTTGCTTGGGTTGGCGCTGCTAAAGGTTACAAGGTAGTCATCGTAATGCCTGACACAATGAGTGTTGAACGTCGTAAAATCATCCAAGCCTACGGTGCTGAACTTGTTTTGACTCCTGGTAGCGAAGGAATGAAAGGTGCTATCGCTAAGGCTAAAGAAGTTGCTGCTGAGCGCGATGGTTGGGTGCCACTCCAATTTGCTAACCCTTCAAATCCAGCTGCCCATGCTGATACAACTGGTCAAGAGATTCTTGAAGACTTTGGGGCAGATGGTTTGGATGCATTCGTAGCTGGTATCGGTACCGGTGGTACTATTTCGGGTGTTTCTAAAACTCTGAAAGCTGCTAATCCAAACATCAAAGTTTATGGTATTGAAGCTGACGAATCTGCTGTCTTGAACGGTGATAAACCAGGACCACACAAAATTCAAGGTATCTCAACTGGCTTTATCCCTGACACATTGAATACAAAATCATATGATAGCGTTATACGTATTCCTTCTGATGAGGCTATCTCAACATCACGTACATTGGGTAGCAAGGAAGGTTTCCTAGCTGGTATCTCATCAGGTGCTGCTATTGCTGCTGCTCTTAAAGTTGCTGCTGAACTCGGCGAAGGTAAAAAAGTATTGACACTTTTGCCTGATAATGGTGAACGTTACCTTTCTACAACACTTTATGATTTCCAAAACTAACAAAAACAGAAGCTGACATTTAATGTTCTAGCTTCTGTTTTTATTGTTAAAAACTTATAGCCAGCTGTGCTGATCGTTCCAATAGAAAAACAACCCGTTGCTAATATACTGACCTATGGGAGTAGGACACCGAAATAAACTCGTTTAGTCTTGACTCCTTTTCTTATTAGTCTAATTCTTTTGCTTCTGTTTCAGCAATTTCAGTAACTGTAACCTCTGCTTCTACAAAAACTTCTTTAAGGTATTCTGATTCTACATCCCCTTCAACTTGTAGTTCGACGCAAAGCATGGTATCAGTTTTTGGTGCAACAATTGTACGTTCAATGTTGAGATTTTCACTAGAAATGAGGTTAGCAATTTTTTCCAAAACATGTGGATTATCTGGCACTTCAAGTCCAATACGGATTCCGTCTTGACCATATCCTGAGATTTCCAAAAAAAGCATGGAATACATCTTTATCTGTAATAATTCCAGAAATTTGGTCATTATCTACTACTGGAAGAACTCCAACCTTGTTTTGAAGCATTATGTAGATAGCATCCTCAAGGCTAGCATATTTGGAAACAGTAAGGACATTTTTAATCATGATATCTCCTACTTTTGTCTTGTTAAGGAGATAGTTCATTTCATAAATTGATAAACTTGTTGCTTTTGATGGTGAGGCCTCCGCCATTGTACCTTCTGTAATAAGACCAACCAGTTTGTCGTGTTCAATTACTGGCAAACGACGCAAACCTTTGTCACGTATAATATCTACAGCTGTTGCAACTGTTGTTTCTGGTGAGACGTAAACCACACGTTTTGTCATAAAATCTTTTACTGCTATGTTTCATTTTCCTCCGAATGATTTCTTACTTGTATTATACCACACTAGTTGTAACCGATTGCATTATTTTGCTGAAAAATTAGTACCTTACAATCAGTCTGAGACTATAGAAAAAACGCCCTTGGGCGCTTTTTCTTATCCTCCAAGATAGGCTTTACGAACTTCGTCTGATGCAAGAAGTTCTTTACCAGTACCTGAAAGAACCACTTTTCCAGTTTCAAGAACGTAACCACGATCCGCAATTGATAATGCCTTATTGGCATTTTGTTCAATCAAAAGAACTGTAGTTCCTTGCGCCTTGATGTCTTCAATAATATCAAAGATTTCTTGAATAAAGATTGGAGCAAGCCCCATTGAAGGTTCATCCAAAAGCAAAAGTTTCGGACGACTCATGAGGGCACGACCCATCGCTAGCATCTGTTGCTCACCACCAGAAAGTGTTGCAGCGTCTTGATTCTTACGTTCTTCTAGACGTGGGAAACGTTGGAAGACTTTTTTCAATAGAGCTGCATTTTCTTCTTTATTTGTATGAAGGAAAGCGCCCATTTCAAGATTTTCCATTACAGTTAATCCTGCAAAGACGTGACGTCCTTCAGGCACTTGAGCCAAACCTTCTGCAACAATCTTTCGAGCAGGTGTTTTGTGAATTTCATTTCCAAGGTAAGAAATCGTTCCTTCAGTCGGACGAACAAGACCCGAGATTGTACGAAGAATAGATGTTTTACCTGCTCCATTGGCTCCGATAAGAGTTACAACTTCACCTTCATTAACTTCAAAACTAACGTTTTTAACAGCTTCGATAGATCCATATTTAATTGAGAGATTTTCAACTTTTAACATAGCCATTATGCTTCACCTCCCAAGTAAGCTTCGATAACACGCTTGTTATTCTTAATTTCATCAGGGGTTCCTTCTGCAATCAAGCGTCCATATTCTAAAACATAGATACGCTCAGTGACATCCATGACCAAACTCATATCGTGCTCAATCAAGATAATTGTAATACCGAAATCTTTTTGAATTTGACGAATATGAGCAGTCAACTCAGCTGTTTCTTGTGGGTTCATACCAGCAGCTGGTTCATCAAGGAAAAGAATTTTAGGTTCCGTTGCAAGCGCACGAACAATCTCCAAGTGACGTTGTTGTCCATAAGCCAAGTTTTTCGCAAGCGTATCTGCCTCACCATCCAAGTTAAAGATAGCCAAGAGCTTCATAGCTTTGTCTTTCAACTCTTCCTCACTTGAATAGTACTTAGGCAAGCGCAAAAGAGATGCAAAGAAATTTGAAGGTTGCTTATTTGATAAACCAACAAGAACATTTTCAAGTACAGTCATGTCTTTGAAAAGGCGGATATTTTGGAAAGTACGTGACAAACCGAGTGACGCAATCTTGTAAGGTGCTTTACCGTTGAGAACTATACCATCAAGCGTTACAGTCCCTTCACTTGGCTCATAGACACCAGTCAAAAGGTTGAACAAGGTTGTTTTACCAGCACCGTTTGGCCCTATTAGCCCAACCAACTCACCTTCATTGAGTTCCATTGAAACATCACCAACAGCAGTCAAACCACCAAAGTTTTTAGTTAAATTTTTAACTTCAAGAAGTGCCATTTTTATTTGCCCTCCTTAGATTTATTGAAGAATTTTGAGAGATAGAGTTCTTTTGTTCCAAGAAGCCCACCTGGACGGAAGAGCATTACAAGAATCAAAGCCAATGCGTAAATAATCATACGAAGGTTTGAAACGTTTTGGAGGAACATGTTGATAATACCAAGAACAACAGCAGCAATGATAGTACCTGTAATTGATCCAAGACCTCCAAGAACGGCAATGATAAGGTAATCAATTGATTTCATGATTGCGAAGTCTTTTGGCACAACAGTCCCGATATAGCTGACATAAAGTGAACCAGCAATCGCTGAAATCATGGCACCGATAACGAATATAATAACCTTCAGTTTTGTAACATTGACACCCATTGACTCTGCAGCAATTTCATCTTCACGAATAGTAATTGCTTGGCGACCAGTTGCTGAACGCAAGAAATTGAGTACCAAGATTGTAATAATAACCACAAAGAAATAGATGACAGGCCAGCTTGTATAAGGAAGAATTCCAGTCAAACCAGCGGCACCATTGGTCAATTCACCACCATTAACGATAATGATACGGATGATTTCAGCCATACCAAGAGTTGCAATGGCAAGATAGTCACCTTTCAAACGAAGGGTAGGTATACCAAAAATAAGGGCAACGACAGCTGCGATGATGACACCTACAACCATGGAGAGATAGAAACCATCATAAGTTGGCATCATGCCAGTGATGATAGCTGATGAGTACGCACCGATTGCCATGAAACCGGCTTGTCCAAGTGTAAATTGTCCGGAGAATCCAAGTACTAAGTTAGTACCAAGTCCCATAAGGATTGAAATCCCAATCCCCATTAAGATTTGGATGTAGTAAAGATTCATAATACCTGAAAGTTCAAGACCTTTCAAGATAAGGAAGAGTCCAATGATAAGACCAAACCAAATAAGGTTTACTTTTAGATTTTTCTTCATGTCTTACACCTTCTCTTTCACATTTTTACCAAGAATACCCGCTGGACGAAGCAATAGGATAACTATCAAGACACCATAAACGATGGCATCACGGTAGCTTGATAAACCAATTGCAGTTGACAAAGTTTCCAAAATACCAATAACAAAACCACCGAGTGCTGCACCAGGAATAATACCGATACCACCAAGAACAGCGGCAACAAAAGCTTTAATACCTGGAGTCATCCCCATAAGAGGTTCAATTGAGTTATAGTAAAGACCAATGAGGACACCGGCAGCCCCTGCAAGTGATGATCCAAGAGCAAAAGTGAAGCTAATCGTATTATTAACACTAATACCCATCAACTCCGCTGCATCGCTATCAACAGACACAGCACGCATAGCTTTACCCATCTTAGTCTTCTTAACGATCAATTGAAGAGCAACCATAAGCACAAGAGCAACTACCAAAATGAGCAATTGCACATTTGTAACAGAGATTGAACCAAGATGATAAGTATGCACCTTGATTGATTGTGGGAATGAACGTGTATCTGCACCTACAAAGTAAACCATGATGTACTCAAGAAAGAATGACACACCAATGGCCGTAATCAAGGCAGAAATACGTGTCGAATTACGGAGTGGGCGATAAGCCAAGAACTCGATAACAACCCCTAAAATGGCACATACAATCATGGAAAACACAAGGGCAATCCAGAAGTTCATCTTCAAGCTGTTAATCGCATAGTAACCAACGAAGGCACCTATCATGTAGATGTCTCCATGGGCAAAGTTAATCAATTTGATAATCCCATAAACCATAGTATAACCAAGGGCAAGTAGTGCATAGATACTACCCAAGATGATACCATTGACTAGTTGTTGTGGAAGTTGTTCAAAAAACATATATAACCAAACTTTCTAGTTTATTTTTAGTAAAGATAAGAGCTTATTTTTCAATTTCAACGGCTTCCGCTGAAACCTCTTCACCATTATCTCTTTTAACCATAAGAGCTGCTTTAATAGGGTTATGATCCTTGTCAATTGTCATTTTACCAGTAACCCCAACAAAGTTTTTCAGATTTGCTAAGTTATCAGCAATATCTACTGATGTTTTTGCACCTTTCGATGCTTCTGCAACCATATAAACAGAATCGTAGGCTAGAGCCGCAAACATATTTGGTTCAATTTTGTAAGCTTTCTCATATGCTTTAATGAAACCAGATGCCTTGTCAGAAAGAGCAACATTTGTTGAATATCCTGATACATAGTAGACATTTGAAGCATTCTTTTTACCTGCAAGCTCAGTAAATTTCTCATCACTGAATCCGTCAGGTCCTAAAATTGGTTTATCAATTCCAAGGTCACGTGCTTGTTTTGTAATAATACCAGTCTCAGTATAGTAACCAGGCATTACAATAGCATCATAATCAAGGTCTTTAAATTTAGTCAAGGCTGATTGATAGTCCTTGTCCCCTGAAGCAAAGGTAGCTTCAGTAACGATTTGACCTTTATATTCACGCTTGAATTCATCCGCAATACCTTTGGCATAATCTGAAGCATTATCATAGTAGAGAACTACTTTCTTAGCATTCAAATTATTGTAAGAATAAGCCGCCAAAACTTCACCTTGGTAGCTATCTTTAAAGGTTGTACGAAAAACAAATTTCTTAACTCCGTTAGCATCTACCGTAAGGTCATCCTGTGTACCAGAAGGTGTTATCAAAGGAACCCCTGTTTTTTGTGACACGAGGCTAGCAGCAGCAACAGCTCCTGATGTCGATGGACCAACGATAGCATTTACATTACTCTGAATAGCCAAGTTCGTTGAAGATGTTGAAGCCTCAGCATTTTCAGATTTATTATCTTTTGTGACGAGCTCTATCTTTTTGCCGTCAACGCCACCTGCTTTGTTAATTTCATCAACAGCCAACTTAATACCATTCTGCTCTGACTTACCATAGGCCGCAACAGCACCTGTCAACTCCATGTTAACACCAATTTTGATTGTCTCCCCAATCTTAGTACCTTTGGCATTAGCAGTCACATCAGGTGACTTGCCACAGGCAACCAAAAAAATGGAGGCAAAAAAGGCTAGCACAATAAGTGTGATCTTTTTACACATAAGATTTCTCCTTAATATTTTCTTAAAAAAGTCTACCTTATAGGTTACAGAATTATCAGAAAATTGTCAATCATATACAACTATGTTCTATCCCTGGTAATCGATTACATTGCTTTTAAACTAACGTTTAAGTTAAGAAAAAAACTTTTCTCCTAGCTAAAGAGAAAAGTTTTTTAAATGTTCAGGGACCGAGGTGTCGTAACGTTCCAGACTACCTACAAAATCCATATCAATATCAGAATAATAAGAAGGGAGAACTTTTTTGACTGCCTTCATTCCTTCAAGCTCTGTCAAGATGTCCTCAACCCTGTCTTGATCTACATAAAGGTGCACATAACGCATCTTATAAGAATGGTAGACAACATCGCCAAACTTGGCAATTTTACGTAAGTCTCTATTATAGTATAAATAAACAATAATACCTTGGCGCTTAATCACGACTCATCTCCTCCTTTATGTTAGTGCCACCCTTTTTATGATGAGGTTTATGAGGGGCAAGAGGTAGGCCAGTATCAATGAAAATCTGATTTGAGATAGCTTGAGCAACCTCCTCTCCAAGTGAAGCTAGTATTATCTGCAAATCGAACTCCGCCTGACGATAGCCTATAACCACCTCGTTTAGATCAATTTGGCGCTTCATTCGTAAAACCTGACGTTTCAAGTCTCTCACATCTGCTCTAAAAGCCTCATACCCCTTAGCTTTATCATAACTTTCCTTTAATTCCTGAAATTCCAAGAGTAGCTCTTGAAGTTCTCTGGCATTTTTGAATCTCTGCTGTTTTAAACGGTAATTCTCTACTTCTGGCAATCTTAAAAAATGTAAAACAAGATTGTCTATTGCTTGATCAATAGCAAGTAGCTCCTCATTGATTATTAACATGTTTCCTATTATAACACAAAAAGTCAGATGAAACGGTTCTTATATAAACCGATTAGCATCTGACTTTTATCTTAGATAAGCTAGACTTATTTTAATTGGTTGTTGGTCATGATTTCATCAATGAAGCCATATTCAAGTGTTTCTTGGGCACTCATCCAATTATCACGTTCAGCATCGACATGAACCTTTTCAATTGGCTGACCAGAATTATCAGCCAAGATTTGCTCCAAGTTATTACGAGTCTTGAGCAAGTGTTCAGCAGCGATAGCCATATCTGTTTGTTGAGTACCACCACCAGTACCACCCATTGGTTGGTGAATCATGTATTCTGCATTTGGCAACATGAAACGTTTACCTTTGGTACCGCTTGAAGCGATAATTGTACCCATTGATGCTGCCATCCCCATAACGATGGTTTGAACATCAGACTTGATGAAGTTCATTGTATCAACAATGGCAAGGCCTGCTGAAACTGACCCACCAGGTGTATTAACATACAGATAGATATCTTTTGTATTGTCTTGAGCATCCAAGAACAAGAGTTGAGCGATAATTGAGTTTGCCATATTATCTTCTATAGGACCTGTTAACATGATAATACGATCCTTGAGCAAACGTGAGTAAATGTCATAAGAACGTTCACCACGTGATGTTTGTTCAATAACTACCGGAATCATATGAATTCTCCTTTTAATATTGTCTTGATGTTATTATATGATTTTAGTCAAATTAGGTCAAATAAAAAGTATATTCCTTATCACTCATTTAAAAAGAGTGCTAAATAAGCAAAAAAGGGAAAATTTCCCTTTTCAACTTATTTTGTACCAAACAGACGGTCACCTGCATCTCCAAGACCTGGAACAATATAGCCATTCTCATTAAGTCTCTCATCCAAAGATGCTGTGTATATATCAATATCTGGGTGAGCATCTTGCAATTTTTTTACACCTTCTGGTGCGGCAACTAAACATACAAACTTGATATTAGCTGCTCCACGTTTTTTAAGTGAATCCACCGCCAAAATTGCTGAACCACCAGTTGCAAGCATTGGGTCCATTACAAAAATCTGACGTTGATCAATATCTTCTGGCAATTTAACCAAGTACTCAACTGGCTCAAGTGTTTCTTCATCACGGTACATACCAATATGACCAACTTTTGCTGCAGGTACGAGGCTAAGGAAACCATCTACCATACCAATACCCGCACGAAGGATTGGAACAATTGCCAATTTTTTACCAGAAAGTTGTTTTTGAACTGTTTTTATAATTGGTGTTTGAATTTCAACCTCTTCAAGAGGAAGATCACGCGATACTTCATAACCCATAAGCATAGCGATTTCATTAACCAACTCACGGAAGTCCTTGGTAGACGTATCCTCACGACGTAAGATTGACAGTTTATGTTGAATCAATGGATGTGAAATAACTTGAAATTTACCCATAATAGTTTCTTCCTTTGCTTTATATTCACTCTATTATATCAAAAACACAAGAAAAACGCTTGCTTTACTTGCAAACGTTTTTGGAAAGGATCCAATTTTATTTTTTAGACAGATGAATCTTACCTGTTACTAAACCATAGCCAAGAAGTGCCGAGCTACCAATAGCCGCAAAGATAGCTGCCAAGATTGACAGTTGACAGCAACTTTAATGTGGTTGTCTTTACTTGTCTCATCAGACTTAGCTGATTTTGGAGTTTCTGTATCAGTAACTACCTTTTCTTCAATAGCATCACTGGAATAGATGGTCCAATTGAAACAATAGCTTCTGGTACTGTTGTCGCAATCTCTGTAGCTTGAGATACTTGACGACGGTCACCGACAGAACCCTCTGTTGAAAGTTTCACAGGAACCTCTACCTGATAATCATCTGATGAATTATTATCATTAGCTGAGCGGTCTACGAACTGGAAAACCTGTATTCGTCGGTGTTTCTGCTTTATCTTCTTTATCAGGTGATGGCTGATTATTATCTGCTGATTTAGAAGTCTTATCATCAGTAGAATGGTTTCCACCTGTTGGATTTACTGGAACTTCGAAGACGGTCTCAGACATCTGATATCGTCTAAGTAAAGTCTCAAAAGAAGAGTCTGCCTCAAATTTAAAGTGATGCCATTTGCATCACTTTTCTTATTTTCCAAAGACAGAAACCAAACGTTTCACACCTTCAGCAACAACTTTAGTTGGCGTAGCTACGTTAAATCGGAAATGTTTTTCTCCTTCGGAACCAAAAGTAATACCGTTATTTAGCACTACCTTCGCTTCTTCTTTAAGCAAACGTCCAAGTTCATTGTGATCTTGATCATAGGCTGAAAAATCAAGCCAGACCAAATAAGTGCCCTCAGGTTTCATAACTTCGATATTAGTCTTTTCACTAAGTTCCTTAGTTAAAAGGTCAATATTAGTTTCAAGAACTGTCTTCAATTCCTCTAACCAAGGTTGACCGTAGGTAAAGGCAGCTTGTGTTGTAATCAAACCAATAGTTGGAATTTCGTTTTGATTATTAGCCAATTGTTTTTGTTTAAAGGATTTACGCAAGTCTTCATTTTCAATAATGGTGAAACTGTTTTTGGTACCAGCAATATTAAAGGTTTTAGTCGCCGAACTAAGCACCAGGGTAAAATCCTTATAAGCGTTTGAAATCGTATTTAGAGAGATATGCTTATTCCCATATAAGGCCAAGTCTTGATGGATTTCATCAGATACCAAGAGAACACCATGTTTCTGGCAAAGGTCTGCTACCATGGTCAATTCTTCCTTAGTCCAGACACGACCACCTGGATTATGTGGACTACAGAAGACATAGAGTTTAACATCATTGTCTACGATATCACGTTCCAATTGCTCAAAATCAATTTCAAAATGCCCGTTAACCTTAACAAGACTATTCTCAATCAACTTGCGATTATTCAAGCGAACAGAACGAGCAAAAGATGGATAAACTGGTGTGTTGATAAGGACAGCATCGTCTTCTTTGGTAAAGGACTGAATAGCTGTTGAAATAGCTGGGACAACCCCTTCAATAAGGACAATACTCGCCTTATCAACTGAATAGCCATGTTGATTTTTTTCCCAATCTATGATGGATTGGTAGAGCTCATCACTTGGATAAGGGTAACCAAAGATATGCGTTTCAGCATAGTTAATCACCGCATCTCTAATTTCAGGAACAGGTAAGAAGTCCATATCAGCAACCCAAAGCTCAAGTAGTTCAGGATCACTTTCAGCTTCATGCCATTTCATAGTGTTTTGATTTAAGCGATTTGGTTGTGTTGTAAAATCATAACGTGTCATAGATAACTCCTTAAAGACTAAGGGCATTTTCCAAGTCAGCAATCAAATCCTCTGCTGCTTCAATACCAATTGAAAGACGAAGCAAGTCATCCGTTAATCCATACGAAGCACGTACTTCACTTGGAATATCTGCGTGAGTTTGTGTTGCTGGGTAAGTAATCAAACTTTCAACACCACCCAGACTCTCCGCAAAGGTAAAGACCTTAAGAGTATTGATAATAGTTGGAATCTTATCTTGGTTAGCCACTTTGAAGGAAATCATCCCACCCTTACCTGGGTAGAGAACCTCTTTAACAGCTGGGGACTTTTCTAAGAACGCCACAACTTCTTTAGCATTAGCCGTTGATGCCTCCATACGAAGTTTTAGGGTCTTAAGTCCACGCATGAGCATATAGCTATCAAATGGGGACAAGTTCGGACCAGTCGTATTGAGGTTATAATAAAGTTTATCGTAGAATTCTGGATTGCTAGTCACAACAACACCAGCTAAAACATCATTATGCCCTGATAGGTATTTAGTAGCTGAATGTACAACGATATCAGCACCTTGAGTAATCGGGGTTTGGTAGATTGGGCTATAGAAAGTATTATCAACAATAACCACCGCACCCTTTTCATGGGCAGTCTGAGCTACTTTCTCAATATCAAACTCAATCATAAGTGGGTTTGTCGGTGTTTCAATGTAGACAATATCGGTATCTTCTGCAATAGCCGCAATCATCTCATCTTCTGTATTGGTGTATTCAAAGAAGAAACGTCCTTCTTTTTCTTTATCGTTGAACCAACGGAAAGAACCTCCATAAAGGTCACGGGCAGCGACAACCTTGCTACCTACAGGGAAAATTTCAAAGGCCAAAACAATAGCGCTCATCCCTGAACTTGTCGCAATAGCATAATCCGCTTTTTCAATAGCTGCTAGCGTTTTTTCCACTGTTGCACGCGTTGGATTTTTAGTTCGTGTATAGTCAAAACCAGTAGACTGTCCGAATTCTGGATGTTGGTAAGTTGTTGAAAAATGAATCGGTGAAGCTAAAGCTCCTGTTGCTTCATCAGAATTGATTCCTGCATGTGCCAAAATAGTTTCTAATTGATAATCTTGTGTCATATTGCACCCTATCTACATGATAAAATAGATATTCTCCATATCTATGCCCTCTATTTTATCACTATTTTCTGAAAAGAATGGAAAGTTCATCATACGAATTCTTGATAGTTAGATATAGTTTATTACTATAACCTCAAAATATAGAACAGACAAACTTTCTGAGATGATTAAAAGTGACTTTTCAGACACCGAAAAAGCCTGAAATTTAAAAGTTCCAGGCTTTTTGAGATGACTAATGTCCTTACTCTCCTAAGAAAGACATAGATCAAAATTTTTTTCTTAAATCTAAGGTAAACCACTGACTTACTTTTTATCAAATAAGCGATATCTGATTTCTTCCAAAGTCATAATAACAAATGGACAAGCAAGTAAATAGAGCCAATCATCAAGTCCAATTGGGGCTGTGTTAAATAGCGTGTGGAAAAGAGGTACATAGGACAAGATAATAAAGAGAACAATTTCTAGAACAATTCCTAGGCTAATAATCCTATTAGTAAAATGTTTAACTTGGAATATAGAGCCCCTGCCCTTACGACTATTCATAACCATACCAATCTGAGTAAAGATAATAGCTCCCAAAGTCATGGTGGTCGCCTCCCGGTAGAGGGGCCCTGAGCTAGCCAGATGGTTCAAATTTCCTTGATTTACCCAATAATTAAGTAAGAAAGCACCCATAGCCAAGGCTGCTTCAATCAATCTATACCAGACAAAAGCTTTAAGCAACAGTTGGCGATTGAGTAAGCGGCCCAATAAACGTCTTGGTGGCTTGTCCATCACTCCTTCTTCAGGTGATTCAACCCCCAATCCCAAAGCAGGTACCATATCTGTTCCCAAGTCAATAGCTAGGATTTGCATAACGGTTAAAGGAAGAGGAATGCGCCCCAAAGAGAACAAGAAGTTGAAAAGAAAAACCAAGCCACATGACTTGGTTTCAAATACTATTTAATATGTAATTTAGCTCGTAATCTACCTGCTCGTGCGCCAAGCAATTGATCAGCCATATGTGTCACAAGAGCAAGCACTCCATAGACCAAAACGCCAAGACCTCCTCCAATCACTAAGTAAATCACACTACCCATACGACTTGTTGGAGATAGGACAAATTGGAATAACCAATAGAAAACAGCAACTGGAATAACCATGAGCATTGTAATAATACAAATGAGTAGAGCTTTTCTAAAGACTATCTTACGACTAAAGTGAGTAACTGTGTGAAGGCGATTATACATCAAAGCAATAGGAACTCCTAACCCAATGGCTGTTGAAATAACCGGACCGAGGGCTCCTAAAAAAATAATCAACGGTAGCTGTAGAATGGCCTTAATCAGCACCCCAATCGCAAAATAATTGATAGCTTTACGGGTCTCAAAGATAGCCTGAAGCATTGGTGCTAAAACACTATACAAAGCTAAGAAAATCACTTGAATCAAACTAGCTACGAAGAGTAAAAGAGCCTGACTGTCTGGTGCTCCATAAAAGACAGTGTATAATGGCTTGGCCAAAATCACAGAACCCGCAATGGCTGGTATAATAAAGAGCAAAAGTAACTGGAGATTATTAATAATGAGTTTGGCTGCTCCCCCAAGGTCCTTTTTAACCATATTTTCTGTCAGAAGTGGGATGCCGACCCCAGCAATAGAAATAGCAACGGCAATCAAAATCATAGTAATCTTACTTGGGTTTGAAGACAAATAAGCATAGAGAACCTGAAGCTGACTATTACTATAGCTTGTAAACCTCTCCATAGTACGGATAAAAGTCCATTGATCAATCAACTGGAAAAGTTGAACCGCTGATCCAGTAATAATGAAGGGAATGGCTTCCTTAAATGTCTCAATAACAATTGCAGTTGGATTGATATCAGGATGAACGGCCTGCTTACCAAAAAGGCTCTTGAGCTTGCCTTCTTTCCAAAGATAGAAGAAAAGTACCCCATAACTAGCCAACATACCGATGAAAGCAGCAAAAGTCGATTGGACAACTGCAGTCACATAGTCACCTGTACCAATTTTCATGATGAAGAAAGTCGCCAACAGCATCCAAATGACACGGATAATCTGCTCCGCAATCTGACTTAGGGCATAAGGCTTCATGTTGTTAAAGCCCTGGAAAAAGCCTCGTAAAACAGACATCGATGGAAAAATGACAACCGCCCAAGAAAGGCTGCGCATTACTCGAACCAGGTCTTCGTCTCCCCCAGAAAGATATGACATCCACGGAGAAGCAAAATACATGAAAACACCAAAAATTAGTCCAAGCCCAATCATATAATACAAGATACGTTTGAGTAAGAAGAAACTCGTTTCCATCTTTCCAAGTGTGTTATATTTTGATACCTGCTTGGCAATGGCGACTGGAATCCCTGCTGTCGAAATCAAAAGGAAAAGGGCATAAATATTATATCCCTGACCAAAGAGAGCATTGGCTTGGTCACCCTGTTTGCCCATCCAAGCATACCAAGGAATAATATAGAGTGCCCCTAAGAGACGACTGATAATATTGGATGCTGTCATCCATGCCGTCCCTCTTAGCATTTGCTGCTGCTGCGTGTCAGTTTTAGTTTCAGTCATAATTCTCTTTCTAGATAATAAAATACAATCTAGTTAATTATAAACTTTTGGCTCTGACTTGTAAAACAAGAACATTAAGGCTAAAATAGGAACTATGATTACTATTGAACAAGTTCTAGAGGTTCTCAAAAAGGACGATAATTTGAGAGATATTATCAACCAAGAGCACTACTACTATTCATGGACTGGGGTGACTTTTGATCATCTTTCTTACGACAGTCGTGATATCACACCATCTACCCTATTTTTTGCCAAGGGAGCTGGCTTCAAACTTGAGTTTTTGGAGAGTGCTGTCCAGGCTGGATTAGGCTTCTACGTGGCTGAAAAAGATTACCAAGTAGGTATCCCTGCAATTCTCGTTTCAGATATCAAGCAAGCTATGAGTCTCGTTGCTCAGGCCTTCTACCAACACCCTCAAGACAAACTAAAACTACTAGCCTTTACTGGTACAAAAGGGAAGACAACAGCGTCTTACTTTGCCTTTAACATACTTAAGCAAAGTCATAAGCCTGCCATGCTCTCAACCATGAACACGACACTGGACGGAAAAACCTTCTTCAAATCTAACTTAACTACACCTGAAAGTTTGGACCTTTTCCGTATGATGGCTGAAGCTGTATCTAACGGCATGACCCACCTGATTATGGAAGTTTCAAGTCAGGCCTATCTAACCAAGCGTGTCTATGGTTTGACCTTTGATGTAGGTGTCTTTCTTAACATCAGTCCAGACCACATTGGACCTATTGAACACCCAACCTTTGAAGACTACTTCTACCACAAGCGTCTCCTCTTGAAAAATAGTCAAGCAGTTATTGTCAATAGTGGTATGAATCACTTCGATTTTGTTGCTGAAGAAGTCGCTGATAAAGACCACGACTTCTATGGTAAGGACTCTGAAAATACCGTTAAACATAGCTCAGGTTTTAGCTTTAAAGCCAAAGGTAAACTAGCTGGTGATTACGATATCCAACTCATTGGTGACTTTAATCAGGATAACGCCATGGCTGCTGGTTTAGCCTGCCTACGTCTTGGAGCCAGTCTTGAAGATATTAAAAAAGGGATTGCTCAAACCTCTGTTCCAGGCCGTATGGAAATTCTCACTCAGGCAAATGGTGCTAAGGTATTCGTCGACTATGCTCACAATGGTGACAGCCTAGACAAGCTCTTGCAAGTCGTAACTGACCACCAAAAAGGTAAGATTAGTTTGATTCTAGGAGCTCCTGGGAATAAGGGCGAGAGCCGTCGTCAAGACTTTGGTCACGTCCTCAACACTTACCCCGAAATAAATGTCATCTTGTCTACTGATGACCCTAACAAGGAAGACCCCCTTACTATCTGTCAAGAAATTGCTAGTCATATCAATCGTAAGGTTCGTATCATTATTGATCGAGAGGAAGCCATCAAAACAGCCATGTCTGAAACCACAGGATCAAGCGATGCCCTTGTTATCGCCGGTAAGGGAGCTGATGCCTTTCAAATTGTGAATGGTAAACGCACTGATTATGCTGGTGATATTGAAGTCGCTAAGAAATATTTGTAAACAAATAACTCAAAAAGCCAATTGAGATGATGATTTTCATCTCAATTGGCTTTTTTACTATCGAAACACTAGTCTATACCTAGTGTCTTCTTAAGAATATCATAGAAGGGATTGAGGGTCTTATCAAATGAACCAACAAGCGTCTCTAATTGTCCGCCAAACTGACGCTTAAAATTAAAGTTTCCTTTGCCAGAACTAGCTGCCTCAGTTTCAATAGTACCGTAAAAGTTAAAATGCTTTTTAGACTTACTTTTAGCATATTTTAGCATCTCCCAATGAAGCAAAACCGCTCCACCGAAATTAAGGTAGGCTTCATCATTACCTCCGTAAAAGCTGACAATTTCTGGACCATAATCCATGAAAAGATAAGCTGAAAGCGGTAATTTGTCAGTCTTAATTTGGTAAGACTTGAATTGTTCTAATCCTTATAGTAGCTTCTCAATTGATCCTCTGCATCTGCTATTTGACCCTTGGTACGTTTTTTCTGAGGACCTTCTTTTAAATCCTGAATCTTGGCTTCAAAAGACTGAATATTCTCATCAAGATAAGCTAGATAGGCTGGACAATCCAAATAAGCTAACATAAACTTGGCAGATTTGCCAAAATATTTTTTTAGATTTTGAAAATAAACTAGCGGATGAACAGAAAATCCCTTTCTCTCTGCTGTTCGACTTAAAATATCGTAGAACTGGTCAAGTTGATGCTCATCAAGTTCTTCAGTCTTGACATTCAGAGCAGTGAATTTTTTGAGGTCTCGCTTCAATGATGGAGAAAAGGCAGCAAGGATTTCATCAGAACTAGCAAAACTTTCTATTGATTTTACGAACATCTGGTTAACCACAAGAGATTGTTCCGAATCTAGAGAGTGTTCAAAACCTAATGTTTCAAATACCTCTAGCACATCACTGGCCTTATCCACTTCAATATTTTCAAGTTTTTCATTTCTAATAAGATTTGTCAGATAAGGGTGTATAGAAAGTGTGGCAATATTTTTCTTTCTTAAATAAAGTATTAAAGCTTCGAGTATCTATCTGTCAAACCAGCAAGAGGAGTGGTAATCTAGCAGGGGTCCATGTAACAAGAGGGCCTTTTTAAATACACGAAAGCTTTTCTTATAAACGACTATTGCTTGTGCTACCCTTAAGCCATCTCTTTCAAAAACTAGAGCTTCTACCTTTTCTATATGGTCTTGACTTTCCTGAAGCTTAGCCATCTCAGCAGACTGCAGAAAATTAGCACACTTTTCATTTAGCTGTGTGTTTCGATAATCATCAAAACTAACACTTTTAACCAAAATAGACATTACTATCATCTCTTTCTGTTTCATCCTATATCCCACATTTCCCTAAATCATTAAATACTTTTAATGATGGAAAATTTTTCCAAACCAAGAGGGGTATTGGGTGATTATGAACATTACTCACATATAATGAGAAAAACTAGTTGAATTATTAAAAATATAAACATCATTATATACAAAATTACCACTTTTGTTAAGAATTTTGCGATATTTTTTGAAACCTACACGACTTTTCATTTGATTATAAAAAGTCCTTCCACTTGAATGTGGAAGAACCTTTCTTCATTGATACTTACCTATAACGTCTCAATTGAGGTGGGGTATAAGACTGAACAAAGGCCTCAATTTCAGAAAAATCATCCGTAAAGAGAAATTTTGCAGCCGTTTCAGCCTCTAAAAAATCATGAGCAACCAATGGTATCTAACATGGCCTTCATGGCATCGTAATAGCCGTTGAGATTAAAGAAAACACAGGGTTTGTCCAACTTACCCACACGAGCAGCAGCAATAGCTTCTGAGATTTCTTCAAGGATTCCAAGACCTCCTGGAAGGGCGATAAATAGCTCACCTTGCTCTAACATGGCAGTCTTGCGCTCTGGCCATCGTTTCTACTATAGTCATTGAGGTCAATCCCTCATAAGCAATTTCCCTATTTTTGAGAAACTGTGGCATGATACCATGAGCCTAATCTCCATATTCCAAAACCGTATCACCCAGAACTCCCATAAGTCCCATCTTACTGCCACCATAAACTAGGATAAGACCATTTTTAGCAATCCATCTCCCCAAGGCAATCGTTGCTTCTTTAAAGCTAGGATTGTCACCCATATTAGCTCCCAAATAGACTGTTACTTTCATCGAAGTCCTCTTCTTATTTTATTATAACGCAAAAATTCCTGCCATAACTGACAGGAGTTTTCGCTTAGTCTTTACGCTCCAAATTACGAAGCATCTCATCAATTTTATTACCGTATTCGATAGACTCATCCTTTATAAAGATCAAATCTGGAATCTTATACATAGTCAGATTTTTACCAAGTTCTCGCTTAATGGTACCTGTCGCTTTTTCAAGACCAGTTTGCGCTTTTTGGTTGTCTGACGCTAAAGTAGAGTGAATGGTATAGAAAACCTTAGCCGCCGACAAATCACCAAGCATTTGAACATCCGTGATGGTTACATTTTGAACACGTGGATCACGAACCTTCTTTTGAAGAATTTCGTTGACTTCACGTTTGATTTCCATTCCAACACGATCTACACGAAATGAATTTCCCATAATCTTATCCTTTCTTTTTTATAATGGAACAAAAGCCAGGCCAGATGACCCAGCTTTGTCCCCTAAATAAGCTTCCTTAGAAATATGACGTGATTACCGTTTGATTTCTTCCATGATGTAAGCTTCGATAACGTCATCAACTTTAATATCGTTATAGTTTTCAATCGTCAAACCACCCTCTTGAGCGTTTCCGACTTCTTTAACGTCATCTTTATAGTGTTTCAAACTTGCCAATTTACCATCAAAAATAACGACACCATCACGAATGACACGGGCACTTGAATCACGAGTGATTTTACCATTAGTAACCATGAATCCACCAATTGTTCCGACTTTAGAAACTTTGAAGGTTTCACGGATAACTGCTTCACCAATGATTTTTTCTTCAAATTCAGGATCAAGCATCCCTTTCATGGCATCTTCGATTTCTTCGATAACCTTATAGATGATGCTATGAAGGCGAATTTCAACTTCATCAGTTTCCGCTTGTTGACGCGCCTGTGGTGTAGGACGAACGTTAAATCCGATAACAACAGCATCTGAGGCTTCGGCAAGCGTAATATCAGATTCGTTAATAGCACCTACTGCTGAGTGAACAACATTTACACGAACCCCCTCAACATCAATCTTAAGAAGAGATGCTGCCAAGGCTTCAACTGAACCTTGTACGTCAGCCTTGATAATAACATTAACAGTTTTCATTTCACCAGCTTTAAGGGTATCAAAGAGGTTATCAAGACTAACACGGTGTGTTTGTTGACGTTGTTTCATAAGAGCACGTTTTGCACGCTCTTCGCCAGCAGCACGAGCTGCCTTTTCATCTTCATAAACCGCAAAATGGTCACCAGCCATTGGTGCTTCATTCAAACCAGTAATTGAAACTGGTGCTGATGGTCCTGCAGTCTTAATGCGACGACCAAGGTCATTGGTCATAGCACGAACACGTCCGAAAGTGTTACCAACAACGATTGGATCTTGAACATTCAAAGTACCTTGTTGTACAAGAAGGGTAGCAACCGCACCTTTACCTTTATCCAAGCGAGCTTCGATAACAGTGCCGATGGCTCGAACTGTTGGATCAGCCTTAAGTTCTTCAACTTCTGCGACAAGAAGAATAGTTTCAAGTAATTCTTCAATGTTTTGACCAAATTTCGCTGAAATCTCAACGAATTCGCTATCACCACCCCAAGCTGTTGAGATAACGCCATGCTCTGCTAATTCACCGATAACACGTTCTGGGTTCGCATCTGGTTTATCAATCTTGTTAATCGCAACAATGATTGGAACACCCGCAGCTTTAGAGTGGTTGATGGCTTCAATCGTTTGTGGCATAACACCATCATCCGCAGCTACAATCAAGACAGTAATATCTGTAACAGAGGCACCGCGAGCACGCATAGATGTAAAGGCCGCGTGTCCAGGGGTATCAAGGAAGGTAATCTTCTTACCACCCTCTTCAATTTGGTAGGCACCAATGTGCTGTGTGATACCACCTGCTTCACCTGTAGCAACACGAGAATTACGAAGAGTATCAAGAAGGGTTGTTTTACCGTGGTCAACGTGTCCCATGATAGTAACAACTGGTGCGCGCTCTACCATAGCATCTTTATTGAGGTAATCTTCATCAACAAAGAAACGTTCGATATCAGCATTATCGACCTCTTCTTTTTTGGTTGCCTCAATACCATAGTCAACCATCAACAACTCAATTGTATCGCCATCAAGAGATTGGTTTTGAGTTGCCATAACACCCATCATGAAGAGTTTCTTAACGATTTCAGCTGGCTCACGTTTAATACGTTTTGCGATTTCTGCAACCGTCATACCTTCTGTGTATTCAAATTCTTTTGGTAATTCATGGAATTTACGCTCTGTTACTAGTTTCGGAGCTGAATTACCACGGTTATTTTTACCTTTTTTATTTTTGTTTTTATTCCAATTACTATTTCGTTGATTTCTCACTTGGTTTTGATTATTCCACTTATTATTTCTAGTTTGCTTTGGTCCATCTTCATTCACGCGATGATTATCACGTGATTTATTTGGACGTACTTTTTTACGACGTGTATCTTGTACTTGTGCAGTTGGAGCTGATTGGGGAGCCACTGGTGCTGGTTTTGGAGCTGGCTTAGTTTCAGCAGCGGCCTTTTGAACTGCTACTTCAGCTTGTTGTTTTTCTTTTCTTGCCTTTTCCTGTTCTTTTGCACGGCGTTGCTCTGCAGCTTTTTCTTCACGGAAACGTGTTTCACTTTGACGTGAATACTCTGCGTTTTGCTCTGCCTTCAAGGCTGCTGCACGCGCTTTTAAGTCAATGCGCGGACCTGCCTGATTATTTCGAGCATTATCTCTACGGTTATTTTGATTCTGATCATTACGCAGTTTCCCTTGGAAATTACGGTCATGATTAGTACTGTTATCGCGATTTCCTTTGTTATGGTCCCCTTGACCATTTCCTTTTTGATTGCGACGATCATTATTGTGACGCTTACCTTGATCGTTTCCTTGTTGATTTCGGTTACGGTTATCTCGTCCCCCACCGTTTTTACGACGTTCTGCTTCTGCCTTGGCACGTGCTTCTCGTTCGGCCTTAAAATTACGGCTTTTCGGTTTTTTCAGAGCCACAGAGGCTTCTTTGACTTCAGCCTTTGATGTTTCTTTAGCAGGAGCTGATTTTGCAACAGATGCCTTATCAACCTTAGGCTCTACCTTCTCCTCTTTAGGGGTTGGTGTCGCTTTAGGTGCTGGCTTACTTTCATCCTTGGCTGTACCCGCTTTTAAACTTGAAGTGATACGATTAGCATCTGCTTCTTCAACTGATGAGGAGTGGCTCTTAACAGAAAGGCCTAGTTCCTGAGCTTTCGCAACAATAACCTTGCTTTCTACACCAACCTCTTTTGCGATTTCATATAATCGTTTCTTTGACACGTGATGTCCTCCTATTCTTTATTCCATAAGAGTCCTCATTTTCTTTGAAAATCCAGCATCTACTACAGCAACCGTTTTCCTTGGTTTACCAATAGCCATGCTTAATTCCAGTGCGTTAAACACTGTGGAGACTTCTATATTATAGTAGTTACATTTATCAGTCGTCTTTTTAGTCACGTTACTACCAGCATCATTGGCAAGAAAAACTAGTCTCGCCTGCCCTGATTGAACTGCCTTGATGACAAGTTCTTCACCAGAAATAAGCTTCCCAGCTCTTTGTGCTAGTCCCAACATATTTGACAATTTTTCTGTGTTATTCAAGACCTAATTCTCTTCTTTTGACCTTGTGATCCACATAAGCAATGAGTTCATCGTAAAAACTTTCGGGAACATCCATGGAAAAACTATGGTTGAAAACTTGTTTCTTTTTAGCTTGTAGGGCTTCCTCATTATCCAATTTAATGTAGGCGCCTCGCCCATTTTTCTTTCCTGTTGGATCGATGAAAATTTCACCATCTTTAGTTTTCACAATGCGGAGCAAATCACGTTTATCGATGATTTCTCCTGAGACAACTGATTTTCGTAAAGGTATTTTTCGTGTTTTAGCCATCAAACACCTCTATTTTCTTCTTATTCTGCTTCTGGTGCTTCTTCCGTTGTTACATCTACAGGTGTAGCTTCTGCAACGATTTCTTCGACAACTTCATCTACTTCAGCCTCAGCTTTCTCAGCTTCTAGTGCTTCATATTCAGAAGCTGACTTGATATCAATACGGTAGCCAGTCAAATGCGCTGCCAAACGAACGTTTTGTCCACGACGACCAATTGCAAGAGACAATTTGTTATCTGGTACAACTACTGTCGCACGTTTGCTATCATCTTCGTCGAAGAGAACATAGTCCACTTCAGCTGGTGCAATAGCATTGTAGATAAATTCAGCTGGATCTTCCACCCATTGAATAACATCAATATTTTCCTCAACAGGAACCTCAATACCTGTCTTAGCATCCAAACGTGTTGGGTGGAAACGGCTGACAACTTTCTTGATGTTGCTTCCACCACGACCGACGATAGTACCAATAGCATCAACATTCGGATTATGGCTGCGAACAGCAACCTTAGTACGATCACCTGCTTCACGGGAAACGCTCATGATTTCTACAGTTCCATCAAATACTTCCGGAATTTCTTGTTCCATGATGCGTTTGATGAATTCTGGATGGCTACGGCTCACAAAGACGTTAACACCTTTAGGATTGTTTTCAACTTTATAAACATAAACATCGATAACGTCGTGTGACTTAAAACTTTCACCAGGAATTTGATCTTGGCGTGACAATTGAGCTTCGAGCGTTCCAAGATTAACATAAATGAAACGTTGGTCAAAGCGTTCAACTGTTCCTTGCATGATTTCACCTTCATGTTGCTTATACTCATTATAAGTAATCTCACGCATTTGCTTACGCATTTTTTCCATAATCGTTTGTTTAGCAGATTGAGCTGCGACACGACCAAATTCGTCGACTGACTCTTCAAAGCGAATCTTGTCACCAAGTTCGTAAGCTGAACTAATAGCAAGCGCATCTTTCAAGCTGATTTCCAAACGACTATCGAAGACTTCATCTACAACTTCACGAACGGTAAAAACTTGAAAATCACCTGTTTTTTCATTGAATTCAACAACTGCTGATTCAGACTGACCATAACGACGCTTGTAAGCTGATTTAAGTGATTCAACCACAGCATCGATGATGTCTTCCTTGTTAATGTGTTTTTCTTCTTCCAAGACACGGAAGGCTTCTAGCATTTCTGTGCTCATATTCTTTGTTGTTTTAGCCGTTAAGGGCCAAAACTGGCATCCTTTCTTTATTTACACTAAGAGTTTTAGAGTTTGACTGCCAAACGAGCTTTAGCAACTGTTTGATAGGGAATCTCAACAGTCTTATGGCGAGTCTTATCAAGATAATCAATTGTTAGAGTTTCGCCATCGAAGGCCAACAAGTCGCCTTGGAAAATCTTGATTTTATCAATAGCCTTGTAAAGGCTAACATTGATATACTGACCAACAGCATTCTTCAAAGCTTCTTTAGTCTTCAAGGGACGCTCTAATCCAGGGCTAGACACTTCCAACATGTATTGATCCGGGAAAGGGTCAGGCTGAATAGTATCCAAGAGAGGGCTGATAATTTCAGTCAGGTCTGCAGTATCTTCTACAGTAATTCCACCTGGCTTATCAATCAAAACGGACAAAATATAGTCACTACCAATCTTTTCATACTCGATATCGACCAATTCGTAGGGATCAGGAATTGCTGGAGCTACGACAGCCGTCACGAGATCAATAATTTTTTGCGACATTATGACCTCCTTACACACACAAGAGACGAAGTTTCTACTCCGCCTCTCTTTCATTATTTCTTCATATTATAGCATAGCTTAAAAACTATTGCAAGTAATAATCATATGACAGCCAAAAGGCTGGGAATCTCTCAACAGTTCTATTGTGCTGCTGGAACCACGTTATAAGTAGTTACACCTGAACCATTATAATTAATTGTAGGGGCAGTTGTAGCTTGGTCCTGAACATAATTACTAGTATTCTCAGTGTAGCTATTGCCGTAGGTGGTACCTCCATAGTAGGTACTTACTGATCCACCACCTGTTGCCTCAGATGGTCCAGCCTCATAACTTCCAGTAGAGTTACCGAATTCATCTGAAACATAGCTAGAAGTCCCAAAATCATTAAGTTCCAAACTAGTCTTAAGTTTAGATTCAGAAACTCCCTTCTTGCCAACTTCCTTCTTAATACGGTTTTGGACCTTAAGAATATCCTCAGTTGAGGCTACTTGGTAGCTTCCACCATTGATCATTGCATCCGAACCAGCCAACTGGTAAGACTTGATATTTTTAAGGGCCTCACTATAACCCATCAAACCACGCAGAGTAGTGCTATCACCAAGATTGATACTTGTTTGTACATTCGAACTGACAGCAGACAAAATTTTCTTATAAGAACCTATCGAGTCCATCTTCAAGAGCTTAGCCACAATCTTTTGAATAACCTCACGTTGACGTTTTTGACGACCGTAATCACCATCGGGATCATCATAACGCATACGTGAATACACTAAGGCCTGTTCTCCATTGATTTTATGGGTTCCAGGCTCTACTTTCGCCTGAAATTCTGGTTCATTTTCTGCAATCGAAATTGGGAAATCAAAATGGTTCGTTACCTCGATACCACCAACGGCATCCACCAAATCAATCATACCATGCATATTAATCAGCGCATAGTAGTCAATATCAATATCTAAAACCTTTTGAATGGTTGAAATAGCTAAGTCAGCCCCACCCTCAGCATAGGCTGAGTTTAGTTTTGCTTCACCCGATCCCTCAACATCTGCCAAAAGGTCACGTTCCAAACTGGTCATGGTAGTTCTCTTAGTCTTAGGATTCACTGTTACCAAAATCATAGTATCAGAATTTCCTTCCCAGGTTTCCTTACGTCCTTTGGATCCTGTATCCACCCCCATCAAAAGAATAGTTATAGGCTTTGTCTGTTGAATAGCCTTACTATTCCCTGACGTTACCTTTGATACTCTAAAGGTTTTTGACAATGCTCCTGTGGCATGATTATAAGTTGTCGTTAGATAAATACCAGCAGCTACTACTGTGGTGGCAAGAATTGCCGACAACATCAATAAAATTTTTCGTCCAAGTTTCATGTTTTTTCCTAATCTATGAGTTTAGCCATCAGGTAAACATCTAGAAATTCTCCATTTTTAGTTCTGGCACCACGTTTCTTAGTGCCTTCAATATCAAATCCAAATTTTTGATAGAGATGTACCGCCCGTTCATTACGTGCTTGAACAGTCAACTCTAAGCGACGGATAGCAGGTGTATTGACTGCCCAGTCAATCATTGTTCCCATAAGAAACTGACCAATACCATTGCCCCAATAAGGTTTAGCAACCGCAATGAAAATATCACCGATGTGACTGGTCTTCGTGTCTTGATTAGAAGTAACATTACAAACACCAATAACCTCATGACCCAATTTTGCGACTAAGCAAATCTCATTTGGGACACTCTGACGGCTATCAATATAAGAGGCTAACTGTTCGCCATTCAGTACAGAGCTCCTATCATCCTGAGCCAAAAAATCTGACTCTAGAGTTACCGTCTCTAGTAATTGTGCTAAGGATACGGAATCCTCTCTTTGGGCTTCCTCAATGACTAATTCGTACTCAGCCATTTACCATCTCCTCCTGGATTTCTTTACTTCTAGGACCAAAAGATTCCAGAAGCAGTTGACGTCCATCACCATGATGAGTTATCGAAATTAAGAGATAATCTCCCAGGAGACTTTCATCTAAGAGTTCTCCCCACTCAATAATCGTCACACCGTCACCGTATAGAAAATCATCTAAGTCAATAGAATCTGGATCATCACCAATACGATAAACATCTAAATGATATAGCGGCAAACGCCCCTCATATTCTCTAACAATAGTATAGGTTGGGCTCTTGATCATCTGTGAAACATCCAAACCTTTAGCAATTCCCTTAGTTAAAGTGGTTTTACCAGCTCCCAGATCACCTGATAGAACAATTATATCTCCAGAATTGAGCAATCGACCTAACTTTTGCCCTATACTAATCAATTCCTCTTCATTTTGACTGTAAATCATGTTTTCATTATATCAAAAAATAAAAATCTGGACTATAGTCCACTGTAAAAATCCATAAAAGCTTATAAATACTAAGATAGCAAGAATAATTTAGATATAACACCCTGTCTTAATTTAATACTTTCTTACATTAAATTAAACCTCCATAAAGTTAATATTTCTAACAAGATTTCAATCTTAACTTAAAACAGTCGTGAAAGTAAACCTCAAATCATCACTCGTAAAAAACTAAAAAAGCCTGACAAAAGGACAGACTTTTAACTTTCAAGCTTTAGAACACAGCCATACTGATGAAGTTAAGGATAAACAAGATATCCAAAATCCACATAATAAAGTGGACATCCTTAGCTTGACCTTTGACGACTTTGACCAAAGTATAAGTAAGGAAACCAGCTGCGATACCATAGGTAATGCTATATGAGAATCCCATGAAAATAGAAGTGAAGAAGGCAGGAATAGCTTCAGACAAGTCTTCCCAATCGACACTCTTAAGGTTAGAGAGCATCATAACACCTACAATAATAAGGATAGGCGCTGTGGCAGCATTAGGAACGATTGATACCACTGGACTAAAGAAACTAGAGATGGCAAAGAGTACAGCAACCACAAGAGCTGTCAAACCAGTACGTCCACCAGCACCAATACCTGCTGCAGATTCAACGTAAGTTGTAACATTTGAAGTCCCTGCAATGGCACCAATACTTGTACCGACAAGGTCAGAGTAAAGAGCACGGTCAAGAGCTTTTGATTCGTTGTTATCACCTGTTGAAGCAATGATACCAACCTTCTCACCAGTACCAATCAAGGTACCGATAGTATCGAAGATATCAGTCAATGAAAAGGCAAGAATAGCCATAAAGACACCAGGCAAACGAGAAACATCTGCAAAGAGTGATCCCAATCCCTTAGATCCAAGCGCTGCACCAAAGACCTGACCAAGATCCTTAATAGATGATGTCAAGCTAGCTGCGTGCCAGTCAATGCTTCCAAGATCAACGACACCAGCAAAGATAGCAATGATAGTCGTTACGAGGATTGAAAGAAGAACACCACCACGAATACCTTTAACAATAAAGAAAATCGCAATCGCAAGACCAATCAAACCTACAATTACAGTTGGGTTATTGAAGGCAACCAAACCTGGTGTAGCTGACGATGAAGCCGTAATTGAAGCCTTGGCCATATCAGCACCTTTACCTGCTACAGTATAGGTATGTGGATTAATTGAGAATTTCAAGAAACCAGCATTTTTAATCCCAACATAGGCAAGGAAAACACCGATACCTGCTGAAATAGCAGATTTAAGAGCTGTTGGGATAGACTCAATAATCATCTTACGTACTTTCGTTACCGTGATGATTAATGAAATAACACCACATAGAAAGACCATTGCTAAGGCCTCTTGCCAAGTGTAACCCAAAGAAAAAACCACTGTGTAGGTGAAGAAGGCATTAAGCCCCATACCAGGCGCTTGGGCGTATGGTAGGTTAGCATAAAATGCCATCATCAACGTCCCTGCAACCGCACCAATAATTGTTGCTAAGAAAACACCTTGTGCAGGCATTCCTGTTTGGGCCAACATCGCTGGGTTAACAAAGAGGATGTAAGACATGGCAAAGAAAGTTGTCAATCCGGCAGTCACTTCTGTGCGGACGTCAGTACCATGTTCTTTCAATTTGAAAATCTTTTCCATGAAAGTTTAGACTCCTTAGTAAAAAATATTGTCAAAATCCGAATAATTTCGGAACATTCTCACGTAGAATGCAACATTACTATTCTACATGAAATTATTTGACGGTGCAAGGTTTATTTCCTGAGACTTTTCTTATGAAAAACCGAACGTTCTTAGAAAGCTCTTTCTTAATCACCAACAAAGGACAGATTTTTGCTATAATAGGAACATGACAAAAAAATTGATTGCACTAGATCTTGATGGAACGTTATTACGCCCAGATGGAACTATTTCAGAATTTACACAAAAAACGATTAAAGACGTACAAAACAAAGGACACCAAGTTGTTATTGCTACAGGTCGTCCTTATCGTATGGCTATTGACCATTACAAAACACTAGGGTTAGAAACACCACTCATCACCTTCAACGGCTCTTTGACCAATCTTCCAGACCAAGACTGGGCTTATGAGCATTCGGTTAAATTAGATAAGAAATATCTGATTAGCCTCTTACAACGCCATGATGAGTTAGAGATGGATTTTCTGGCTAGTGAATACCGAAAACACTTCTATATCTCTATGAATCACCCAGAGCGTATTCAACCACAACTCTTTGGTGTTGATAAAATCATTGAGGCTATGCGTTTGGAACCAGCAAAAATTACACGCAACCCAAATGCTCTTCTTATGCAAACTCGTCACGAAGATAAGTACCAGCTAGCCGATGATATCAAGAAAGACTTCAAGGAAGAAATTGAAGTTGATTCTTGGGGTGGCCCACTTAATATTTTAGAGTTTTCACCTAAAGGTATTAACAAGGCTTATGCCCTAAACTACTTACTTAAGGTTATGCGCAAATCAACGGATGATTTGATTGCCTTTGGGGACGAACACAATGATACAGAGATGTTGGAACTTGCCAAGACTGGTTATGCCATGAAGAATGCTAGCTCTGTCCTTCTCCCCCATGCTAACGAACAAATTGAATGGACTAATGAGGAAGACGGCGTTGCTCGCAAACTTCAGGAACTACTTTTATAAACAAGAAAAGACACCGAAAATTTCTTCGGTGTCTTTTCTTCTGATTAAGGTAAAATAGCCACTGCACGCACTGGGGAACCTGTCGCCTTGTCCCAGTGTGGAAATGCAATTGAAATCAAAGCACCAACAGCTGGAACTTGATCCAATTGATTCAAGACTTCTACCTGATAAATGTCTTGTTCCAAGAGGTAGTATTCGTTAACCAAACCATGTTCTGCTGCTGGAATACCGGCATCTGTGTCAAAAGTCTCATGCCCCACTGCCTTGACATGACGCTCATGGATTAAGAATTCCAAAGCTTCGTGGCTCCAACCAGGACTTTGCTGAACACCATTCTCATCAAGGTTGCGCATAGCATCTTGATCTGGCCAACGCTTCGACCAATCACTACGAAAAGCGACAAAGGCCCCTTCAGTAATTTTTCCATGCTCTGCTTCAAAGTCTAAGATATCTTGTTTGCTCAAGATAAAGTTTGGATTCTCAGAGACTTCTTTAGACTTGTCGATAACATAAAGTGGCAAAAGGAGATCCTTGAGGGCAATCTCATCTAGCCAGCGACCTCCTTCGACAAAGTGAATAGGTGCATCAATATGAGTTCCGTATTGACCAACCACTGTAAATTTTTGAACATGGAAACCATCTTTTAAGGTAAAAAGGTCTTCTTGTTTCAAAGCAGGGAGGGCTGGAAAATGTGGACTTTCCGCATTAATTTTGTGGGTCAAGTCGACCCATTTTTTGGATTGCAATTCATTATAAATACTTAGTAAATCTGACATAAGGAGGTCCTCTTTTCTTATAGATTTAACCTTAAATAGTTAATTGAAGCAATTATAGCAGTTGTAACTAAGCATTACAAGCATTTATCTGATTTCCCCTTAATCCCATTTTCTCTATTTAGATATAGCTTTAAGCTATATCTAAATTCTTTTATCTGAAAAGAAAGTATATTTGCAAGAATTTGATGTTTTTTTCAATTTTATGATACTTTTGTTACGAAACTATTGACAAACCAATGATAACGCTTTATAATTAGATTGTTCTAATTTTCGAGGGGCTAAAAAATATTGTTGTCATTTTCATGTCATGAATGATAATATCAATAATCATTTTTCTATTCCTAAGAAGCAATATATAAAAGGAGGAGAACACGAATGGGTATCGGTATTATTATTGCCAGCCATGGTAAGTTCGCTGAAGGAATCCACCAATCAGGCTCTATGATTTTTGGGGACCAAGAGAAAGTTCAAGTTGTGACTTTCATGCCAAGTGAAGGTCCTGATGATTTGTACGCTCACTTCAACAACGCCATTGCACAATTCGATGTTGATGATGAAATTCTTGTTTTGGCTGACCTTTGGAGTGGTTCACCATTTAACCAAGCTAGTCGAATCGCTAGGGAAAACCCAGATCGCAAGATTGCTATCATCACAGGACTTAACTTGCCAATGCTAATCCAAGCATACACTGAACGTATGATGGATGCTAACGCTACTGTAGAGCAAGTTGCTGCTAATATCATCAAGGAAGCTAAGGCTGGTATCAAGGCACTTCCAGAGGCGCTAAATCCAGCTGAGGAAACAACTGCAGCTCCTGTAGAAGCTGCAGCACCTCAAGGAGCTATCCCTGAAGGAACAGTCATCGGAGATGGTAAACTCAAGATTAACTTGGCACGTTTGGACACACGTCTCTTGCATGGTCAAGTAGTAACTAACTGGGTACCTTATTCTAAAGCAGACCGTATTATTGTTGCTTCGGATGACGTTGCCAAAGATGAGCTTCGTAAGGAATTGATCAAACAGGCTGCACCAAACGGTATTAAAGTAAACGTTGTTCCGATTCAAAAATTAATTGATGCTTCTAAAGACCCACGTTTTGGAAATACACATGCGCTTGTCTTGTTCGAAACTGTTCAAGACGCGCTTCGTGCTATCGAAGGTGGCGTGCCAATAAAAGAACTTAACGTTGGTTCTATGGCTCACTCAACTGGTAAAACAATGGTTAACAACGTTTTGTCTATGGATAAAGATGATGTTGCTTGTTTTGAAAAATTACGTGACCTTGGCGTTGAATTTGACGTCCGTAAGGTTCCAAACGATTCTAAGAAAGACTTGTTTGAGCTTATCAAGAAAGCTAACGTTCAATAATCTTCATTCGGATAAATTAGTTGATAAATTCAACTAACGACAACTCAATAGAAAAGGAATTATAACCATGTCAGATATGTCAATTATTTCTGCGATTTTGGTCGTAGCTGTTGCCTTCCTTGCTGGTCTTGAAAGTATCCTTGACCAATTCCAATTCCACCAACCACTTGTTGCATGTACCCTCATCGGTGCTGCCACAGGTAACCTCACTGCAGGTATCATGCTTGGTGGTTCTCTTCAAATGATTACCCTTGCTTGGGCAAACATCGGTGCTGCCGTAGCTCCTGACGTTGCCCTTGCATCTGTTGCCGCTGCCATCATTTTGGTTAAAGGTGGTAAATTTACAGCTGAAGGTATCGGTGTTGCGATTGCAATAGCTATCCTGCTTGCAGTTGCAGGTCTCTTCCTAACTATGCCTGTTCGTACAGCATCTATTGCCTTTGTTCATGCTGCAGATAAAGCTGCAGAACACGGAAACATCGCTGGTGTTGAACGTGCATACTACCTCTCTCTCCTTCTTCAAGGTTTGCGTATTGCTGTGCCAGCAGCCCTTCTTCTTGCCATCCCGGCCCAATCTGTTCAACATGCCCTTGGCTTGATGCCTGACTGGCTCACCCATGGTTTGGTTGTCGGTGGTGGTATGGTCGTAGCCGTTGGTTACGCCATGATTATCAATATGATGGCTACTCGTGAAGTTTGGCCATTCTTCGCCATCGGTTTTGCTTTGGCAGCAATTAGCCAATTGACACTTATCGCTCTTAGTACCATTGGTGTTGCCATCGCCTTCATCTACCTCAACCTTTCTAAACAAGGTGGCGGAAATGGTGGCGGAAATGGTGGCGGAACTTCATCTGGTTCAGGCGACCCAATCGGCGATATCTTGGAAGACTACTAGGAAGGGGTGCTCTCATGGCTGAAAAAATTCAATTATCTCAAGCGGATCGTAAAAAGGTTTGGTGGCGCTCACAATTCTTGCAAGGTTCATGGAACTATGAACGTATGCAAAACTTGGGTTGGGCTTACTCACTCATTCCTGCTATCAAAAAACTCTACACTAACAAAGAAGACCAAGCTGCAGCTCTTAAACGTCACTTGGAATTCTTCAATACCCACCCTTACGTAGCTGCTCCTATCATGGGTGTTACCTTGGCTCTTGAAGAAGAAAAAGCTAACGGTACTGACATCGAAGATGCTGCTATCCAAGGGGTTAAAATCGGTATGATGGGACCTCTTGCCGGTATCGGTGACCCTGTTTTCTGGTTCACAGTTCGTCCTATCCTTGGTGCCCTTGGTGCATCATTGGCACAAGCTGGTAACATCGCTGGTCCACTTATCTTCTTCATCGGTTGGAACCTTATCCGTATGGCCTTCTTGTGGTACACTCAAGAACTTGGTTACAAAGCAGGTTCAGAAATCACTAAAGACATATCTGGTGGTATCTTGAAAGATATTACTAAAGGGGCATCAATACTTGGTATGTTCATCTTGGCCGTCCTCGTTGAACGTTGGGTATCTGTCGTCTTCACTGTAAAGCTTCCAGGTAAAGTTTTGCCTAAAGGTGCTTATATTGAATGGCCAAAAGGATATGTTACTGGTGACCAACTAAAAACTATCCTTGGTCAAGTCAACGATAAGCTTAGCTTTGATAAGATTCAAGTCGATACCCTACAAAAACAATTGGATTCATTAATTCCAGGTTTGACGGGACTTCTCCTTACTTTTGCATGTATGTGGTTGCTTAAGAAGAAAGTTTCACCAATCACAATCATCATCGGACTCTTTGTAGTTGGTATTGTTGCAAGCTTCTTCGGAATCATGTAAAAAGAGCAAGAGTTTAGCAAAGCTGAACTCTTTTCTTATGCTATAATAAAAATACTACAGTCAAAAAGAAAGATAGATATGGCACAATCATTAAACAAAACAGTTGAATTACATACAACGGGTGTTTCCTACATGGCTATCGGAGGAAAGGTCGGTAAATTTCTAATCGGAGATATGGCTCTTGAATTCTACCCAGATGTCAATGTCGAGCAATATATTCAAATCCCTTGGACCAGCATCACTCAAATTGGTGCAAATGTATCAGGAAAGAGGGTTAGTCGTCACTTTGAGATTCTAACAGACAAGAGCAAATTCCTCTTTGCCTCAAAAGATTCTGGGAAGATTCTAAAGATTGCTAGGGAACATCTTGGCAATGAAAAAGTTGTTAAATTACCTACTCTCATCCAAACCATAGGTGCTCGTATCAAAAGTTTATTTGCCAAAAAATCATAATTTTTGTATAATGTAAAGGACGGATAAGTAATAGCTAGACCTTTCCAGAAAGCCTGCGGTTGCTGTGAGCAGGTAGGGTTGACCTACGAAATTCTACCGTTTCTAATAATTAAAAACATAAACAAGTGCACTCCTGTGAAGTTGGATGGAACCGTGGCCCATGTCACTCCAACACTTTTACTGGGTGTTTTATTTTTTGGAGGAACTTATGTTAGATGTAAAACGTATTCGTAACGAATTTGATGCCCTTTCCGAAAAATTGGCTACACGTGGTGTCGTTGCTGAGACTTTAAATGAACTAAAAGAGCTTGATGTTAAACGCCGTGAGCTTCTTATCAAATCTGAAGAACTCAAAGCTCAACGTAATATCGCTTCAGATGATATTGCTCAAGCTAAGCGTAACAAAGAAGATGCTTCAGAACAAATTGCAGCCATGCAAAAAGTTTCTGCAGAGATTAAGGAAATTGATGCCGAACTTGCTGCTATCGATGAAAAGCTTAACACTATCATTGTGACACTTCCAAACACACCAAATGATTCTGTTCCAGTAGGTGCTGACGAAGATGAAAACGTAGAAGTTCGTCGTTGGGGAACACCTCGTGACTTTGATTTTGAAGTTAAAGCTCACTGGGATTTAGGGGAAGATCTTGGTATTCTTGACTGGGAACGTGGTGCAAAAGTTACAGGTTCTCGTTTCCTTTTCTACAAAGGTCTCGGAGCAAGATTGGAACGTGCAATCTACAACTTCATGTTGGATGAGCATGCTAAAGAAGGTTACACTGAAATGATCACACCTTACATGGTTAACCACGACTCTATGTTTGGTACTGGTCAATATCCAAAATTCAAAGAAGACACTTTCGAACTTGATGGTACTGACTACGTCCTTATCCCAACAGCCGAAGTTCCTTTGACCAACTACTACCGAGGTGAGATTCTTGACGGTAAAGAATTGCCAATCTACTTCACAGCCTTGAGCCCTTCATTCCGTTCAGAAGCTGGTTCAGCAGGTCGTGACACACGTGGTTTGATTCGTCTTCACCAATTCCACAAGGTTGAAATGGTCAAATTCTCAAAACCTGAAGACTCATATGATGAATTGGAAAAAATGGTAGTTAACGCTGAAAACATCCTTCAAAAACTTAACTTGCCATACCGTGTCATCACTTTGTGTACTGGCGATATGGGATTCTCAGCTGCGAAAACTTACGACTTGGAAGTTTGGATTCCAGCACAAAATACTTACCGCGAAATTTCTTCATGTTCAAACACAGAAGATTTCCAAGCTCGTCGTGCACAAATCCGTTACCGTGACGAAGCTGATGGCAAAGTAAAACTTCTTCACACTCTCAACGGTTCAGGACTTGCTGTTGGACGCACAGTAGCCGCTATCCTTGAAAACTACCAAAACGAAGATGGTTCAGTAACTATCCCTGAAGTTCTTCGTCCTTACATGGGTGGTGCTGAAGTGATTTCACCAAAATAAATAAATGAGGTTGAGACAATTGTTCCAACCTCGTTTTTATTTTACTTTATACCAATGATGCAGTGTAAACTGAACTTTTCGTCCACTTTCTAGCTCAGGAGAGACCAAGTTAACCTTGTGGGGCTGATATTACGAAAGGGATACCTTTGGGTGCTAATTTAAAGTTCTCATTCAAAAAAGAACCTGACTCTAATATGATAAGTCAAGTTCCTCGTATATTTTTGGAGATATAACCCATTACATTTCAGATTATTATATCTGATAAAAACACTAGTAAAATAAATATAAACTTATATAGTTTTACTACTTATGTATCATTATCATTTAGAAAATAGAAGGGAAATAAGTAACATTTCATATATACAGAACAATAGAAAAATTAAGAAACAAATTATCTTTATCTCACCACTTTTACTCTTTATAGCTATAATCGGTAGTATTACCATAAAGAAGAATGTATAGTAATCTAACTGATATATTATTTCCCCCTTTTATTTTAATTCCTGTAAATATACTTATTAGGAGTTCCAAAATGGACCTCCACCGCCAAATATTTACATTTTTACTAATCAAGGTGTCATCTTATATAACAGCTTATCTTTAAAATAGTTAAAATAAGTTTTTTCAGCAACAACTGTTACAGTTTTGCCCATCATACCATATTTTACAAGTTGTGCTTTTATAAAGACTTCCTTTTTTAGTTGCGGTTAATGAAGATTCTACGGTAGTAATTTTTCCTTTTATTCTTTCGAACAGTAATATTTCAGCACTTACAATTCATTCTTTCTAACTTTTTCAAAGATTTTACCACAAGCATAAAATCCTTGAAGAAAATAGAAATATAATAAAATTTTTCTGGAATACCTAAAAAAGTAATGAGCAATATGAACTGCACCCCAAAAGTTAGATAGAAAAATCTAACTTTTGGGGTGTTTTTATTATGAAACTAACTTATGAAGATAAAGTTCAAATATATGAATTGAGAAAGCAAGGAGAAAGCTTTAAACGACTTTCAAAACGATTTGGTGTGGATGCTTCTGGATTAAGATATATGACGAGATTAATTGACCGTTATGGAATAAACATCATCAAAAAAGGAAAGAATCGTTATTATTCTCCTAAATTAAAATGAGAAATGATTGATAAAGTGCTACTTGAAGGTCGTTCACAAAAAAGTGTAAGTCTTGATTATTGTCTTCCAAGTGGTGGAATGTTGCCTAACTAGATAGCACAATATAAAAAAATGGGTATACAATTCTTGAGAAAAGAAGAGGCAGAGTACCTAAAATGGGGCGTAAACGTAAGAAAACTTGGGAAGAAATGACAGAACTAGAGCGACTCCAAGAGGAGAATGAACGCTTACGTACCGAGGTGGCCTACCTAAAAAAGTTAAAAGAGTTAGAGGAAAGGGACGAAGCCTTACAGCGAGAAAGGCAGAGACAATTAGAGAAATGGTTTCAGGAGGATTTCGACTAGATTTACTTCTTGAAACAGCACGTTTAGCTCGCTCGACTTACTATTATCAGTTGAAACAACTAGATGGGCACGACAAAGATAAAGAGACTAAAGGCGAAATTCAAGAAATTTATTATGAGCATAAAGGAAATTATGGCTATCGCCGAATAACTCTGGAATTGAGGAATCGTGGTTTTGTAGTGAACCAGAAGAAGGTCCAACGTCTGATGAAGCTCCTTGGTTTAAGTTCCCAAATTCGTCGTAAATACAAATATTCTTCATACCAAGGAGAAGTTGGCAAGAAAGCAGATAACCTTAGTGAACAAGGTTGGTAATACCAACATCAGTATTAACATCAATTTTTAGAGGATAAAGGAATCCAACCGTCCATGTCACGTAAGGGAAATAGTCCAGACAATGGTATGATGGAGTCTTTCTTTGGCATTCTTAAGTCTGAGATGTTTTATGGTTACGAGAAGATGTTTCACTCACTTGAGCAATTGGAACAAGCTATTGTAGACTATATTGATTATTACAACAACAAACGCATTAAGGTAAAATTAAAAGGACTTAGTTCTGTGTAATACAGAACTAAATCCTTTGGATGAATTATTTGTCTAACTTTTTGGGGTCAGTACAGAAGGCATAGAGCTCTTCATTATCATCCCCATGAACTCCTCTATTGTCATTACTTGAGCAAATTCATCGTGTAAGGATACTAGATTTATGGTATGCAGGACCTCTGGATCTATCAAATGACCATCTAAATTGGGTAGGCAAAACTGGCCGTTGCATCTGAAATAAGTGACGTCTTAAACCCTAAATTAGCCGCCATGCGAGTTGTGGTAGACACACAGTGTGGCAAGTTAAAGCCTGCAATAACTAACTTATCAATTCTTTTATCTCTTAAATAGCTCTCTAAATTCGTCCTAATGAAAGCACTATTAACTATCTTTTGGAAAACAGGTTCACTTGGGTATGGTTGAAAGCCATCTTTAAAATCTTGACCTTGAGATTCGTGAAAACGTGATTGAGTATTCGTGTATACATGTTGAACATGAAGTACTGGCCAATACCCTTTCTCTAAAAAAATTAAGCAATTTTTGGGAATTCACTTCAAGCTGAGGGTTATTACGTTCTCCCCATGAACTATTATCAAAGGCCCTTTGCATATCAATCATTAATAATCCTTGCATTTTTATTCTCCTCTTTTACACCAATCTTCCAACAACTTATTTGCATCCTGACAACTATCAAAATAAGGAGTTATCAGTTGAAAGCCTTCCATTAGTTGATCTAGTAAGTTATCCCTAGTCAAGCTATCCGTCACAGGGACATCATATTTAACCAAGACCTTTCGAACACGACCAGCTTTGACTGCTTCTTTGAGCATCTGACGATTCGCTTCAGTCCCTTCCACACGAAGACTGACACCATCTTCCCATCTTATTGAGCAAGATAGTAAAGTGGAAAAGTAATCGGTAAGTCTTAGGACCTTATATTGCTTCGCTAGAGTAGTATCAGATTTTTTCCGTTCGACAAAGCTCATTTCAACTGATATTCCCCAATCTTCAGCTTAACCGTATAGTCGAATCGCCATAGCAACATCATCTAAACTGCTCCTCAGGAGCTCTGTAATAGCACCAGAAATGTGGACGGCATACTTTTTGACACGATCCATTTTCATGGGGTCTAGACGCTCCTCTAGAGCTTTTGATAAGAAACTGTATTTCCCTTATGAGCAGCTTGTCCCAAAGTTTTGAGAGCTTCCATATCAAACCTGATGTGGCTCCGCCTTCTCAGGTTTGATATACTTAACTCCTTGTTTGGATAAATAAGTTTGAACATTTTCTAACATCGTTTTCTCCTTACAATACCAAAAGACCAACCCGTAAAGATTCTATTCTGGTTGGTCTCTTTTTTATTTACGTTTACGAGCAATCAAGTGGATTGGTGTTCCCTCAAAGCCAAAGGCCTGACGAATTTGATTTTCCAAGAAACGCATGTATGAGAAGTGCATAAGCTCTTCTTCATTGACAAAGATAACAAATGTTGGTGGTTTAACCGAAACTTGTGTCCCGTAGAAAATCTTAAGGCGTTTCCCTTTGTCAGTTGGTGTTGGGTTGATGGCGATGGCATCCATGATAACATCATTCAAGACAGCCGATGAAATACGACGGTTTTGACTCTCACTGATGCGTTTGATCATCTCTGGTAACTTGTTAAGACGTTGTTTCGTCTTAGCCGATACAAAGACAATTGGGGCATAGCTCAAGAATTGGAACTGATCACGGATATCTGCTTCCCAGTTGGCAACGGTGTGGTTGTCCTTCTTAATCGTATCCCATTTGTTAACTACGATGATAATCCCTTTACCAGCTTCATGGGCAAAACCAGCAATACGCTTGTCATACTCACGGATACCTTCTTCGGCATTGATAACCATAAGGACAACATCAGAACGATCAATGGCACGCATAGAACGCATAATAGAGTATTTTTCTGTGTTTTCATATACCTTACCAGATTTACGCATACCAGCGGTGTCAATCATAGTATACTCTTGACCTTCACTGTCCACAAAGTTTGTGTCAATGGCATCACGAGTCGTACCAGCAATAGGACTCGCAATCACTCGGTCCTCGCCTAAAATGGCGTTAATCAAACTTGATTTTCCGACGTTTGGACGCCCAATCAAACTGAAACGGATGATATCTGGATTTTCTTCTTCGACTTCTGTTGGAAGATTTTCAACGATAGCATCGAGAACGTCCCCCGTACCAATACCATGAACAGATGAAACTGGATATGGATCGCCAAGCCCAAGAGAATAGAAATCATAGATATCTGCACGCATTTCAGGGTTATCCACTTTATTTACCGCCAAGATAACTGGCTTGTTTGTCTTATAGAGAATACGGGCAACGTACTCATCCGCATCTGTCACGCCTTCCTTACCTGAAACGACAAAGACAATAACGTCTGCTTCAGTCATGGCAATACCAGCTTGGTGCTTAATCTGTTCCATGAATGGGGCATCGACATCATCGATACCACCTGTATCAATCAAGCTAAACTGACGATTAAGCCACTCAGCAGAGGTATAAATACGGTCACGTGTTACCCCTTCAACGTCTTCGACGATAGAGATACGTTCACCCGCAATTCGGTTAAATAGGGTCGACTTCCCAACATTTGGGCGACCCACGATAGCAACTGTAGGTAATGTCATATATTTAAGTCCCTGATTAAATTAGGGATTCCTTTCTTCATTTAGCAATCTAACTTCCAACAAGGAAAGCAAACACGCTTGTTCTTTATCATTATTAGAATCACCTTAACGGCGATTAACACCTCTCAAGTGAACCTCTTTAGCTAGAAAACGAATACGTTCCATCACACGTTTGGCCTGCCAAGTCTCGTCTCCCTGACGTCCATTTGATAGCTTAGCTTCTAAGTCTGCAAAACTATAGTTGGATGTGAAGAAGGTCGGTAGCTCCTCAATCATGCGATGCTGGAGGATAACTTGCAAAACATCATCCCTAATCCAAGAAGAGAATTGCTCTGCACCAATATCATCTAAAACTAGAACTTCTGCTTCTTTGACAGCATCAATTTGTTCCTTCACAGAGCCGTCCTTGATCCCATTTTTAACATCAATAGTAAAAGATGGGTAATGAATAATGGTCGTAGCAACCTTCTTGGTCTCTGAAAGTTCATGGGCCATAGCAGCCAACATGAATGATTTCCCAACCCCCATATCTCCGTAGATATAGAGGCCTTTCTGGTCTGGACTAGGGTAATTAGCTACAAAATCAACAAGTGTCTCAAAGGTATCAACACGAGCGACATCATCTAGTGCAATATCAGCAAAGGTAATCTTGCGATAGGACTGAGGCAAGCTCACCAAGTTAATCCGCTTAGAAATAGCCTGTTGTTCTTGTTGCTCCTTAAGCTGACGCGTTTCCTTATAGGTTACGTCAGCGTAGCCTTCATTCATGGTCAGAATCGGCTCATACCCTTTGGCAATGTAGCTGACATCACCTTCTTTGACCTTACGGCATTCCACCAAGAATTGATTAAACTTTGGAAGACTACGCTTGATTTCGTCCTGGCTTAAGCCATGTTCTTGAATAAAGTCAGCCACTCTTGGATCCGCCAAGATTTGCTTGGTCAAATCTGTTGCATTACCAGACCCACGATATCCTGTTCGGTTCAAGGTTTGTCCAACTCTTTCCATAGGCTACTCCTTTCCTTTTTCTAGTTTGGCCAAAGCACGGCGTCTAATTTCGTCTAACTTGGCTTGGTCGGCCTGACTGGTTTGATTATCGTAATCAGGATCACTCCAGCTAGGTACATTTGTTTTCTTCTTAGAATCATCTTTTGCCCGCTGTGATTTTTTGTCGTAACCACTACGCAAAGCCAAAAGCCCTTGTTCAGCAGTAACAATCTTCTTAAAGGCAAAATCGTTGGCAACTTTAGAGATATACTCTCGATTCACATTTGTTGAACGTGTCCGTCCCAAACTGTAGGCAACCATGAGATTAATGACCTCATCCATAAAGCCTCTTTGTGCCAATTCTGTGAGAATTTTTTTCTCAGAATTAGTCACAGTCCCGCCTGGCCCCTTAGCACTCTGTAAGTAATCAACAGGTTTTCCAGATTTAACAGCTTTAAGAATCTTTTTCTCTGTCTCCGTCAATGCAGAATCACCACCCAATTTTTGAGCTTGAGCTTGCTCTAATTGCACTTGCATACGCTTAACAATAATCCGGTGGTTCACGGCTGTCTTTTTTGACAAGAGATAGGTATCATACCAATTCATGTCATAGGTTTCAGACAACTTATAGATTTCTGGAACATCTGTCTTTTCATCTGTAAATACAAGTCCATCAGCCTGCATACGATTCCTGAAACTGATTAAATCAAATGAATTTTTAGGCTTAATTTCAGAAACAGACTTTTGAGCTAAACGCTCATCAGTAAAAACATCCGAAAAACGTTTAGATAAGTCTTGTAAACCATGTAAACTCGTCGGTTTTAAAGCATCCACTGCTGGCTCACCAATTTTTTGCTCTAGAAGTGAACTATAAACCGCATGTTTTAGAAACTGCTCGATAGATAGGGGAGACTTAAGCTCCACAACATAAATTCCCTGAGGAGAATGATAGAAAGCCAACAAATCTACCGCTGTCAGGACCGCCAGGGATTCCTGAAGAGGCTGCATACCAAAGTTAAGATGATTCAGAATAGTAGCAAATTTATGACGATGATTACCATTATCATAGAAAGCCACAAAATACTGATAGAGTGCGTATCCCTCACCCCCAATAATGGGATAATAACAACGCATCAAACTTGCCTGATCGGGAACGATAACCTGATTGCCAACATAGACAAATTCTTCAATGGGTCTCATTTTTTAGACTCTTTTTTCGCACGGACAGTCTTGGTAATTTCTTGAAGCAATTCTTCAATCTCATCAACATCTTTGAAAGAACGGTAGACACTAGCAAAACGGACATAGGTAATTTCATCAAGATCTGCTAGTTCTTTCATGACTAAATTCCCAATGACCTCACTATCAACCTCTCCATCATGGTTACGGCGAATGTTTTTCTCTATACGGGTGATGGCATTTTCAATATCCTCACTTGAAACTGGACGCTTCTGAGCACTCATCGAGATACCATTGAAAATCTTATCGCGAGAGAATTGTTCACGAGTACCGTCTTTTTTGACAACTAAAAGTGGAACTTCTTCCACACGCTCAAATGTAGTAAAACGGGCATGACAAGCATCACACTCTCGACGACGACGAATGGTATTTCCATCCTCTGCCTGACGGCTATCGATAACATTAGATTTATTATGTTGACATTTTGGACAACGCATGCACTTCACCACCAATCTTTCGAAATTCAGTACTCTATTTTACCATAAAAACACATAAAAAGCACCCCTTAACGAGACGTGCTCATGATTGAGAGTTAGTATAAATCTCTTGTAAATTGACTTAACCTTCAATTTGAGGTGTCGTAGTTTCTGACTCTGCAAAAGGAATGTAGAGGTCAAAACGTGTACCCACACCAAGTTCTGAACTGACATCGATATGGCATCGATAAGCTTCCACAATTTGATAGAGGATTGATAAACCAATACCCACACCAGATTGGGTTGTCGTACGATTACGCGCCTTATCTGAACGATAGAAGCGTTCAAATATATGTTCAATATCTTCTTTAGAGATACCCTCACCATTATCCTGTACCTGTACCAGCATCTCATCTTCCAGAGCCTTGATAGTAATCTGGATTTTCTTATTAACAGGCGAATACTTGACCGCATTATCAATCAAAATAGTAATAACCTGTTCAAAGTGCTGGCTGTAAATCTGTGCTGGACGATCTGAACCCTCAGAATCATTGAGGTAGAATTGGTAGTCGTCATGTAGGACACGAAAATTCCCAATAACCGTACGGATTGAAGAATTCAAATCACATGTATCATTTCTATGATTGTCAAATGACCCTTTAACACGAATAGAATCCAACATATCGTTAATCATAATCGTCATACGGTTGGCTTCGTGACTTGCAGCTTCAAGACTTTCTTCAAGGATTTCAGGATCATTTTTACCCCAACGTTGCAAGAGGTCCATATGTCCTTTAATAACTGCAATGGGAGTACGTAATTCGTGACTGACGTCACTCAAGAAACGCATCTGCATCTGATTATTTTCTTGAATTTTATCCATCATACAGTTAAAGTTAAGTGCCAAAGCACCAATCTCATCATGACTCTCAATCTTAGATCGAAGCTCCAAATCACTTGGCGAATCGATAATAATACCCATCGTTTCGTGTAACTGCCTCATCGGACGAAGAATAGATGTCAAGACAACTACAGTTACTGCAATAACTAAGACCGTCATTCCTACTTCAAGGAATATCAATAGGAAAATTAAACGCTCTTTTAACGCATAGTAGAATTCCAAATCATGGAAAACTTGAGCATACCCAACAATGGTCTTCTTATCCTTGCCATAGATTGGAACTTGTAGTAAGAAACCACGTTTACCTTTATAGGAAACCAACTTCAGTTTATTGACCTCAGACATGCCTGGAGGTGAGTCTGTATCCTCCTCAGAAGTAAAGATAAAAGTTCCCTTTTTGTCATAAACATAGATAGACTGGTTGGAATATAATCTATTAGAAACCGCAACTTGACCATCTAAGGAACGCTTTTCAGAAAGCACTCCATTAATGATTGATGGATAGATATTTTTCGGTGAATAAAGGGCCGCTAAAAGCGGCTCTGGACTCAACTCTTCATCAGAGTCCCAGTCCTTTTCGATATAAGTAACAACTTTTGAGATTGTATTATTTACATTTTGACGTTCACGTTGCAAAAGAAGCGTATTGGCTGAAAATACAACAACCAGAGTGAACATCGACAATACAAGAAAGAAGACCACAGCAGTTGTCATGGTCAACTTTTTTCTAATGGTTACTTTACCAAATAATTTACTCATCTTTCACGGATAACGTAACCCATCCCTCGTACTGTCTGAATGTATGATTCCTTACCTGGAATGTCGATTTTCCCACGTAAGTAACGAATATAAACATCTACAACGTTTGTTTCAATTACGTCATCATATTTCCAGACTTGAAGCAAGAGTTCCTCACGGGTCATTACTTGGTTCATATTGCTTAAAAGTGTGTTCAACAAATCAAACTCACGTTTTGTCAATGGAATTACCTCATCACCGCGAACAACTGCACGGTTTTGAACATCCAATTTTAAATCGCGATAGGTTGACGCTTTAGCTGGTGCCTTCTTAGTAGCTTCGATATCTTGACGACGGAAGGTTGCACGAATACGTGCCAACAGTTCTTCAATCGCAAATGGTTTTATAATATAGTCATCAGCTCCACGATCCAAACCAGCAACAATATCCATGATTGAGTCGCGAGCTGTCATCATCATAATATAAGTATCTTTTTCTTGTTGGAGACGACGTGTCACTTCGAAACCGTCCATCTCAGGCAACATAAGGTCCAAGAGAATAAGATCGAAATCTTTCTCAAGTGCCAATTCAAGTCCTTCGCGTCCGTTGTCCGCTGTCACAACGTCGTATCCTTCGTGTTGAAGTTCAAGAGAGACAAAACGAGCAAGGTTTCTCTCATCTTCAACAATCAAAATGCGTTTGCTCATAATAAGTATTTACCCTCTTTTATAAAAAATTTTTTGGCTTCCATTTCCTCAAAAAGTATTTAGGTTTAGCCAATGAATACATCCGAAAATTAGCTTATAATGACAGAATAATACAGATTTTTAAAATTGTCAAACATTTTTAGTTTGTTTTTGAATTAATTGTCATCAAATAGTCCATTCAATTGAGCAAAAGGATTACTTGCCTCTTTCTCCCCTTGTTTAAGAGCTGCAAAATCCTCTTCTGACAAGACTTCCCAGTCATTACCTGAGAGCGAAATTTGTCCTGATTCCTCTTCAGGTGTCAGCACTCTCAAAGGAATATTAAGAAGAATATTATCTAAAATACTCTCATTAAGGTCAATAGTATCGTCATTCAAGATAAGAACTAGATTTTCCTCGACTAATTCCTTTTGAAGAGCAGCATCCGCCTCTTGTATAAAGGTTTCCGAGACTAGGTAATTGAACCCAAGTGTCACAGGCTCAAGTGAACGACTAGATGGCAAAGTAATATCATAGCTAAGTTGATAATCTAAGAGATATAAGCCATTATCATAGACTACTTGACCACTTGCTTGAAGTTGTTCAAGATTTAAAACTTGGTCATAGCGTTCTTTAATTGACTCCAACAAAGAAGGTGCTTCATTAAAGGCTAGCCCTTCTGGAGACTTTCTAACTTCTGAAAGATAAATCATTTTCAATCCTCAAATTAAATTTTCCCATAGGAATCTATTTTCAATCCATAAGACCATAATCCCCTATATTCACTTTTCATTAAAGCGAGTAATTATGATTTTAGACTTAATTAACATTATATCAGATTTTTAAAAAAAAATAACAGCTTTAATATTACATAATTTTAAACTTAGGAGGTTTTTAGTAGCTTATTAAAAACTGGTTCTTACCTAATCTTAAACAATCTTTTCCATTAGATGAAAGGGATTAATTATGGTAAAATAGGGGCATTGAAACTAGATAAAAGGATTGTAAAATGACACCTGAAGATTTTTACATGGCTTTGAAAGAACTAGGGTTCGATCTTAGCCAAAAACAAAAAGACCAATTCCAACGCTACTTTGAGCTTTTGGTAGAATGGAATGAGAAAATCAACCTTACTGCAATTACAGACAAAGATGAGGTTTTCCTCAAACATTTCTATGATTCTTTGGCTCCTGTTCTTCAAGGGCATATTAAAAATCAAAGTATTCAACTTCTGGATATCGGTGCTGGAGCTGGATTTCCAAGTCTCCCTATTAAAATTCTTTGTCCTAATCTTGATGTGACAATCATTGATTCTCTTAATAAACGCATCACTTTCCTTAACTTCTTGTCTGATGAACTTGGACTTAGCGGTGTTCACTTCTATCACGGACGTGCTGAAGATTTTGGACAAGATAAGGCCTTCCGTGCTCAATTTGATATTGTTACTGCCCGTGCCGTTGCACGTATGCAAGTTCTCTCAGAATTAACTATTCCTTTCTTAAAGGTCGGAGGTCAACTTATTGCACTTAAGGCTGCCGCAGCTGACCAAGAGCTAGTCGATGCTAGAAATGCTTTGAACGTTCTTTTTGCTAAACCTATTCTCAACGAAAACTACAAGCTGCCAAATGGTGATGGTCGTAATATTACCATTATCGATAAGAAAAAAGAAACCCCAAACAAGTACCCACGTCGTGCTGGGATTCCTAATAAGAAACCACTATAACGTTTATCCAAGAATGTTTTCTTACTCCTAGGATTCTTATTTCTCCTTATGATAACTCGGAGGTTCTCAGTGATAAATCATCTTTCAGTCACGCAAAAGCTTGTACTCAGCTTTGCCTTTGTCATTATAGTGGGGAGTATTTTACTTAGTCTTCCCATAAGCCATTATGCTAATAGTCCAGAAACAAGCTACCTAGATCATCTCTTCAATGCTGTGTCAATGGTCTGTGTAACTGGGCTTTCCGTTGTTCCTGTCAGCAAGGCTTACAATGGCTTTGGTCAGATTATCTCTATTCTCCTTATACAGACGGGAGGACTTGGACTAGTCTCTCTTATAGCCTTTAGTACCTATACTCTTAAAAATAAATTAGGATTAAGTGATCAAGATCTCCTTCAATCCGCACTTAGTAGGGATAACCAAAAAGATTTGAAAGCTTATCTTTTCAATGTATATAAAATAACTTTTTCTATTGAAGCTTTAGCGACACTAGTAATTATGACTGATTTTATTCCTCGCTTTGGACTTGGTCATGGCATTTTTAACAGTCTCTTTCTAGCTGTCTCTGCTTTTTGTAACGCTGGCTTTGATAACCTAGGAACTAACAGTTTACAAGATTATGCGACCAATCCAACTATCAACCTCTCTGTGGCTTTTCTTATTATGTCTGGAGGCTTAGGTTTTGCAGTTTGGATTGATTTAATTCAAATGATTAGATGCTATATTAAAGATCGCCCTAGAAACTGGAAATTAGCAAGTAGACCTTTCAGTAATCAAAGTCGTCTTGTGCTTATAAGTACAAGCTGTCTCCTCTTAGGCGGAACCCTACTTGCTTGGTTTCTGGAAATGGATAACTCTAAAACTATCGGTACTCTCAATGTCTGGCAGCAACTTTTGGTAAGTTTCTTTCAGACTGTAACCATGCGTACCGCCGGTTTTGCGACTATTTCCTACACCAATGCTAATTTTACTTCAAACCTTCTTTTTATGATTCAGATGTTTATTGGGGGTGGTCCTGGAGGAACTGCCGGTGGTATCAAGGTAACCACCGCCTCCATCATGTTTCTTCTTTTCAAGTCGGTGCTTTCTGGTAACTCCAGAGTTGTTTTCCGAAATCGTATTATCTCTAATAAAACTGTTATGCAAGCATTCACTGTTATCCTATTTTACCTAACCATGCTCTTAGTCGGCTATGTTATTTTGCTTCAGACTAACCCTACTCTGTCACCACTAGCTCTACTTTTCGAGAGTGTGTCAGCTATTGCTACCGTTGGGGTGTCTATGGATCTGACTTCTAGTCTTAACACCATGGGACGTCTTGTTATCATGGCTCTGATGTTCATTGGCCGTGTCGGACCTATTACTGTTCTCTTGAGCTTGATGACAAAAAAAGAAAAACATGTCTCTTATGCCCCTACTCATATTTCAGTCGGCTAAACTATTTTATTAATTGACAATACTCTGAAAGGATTTTATATGAAAACACAAATTATTGGTGTTCTCGGTTTGGGAATCTTTGGACAAACACTTGCAACCGAACTCTCCTCTTTTGGACAAGATGTCATTGCCTTGGACAACAACTCTACAACAATTGATTTCCTTGCTGATCAAGTGACTAAGGCCGCTGTTGGTGACATTACTGACATTGACTTTCTACGTTCCGCTGGTATCGATACTTGCGATACAGTCATTATTGCAACTGGAGAACACTTAGAATCTTCTGCACTGGCGCTCCTACATTGTAAAAAACTCGGCATTACAAATATTATCGCCAAAGCTACAAATAACAATTATGAGGAAGTCCTTTACGGAATGGGGGCCAATTTGGTCATCACTCCTGAGCGTAGCACAGCAAAAGACTTGGCTTCAAATATACTTCGCTGTAACATTTCAAGAATTTTTCATTTAGAGGATGATGTGGCTTTAATTGAGTTGAAAATTCCTAATGAGTGGGCTGGAAAGTCGTTGCATACTTTAAATCTAAGACAAACTTATAACGTCAATGTTATTGGTTTTAGAAATGAGGAAAATGGTAAGTTAAACACTCACTTTGACCCAATGAATAGACTCCCTAACGAAGGAACTATTCTAGTAGTCTCCGACAATCGAACACTAGAAAAATTCGATTATTTAGGATATTTGAAATAAATTGACTTAGATAGACTAACATTTCTTGAATACCTAGATAGTTATTGTTAGCTACTTCAATATCAAAGTCCTTACCATGTTTTGCAAAGCAGTTAGAGAAATGACAATCTTCACCATGATAGATTAGGCCACCCAGTGTCTCAAGTACATCCTTAACAGCCCTAGGTGCCCTTTCTCCATTAGACACGTTAAAAAACATTGGTCCTTATAACCAATGTTTTTTAACGTGTCTAAAAATTCAAACTATCTTAGTTCATACCTTTTACTGTTTCAACGATATTTTCTACTGTAAAGCCATATTCTTCAATAATTTTAGCAGCTGGAGCTGAGGCACCAAATGTATCAATTCCAATCACAGCACCGTCTAAACCAACATATTTATACCATGGTAAACTTGCTGCCATTTCGATTGCTACACGACGACGAACTGCATTTGGAAGAACTTCCTCTTTATAGGCTTGATCCTGTGCATCAAAGACATCTGTTGATGGAACACTCACAACACGAACTTTGTAGCCTTCTGATTCCAAAGCTTTTGCTGATGCTACTGCAAGATTTACTTCTGAACCAGAAGCAAGGAGAATAGTATCAAAATCTGCTGCTGTTTCATGAACAACGTAAGCACCTCTTGAAACTTTATCAAAATCTGTTCCTTCTTCAACAGTCAAGTTTTGACGTGTCAAAACAAGCGCCGTAGGTGTTGATTTAGAAGTTACAGCTTGATACCATGCAGCTTGTGTCTCACGCGCGTCTGCTGGACGATAAACATTAAGGTTTGGAATAGCACGAAGTCCAGCTAGATGTTCGATTGGTTCATGGGTCGGTCCATCTTCACCAACTGCAATAGAGTCGTGAGTAAAGACATAAGTAACTGGAAGTCCTTGAAGTGCAGACAAACGAACTGCTGCTTTTACATAGTCTGAGAATACGAAGAAAGTACCACCGTAAACACGAAGTCCACCATGGAGAGACATACCATTCAAGATTGCTCCCATCGCAAACTCACGTACACCAAATTGAATGTTACGGTTAAGACGATGTTCATCATCTTGTAGACCTTCAGATTTAATGTAAGTCATATTTGAGTGAGCCAAATCCGCAGAACCACCTAGGAATGTTGGCACTTTATCAGCAATAACATTCAAAGCATCTTGACTTGAATTACGAGTTGCTTGTGAATAACCATTTTCAACAGCTGGGAAGTCTGAAGATTGGAATTCAACTGCATCCTTACCTTCAAGAATGCGTGCAAGTTCAGAACCAAGTTCTGGGTAAGATTGTTTGTACTCATCTACCAAAGCAACCCAAGTGTCATAGGCCTGACGACCACGATCAACTGTATTTTCCTTGAAATCAGCATAAACTTCTTTTGGAATTTCAAATGGAGCATGGTTCCAACCCAAGTTTTCTCTTGCAGCTGCTGTTTCATCTGGTCCAAGAGGAGCACCGTGAACACCGTTGGTTCCTTGTTTATTAGGAGCACCATGACCAATGACAGTCTTAACCTCAATCAAAGATGGTTTACCACTTGCTTTTGCACTTTCAATAGCAGCGTTGATAGCTTCAATATCTGTTCCATCTTGAACAAATTCAGTGTTCCAACCATAAGCTTCATAACGTGCACGTACATCTTCAGTAAATGAATCTTTAGTTTCACCGTCAAGATTGATATCATTTGAATCGTACAAGACAATCAATTTATCCAATTTTTGAAGACCAGCGTAAGATGATGCTTCGGCCGAAACGCCTTCCATAAAGCAACCATCTCCCGCAATAACATAAGTATAATGGTCAAAGATTGGGAAGCCTTCCTTGTTGTATCGAGAAGCCAAGAAACGTTCAGCTTGTGCCATACCGACAGCCATAGCAATACCTTGCCCAAGTGGACCTGACGTAGCATCTACACCAACTGTATGGCCAAATTCTGGGTGACCAGGTGTCTTAGAACCCCATTGACGGAATTGTTTAAGCTCTTCAATGCTCAAATCTTTAAATCCTGACAAATGGAGGAGCGCATAAAGAAGCATTGAACCATGACCTGCTGACAAAACAAAACGGTCACGATTAATCCAATTTGGAACTTCAGGATTGACATGCATTTGTCTAGTAAACAAGGTGTAACCCATTGGTGCTGCACCCATTACCACACCAGGGTGGCCAGAGTTAGATTGGTTAATCGCATCTACCCCTAGAAAACGGATAGCATTTACTGAAAGGTTAGACATAATTTCCTCCTTAATAATATCAAGACTCTTTTAGTTACATCAATACTCCCTTCATTATATCACAGAAACGTTTTTACAATAAAGTACTTTATCGAAAATTTCATACAAATACCGTTCAAAAATTGGGAATAAAAAACTAAAAAAGCTCTGAAGATACTATAGACATCTCAGAACTCTTTCGTTTATTTAAAACTCACTGAAAGAAAACCTCAAATCCATGGATTGTAAAAACGCCCATGGTTAAGATAAATCAACTCCAGACTAATTCCCAATAAAAGAGTAGCTGATACGATTACAAGATAATCTTGTTTAGTCAAGGATTTGTGTACATACCATGTACGTTTTTTGTATCGACCAAATCGTCGTAACTCCATGGCTGTCGATATGGTATCAATTCGTTCGAGGGATGAAAAAATTAGAGGAAGAACAATTTGGAGATTCCCACGAATACGTTTGACCAATCCCGCCTTTTGCGACAAATTCAAACCACGAGCCTCCTGAGCCTTACGAATCGTAAAGAATTCTTCTTGAACATCTGGAATATAACGCAAGGTTAAACTCACGGAATAGGCAAATTTATAAGGAACCCCAATTTGATTCAGGCTAGCCGCAAACTGACTCGGATGAGTAGTCATGAGAAATAGAATGGCAAGAGGGACCGTTGAAAAATACTTGAGCAATAGATTTGCAAGGTAAAAAAGCTCCTGACTGGTTAGATAGAAACGCCCCCAACCTTCAATAATAACTGTCTTAGCTCCATAAATTTCTTCACCATAACTAGGTGCGAAAAGATAGACCATAAGTAGATTAAAAAGGGCAATCGAGCCAATGATCTTCACAACAAAAGAAATATCTCGCCAACAAATGTTGGCCAAGTTAAAGAGATAAATCGAAAATAGGCCTATTGCTAGGACAAAGCGTGGATCATAGGTAGCCATACAAGCAACTGAAACCAAGATAAAAAAAAGCATCTTACTTGCCCCAGACAAATCATAGAGGAAACCTTGACCTGACTGATAACCAATTAAACGATTAGACATTAGGACCTCCTTTTTCGATATAATACTGGGTTACTTCTACTGGATTACTTGACAATTTCTGACCCAAAGTATACAGAGATGTCTGCTTGAGATTAGCTGACTCAAGTAAATCCTTCTGATTAAGAATTGTAACAGGATTGTCGTCTGCAATGATTTTCCCCTCAACCACAACGAGACAACGATCGCTATATTCCAACATGAGCTGCATGTCATGGGTAATCATCACAATCGTATGACCTTGCTTCTGAAGACTGTCCAAGAAATTCATGATATCCGTGTAAGTCTTGTAATCTTGACCAGCTGTTGGCTCATCCAAGATAATGATTTCAGGTCTCAAGACCAAGATAGACGCAATGGTCACACGCTTTTTCTGACCAAAGGAAAGCGCAGAAATGGGCCATTTACGAAAACTATAAAGGCCACAAGTCTTCAGTACCTCATGAACACGCTCTTCAACCTCAGTTTCTTCAATCCCTCGCAAGCGTAAACCTAGAGCCACTTCATCAAAAATCATAGTTTGGCTAATCATCTGATTAGGATTTTGCAAAACAAAGCCTATACGCTCTGAACGCTCGACGATGCTATCCTGACTGATATCCTGACCCTTGTAAGTTAATTTCCCTTGACTAGGGACAAAACCGCATAGAGCTTTAGCAAGCGTCGACTTTCCAGCTCCATTTTTACCGACAATCGCTAGTCGCTCTCCTTTCTTCAAGCTAAAGGATATATCCTCTATGACTGCTGGATTATCTCCATAGGAAACGCTAATCCCCTCAACCTTCAAAATAGAATCGGTCGAAGTTTCCGTTTTATCTCTCAAAACGCTATCTGGGATACCTAATCCAGACAAATCCAAAGCATCTAGTTGGCTAAGATTTTGTGCTCTAGTTGTATCAAATCCCAACTGACGTAAAACCGTCACATATAGAGGTTCGCGAATCCCATTTTCCAGTAAGAGAGTACTTGATAAAAGCTCATCTGGGCTACCGTTAAAGAGAAGTTGCCCATCATTGACTAGCAAAATACGGTCAACGGGACGATAAAGAACATCTTCTAGACGGTGCTCAATAAGAATTGTTGTAGCTCCCACCTCCTTGTGAATTTTATCAATGAGGTCAATGGTTTCCTGTCCTGATTTAGGATCTAAATTTGCTAGAGGCTCATCAAATAAAAGAATAGGGCTCTCATCAATCAAGACTCCAGCCAAACTAACTCGTTGTTTTTGGCCACCTGATAAGTCTTGAGGGCGGTGATTAAAAAGAGAAGTCAAGTCTAGACGTTCAGCCCAGAGTGCTACCTTATCCTTCATCTCACTTTGATCAGCACAATCATTCTCCAAAGCAAAAGCCAAATCCTCGGCTACTGTTAGGCCAATAAACTGACCATCTGGATCCTGCAATACCGTAGATACCGACTGTGACTTATCATAGATAGATTGCTTGAAAATATCCTGACCATCTATCCTTACCTGGCCTTTTGCCTGACCTTTATGGATATTAGGTATGATACCATTGAGACACTGAGCAAGGGTCGACTTTCCGCTACCAGAAGGGCCTAAAATGAGCACTTTCTCGCCTTTGGCAATATCAAAGCTGATATCTTTAAGCGTCGCTTCTGCTTGCGCATCATATTGAAATGTAAACTGATTAAAACTAATGTATTTATCCATGTTTCTACTAACAAAGAGAAGAGATATCAAAGCAAACTGACAGTCCCACTCTCCTATGATTCATGCTAGTCTTTGGTAAGACTACCAGATTGTGTACGTGAACTAGCATAGATGGCAAGAAGGAGTGTTCCCCCAATTGCAATTGTAATAAAGTTAGCTACGCCAGCTACAAAACTTTGTGCATAAAGATATGACCAGGCTTGAGCAAATTGGATTTTATCACCGATTGGCGTAACTACACCATAAGCAATAAGCAGTCCTAATGCTTGTGCTAGATTGAACCAAATCATACTCATTACAGAGAATTTACCCATTGTTACATCATATTTTTTACCAAATAGGCCAATAACAAGACCTGTAATGCCACTTGCAAGAACCCAAGCCCATGAGATATTTCCGTATTGAATACCATCTTTAAGCGCATGTCCAATGAAGCCCATAAAGAAACCTGTAATAGGCCCAAAAATCACTGAGAATAGAGCTTGAACAGCATACTGAAGTTGGATGCTGGTATTCCCAAAAATAGGAATATTAACAAACATACCAATGATAATAAAGAGTGCTGCACCGATACCTGTCGCAACTACTGTACGAATTGAATTATTTTTCATAATCTCACTTTAATCTCCTAAACGTTTAATTTCAATGTGCCAGTTAGACCCTAAACCAACATTATAGGCCTTGGCAAAAGACCCCTGGTTTATGGCTAGACCGACACGATAGAGGGAATTGATATAAATAATTGGCTGACCGATACGAACATCCGCAAACGATTTCCCATAGGTAACTTGGTTTTGGTAGACCAACATATCATTGTTAAAGATGGTCACCTCGAATCGATCACCAAAGTTTGGTTCTAACGCATAAAAGTCATCACGTGTGATAGAGGTCCAAAGAGAGCCGAAACGGACGTCCAAAATGTCAATCGCACCACGAACTAGATTTTCCTCTATGATGGTTTCAACCACTGGAAACTCTAGAATTTTGTCCACAGGTAACTCAGGACCTACTTCTTCAAAACTGATGTGACCAGAAGCTAATTTTGCACCTGTATAGGCATAAACATCACGACCATGGAAGGTATAAGACAGCTCCGTATTACTACAACGATTCTCAACTTCTGAAATTTCACGGACAGCAACGATACCGACATCCTTCTTGATATAAGAAAGTGTTCCGTTATCTGGTGTGACGATATATTGTCCCGTCTTTGTTAAGGCAACCACACTTTTACGTGATGAGCCTACACCCGGATCAACTACCGAAACAAAGGTTGTTCCCTTTGGCCAGTACTCGACAGTCTGAAACAGACGATATGAAGCTTCAAAAGTGTTGTAGGGAGTAATGTCATGTGTAAGGTGATGTACTCCCAAACTAGGTTCTTCTTGAAGGGCCACACCAATCATGGCCGAAACAGCACCGTCAACCAAACCAAAGTCTGATTGAAGCACTAATAAATTATTAGTCATAAATGTTTCACCCTTTCTCTTTGAATGGTTTATTATACTATATTTTATGGGCTTTTTAAATATGATAGATTCTTGAGCTAGCTATAGTCTTTGGCTATGTTTCCCTCTAAAATCAAAAAGTCAGCCCAACAGGCTGACCATGTAGTAGTTATCTAAGATTTCTTCCAACGACTTTTTTCTGCCACTGCTGTAAAAAGAACATCTGTTGACGAGTTGAGAGCTGTTTCACAAGAGTCTTGGATGACACCGACGATAAAGCCGACACCAACAACTTGCATAGCTAAATCATTTGAGATTCCAAAGAGGCTGCATGCTACGGGTACCAAGAGGAGGGAACCTCCTGCAATACCTGAGGCACCGCAAGCAGAAATAGTTGAAACCACACTAAGAATAAAGGCTGTTGCAAAATCAACCTCAATTCCCAAAGTAGTCACTGCAGCAAGCGTCAAAACATTGATTGTCACAGCCGCTCCTGCCATATTAATAGTTGACCCCAAAGGGATAGAAACCAAATAGGTATCAGGATTCAAGCCAAGGTCCTCACACAATTGAAGGTTAACGGGGATATTAGCCGCTGAAGAGCGAGTAAAGAAGGCTGTAATCCCTGAATCTTTCAAGCAACGGAAAACCAATGGGAAAGGATTTTTACCCATCATCACAAATGCAATGATAGGATTAATAACCAAAGCAACAAAGATCATTGTTCCAACTAAAACAAGGATTAAGACACCATAATCTGCCAAAACACCAACGCCATTCTTAGAAATAGTATCAAAGACAAGACCAAGGATTCCAAATGGCGCTAGATTAATAATCCAACGTACGATTTGAGAAGTTACTTCTGCTAAGGTATGCAGCAATTCTTTAGTGTGCTCACTAGCTGTTCGCATGGCAAAACCAAAAACGACAGCCCATACTAAAACACCAATGTAATTGGCTTGAGACAAAGCGTTGATAGGATTGTCTACCATTTTAAGCATCAAATCCTTAAAGACCTCACCGACCCCTTGAGGTGCAGCCGCCTTAGTAGCTGAGGCTGCTCCTAATTTTAAGGAAATTGGAAAAATATAGTGAGAAATAACAGCTGTCAAAGCAGCCGCAAAGGTACCAAAGAGATAAAGCACAATAATTGTCTTCATGTTACTCTGCTGACCTTCACGTGTTTGAGAGAGGGCATTCGCAACCAAAGCGGAAACCAAGAGTGGTGCAATCGCCTTTAATCCACCAACAAACATGTCTCCCAAAAGACCAATAACCGTAATCTTTGGAATCAGTAAACCAAGTATAGCGCCAATTACCACACCAATGGCAATACGCTTAATCAGACTGGTCCTATTCCAAGCTGAAATAAAACGTTTCATAACTAATTAACTCCTTTTTGTGATTAGGGCAACCACAAAGCATTCTACAGTTTCCATATTATGATAAATTACTGAAATCGTCAATATATGAAAAAAGCCTTTGATAAATAGGCTTTCAAATTCTATTTATGACTCAACTTACGGGTCAAGAAATCACCGAGAAACTGAATAAGGAAAATCAAAATCAAAATCAAGAAGGTTGCTAAGATGGTAACTGATGTACTTGAACGATTGTATCCGTAGTAGATGGCGATGTATCCGAGACCACCTGAACCGATAGCTCCAGCCATGGCAGTTTCACCCACAAGGGAAATCAAAGTCACTGTTGATACACGAACCAATTCTGGGAGTCCTTCGCCAAGATAAACCTTAATCGTGTCCCAAAGATTTGCACCACTAGCTTGTGCTGCTTCAATCACTCCACGGTCTAAGTCTGCCAGTACCACCTGTACTTGACGTGCAAAGAATGGGAAGGTTGCAGCTGATAATGGAACCAAAGCCGCTGTCTTACCAAGGTTAGTCCCCACGATAAAGTAAGTGAAGTCTTTCAAAATGGCCAAGAGGATGATGAAAGGAATGGCACGAAAGATTGAAGTAATTTTATCCAAGATTTGGAAAATAAATTTATTTTCAATGATACCGCGAGGACCTGTCAATACTAAGAAGAGACCCATAATGAGACCGAGAAGCCCACCAATGATGAAGGAAATCACAGTCATATAAAGTGTCGCGTAGATGGCATCTGGCCAAGAGTTAGCCCCCTGCATACCGATACGATAAATATCTGGAAAGTTTTGTTGAATCCAATCTGACATTATTGGGCTCCTTTCTTAAGTACTCGCAAGCTAACACCTGCATTTTCAATCGCTTTTAGCGCAGCAATAACCTTATCAGAATCACCATCTAAAACAACGACCAATTCACCAACAGGGGTATCACCGAGAATCTCAACATTTCCATAAAGAATATTACCTGAAACGCCGAAGTCTTTGAAGATTTCAGTCAAAAGGGGTCTATCTGTTGAAGAACCTACATATTTAAGCTGAACAAGAAGTGCAGATGCAGGTAAGTTTTTCACCAAAGGTTGTGCATTAATCTTAGCCAAGGCATCCTCAATCCCTGCTGCAGTTTCAATAAATTCTTGTGTCAAATCCTCTTGTGGGTTTGAGAAGATATCAAGAACACTTCCTTCTTCCAAAAGTTGACCATTTTGCATAACAGCCACACGGTTACAAATGTCTTTAACAATTTGCATTTCGTGGGTGATCATAACCACTGTCAAACCAAGCTTTTTATTCAAATCCTGCAAAAGTGAAAGGATCTGCTTAGTTGTTTTTGGGTCAAGAGCTGAGGTAGACTCATCTGAAATCAAGATTTCAGGATCATTAGCCAAGGCACGGGCAATCGCTACACGTTGTTTTTGACCACCTGACAACTGTGCAGGATAGTTTTCGGCACGATCAGCCAAATCAACCAATTCCAAAAGACCACGAATTTTTTTGTCTTTCTCTTCATTGCTTAGTTTAGAATGACGAAGAGCAAAAGCTACATTTTCATAAGCCGTCTTTTGAGCCATAAGGTTAAAGTGTTGGAAAATCATCCCAATCGTTTGACGTTTCTGGCGCAATTCTTTTGTCGTTAATTGAACCTTACCGTCCTCAAAAGTCACATCTTCACCGATAGTGATTTTACCAGCTGTAGGTACTTGTAAAAGATTGATCGCACGAACAAGAGTAGATTTACCAGCCCCTGAATAGCCAACGATTCCGTAAATATCACCTTTTTCAATCTGGATGGACACATCCTTAACCGCTTGAATAGTGCGACGTTTCTGCGTAAAGGTGATATCAATATTTTTCAAATCAATAATGACATTACTCATAATTTGCGATTAACTCCTTAATTAGTTCAATATGGGTGTAGTAATCTGCTAGGCTAACATTTTCATTCCCACCATGATCTCGACTATTAGCATTTCCTATACCAAAAACTACCATAGGAACACCCAAAGCCTCGTAAATCATATGCATAGGACCTGTGCCTGCAGCTGTCGGAAGTACAGCGACACCTTCCTCATAAAAGCCTTTTGCCAACTCAATAACCTTGACAATAGCAGGAGCTGACATATCACTACGATAACTTTCTTCACCAAGAGTGAAGGTTCCCTTGATACGGTCAAACCCCTCTTTTTTGAGGTGAGCCTTGATACAATCCAAAACATACTCAGGTGTCAAACCAGGGACCAAGCGCATCTCCATCTTAGCTTTAGCTTGAGCTGGCAGAATGGTCTTAACACCTTGCCCCTGATAACCTGTCGAAATCCCTTCAATAGAAAGAGCTGGCTAAAAATAATACGTTTTTAAGAAAGCACGACGGTCGCTTTCCAAAATTGGTAGTTTTAAGCCATAAATCTTACGGAGGCTATCTGCATTTTCAATGGCGTAAGTCTCGATAAGATCCATTTCACGTTCATTTGGCTGGATAATTTTTCCATAGATACCATCGATAAGAATACGTCCATGATCATCACGCATACTTGAAATAGCATTGAGTAAGTACCAGGAAGCAGATTCAATAACCGCACCAAATTTAGAGTGGATATCAACATCCGCACTCTCGACAGACAAGTCAAAGGTAATAATCCCCTTGTTGCCACCCGTAATTTCTAATTGTCCTTTACTATTTCGATTTTCTTGTTCCCAAACCAATAAGTCTGCTGGGAGAAGGTCATCACGGTATTTTTCTAAATATTTTCCAAGGTCAGTCTAAGCAGACTCCTCAGCCCCCTCCATCATAAAGGTAATATTAACAGGAAGGTCTCCGACCTCGCGAATATACTTACGAAGAGCTGTCAACCGAGCTGTAATATGCCCCTTATCATCATCGACACCACGACCATACATGTAACCCTTACGAACTGTCAAACGGAAAGGATCATCCGTCCATGGTTGATCATTGTCCGCAGGAACAGTGTCATAGTGTTGATAGAAAATAATTGTTTTCGCATCTGGGTTTGGACTCTTGAATTTCGCCAAGACAAAAGGTGCCGCATAGGTCTCGTCAACAGTTACCTCTGCTCCTACACGAGAAAAAATTTCACCGAGGTAAGCAGCAACGTCATAGAGACCAATATTTTGAGCAAAAATAGATTTTTTAGAAATCAAAGTTCTCAAAACTTCAAAATAGTGCTGAGCAACTTCATCATTACGAAACTTTCGTAGCTGCTCTTCTTCACTAGGAAATGCCATCAAATTGACTTCTTCATATACGACAAAATGGTGTGCTCTCACACGCCCTTTCGCCCTTAGCTTATTTCTTTGAATTAGCTTCCAATTGATCTCGTGTTGGTGCACCTTTCCATGCTGGAAGGTCAACTTTGTTAGAAGCATCATAAATGATTTGGGCAACTTCATCATTTTGGTAAGCCTTAATCAAAGTCTTGATAGCATCGGATTTGTTTGATTTTTCCCAATCTTTATTAGCTGCAATGATATTAACCCATTCTTTCAAATCTTGACTTGGATCTTCTTGGAAGAGGGTTGTGTTATAGTCAACATTTTGTTGTTGTGCATATGTGTTGTTAACAACTGCAGCGTCTACTGATGAAAGAGTTTGGGCAGCTTGTTCAGCAGAGATTTCTTTGATCTCCAATTTCTTTGGATTTTCAGA
>PVML01016977.1_pt1 | contig 64001 bp, 57 predicted proteins | sample 1853371 | NCBI WGS metagenome assembly PVML01 (sample SAMN08533508, study PRJNA380276) | Human gut metagenome, whole genome shotgun sequencing project. | isolation source: participant 1, chromium library | host: Homo sapiens | collected 2017 | reverse complement strand
CAAGTTATTTCAGATATGAATAGCTTGGCTTTTGCATTGGGTAATAAGTTAAGAGCGTATCAGAAATAAAATATGTGTTTTCAAAAGCTTTCAAGATCTAACGAAATATCAATCCAAGAATCATAAGCAGAGGCAGAACTAATATAGCACCAGCGAAAATAAAACCAGCTAAAACAACCATAGTGCCATACGTTATTAGACATAACTTTATTAAAAAATCTATACAACTATATATACACATACCCACGGTAGATTGTTCTTTTAAAGAAATGAACCATGCTTTCACTCTATAATACATTTTCGGTTTATCAAACACAGGATATAGTTTCTCATACCATAAAATCACCCATGGTAAAACCCAAATATTCCCAAAGCAAAATATCAATACAGGCAGATAATCTCTTAATGGATATGCTTCTAATACATATCGATCGTACAATAATGTATAAATCTCCCAAATAGAAGCTCCCCAAATAAGTAAAAGTACAAGCTTTAACAAGAGCCCAAAAACAAGTTTAATCATCAATCTAAGTCTATCCTCGATTCTGACCATTCTAATACTATCCATAATTTATTATGTCTCATCGTCATAAGCTATACCATATGCTTTTTGATAGAGCAAATTCGGCAATTTATATTTTTCATCACCAAAATCAGCAGGTAGAATCATAGCATTTAGATTTTCTTTATATACACGTTGTTGGCGAATCTGTCCATCATTATAATAGGTGCCGCCATCATTAACAGTTCCAGTGATTCCTGAGTTCCCTTGTTTTGCACGCCAAATAGAGATATACGGTGTCTTAATGCCATGTTTTAGAGCTTGATTATGAGCATTAATTAAATGACGCAAAGACTGTCTCAATTGGTAATCATACGTAAGATGAATACCTTGAATCAAATTAGCCGCAGGCATTAACACATAAATAGTCGCTTCTACACGTCGATGACCATCGGGTGCATCTATAGCTTTAATAGAACTGAGATCCAAGTATTTGCCGTCACCACGACCAGAGTCAACGCTAGAGTCGACATGTAGATATCGATCCGAATTTAATAACTCAGCTTGTGATACGGCTTGCCCTTTCATGGGCAATACGAGGCAGGCTAATAACCATAGTGAAAGTAAATATATGCGTTTCATCGTCCACCTCACTGTACCACAATATCATCAAAATGCTGTTGATACACGGACATAAACATAGCATCCACTATATCATACATAATAGTGTTATTACGATTAAGTGGGAACTTACGCGTATCATTCACATAATGCATTGGCTTCGTCGCCCCATCAAAGGTATACTTCGCCACATCTACCTCTGTCATAGCCAAACCAGACTTACTTTCACTAGCCTCAATCAATGCCATCATAGACGGACTCGGATTCATTATACGAGACGAATGGATTAAGGTAGCTAGAGAATAGTTTGTATCATAATCCACAGTAAGTTGTTTCTCTTCAATCGTAGATTGGTAATCTGTATCTATTACGACATAATAGGTACCACGCAAAGAATACTGTGGGGGTGCATAATGAGTCGCCTCAATAGAATAGGTGTTCAAATAGATATATAAACCACCGCGCTCCATCGTAGGATTCATCGCCTGAACATGAACTAATTTGAACTGTGGCGATGTCTGTAATTCTTGTAATGTAATCGCCTCAGTGGGCATGGTGAAAGCTAACAACACAAGGGCTAGCATCAAAATACGTTGAACCATAAAAACCTCTCTCAAACTAAATAGTCAAATACAGCTTATTTACTTAACAGTTTAACCCATTCCATATACCAAGGGATAAATACTGAGCTATTTTCGAGTCTCTCCTTATATGACCCTCTCTCTCGCCATTGTGGCTCTTTTCGTAATCTTGCCGCATCATCAAATCCCACATATTCAATCATATCTCTTAGCTGTTTATGTGTATAAGACGTTTTACTTTCATCATAATTAATACGATAACTATAATAGTATATAGAATCTTTCACAACATGACGAAGATAGGATTCACGATTGGGCTTATAGGCATCAACTAAAGAGCCAGGAATTCCGTTATTCCACACTACGGCGTACTGTGTAGGCGTCTCCAAATCATTATATTTATGTAAATAATATATTATTGGAACCTTAATCAGCGTATTATCTGTCTCTTTACTCATGATTGCGCTACGTATTACCCGTATTTTAACCCCTGTATCCTCATAGGTTCTCACCTCATGTCTCTCATTTTCTACGGCTTCACCGACTAATTTAGCCGTCTTAGGAATACGATAGTTAAAGTTCCCCCAATGCTCAATCTGACTGTAATTATCTAATCCAGATAAAGATTCTATGGACGGAATAATATAATTACTCATCACCACCTCAGGTGCTTTATCTTGATATGGATCTTCTGTATTAACCCACCCCCCATAAGTAACTCCATACGTTGTCTTTGTATCATCCGGAGTGAATTCCGTATACATTATGCGAGAATTGTTTGACATGAACTTCCAAGATGCATTCCTCAACCCTGGATAATTATATTTTCCTTCACCTTCAGCATATTTACTAAGCTCTTTACCATGAGGTGGTCCTACTACTAAAAACGAACTGAGACTACGAACAGCAAATAATGGCTTTTTTCCAGGCTCAGTTTCTATCACATCACCACGGAAGCTAATATTTGGCACGGATATTCTGATATTCTTATCCCCTTCATGAATCAATACAACCGTTGATTGAGAATAATTTGCAAGCTCCAAAGCCTTAGAGAAACCAGGATGTTCCTGATTTAGCTTATCAAGCGTAGATGGCGGATTTTTAGGATTCGATTTTGCAAATTGACTATATGACTCTGCCTCTTGCTCCGCTACTTTATTAATATGCCGATAATTCTCATACGCATTGGCAGGAATACTCGCATCGGCCCCAGGCACAGGTGGCTGTCCTTTTGGCACTTCGATCTGCACAGCACTTACATTCATGGTGAAAGCAGCCGCTAATGCCATCATGACTATACTTTTACGTAACATAAAATCCTCTCTCAACTTACAACATAAATAAGCACAACCTTATTAGCATAAGTATACTATGCAAACAAGGCTGTGCCTATTATTAATAATTTTATAATTTAGTATATAGGATTTACTTCTATTGATATTTATAAGATTGATATTTATAAGGTTTATCTCCATTTGACGATATATATCTTTATCCTTATAATATAAGGAGATAGTCAGACGAGTAGTGACGTCAGGCTCATCTCTAAACTAAATGAAACATGTAGAAATGGCCTTTTCGTTTTATCTAATTTCCGAAGAAACGAAGGGCTATTTTGCTATTTCTAGACAAATAAGCGCCACAAGTGCTTCAAAGGAATGAATAGAAAAAGCCCGTATTAACGGGCTTTTTTTAGTTCCTAATATATATACATTCTCCAATATATCAAGAAACTCCTCTTTGTATTTTCTCCAGTTTTTATGGATAATTAAACTATACTTGATATATGCACCGCAAGTAGTAAGGGTGATTTAGTATGTGTCTCTAACTAGTTTGTAGTTTAGGAGGTGGCATATGGACGCTTTAACTATTATATGGGTCATTGTTTGTGCCTATTTATTACTGAATTTATTGGTCGGCGTGTATTGTCATATTCGTGTAAAAGATAGTACTGACTATCTACTCGCAGGTCGTCGTATTGGGGTTCTTATGACGGCAGGCACGTTAGCAGCTACGGAGATCGGTGGCGGGAGTACCGTTGGTGTAGCCGCAAAAGCGTATGGTTCTTGGGGTTTATCTGCAGGTTGGTACGTAGTCTCTGCAGGGATTGGGGTTATTCTCGTTGCTTTCATCGCACCGCTTTTACGTCGTGCTATGGCAACAACAGTGCCAGAGATCATCGGTCGTCGCTTCGGTGGCTCTAGCCATTTAATTACATCCATTCTGTCCATGCTTGCCACAATTACGTTAGCAGGCGTACAGATTACAGCGACAGCAACTATTATTAGCGTTCTCACTGGGCTTTCAACAGAGCTCGCCATCCTCATCTGCGGCGCGGTTCTCGTAATTTACACCATGTCCGGCGGCATGTGGAGCGTAACGATGACGGACGTTATCCATTTCTTCGTTCTCGTTGGGGGCTTCTCCCTCGCTGTGCCGTTTGTATTGCACAATGTGGGCGGTTGGGAATCGGTAGTGACAAAATTACCACCTGAACAGCTTGGCTTTACAAAGGTTGGTTGGAAAACTATCATAGGCCTTATTATCATGTACTTCATGACCTTCTCCACCGGCCAAGAGTCCGTACAACGGTACTTCGCCGCGAAGGACGAAAAAACAGCCGTTCTTGGTTCCATCATTTGTGGTATTATCATGGCTCTATTTGCCTTCGTTCCTGCCGTGTTAGGCCTCGTAGCATTAGCTGAGTTTCCAAACATCGAAGCGAACAACGCGGTGGCAACGGTAGCACTTAACCTCATGCCTCCAATAATGGCAGGCTTCGTTATGGCCGCTGTCGTATCGGCAACGCTTTCATCAGGCGCAGGCGACCTATTAGGCGCCGCTACTGTATTTACCAAGGATATTGTAGAACATCATTTTGGTAAAAGCCTCACTGATGCTCAGCTCACAAGTTATAGCCGTTTATGCGTGCTATTCCTCGGCATTATCGCCATCGTTATCTCCCTTGTAAGCAAAGCCATCATTCCGATGCTCGTATTTGCTTTTACAATGAGATCCGCTGGCCCATTCGCCGCATTCCTACTAGGCCTCACTTGGAAAAATGCAACAGCTGGCGCTGGCATTTGGTCCATCGTGCTCGGCTCCATCGCAGGCGTGTACTGGGAATTCGTGGGCAACCCATACGGCATTATGTCTATCATCTTCGGTTCCATTGTCAGCCTCATCGTCTTTGTGGCTGTGGTGTTCATTGAAAGATCTATGGGTAAACCACCGGCTCCACCGGCGATTCCTGACGACTTGAAAGAATGATATAAAAGAAGCGTATAAAAGAACACACTAAAAAAACTCCTATCGGTTAAACCAATAGGAGTTTTCCTTATTTTACAAGACCTCAACACATTACGTATTATACACATATTCATCACAATTTGACGATATATCATAACCTTACTATAATATAAGTAGATAGTCAGACGAGTAGCTGCGTCAGGCTCATCTCTACTTACATAAAAACATGAAGAAATGGCCTTTTCGTTTTATACTAATCTCCAGATTAGTGGAAATGAAGGGCTATTTGTTTTTGCCCAACCTCGTCCAACTATCCTAAGTCTATTATAGAACGAACTAATATACGATACAATAAGGAACGAATAATAGAAATATATAGATAAACACTGAAAAGACCGCACCCCAAGGTACGGTCTTTTTCTTATTTCTTTAATCTTTTATTTCTAGCTTGTCTTATTTGCTTCGCATTTCCAAAGTCTAAATATTCCATTATATTGCGTAGTTCAATATGACTATACTTATTTTTACCATCTTCATAGGTAAGGAAAATATAATATTCATACTTATCATCTGTTATCAGTTGATAAATACGAGATTTCTTACCCGGATTATATTGATCTAGAAGATACGAAGGAACACCATTATTCCATACTAAAGCTGCTTGAAGAGGTATCTCTTTTAATAATGTTGGATTCTTTTTATAGAAAAAGTGGTTTAAAACTCTCTGCGAATACAGTTGGATCGGCTCTCCCTTATCAACTAAAGGACTCCGTGCAACGACGAGTTTCATACCATCCCCAACATACACGCGACCTTGAAAATTATCGCTTTTATCTACAATATCTAAAGTCATTCCCTTAGGTACTCGATAGGTCAGATTATCCCACGTAACAGTATCACTAGTTTTATCTAAATTATCTAGTGTCTGCATAGAAGGGATTACAAAATTAGCCATTGTAGATTCTAGATTTTTTGTAATGGGCTGATTCTTATTACCTAGGATTGCCATATACATCTGATTTGGGTATGGATCAAAAGTAACAGCTGCATACATTACAGGTAGATTCCCATTCGAATATTTTTCTCTTATTCCCCAATAGCCTTTACTAATGCCCGGATACTTAAATTCCCCTTTACGTTGATCATTTCTATTAAATCCTGACTCTTCAACTCGTTCATTAGCACCTACTAACCCAGCAATAACATTGTGTTCAAAAACATACGAACCTTTACCTTTTTTATTTAAGTCCTCAAAATAACTTTCTACCACGGAAATAGGCAATGTCACTTTAGCCTTATAGTCACCTTCGTGCAATAAAATTATAGTAGATTCATGCGTAATTAAATCCAAATACTTCGCATAGGCTTTTTTTAATTGCTCTGCTTGCTCTGCAGTACCTTTCTTCTCAAGAACCTCACCATCAATCCGCGTATTATACTCTTCAATTTTCTTAATGTGATCAGCAGTGGTAATATTACGAGTCTTATCATAGCGATAGTTCTGATACGCATTATCTGGAATGCTAGAATCGGCCCCTGGCACAGGTGGTTGCCCTCCAGGCACAGTGTACTGCGCCGCATCAATAGGCATGGTGAAAGCGACTGCCACAGCCAAACTCAACAATGTACTTTTTAGTTTCATACAACACCTCTCAAACAATAATAGGCACGTTCTCTCATTAGTATAAGTATACTATATCCTCGAGAACGTGCCTATGTATGGTCCAAGCGTAAAGCTTAGCTATTATATAACTTATGTGACTATTATAAATACTACAATTACTGTAATTTTTGTAACGCTGCTTTAATTTCGTTTACTTCAGCCCGTAGTTCGTCGTTGTCTGCGCGCAAGGAAGCATTATCTGCTTGTAGGTCTTTGATTTGTTTCGCCATTTCAAAGCGGCTTGTTTTAAGTGTTGGGTCTTGTTCGCCCACTTTGAAAGAAGCACCGATGTTAAACATGCTTTCACCACCAACGGTAACACCAGCATGAACCATGGAGTTTTCATTCGGCTGATAGGACGCACCGATAGCGCCGGCATTTGAATTCTTATAATGGCCTACACTGGTCGCAAAGGACCATTTATCGTTTGGATTATAGTCCAAATAATGAAGCCCCGCCAATGCCGCAGAGGCAGCGCCCACCTTGGAGACTTGACGATCCGTATAGGACTTGGCGTTGTTGAGCACCTTATCCCCAATATTCACGGTATTATTTTCAAGCGTGGAAATTCGATTCGTATTGTTATCGACCTGCGTTTTTACCTCGTGCAACTGGCTGCCATTGATAACATCCGTAGACGTTTTAGAAACCTCACCCTTGGACACATTTACGATTTTATTGTTCCCATTATCGAGGCCTTTATTAGTAAGAGACACAGTTTTCTCATTATCATGGTCCCCATCGGTAGTCGTGATGGTCACCCCATTATACCCATAATTCGTATTATATTCAGTGCTGTTCTCGTTGTCATAGTGCACAATCTTTGTGCCATCTGTACTGAGCTCAGACTTATCACCACTTTGTACATTGCTCATGGTAAAAGTTTTAGGCTCCATCTGAGCCATGTATTTATTTTCTTTTCGATCGAGGATGGCCAAACCATAATCCTCTAACCAAACGAGCTCATGAGTGCCGTTATACATATCAAAGTAACCCGCACCAATGCTCGAATGACAATCATCAGGATGGCCAGCATTCTCTTCTACCGTATCACTAATAGATATACCATCAGATTCGATGCGAATACCATGGTTAATATCACCACCAGAACCTATAAACGTGCCCTGATATGTAGGATAATTCGTCGCAGAAATCTCATAATTCGTAGAACCATCTGCATTCGTACTCGTATTGACCAACAAATTTTCACTATTTGTAGAAACCGTAGAATCCGCATGAACCGTTACACCATTCATACTCAACACAGACACAACACCGACTAACAATAACAACTTTGTATTCATTACAAATCCCTTCTTCCTGTGTTTACCGCTGCTTCTTGCAATGTTTTCAACGCTGCTTTAATTTCATCTACTTCAGTCCGTAATGATGCATTGTCAGATTGTAAATCTTTAATTTGTTTAGCCATTTCAAAGCGACTCATTTTAAGTGTTGGATCTTGATAGCCTACTTTCACATTGGCCCCTAAGCTCACCATATTACGATTATCCCCAAGAGTGGTAGCAATGTTGAACATCGTGTGTTCATTAGGTTGGTAAAAGGCGCCTAGTGCGGTTGCCTGCGCATTTTTATAATTACCAAAACCAACACCAAAGCTCCACTTGTCGTTTGGATTATAGTCTAGTGGATGTAGTCCTGCTAGTGCCGCCGCGCCAGCCCCTACCTTGGCAACTTGACCATCCGTATACAATCTAGCTTGATTAATAACATTAGAATCAATATTAGTAATCTTCCGTTCCACATCTTTCAACTGTGCCACATTCACTGCATCCGTATCATCAACGCCTTTAGCCACATTATGGATTTGTTGGTTCCCTACGTTAATGTACTCATAGGAAAACTCGATTCGCTTGCCATCCTTTGTTTCACTAAAAAAGCCACTCGGACCAAAGGTACTCGTATTACCATTAATACTATTAAAAAAAAAAAAAAATGTACTATCTAAAGAAGACGTACTATGCTCAGCATTAAACTGAACACTCTGTGCAGTCAAAGAAGAGCCTAATTTAGCTCGACGATTATCAAATCGTACTTCGTTACTATTAATTTCAGATGTATTTGCATCCGCTGCAGGCACACTATAAGGGTACTCATGTTCAGCAAACTGGGCGGAATTTAAGTTCTCCAAATCTGAATTCAAAGACACATAATAATTATCTTTTAACGTGTTGAACTCTCGATATTTGTCTACCGTAATATTAAAACTGCTATTAACCGTAGGAATCTTAGAGGTTACATAATTATCGGCCATCTTAAGCTTGTACTTAGTCGAGCCATCTGGGTTCTTACCTTCCGTCACAATAATATCATAGGTGTAATCTTCAGCAGCAACCGTCGAATGACGCATTGCCTCTTTGGCTACGCTATACAATTGAGCCCCATTTACAGCATCCATAGAGGTTTCAGTCATAGCACCTGGCTCTACGCCTTTCACCTGTCTACCACCAAAAGAAACCAAGCTATAGGAATCTCGTTTAGCATCAGAATGTAAGAACTTAAATATATTATTAGGATCCACTACAGCAGGTCTACCAATGGCACGTACATTATTACCAATCGCAATATTACCAGCATCTGCCTCTGAAGCAGAACCGATGACAATACCATTACTTTTAGCAGTCGAAGAATTACCAATCACTGTAATAGGCTGAAGTGCATATTCAGATATAGCTCTATTATAGCGACCAATAACAATGGAAGAGTCACCTTCAACTACATTATGATCGCCTGCTACAAAGTTACCTGTACCACTCGATTGTCTATGTCTCGGACCTGTAGCTGTATTATTCGTGCCTATAATAACCTGATTGTCATCCCCCGTATTATCACGACCAACGGCAATAGTGCCAAGTTTAGCGGTATTATTAGAACCTACGGCAATCCCCCAAATATCCGTAGTATTCATATTACCTACCGCTACATTAGCGGATGTATTAGCTACAACGGTATTATCTGTCCCTAAATCTACATTATTATACATATCCGCCATCACTGTTGGCATACTAATTGTCCCTAACACACTACCTATTAATAAAGCTTTATACACCTTCATAAAACCCTCTCTCACCCCTTATATACAATTCACACTTGTATTTATAAATCTGCTGAAAATCATCTATATTAATTCATATTCATTATAAATAGTGAAAGCCGGCCAGTCAACGAAAATTTCATTTTAAATTCATTTTATAATTCAGAAAGAAAAAGACCGTACCCTAGTACGATCTTTTCCATTCAAAAGTATATATTTAGTTGTTATAAATAGACAAGATAATGTTTTTATCACCACAGAATAAAAATAAACTTATAATACACAATAATTATAAGTCTGACTTATGTTTATATCGATAATTGATTTTCATTATTTATTCATTTTTTGTACAATAACCTATTTGTATAGATACATCATATGAACATCGAAATACGCTTTATACTCATCGATAGTGGAGAATATCCCTTTATTTTCTTGTATAACAGACTCAAAATCAGGCTTCGTCACAGCTACTATAGGTTGACTACTAGCTGCTGTAAGTTTTGTTTCAGTTATTGATGACTGAGTTCCGTTCCAGAGGCTGTTACATTTACTTTCATAGTAAGCCCAACAAGCTTGTGTATAGGCATGTGTAACATAGGCCTTATCATAGTACTCTTGCGCTGAATCTAGATGACCAAGGGCTTCGTCGATTTGAGCCATCGTATAGAAAGCAAAAGTGGACCAACTATAATCACTTGGTACGAGCTCACGCCAATGACTTGCCCTCTCAAAGCTGATGTGTAAATCCTGCTTAATTCGTTCTGCCACCGCTCTATCTCCCATGTACATAGCGAGCACAGCCATATACTTAGCACATAAGCATTCTGCGTAATAATCTTGGAAATTTCGTTTACCATACATAGACCATAATCGGAGCAATTCATTCCATAGATTTCGGTCTAATTGATCTAGGTAGAAACGATGAATTGATTTCAAAAGAACTAAGAAATATACAATATCATTACTATTGAGTTTAGTTTCTATGTCTAGCAAGTTGTGTATTTGCCCATATGCCTTAAAAGGCATCTTGAAGTATGGATGATCAATAGACTGAATATGCTGATTAAAGCTTTCACGATTACCTGTTTCAATATCATGATGCAATAATAAATATCGTAAACATTCCAGATTAAAGACATTGTCCTGACAGCTTACATCACAAATATAGTTATTGAAATACGGCTCATGAACCAACGGCGTTTGTTCCTGCGCTGTAACGAGATCTTGCAATAAATTCTGATAGGTATCATTACCGGTGAAAGCATGTCCTAACATGCGATACCATTTAGATAGGCGAGATACTCTCTGCACATACTCAGCCTGCCAAGAGTCAGAAGATTCGATATCTACCTCACCTATAGCTGCGTCCAAAGTATCAACGATAGACTCTAGAGCTTTATAATTTTGGTATCGTCGAACAGCCTCATAACAAGCATCTAGAAGGCAATATATACGTTCTAATACCGTCAACTTGGCACTTTCATGAGACAGTAAATCCACCGGAGGCAATAGACCTTCACAGATATTCTCATCATCAGTCATGTCGTTCTGGCAGTCATCATCTTCTTTGACGCCTATCTTAATAAGCATGTTCTTTGCATGGCTAGTATAAGGTATCAAGAAATCAAAATACGCTCTAGCTCTATCAAAACCAGGGTACAAATCGATACGTAGCTTTTCCTGAGATAACTCTCTTACGAGATCATCCGCTAAAGGGCTTAGGATACGATATCTCACATAACCAAGTACACCTTCATTTCCTTCCTCCCAGTAGTCGAGTCCCTCGCTGAATCTATCGTACAGATTATAAATATAATCATGTAACAAACTATCAGTCCAGTCGTTGCTTTCATCATATACAGAAATGATGGCATCATTGGTCAAATTCCTATAAAACCGATGAACAGGTTCACAAATTTTGCGGAAAAATGGATCTTTGGACAATGTATCTAACTGCTCAGATTCGGTCTGACCATGCATGGTCTGCACCATATAAGCCCCCAATGCATCAGCAATGAGTAGACACTCAGACCGGTTCGATTCATCCATAGAATATGTATTATCTAGGGCTTGAACTGCAATCAACTCAGATAAATAATATTTATCAACCCGATTTATTGCTTGATGAATGGTATAACACTGCAAAGGAGTGGTAATACGCTGAGCCCCTGCGGTCATTCCAAAAATGCCACTCCTACCATATAAAGACTCTATTAAATATCCCGCCATATGGTCAGATAAGTAAAGAAGCCCATTTGTATCCCCATAATTGCGTTGGAATAGTAAATCCCGTCCATGCTCGCTCTTGTACAAGGCATGGACATTGTAACCCCCTTTTCTCTTTGTTGAAAGTAGCTCTTCACCTTTATAGGTACCATCTAGCATAAACTCAGGCAAAGCCTTTACGAACTCATCTCGTAATTCGTTGTACGGTTTACCATGTTCTGCGCAAAGAGCCGACACAAAGGCACGAATCCGTTCATGCTCTAGCTCAATCTCAGGACCATTATCCGTAATATCATCGCCCTCTTCAAAAGGCAAAATATCATCCGTACTATACTCCAAGGCATTCATAAACGTAATTCCTTCCTTGCCCTCTATTGGAGGGAACAAAGACGGCCGAATTTCATCGAATATGCCTGTCGTCGTAATTGTTACATTATACATACAACATCCTTTTACTATAAAACTATGTACACACTAAGAACGATACGTAATATATACCTATTGTAACATTAGAGAGGATACAAGAACGATAATTTAATGATATATATACAAAAAGCTCTACCACAAAATAAGGTAGAGCCTTTAGTATTTTATATATTTTGTTATTAGTGATTTATTTTTAGTGCCAATAGCAAGCTAGTCACTATGTATCAACAAATTCCTATGCAGGATTAGTGAATAAGCAAAATCGCAATTGTACTTGTAATGAATGTAACGATGACAGGTACACTTGTACGTTTTACAAGGTCGAAACTGGAGATGTTTGCGATACCTGCTACGGCGATCATAACAGCACTGATTGGGCTAAGTAGACGGCCTACGCTAGCTGCATTTTGCATACCGAGAAGGATTGTTGTAGCATTGCCACCTAAATCAGCTGCAAAGTTAGGAACTAGAGGCGCAAATGCGAACATAGAGGCAACGCCAGAGCCCATTACAATGCTTAGACCTGTAATGATTGCAGATACGATTACACCTACTACATCAGCAGAGATAGCAAGACCTTGGATTGCTGCAACAAATTCTTTTACGATACCCAAGGAAGTTAAACCGAAAGCGAATGTTTCGCCCGCAACGATCAATGTTACAGTATTTGCAAATTGGTCGCCCATACCTTTAAAGAAGGTTTGGATACTAGCTGCCATTTTACGGAAGTCACGATGACGAATAAGCTCGCAGCCCATAGCGATGAATAAGCTAAGGAACATCGCAAGGTTTACATTCATTTTTACACCTTGAATACCATAGTCGCTGAAACCAAGGATAAAGATTAATGGTAATAATGGCAAGAAAATATACGGTAATGGACCTACTTCAAGGTCATCAGATTTATGAGACTCAACGTATTCCGCTGGAACATGTCCAGATTTTTTATCCAAGTATTTTTGCCATACGAAATGAGCAATAGCCGCCATCAAGCCACAGATAATATATACTTTTAACTGATAGCCTACAAAATACTCATGAACAGGCATATTTACAGTTTTAGATACGAGTAATGTAGTAGCAGATGCAGGACCGATATCGAGCAAGTGGCCTGTAGCAACAGCTGCAGCAGCACCTACTGGACTTACGCCTAAACGCACGAGAATTGGGAAGATAGTTACCATCATGAGCATCGCAAGACCAGATGCACTAGGAATAACTAGAGACATAAACATATTGAGGATAAATGTTAGCGCCATTACTAGGTACGCAGATTTCATTTTACCAAGTGGTTTAATAGCTGTTACAACGAAGCGAGAGCTGGCACCAATGTGGTCCATGTACTTCGCAAAACCAGTACAAGTCATAATCATAAGACCAAGGTTCGCCGCATCTTTGGCAGTAGTAATATTAATAAATTCAAAAGCATCAAAGAAAAGAACCCCTGTGGCCTTTTTCGCCTCTACGAAGGATGTTGTATAGCCTAACAAATAAGCCGCAAACATCATAATAAGACCGCCTAACAACAATACGGTTTGCGCTTTAAACTTCTTAATAACCAGCGTTCCCGTTATGGCAATAACCAATAAACAAACTAACAAATTCATACATGTTCCCTCCATTTACAACACAATACTTAGAAGTTTTCCTTTGCCTGTTTGAAATCTTCTTTGATTTTTTCTAACAAACCTGGTGTTTCAAGGATTTCTTCAACAGATAAGGCAATGCCCTTCGCGCCATACATGATAGCATCCTCAGCAAGCTGGCTTTTACCATTGTCTAACCATTCCTGAGAATGACTAGTCACGCCCTTGCCTACGAATTTCACGCGCAAGCAAGCGCCTGGCACGCGGAAAGTCACGCTAGAGAAATCGGTGGATCCCGTCACCTTGCGAGGCTCGGAAATCTCTGGAGCCCCTACCTTTTCTGCATTTTTTAAAAGTATATCGTTCAAGGTTTGTACATTGACTTTGTTGTCGTACGCCTTAACCTCTTCCCATTCCATGGTAGCGCCTACCTGTAAAGCTGCCCCTTGAGCTACATTTTTCACGCGCTCCACAATCTCATCGAGACGAATGCGACTAGAGGAACGAATATACCATTGAGTACACGCATAATCTGGAACGATGTTCGCCGCCTTACCGCCATCAGTGATGATACCATGCATGCGAACCTCAGTTGGTACATGCTCGCGCAAGTACTCCATGCCGTTGAAGAACAATAACACTGCATCTAGCGCGCTGATTCCCTTCTCTGGAGCAATTGCCGCATGAGCAGACTTACCGTGGAACTTGATATTCACAAGATTCAACGCCAAAGACTTGCCGTCTACCGTCGTCGTATCGCTTCCGTGCATCATAAAAGCAAGGTCTAAATCGTCAAACACGCCTTCACGAGCCATAACGAGCTTGCCGCTTGCTGTTTCCTCTGCAGGCGTACCATACACAACTAACGTGCAAGGTGTTTGCAATGTACGTTTCAAAGCAATCGCAGCCGTACAGATGGATGGACCTTGTAGATTATGACCACATGCATGCCCCAATCCTTCAAGAGCATCATACTCGCAAAGTAGGCCAATCTTAGGACCGCCACCATTGACGTGGTACACCGCTCTAAATGCAGTCTTAAGACCACTCACCTCGCGGTCTACGGTGAAACCTTCCTTCTCTAATAAATTCGTCAACAACTCATGGGCTTGGAACTCTTCATTCCCGAGCTCTGGATGATCGAAAATGAAATCATTCAACTCCTTCATGGGCTGTCTTAATGCTTCAATCTCTTGTAAAAGCTGACTCATTTCTACCTCCAACATACACACTATAAAAACCTAAAATTATATTTGTTCCATATTATGGAACGCTATTCCAAATATCGAATAAAAAAATTTACAAGGTCGCCCCCATTTGTTTAGAAATGGTTTGACCTAATACCATCATGACAGATAGATACTCTTTGACGCGTTCTTCTGTGTAGTCCCCTATAGGACCAGAGATGGTCATCACCGCCTCTAGCTTATTGCCAAAGGAGAAGATAGGAACCGCCATCGATGCCGCATCAGGCACGCGATTGCCTCTTGTTACCACGTAACCATCGTGACGAATTTGGGAGCTTTCACTAGCACTCATATCAGTATCCTTGAAGCCCCCTAGATAGGCCCCAAAAATCTTGCCCGCCGACCCTTTAAAGATAGGGTACACCGTGCCAATCTTAATGTCATGACGCAATGGCTTATCCGCTGCAACGCGCTCGATACAAATACGATAATCGCCTTGCGCCAAGAATAAATTCACGGATTGCTGCAACTGATCGCGGATAGCCACCATGTATGGCTGCGCAATGGCACGCACATCCAAAGACGTAAGGAAAGACTTTGCCATAGGCAAAACGCCCCAAGACAACTGATACTTCTTGTCCCTATTGAACTCAACCCAATGATGCGCCTCAAAGGTCTTAAGCAAGCGATGGACCGTCGTCTTCGGCAACGCCGTCGCATTCGCCAGCTCAGTCACGCCAAGCGGGCCCGCCTCTAACAACCTGAGTATCTCAATACCACGCTCTATTGATTGAACCATATTCACATCCAAAGAAACGTACTAGCACGCTGTGGGCTAATACATTTCACTATTCTATTAAAACTAATAACAATATACGTAATGTATTTGATTACACCCTATACCTCTCAACGACATAAAGTGCATTTAACTCATTATAAATATAACAATAACACATTCATGAAGAATTTAAAAATAACTATGATGCATAGGTAAAACTAGTGTTCCAAGACATATTTACGATATGTATTGGAGCTACCTTCAAGCAAAAATAGAAAATATGAAACAGCTTCAGCCTCATCTTCAAAATAACGTTGTTCGTATACTTCATTACGTTCTGTCCAGTATACAGAAAATCTATTGGAAACTCGCTCTATAATAATAGTCCCGGGGGTAATGACGGTTCCCTCACTATCAATGTTATATGAACTTTTAGGTACACCAATTTGGTGCAAAAATTCTTTGAGCTCTTCAATACTCATACTAACTCCCTAAACCATTCACTTCTCTTTGCCAAAAGAAAATATAACTTTTTCATCAATATATCACTACAAATGTTTATTTTACCTGTCCAAATAACATCGCTCCGCCCATTCTTGTAAACATATTAGGTCGATGATAGTGAAAGTCCGTATCTAATTGTATTTCTAAGATTGCTTTACGCACTGGCTAGGCACAACTATCATGATTCGCTTACCTATATATGACTGAACAACACTATTAAACTGAGATCTAACTAAGACGTCCATACAGGCCACCTCACTTAACAACAAACTGGGATAAACGATAAATCTACACCTATACTATAACAAGAGAAATAAGGCAAATATTACATATCAATATATATATTAATTAATTATCTTCAATTAAATGTTTAGAAATAAAAATATAGTGAGAAATCAAATTAATATGGATGATCTCTCACTATATTAATACCAAATATTACACTCTATCAAAATTTAAGACAAAATATATATTTACTACTATAGCACTATAAAATAAAATTTACTTTCTAAATACAAATAAATATTCGTGTGCAATTAACAAAAAATTGTATTTGACACTATTAGTTTTCCAATAGCCTGTTGCCCTACAATTATGTTGTTCTTTTATAATAAGTTCCTTTAACTTAAATCCTTCATTCTCAAATATACGCATAACATCAAATGACATAGGAATCATATGGCCTTTTTGACGAGTATCTCCCATCAAAATAGCGCAAAACTTTCCGGTCTTTAAAACTCGATATGACTCGGATGCAACAGCATTCATTTCCACTAAAAAATCTTTTACATTTAAGTGAGATAGATCTCCAGTGATACCTTCACTATATTTAATGATATTTGCATATGGTGGATGTGTACAAATAAAGTCAATACTATCATCTTTTATGAAGTCTAGATTACGAGCATCACCCTTATACAAAGACACGTTTCCTTTTGCACATTCATATTCAAAGTCAATTTTATCTTTACATCTCGCCAATGCATTATCGTTAATATCTACTCCAATAATATTACGGTTAAGTAATTTTGCTTCAACTAATGTAGTTCCTCCACCAGCAAATTGATCTAATACTAAGTCACCCTCTTTTGAATATCTAAGCAAAAGATTTCTAGGGATATAAGGCGACCAATTGCCTCTCCATTTTGCATCATGCGTTGCCCAGTCACCACGTTTAGGAAAAGACCAATGAGTTGTCATCTCTAATTCAAAATTATCTGGCTCCCATTTTGTTATTTTCTTAGTCATTATTTAAAGACCTCGCTAATTATATTATTTTCTAAGTCCTTAATATTATAAATATGTTCCATAACGTCAAATGTTTCTTTTAAGTTATTTTTAGCACTATTCCAACCTTTACCATCTGTGAACCATACAAATGTAATGCCATTAATAGTATTAGATTCTAATGCAAGAGTCTTATAACTACGAGCAGTTTCATTTAATTTACTTCCCCCACCACTATAGAAATTTGTTTCTATAACATATATCATATGGTCTGTTTTTACAACGAAATCAAAACGTTTTTCAGTCGTACCTTGATTAGAGATTACAAATAAATCTATCCCCCACTTTTCTGTAATCTCGTGAATATACATTTCTTTAAAATAATTAACACCCTTAACAAAACCAGCCTTAATAATAAACTGCTCAACAAGGTCCTCCATTAAATGGCCACCACGATTTTTCCGACCATTAGAATCAAGTCCAGTCTCAACGCCCATCACATAATCTACCAAATTATTTATTATATGCTCTCTAAGCAAATTAAATAATCCTGTCTCTTTCATAAAATATATATACTTATCTAGGTCATCTTCCATAGATACTGAAAGCTTTTTAGGATTAAAATCAAACAGAATCCCTCCACGCTCATCTTGACAATATATTTCACTAGCACGAACAGCCAATAATATAGGAATGCATTGTAATATTTCCGGATACTTTGATAGTATACGTCTAAACTCTTCTTCAATATTATTAGAACCAATTAATGAATTTAATATATTTAATTCAACTTTTATATCATCAACATTACGATAAACTTTATCAAAATTAATATAAAATCCATAGTCTGCAATACTAGGCCTAAATCCAGATAACCATTCAATAAAATCACGTTTTACCATATATATGCTTCCCTACTAAAAATTAGAAATTAATAATTCCTTAATTTTCCCCCGTTTTTTCGCATTACTATTAATCATACGAGTTGCATCAACACGTTTAATCATATGGGATGAGTAAATTTCATCAAAAAAATTGTCACTTTCATCTATATTTTTTGGATCTGAATTACTAATGACTATCTTCGCTCCCATTTTATTGATTTTATTAACAAATTCAGCTAACTCTACCTGTTCTTTATCATTAAAATCATATTCTGTATAAGCTGTAAAGCTAGCTGACTCTGTTATTGGACGATATGGAGGATCAAAATAAACAAAGGTACTACTATCAATAAAACTTTCAGACTGTTTATAATCTCCATGAACAATTATTACATTTTGTAAACATTTAGAAACAGCACGAAGATTCTTTTCATCACAAATTGTTGGTTTTTTATAGCTTCCCATAGGAACATTAAATAGTCCTTTTTTGTTTACTCTGTACAGTCCGTTAAAACAAGTCTTATTAAGAAAAATCATTAACGCAGCTTTTTTTAAATCAACCTTATTATGATCTTCACTCTTTAATTTATTAAATCTATCCCTTTGTTGATAAAAATATTTTTTACGCGCTTCAATTTCAAGAGGAAGAAACGTTTCTTCCATCGGCATCAAGAAGCTAATTACCCCGTCTACGTCATCACGAATAGCCCGATATGTATTAATCAGGTCAGCATTAATATCGCTAATATAAACATTATCTAATTGATACTTACTAAGAATATCAAATAAAACTGCACCACCACCTATAAATGGTTCGGCATATTTGGTTATTTTTCCTTCTTCAAATGGATAATATGCTCTAATTTCTTCAAGGAGTTGTCCTTTTCCCCCAGCCCATTTTAAAAATGGTTTAATCAAAATCTCTTCACTCATTTTATTGCATCTGCCATCTACTGGTTTGGTAGCACTTTCTGGAATAATCCACATATTCCCTACTCGCTGTGCATCTATAATACGATTTTCAGCACATAAAGATGATACTCTTCGTTGAGAAATCCCCCATTTTTCGGCAGCTTCCTTCGCAGATATATACTTCATTATTTCACTCCTACTAAGTCTATTAATATAATATACATTTTATTCTAGTTCTGGAAGGATAGCAAATCATTTTATCAATATATTACTCTTTTTATATTAATTCATATTATTAGCTATAAACCGATACAACTTAATGGAATTTCATCAAAATAATAATAACACCCCACTGCTCTAATATACTCTAAAACATCTTTATATTTTGGTTTTTTAAACCAATCATTTAAAACATATATATATTCTACGCCATATCCTAATAGCGAAAATAACTTCAAGTATTCACGTTTTTTAAAATCACAGGTAGCAAGCTTTTCATCAACAGATCCATATGAGTTTTGAAATTTCTTCTCGATAATATACCCTATTTTAGTCTTATTATTTACAAAGCACTCATCAGGTAACCATTTTACAGAATTATATTTTTTATAATCTATTCCGTTAGGCGTTAAAAAGTATTCATATAAACTATGTTTAGAAACACTCAAACCTATAAATTCATTGTTATCATAAACCTCTTTATTGATTACCTTATAACCTGCATCCTGTAAAACATCTTCAAGACTCGTTTCATCTTCAAAACGTAATCCATTAATATTTGTTTGTGCACCACCGCCATGTGTGTTCCTGGTCATTTTCATCGTTCCTCTTATAATATTTATCAGTATATACATTTATAGATTAATTATAATATACGAATTAATATATCACTAACAATTCAAACATATTTTATATACACAATTCTTATTAAATAACTATATTTTTAAAATCAATATAACTTGGTGCAAGCTTTCCAACTTCGTCAATTTTTTTATATTAATGAGAATTAAAGTCTAGCTTTGTAAACTTATAAAATATAAAATGAAGATATGATGAATTTGTAGCAGTGTTTAGATTTAAAGGGGACAAAAAAGAGTCTATCTTTTATAAAAGTCATAAATAATGACATAAACTTTACACATTTACATATCATCCAATATTTATGGAATATACTCACACAAAAGATAGATTCGAAGCAATCATTACTAATTGTAATGGTACGAAGAAATGGAGAGAAAGATATGGAACTAAAGATTTACAAAGGATTTGATCTAGCTTTTTTAGAACAACTAGATGATTCACCTCTGATTGAGAATTCCTTAGAATCAAAAAAAAATATTCTCCTTTTTGATAGAAAAATAAAAAAGCAATTAGATATTGCATTACTTGAACTAGACGATGACAAATCAGCTTGGATCACTTATGAGGAATACACACTAATAAAAACACGCATTGAAGAAGCTATTAAAGATTATGATCTCAAAGTCACAATATATAAAAATAATCTCTATCCAGATTATTATCCTATACCATTTGAACTAAATAACGATCTTATCCAAGAGATAAATACAGCCATTAATACTGATAATACAAATGGAAGTAGTCAAGAATGTAAAAGATTTCTTGAGGTCTATAATACGCTAATTACAATTGATAACATACATTATGGTAGTTTCTATAATTATGAATATGAAAGTGAAGAGAAAGCCCCTATACATGATTATTATCCTTCCAATATTAAAGTTGAGGATAGTCAGGATAAAGCCGATTACAATATCTTTCTAAATGAAGATATTGAAGCTTATCTTCGCGCTCTATCTCAAATAATTATTACAAAGCCTAATATAATTGGATTAAATTCAACTAAAGGTCTTGCTTCTGATAGAATACAATCCTCTTTACAAGCATATTGTCTTGCAAATGGAATTCGCCTTATTAATTATCATGAAATTCTTCCAGAAAATGCAGAAAAAGAAAAGGCACTTATAGATATTGCTAGAAATGATATAGGGATAGAAGGCTTTACAAATTTTAGAAACATAAAATTCTATAAAAATCCCGATATAGATAAAGAAACAGTAGAACTATCACAAGGTCAAATAATTCAAGAAATTATTCACCAAGCTGAAAACTCTTATGATCCTGATAATACATTCAGAGATATCTTTATCACTGCTTCTACAGGTGCTGGAAAATCAGTAATGTTTCAAATTCCTGCGGTCTATCTAGCCCAAAAATATAAAAAACTAACAATTATCGTCGAACCTGTAAAAGCATTGATGCAAGATCAAAAAGAGAAACTCCAAAAAAATGGGTATACTAGAGTAGAAGCATTTAACTCCGATCTAATATCACAAGTAGAAAAAGAAGCAGTTCTCCAAAGGATAAAAAATGGCGAAGTTGATCTTCTATATTTAAGTCCGGAAACCTTATTATCATATTCTATTGAAACAATAATCGGCGAACGTGAAATAGGTCTACTTATTATTGACGAGGCACATATTGTAACAACCTGGGGGGCAGGATTCCGTCCAGACTATTGGTATTTAGGAGGATATATTAATAGATTAAGAAATCAAATTCAAACTAATAAAGGTGAAAATAGAAAAACATATCATTTCCCAATTTGTGCATTTACTGCAACTGCTATAAATGGAGGATTTGATGATTCTGTAAGTGACACAATAATTAGCCTATATATGGAAAACCCTATAAAATATATTGGGTATGTACGTAGAGATGATATTCAATTTGAAATTAATCACTATGAGTCAAAAACCAAGCTACCCAAAGCAGAATATGAAGAAAAGAAAACAAAAATCCTAAACGACAGACTATTATATTGGCTAGAACATAATAGTAAAACCATTGTATACTTTCCGTATGCCTCTTATGCTAAAAGGGCCTCTAAGGGATTAGAACCATTTGCAGGTATAACAACTGATAAAAGAATAGGCACTTTCACAAGCAAAAATGATGATATGACTATCGAAGCCTTTAATGAAGCTAAAAGGCAAGCATTTGAAGGATTCCGTCAAGGCAATAAACCTATATTGTTTGCCACAAAAGCCTTTGGAATGGGGGTTGATATTGATGATGTAGAGAATGTATATCATTATGCAGTTACAGGGAATCTCTGTGATTATGTACAAGAAATCGGTCGTGCCGCCCGTAAAAAAGGAATAAAAGGAACTGCAATAACTGACAACTTTTATAATGATCTTACATTTATGAAAACGCTCTTTGGAATGTCTCAAATACGTCAATATCAAATAAAAGCTGTTTTATCAGGGATATATGACACATACCGTAGTAAAAATAATAATCGGAGCTTCTTAATTTCTCCTGAGTCCTTTACGTATATTTTTAATGGTAAGGGTGTCGAAGATGAAAAATCATGTATTAATAATCTTAAAACTTGTTTATTAATGCTCGAGAAAGACTTCTATGACAAATATAACTTCAAAGTTATTATATCTCGTCCACAAAGTGTTTTTACAAAGGCTTATATTTGTATTCATAAAGAAAATGAAGCTAAAGTATTAAATTCTAAATATGCAAAATGTCTCGAATTTAAAGAAAAGGGGCGTTATAAAGAGAGACAGGCGGATGGTGTATTACTTAGCGATGCTGGTGATATCTATTCTATAGATCTAAAACAAATCTGGGAGGAATTCCATCCTAATATTTCTTTCCCACAATTTAAATACTGGTACTTTAACGCTAACTCGACCGCTAAAGATAAAGTTAATATAATGCCAGAAATCCGAAAATTTATAGCGCCTAGACAAAAAGTTAATATAGAAACAAGAGATGAGATGTTACTCTGTGATCTTTGTCCCACTATACTTGAAGACTTTGAATACATTGGGAATCTCTTATATTCTAAATTCAAAAAAACTTTTTTTACAAAAGAAGATTTTGTAACACTACTTAGAGAAAAATATGGGATCGGTAAAGCTCGAATTATTGCAAACTCATTATTTGAACTTGTGGATCCAAATGGTTTCTGCGTGAAACATAGAACTCATGATAAAACAGGTAAAACTGTATATTCACTAGCAAATGGCAATTTCAAAGAATATATGAGAAAATCAATAACAAAATCACGTATTATAAGTAATATAACAACGATTACCAATTCTTCATCATATTCAAGTTATTTCAGCCTCTCAACAGATGATACTTCAATGATAGCTTTAAAACTGCTCTCCATCTTTGACTACATCACATATGAAGTACTCGGGGGTGAAGAACCTGAGATTTTCATTCGTCTAAATGATCCTAACAAAATAAAAAGTATAGTGATGGGAAGTACATATTATACAAATAACTATGTAACAAGAGCCAAACAAAAACATGATCGAGATATTCGAGTTCTACTCCAATTCTTTAATGACCTAAAAACTAATGAAGAACGCTGGAACTATATAGAGGACTATTTCCTTGGTTATGATGTTCTATGTAATGTAAAACCTATGAATGTCAAATCTGTAAAGATGTCTCGTTCTATCGATAAAGAACAATCATACCAAACACACATGTATAATGGGTGGGCTGATCTTCGATCATTTTTTGATGAAAATGATCATGTAATAATAAATAAATTAATAGCTACAGGAATTAAAATACCAGAGTATTTACAGACACAAATTAAGAAATCTGAAGCAGGAAATGACATTTTAATGTCTTGGCCATCTAAGGACACCTTAATATGCCAACAAGACACATCAGATATAGTTATGGAGACTTTCCGTATTAGAGGATGGCATGCATATAGAATCAATGAAATAGATTATGAAAAGATTAAAGAGGTTTTAGAATAAGATGGCACAGATATATCCAATAAAGGAAGATTTATCAGAATTGCCTTACTCCGAAATGAGAGTCTATGATGCACTTTCTAAATTAGGTGATGAATTTTATATTTTTCATTCTGTTCAATGGGTAAAAAGAGGAAATAAATGGAAATCGACTTGGAAGGAAAATGACTTCCTTATCTTACACAAAAAACTTGGAGCAATTGTCCTTGAAATAAAAGGTGGCGATATTGAATGTCATGGTACAGTTTTTCACCAAATCAATAGCAAAACTAATGAGGTAAGTATACTAAATCCAGAAAAGAAAAATGACCCCTTATCACAAGCAATTGATGGTGTCTATCATTATAGAAAGATGATAGACACTATCACTCCAAATCTCAGCGACCGTTTTCCCATAGAAGCAGCTGTTTGGTTTCCAAATGTGAATATTTCAGATAAGATATCTAGCTTTCCTCTTAAATATCGAGAAGTTTCTGGAGCGGTTCTCGGTAATGAACACTTTGATAAAGAGAAACAATTTATATATGATATATTTAACTTTTATTACAATCGACCAAAAACTAATGTTACGGATGACGAATTTCAAAGAATACTTGATCATATAGCAATGAACTTTGAACTAATTACTGCACCTGCCGTTAGAAAGGGTGAACTCGAACATGCATTTCTTAAGCTTACTAATGAACAAATAGGCTTGCTCGATTATATTTCAGAGCAAAAAAGTGCCACAATACAAGGTGTAGCAGGAACAGGAAAAACATTAATCGCAAAAGAAGCTGCCCGTAGATTTGGAATGGAAGGAAGAAAAGTATTATTTCTTTGTTTTAATAAACTTCTATTTACAGATCTCCTTCACCGTTATCCATATGAAAATGTAACCTACTTTAATATCAACTCACTTATCGCTTATTATCGCTCAGGTTTAGATACATCTACAAAAGAGCTTCGTGTTAAAGCATTACAACAAATAGATTGGGACGAACTAAACTATGACGATGTAATTATTGATGAAGCACAAGACTTTGAAAATAGCGAAATATTATATTTCAAAGATTTGGTAGAGCTAAGAGAAGGACATTTCTTTGTTTTTTATGATAAAAATCAACTTTCAACGACACGAGAAGTTCCTAAATGGGTTTTAAATTCAGAATGCAAACTACTTTTAACTAAAAACTGTCGTAATACTCGTGAGATTGCATTAACCGCTTATAATGTTATTGATATTGAACTAAACCAAAAAATTACGATGGTCAGTGGAGAGCAAACCTCTATTAGTTTTGTTAAAGGTGAATCCCTTCCTATGCTTGCTAAGTTACTAAATATACTTACAGGTGATAAGTATGGATATGAATATAGTGATATTACAATTCTCTCTTTACGTACAGAGCTAGATTCAATTTTACATAATACAAATAAGTTATCTGGGATACCAATACTTAAAGAAAAAAGCAATTCAGCAGTTTTATTTACTACAGCAAAAAAATTTAAAGGACTTGAAAGTCGTGTAGTAATAATTATTGATATAGATGAAGATTGCTTTAATGATGAAGAAAAAAAACGCAATTTCTATATTGCATGTTCAAGAGCAACACAAAAATTATTACTATTTATTAATGCTGATGAAAAGAAACTACAAGCTATGGCAGATGCTATTAGTAGTAACCGATTTGCTGCAAAAGGTAAAATCGCAATGAAAACCCAATCAAGAATACTAAAACTTACTTAATAATTAAAACTATCAAGAGCATTTTATATAAAATAATAAGGCCATATCAAAGGATAAATCCTTTGATATGGCCTTTTGTTTATCTTAAATATAACATTTTATGTTTAGAAATTTATTTCCCTATAAATTCTCCTCCTTTTTCTCTCCCCTACTACTTCATCTCCCCCTACTTATTCTTCTCTCCCCCTAGTGTTTTATCTCGTTAGGTCTCTCCAGGCGATAAATAGTTCGGCCACGACTTGTGGGTTTTGGCTGAGTTTGATGCGGGCTAGCATTTTGCGCACGTAGTTGCAGTGTTCTAGCATGGCTTCGTTCAGTTTGTGTTTGACGTGACGCGGGGATTGGTACACCAGAATCGGTGCGAAGTTCCCCACGTGAATATAGCTCGTATCGGGTTCCGGACCTTCCGTAACGATATATTCATAGGGTATAGCCACGTTAAAGAGGCCGTACACCACGTCTTTGCCAACAGGGCGCCGACATTTGATATGGGCAAAGGTCAGATGCGGACCATAGGTCTTAGGCGATGTATAGCTACTACGCCGACCGTCACTGGTCATGATATAGTTCGGCCTCAGACCTTCCTGTAAGGCCAGCTCCCGCGTAATGGTGCGCATCGGCAGACAGACTAGTTCTTCACGGCCATCTACGAAATAGCACTTTGTACTGTCACCACCACCAGGCTCATAAATAGGAATAAAACAAACAATGTGGTTCTTTGGATTCGTATAGATCAAATCCAAATCCTCTCCCTTAGATAGCCGAGCGGCCATCTTATCTGTTAATTCATCATGTGTTATCATAGGAATTCTCTCCCCTCTAATTAGGAACATTCCTTTCAACAATACAATGAACACGTGTTCTGTGAAAGCAGATTCGCATGCTTTAATCTGCTGTTGATTTAATTGTATATCAGTCTGTATAATTTGTAAATATATACACAAAACTATAGAAATTTATGTAAAATTAAAGACTTTAAGATCTTGTAAAACTAATAATTACGTATATGTGTCATTATTTTCTCATTTATATTGAGAATTGCATATTTTATGTATATCTGTTAATCGAGATTAACGGAATTATACAAAAATCAGAATATAAATAAGAAATTAAATTATATTAACACATATTATTTAATACGAACTAAACTCTAATAGACTAATATTCATATGTTTACACTACATATTCTAATCGATTCAGAGTTCTAAGAATCTCATATGTATATAACTCTAATACGTGTATATCTCTAATGAATGTATAGCCCTATTGCATTCATACTAGTGTACTCGCAATTTCTTAAAGTCCGTCGTTAGGTATCTGCGCAGCTTCCGCAGGGCTCGTTCATGACGTCTTTGGATAGCTTGGCGACTACAGTTCAGCTCTTCACTGACGGATACGAGGCTTTTACATTCCCCATATACACGACGCAAAAGGTCTTGTTGGTCTTGAGATAATCTACCCAATGCCCATACGAGACGCGCTCGTAAGCGTTGTTCCTCATCAGCGGTCATAATCATGTCCGCTATATTTTCTCCAGACGAGAAGATATCCATACCAAACGTGACCTCTCCATCTTCGTTGATGCGATCTGGTATATGAATCTCACGATGATTACGTAACCGTTCTCGCTTCCAATACCGCATATAACCATATCTAATGCCAGCTTTCACAAAGCCCGGGAACGGTACAGCCCCTTTCAGATCAAAGCTATAAATCGATTCCAAGAGTATGGCCCATAGATAGCTCTCTAGGTCTTCCCTAAACTCGCGGTTCCCAGTCCGATTCGTATAGTGCAAGATGAGTGGTCGATACCTGCGACAGAGCTCTATTTGTGCCGCATCATGGCGCAGCTCATCAACAGACCACGGCTGATATCCAACGGTCTGAATCCGCATGTTCGGATTTTGACAAATCGACACAAGGCTTTTATCCGATAAGGATGTTAATACCTGATGCCCACAAATGAGGGTCTGTAATTTCAACTCCTCTGGCACCTTGTACTTTGGTTCCTTAGAAAGTACTTCGTTAGAAGTTTTTTCTGCAGGTGATATCTCCTCGGATTGTGCTTTTTTGGATTGTGCTTTTTTAAATTGTGCTTTTTTAGATTGTGCTTTTTCAGATACTAATTTTCTAGTAACTAATTTCTCCGATTGTAAGCTTGCAGTTTTAATACAGGTTCGTTGTACTAACGGTTCTTCGTTTGTGTATAACATAAATCCCCTTTCCTGCCATGGCATAGCGCTTATCTACACAATAGCGTGGATCGGAGATTTTGACAAATTGGCAATTCCTTAGAATTCCGTCATATTCTGTTACAATCTAATATTAATTTCTATCTCTGAAAGGACATAACTATACACCTAGATAGATAATTGCTGAAATGAAATATAATCAAAAAAATATGACATGTAAATAAAATTCAAAAGAATATGGTACATAAATAAGATTCAAAAGAATACTATGACAATATAAATAAACAACACAAAAAGACACCACAGAGGAAGTGTGGTGTCTGATTAAATTGTCTGATTAAATTGCAATACAGGAAGCTTCCACAAAGTCTTTCAGTTGTGGTTTTACGTAGGTTTGGTACACGTCTGCACCGTTGCCACGCACGATTTCGCCCCAGTATTTATACACATAGCGGTACCAGAAATGGAACATGCTATTGGTAAAGTGGTAGTCTGCGTATTTCGCAGGTCCACGGCTATTCGCTTGGATACGACCTACGAGCCCCATCGCCATGAGATCATTCAAACGAGATGTAAAGGTGCCGCTTTTAATCTGGCTAGCTTGCAGTAGCTCCACGTAGTATGGTCTTTCAAGGGTAGCAAGACCAGACAGGATAGCGTTAGCACCTGTTATATTTTTCATATCTCGATGTAAGATATGTTGTGTTTCTTCAAATAGGGCACCCGATACAGAGAAGAACAAATTAATGATATTCGTATCGATGCTTTCACCATTATCAAAGTACTGCACATACGCAGGTAGACCGCCTGTTACGGCGAATACGGTACGCAAGTCATCCTTAGCATAGTGAAGGCCCAAGGATTTCATATCCACCAAGGAGAACGGTTTCACCTCAAAATATTCCGACACATAGGGACCGATTAGACTGCGATCGCCAATGATGCGACCATCGAGCTGTTCTAAACCATTGGCCATCAAAATGATGTTCAACTGGCTCGTTTCTTTATAGGTATCTAATAAATCACGCAAGTGTATGGGGAACTGAGGTACAGCCTCCACCAAGGAAGGGTAATCATCAATCACCACAGTCTGAGGCGTTTTCACACTGCTTTCAAATAGACCCTTAAAAGCCTCTTGCAAGCTAGTGATCGGTTCGAATTTGTCCTGCTCATCGGTAGGAACAAAACGTGCCTCAAGAGCTCGATTCATATCGGCTACATGGATTGCTTCATTAGCCATGCGACCTGCCAAGTATAACGCCTTATGACGTCGTACAAGCTGGGAAGCCACATAGGATTTGCCACTGCGATGCGGACCGTACACAACACACAAACTCATTTGATTCATCGCAATACGGGACTGGATACTCTCAATAATTTCAGCACGTCCCACAAAATTCATATACTCTCACCTCCAACATTCTATGGAGATTATTATATCATAAATTTAAAACAAATATAAACTTATTTTCATATCATTAACATGACTTTTTATTATGTTAAATTTTTTACGCATAAAATATACTTATTTAATGGTTTACTTTTTACCCATTCGATTGTAAAACCCCTTATATTTACTGCATTCTTATAGGTCTATCCTCGTCACGCCAACATACAATATTCCGTATATAATCTTTTTCCATACTCAACACATATAAAAAGACGTGCCTACCATAAGGTATAGCACGTCATATGACTCGTATATAATAAGGATATTTATATAGTCATTTTTTATTGTTATAGTTGTTTCTTTATTGTTGTAGTTATTTCTTTATTGTTGTATTTGAGTTTGCATCTTCATGAGCAAAATATGCTTAACCGCATCATTGAGTCGGTCATTTGAAATGGTTCCGTTCGCCACCGCTTGCATAAGTGCGCGATGGACTTCATCGATGTGCCCCGTATCCGCATCAAGGAGGACGAGGTCACTGCCTGCTACGATGGAGTTAACTGCAAAGTCCCCTATCTTTTGGTTTGCTTGCAAGGCCCCTACATCGACACGGTCGGTCATAACCACGCCGTTATAGCCTAGCTCGTGTCGTAGCCAGTCCGTTATGATTGCTTTCGAGTTACTCGCTAGGTGTTCATTATCGATGGCAGGGATTTGCACATGGCTTATTACGAGCATGTACGTATTCGCTGTCGTCTGTGTAATGAGGCGTTTAAATACGGACACATCGTTGTTGTTCAAATAGGCCTTCGCATCATTAGCGGTCTCAAAGGATGCATCACCAAGGCTCACTGTTGGGAAGTAGTTATAGGCAAACCACATGTGGTTGATTTGGTAACGCTCCGCCATGGCGAGATCCATATGCCCTGCCCACGTAGGGTCAGATGTATAGGACACATTCGGCACCCCTAGGTTTGCATTCGGTCCCACAATGAGATTAAAGCCCATATCCCGCATTTCGATGGCCGATCGAGTCACTAAATTGATGATCCGTTCCATCGGTAGTTGCCCCCAACGATTTGGCTCTGGCAAGCGCAAGAAACTTTCATTCGTACTCAACACCTTATCCCGATTGATGCCGATGTATGGCGTCACCATACTCGCCGTTGTGGCCGTTTGCATGATATCGCTGGTGAAAGCTTTCACTTGATTTTTATTATTTAGATTTTCATTAGTTAGCATAACGCCGCTCACACGGTATTTCCTGATGACATCCTTTTGGGACTGTCCTACCGTGCTGCCGTGAAGGCTAATCATCATCAGTTGACCTATCTTGTCCTCTTGAGACATAGCCCCAAGCCAGGTGTTCACCTTCTCAGGGACAGGTTTGTCTGATTCCATGACGGCTCGATACGATACAGTTCGTACCTCTTCCTGCTCTGCCTGACTCTCATGTTGGCATCCCGCAATACTGATGGCGGCGACTATCAAGGCCATGCCACATAAGGCACGCCGTAAAAACAAGTTCATCTCTCCACAAAACTCCTTGCTGAACTCTCTTACACATTACTTCTCTATATATTATACACTATATAATTCATCTTTTCCTCATGTGAAAGCTAATTTTCTATACTAATTTATCATAATAAAGTTATAAAGTAATAGTAACAATTACTATACAAAACAATCCATTGATATGAAATCATTATGATAGTACATACAGTCACAATCTAGTGCCTTATGAGATCCATACATATAACATATACAAAACTATAAGAAGGATAAATATAAAAATCCTACGAATCGCATGTAAGCTGACACTCAGTAGTCAATATCTACACAAGTATCAAGTCACTCATGACCCGTAGGATTTATTTTTATTTAGCTACATGGTAATACGATTAGCCCTTATATTTAGGGGATGTTGGGCATGTTTCAGGTGTTACGTCTTTGCGATCACCAAGAACTGCGCTGCGGTTTGTGTAATGTGTATGTAAGAGTTCATGTGCCTTATGGCCCAATGGTTCACCCAAGAAGTCTTTGTACAATGCTTGGATTTCTGGGTTTTCATAGGAAGCAACCCATTTGTAGTTCGCATCAGCTTCGTAAAGACCGCCAATACGAGCTTCCTTAGTTTTCACAGCTTGAGGCAATTTAGTGCGCGGTTGACCGCCGCCACCAATACAACCGCCTGGGCAAGCCATAACTTCGATGAAGTCATAGTGTTTATCGCTGTCTTTCAAGGCATTAAGGAAGTCACGTGTGTTTTTACCTCCATGCACTACAGCAACAGACAAGGTTACATCATCACCTAATTGAACAGTGGCCTCTTTAACGCCTTCCATACCACGAACGTCTTCGAGGTGTGTCAATGCATATGGAGGTGGCTCTTTATCAGTGATGAGCTTGTACGCTGTACGCATAGCTGCTTCCATAACACCACCAGTGTTACCGAAGATGATGGAGGCCCCAGTTTCCATACCGATTAAGTCATCGAATTGGGATTCTTCAATCGCATTGAAGTCGAGGTTTTCCTCTTGAATCCAACGGATAAACTCACGAGTTGTAATAGAAATATCTGTATCCATGCCAAGGGATTCATCATTATGGTAACGAGCCGCTGCATTTTCTTCTTCTCGTTTTGTTTCTGCTTTTTTAGCCGTACAAGGGTTTACAGATACGGATACGATATTGCTAGGATTAATGCCTTTTTTCTCAGCAAAGTATGTTTTAATCATAGCTGCTTCCATAGCGATACAAGAACGCGTGGAAGACAAGTTAGGAATCAATTCAGGGAAGTAGATTTCTGCAAAGCGTACCCACGCTGGGCAGCAGCTTGTGAACTGAGGAATTTGACCACCATTTTTAAGGCGTTCTACAAGCTCAGATGCTTCTTCCATGATCGTTAAGTCCGCACCAAAGTTAGTGTCTACTACATAGTCCGCACCTAATGCGCGCAATGCACCAACCATTTTACCTTCAAGGAATGTACCTGGTTCGTAACCGAAGCCTTCGCCGATAGCTACACGAACAGCTGGAGCTGTTTGAATAACAACAATTTTTTCAGGATCTGCAAGAGCTGCTTTCACCTTTTCAAGCTCGGATTTAGCATGCATGGAGTCGAATGGACATGCAGCCGCACATTGACCACAGTGGATACATACAGGAACGTCGCCATTTGCATCGAGATCATAGTAGTCGAGTACGCTCATTACGTCCGCACAAGCGCGACGGCATAACGTACAGTTTTTACACTTAGAAATGTCGTGATAAATGGATGGATTGTCGAGCGCAATCGGCACGCGTTTATCGATAAATTCGTATTGAGACATGAGGACCTCCTCTAACAAACTAAAACTAGCAAACCTTTAAAAGAAATAGGCCAAACTACAGAGCACTGTGCTCAAGGCGTACTTCCACATCTTACCTTTAGTATACGCTATAGTGAAAGTTTATACTATGTAGAAATGTTACACTTTTGCGTAAAATTATGATCAATCAACCCGCTCTAGATGACATAATATTGTTCAAACATTCTACATGATATTGTCCGTAAGCATATTTCAATAAGAGACAACTTACAAAAATGCGTAATAATATTCCCATTGTACCACGAATGAATAAATAATTCACCAAATTTTAGGGAATTAAAGGTAAATCAGAACCACCCGTAAAACGGGTGGTTTGCTCACGGGCTATAAGCCCGTAGTACTAGGCCAGAGTCTAAAGGCGCTGGCTTTCACTACGTTCAAGCCGCATAGCCATTGACTCGTAACGTTCCCCTTAAAGGGGATGTGTATTACTTGCTACCCTTAAAAGGGTCCTCATATTCTTTTACACTAAGTTTATCTTTCATTTGGTCATGTAACTCTTGCTCACGTATATATTTCTTTACTGTAGCCTCATTTAAACCTACCGTACTAACATAATATCCCTCGGACCAAAAGTGTCTATTTCCAAATTTATACTTTAAGTTTGCGTGTTTATCGAACATCATTAGTGCACTTTTCCCTTTTAAGTATCCCATAAAAGATGATACTGATATTTTAGGTGGGATTAATACTAGCATATGCACATGATCAGCCATAAGCTCCCCCTCTATTATCTTGACGCCCTTATATTCACATAAACGTCTCAATATTTCACGTAAACTATTTCTGTATTGATTATATATAACTTTACGTCTATACTTAGGTGTAAATACTATGTGGTATTTGCATAACCATTTTGTGTGCGCAAGGCTCTGTGTCTTTGTTGCCATATAAAATCACCTTTCTTTTGCATATAATGCGGCTTGAACACCTACATTATACTTAAGCAAGGTGATTTTTTTGTATAACTTTCGTTGCCGCACCCGCATAGCGGGTGGTTTAATGATTCGCGACTACGTCGCGAACCAGTCTAAAGACAATAATAAAAAACGCACGCCCTCACATGAGAACGTGCGTATGTAGGCTTTCACCAAAAATCATAACCCTCGGAGGATCAGATTATTTGTCACCCCAGATAAGTGTGTATACAGCGTATGCAGGAGTACCTTGTTCAACCTTACGAGTAGATTTGCTAGGTTGTTCTTGTTTTACTACTTCACCTTTTGGATTGTAAAGAGTAACCTTAACGTCTTTTACTTCGCGTTTTTTGTGGTTGAACTCTTCAGTTACGATGTAGTGGTAACCTTCGTAGTCCATAGCTTTGATGTCCAAAGTTGCTTTTTTGTCATCTTTTTTAACAGAGTCGTTATCGATGGACCAAGTGATGCCATTACTATCAGTACCAACAGTATACCAATTTGCTGCATCAACACTACCGATGCCACCAATCAATAAAGCGCCTGCTGCCAAAACAGCTGCCAATGTTTTTTTCATATGTTTACCTCTCGATTTAAATACAAGAATACGAAAACTAGTATATTCGATGAAACTAAATATTTTATGAAAGACAAACGTGCTCAATTATTAGGACTTCACATAATAGGTAGAACGGCCTCCACCTTTTCGTTGAATACGACCATCCTTTACAAGAGCACGTATAGCGCCTTCAATGGAACTATCACTGAGGTTTGGACACCATTCTCTAATATCTTGCTTTGTGAAAGCCCCTAAGTGATTATCGATAGCTGCTTTTACTTGATCCATTGATGAACCACTATTTACCAGTATAGAACTGCGGTCCTCAAAGTCATGATACGCTGCTAATAGCATTTGTAACCAATAGCGAATAAACGATATAGGGCAGGAACTTTCATCATACCAAGTATCACTAGACTCGTGTAAAGCAGCATAATACATATCCTTGTTTGCGGCGATTTTAGCCTCTAAGGACACATATTTACCAACCATAAAGCCACTGCGATACAGTAACAATGTCGTCAATAATCGACTCATGCGACCATTTCCATCATTGAATGGGTGAATACATAAAAAATCATGTATAAAAATAGGAATAGCTAGGAGTGGTTCTACCTCTCCATTACCTACAACACGATTATATTCAGCACAAATCTGGTCAAGGGCCTCTGCTGTCTCATAGGGCGCTAGAGGAGTAAATAACACCTCTGTCCATCCATCGGGATAGGTAGCACTAATATAGTTCTGTACACTCTTTAACTGCCCACCACGAGCATTGAACTGGTAATTATACAAAATCTTGTGTAACTGCAAAATATGATTGCGACACAAGGATATAGAATCATAACTTTCATGGATAACATTTAAAGCATCACGATACCCCATGATCTCCTGCTCATCCCGATTTCGAGGCGTAGTCTTATCAGCTACCAACTGCCGAAGGCGTGTACTCGTCGTCACAATCCCTTCAATCGCATTTGAAGCCTCTGTACTCTGTACCTTTGCCAACTCTACAAGAGAATCTAATATAGCAGGACTCTGTGAAAGCAAAACCTCCTCCTTGCCATTCGCCCGATAAATCCCTCCGATAAGACTTAAAATATCCATATCCCACGACAAAGACTGAATTCGACCATACTCAAAACGACGCATACACACACCTCCATTCCACTCTAATCCCTTATACATAAAATTATTCCCTTAAATTATACCATAATTTAAGGGAATAAATAATTTAGATACATTTAATCATACGCGCAGAAAGGGTTCTATCTCTTTGAGACCGACTTAGCTCGCTTTGGAGGACGTAGAGATATATTCACCCGTTCATAACCGAAGAGGAAATTTACCAAATCAAGTGATACACGTGATCTAGATTACTTCCTTCTTGTATTTGTATTTCTGTATTGTCGTATGTTTGGCCACCGATCATATAGCCTGCTGGATTGTATGCTTTCATCTCGAGCAGTTTCGCAGTCTTTGCAGCACGATTAAATTGCAAAGTATAGATAGAGTGATCACCACTAGGGTCAACAATCTTTAAATTCAACTTAGCCTGCGCATCGTCTTTCTCTACCGTATCGTTGTCGATGTAACCAGTACGACCATCCGCATCAGTATTAAGAGGATACCAACTTTCAGCATGAGACACACCCACACCAGCACTGAATAACAAACCTACTACCGCTAAACATGCAAACCATTTTTTCATAACCGTTCTCTCCTGATTAGAAAATCTAAACAACTATGCATTTCGCATAATACAATTCACTATGACTTCATTATAACACCATAATTGTATAATACTAATAAAAACTCTATTAAATGCATAAATTATATAGACCCCTCTAGGAACGTCTAGCAAGGCCCCTATGGGCTTTAAATAATCCAATGGATTTGAAGGCTGATATTCGCCCTGTAAGATTGGTAAGAAAACAGAAAGCCCCGAACTGTTCTGAAAACGACTTAGTTCACTATGGAGGCTTTCAGGATAGTTCGGGGCTATTTATACATTCTAAATATCTAAATAGACAGAGCGAATATCAGCTTCTATTAAATTGTTGGATTATTTACCCCATAGGGCCTTCATAACTTCCGCGCCCATGGTATCATCTTCAATTTTTGTAGGTTTTTGTGCGTCTTTGCTGGACAATAACGCTACGCCTGCAGCACTGTATACTGTTGTATCAAGTTCTGTCCATGTTTTTTCTTTACGATCGATGCTTACTGTGTAGATGTATGTGAAGCCTTCTACATTGTTAATTTTAACAAGTACTGTTGCCGCATCATCTGTTTTATATACAGAAGAGTTGTCGATAAACCATGCTGCATCATCAGCATCAGCATCGATATAATACCAATCAGCGGCACTCGCTTGGCCAAAGCCACCTACAAAGAAAACCCCTGCTGCAAACATAGCAGCTAACCATTTTTTCATTTCTAACTCCTTAACGCTAGAGACGACCATCTAAGATGGCCGCCCATAGTTACTTACATATTTGTATCTTAATTACATAATTATATGACTTATAGTATGCTCTAGCTCATAAGCTTATTAGCTTATTAGCTTATTAGCTTATTTAGCTCGTTAGCTTATGAACTTATGAGATTAATGTTCTTCAGCTTATTATTCTTCAGTTACATCTTCTTCGATTTCAGAACCTGGAATAACAGCAATGCTAGCTACTTTATCACCTTCGTCGAGGTTTTGTGTTTTCACACCAGAAATAGCTTTACCTTTTTTAACAGCAATATCATTCATGTTGAAGCGGATGATTTTGCCTTGTTCAGAGATAAGCATTACTTCATCATCGTTATGAACAACTTCAACGGCAACTACGTCACCTGTTTTGTTCGTAATCTTGAAGTTCTTAGAGCCTTTACCGCCGCGTTTTTGCAATGTGTAAGCTTCCGCATCATTGCGTTTACCAAATCCTTCTTCGGAGATAGTAAACACTTGTGCTTCGCTTTCATCAGCATTAATAACACCAGCACCTACAACCACGTCGCCTGCATTGAGTTTAATGCCCCGCACGCCGTGAGCCGCACGTTTCATAAGGCGTACATCGCTTTCACTGAAACGAATAGCGATACCCAATTTAGTACCGATTAAGATATCTTGGTCACCAGTCGTTACGTTGACGGAAATCAAGTGATCCCCTTCGTCGAGGTTGATAGCGTTGAGACCAGAACGACGGATGTTGCGGTATTCTTCGATAGCTGTACGTTTTACAACGCCGAACTCAGTTACCATGAATAAGTTTACATCTTCTTGAACGCGTTCAAGGTCGATCATAGTCGTAACGGATTCGCCTACAGCTAATGGCAATACGTTAACCATGGCAGTACCGCGAGAGTTACGGGAACCTGCTTCTGGCACTTCGTATGCTTTGAGGCGGTATGTACGGCCTGTGGACGTGAAGAATAACAATGTATTATGCGTACGAACATGCATAATTTGTGTTACATAATCGTCTTCCTTCGTCTTCATGCCGATAACGCCAGCGCCACCTTTATGTTGGTTGCGATATACGTTCGCGTTCATGCGTTTGATGTAACCTTGTTTAGTCAAGGTAATAACCATCTCTTCGTCAGCGATGAGGTCCTCTACATCAAGGTCGGACGTATCGATTGTGATTTCAGAACGACGAGGGTCGCCGTATTTCTTCTTCATATCATCCAGTTCGTCTTTGATGATTTGACGTTGACGCGCTTCGCTAGCCAAGATAGCTTTCAAATCTTCGATCAATGCCAACAATTCCTTGTATTCGTCTTCGATTTTCTCACGTTCCAAGCCTGTTAAACGGCGTAAACGCATGTCGAGGATGGCTACTGCTTGTTTTTCTGAAAGCCCGAATTTTTGCATCAATGCGTTACGTGCGATTTCGTCAGTTTGAGAACTGCGGATTGTAGCGATAACTTCATCGATGTGGTCGAGGGCGATCAACAAGCCTTCCAAGATGTGAGCACGCGCTTCGGCTTTGTTAAGCTCGAATTGAGTACGGCGTACGATTACATTGAGACGATGATCTAAGTAGTAACCCAATACTTCTTTCAAATTCAATACGCGAGGATGACCGTCCACGAGGGCCAACATAATCACGCCGAAAGATTCTTGAAGTTGAGTGTGTTTATATAATTTGTTAAGAACGATATCTGGTTGCACGTCAGCGCGCAATTCGATAACGATGCGCATACCTTGACGGTCAGATTCGTCGCGAAGTGCTGTGATGCCATCAATAACCTTGTCACGGCTCAAGTTTGCAATCGTTTCGATAACACGAGCCTTGTTAACTTGGTATGGGATCTCAGTCACTACGATTTTATGCTTGCCCTTCGCCATTTCTTCAATGGTTGCACGAGCGCGCATTTTTACGCTGCCACGACCTGTGGAGTATGCTTTTTTAATGCCTTCCCGGCCCAAAATGAGCGCCCCAGTCGGGAAGTCTGGACCTTTGATTTGCGTCATCAATTCGTCCACAGTTACATCTGGATTATCGATGAGCATGGTAAGGCCATTACATACCTCATTAAGGTTGTGCGGCGGAATATTTGTCGCCATCCCTACGGCGATACCGCTGGAACCATTGATGAGAAGATTTGGAATCTTCGCTGGCAATACGGTAGGTTCTTGCAAGCTTTCATCATAGTTCGGCATGAAATCAACAGTTTCCTTGTCGATATCAGCGAGCATTTCTTGCGTAATTTTCGCCATACGTACTTCGGTATAACGCATCGCAGCGGCACTATCGCCGTCGATGGAACCAAAGTTACCGTGGCCGTCTACCAAGAGGTAGCGCGTATTGAAATCTTGCGCTAAACGAACCGTTGCGTCGTAAACAGAACTATCACCATGTGGATGATACTTACCAAGTACGTCACCGACGATACGAGCGGATTTCTTGTACGGTTTATTTGGCGTCATGCCTGTTTCGTGCATCGCGTACAAAATACGACGATGTACTGGTTTCAAGCCATCGCGCACATCTGGAAGAGCACGCATTACGATTACGGACATCGCATAATCGATATAGGCGTTCTTCATTTCTTTATCAATCTGAACGGGATGAATATTCCCGTGGGACCATTGTTGGTCTGCCACAATCTCACCTCATTTTACTAACACTGATTATAATTCATCATAATATTATAGCATTTTTAAGGGATAAAGGCTAATTTTATCGGTATTTTTCTGCATTTTTGTGAAAGCTACTTCACCTATTCTAGTAGCCAATCTAAAACATTCTTTTGCTCTATACCATTATGATTATCTGTTTTATGTAACACATCCATTGTAAGTAAATATTTAGGATAGTTATCATCAAGTTTCTCTAACGGTGATAATTCACGTCGTAACGTAGTATCATCCATAACGCTATAGCTTACTTGATAATATTCTAAACGATGTGGCATTTTAGCTACAAAATCTATTTCACCATTTTGTAGATGCCCTACATAAACACGGTAACCACGTCTAATTAATTCCAAATATACAATATTCTCGAGTATATGACCGCGATCCGAATCTGTACGACTTAATAAAAACTTACGGAATGCACTATCTACAACATAATATTTAGCATTTCGCTGCAATAACGCTTTTCCTTTTACATCAAATCGGTCAACTTCATAGATTAAAAGACCATCTTTGAGACCTTGTAAATATTTCTCAACCGTCTTATTATCCGTTTTGCGACCATAACTAGTGAGCGTATTCGCAATTTTCGTTGGATTAATCAAACTCCCTATATTAGCTAATAAATATTTAATAATATCCAATAATAATGGTACATCTGTAATTTTTAATCTCGTTACAATATCTTTCAGAATAACAGTGTTTAGAATACTTTCTAAATATTCATCAATACTTTCATCATCTTCAACATGTACAAGCCTAGGGAAAGAACTATGCTCGATATACAAATTGTATATATCCATATCTGACAAGTTTTGCTGACTATATGCACTATGAAATTCTTTAAATGAAAGCGGTAGCATCTCAACTTGCACATATCTACCGGTTAATAATGTGGCAATATCAGAAGACATAAAATATGCGTTTGAACCTGTAATATAAATATCCACATTAGGTTTGATAAATAAACTTCCTACGACCTTCTCAAATTGTGGTACATGCTGCACTTCATCTAAAAATACATACATGGGAGTCTCTGGAATCAATCGTTCTACTATATACTCATGGAGGGCATGATACTCCTGTAGCGGTTCATACTCTAAATCTTCAAAATTAATAGAAATGATTTGATTGGCTTTTACACCACTAGCTAATAATTCTTGTTTAAACAATTCAAATAATGTAGATTTGCCGCACCGACGCACACCAGAAACGACTTTAATCACATCTTGATCTTTATGACGCCTTAAAAATTCTAAGTATTGCTCGCGTTGAATCAAAGGCATTATAACCTCCTTAGCTCAACAATATTCACTATTATTGCACAACTAGAAACATATTTTAGGATAGTAATCCTAATTCAGTACATTTATAATTTAAACAGGAACTATAATCCTTATTTATTATAATTATATCATTTTTTAGGATTATAATCCCTATTTTTATTAAATACAATATATTTCGGGATTACAATCCTAAAACAACTGTTTTATCATCGTATTGAACACTTATAACTATCTCTATCCCTTATTTAGTGACCCGCATGCTTTATCATATGATCTAAAATGCTAACAAAATCTCGTTCCACAGCAGAAGTGTCTGCACCGGTGCTACCAATCCCAGTTAACATAGTTTCTTTCCAATCATTCTTTGCCTTAAATCTAAATGAGATCAAATACTTAACTTTTGTTTTATCCGCTTCTCCTTTTGGCAAATAGTAAAAGCCTATGCTTCTTTCAGTAGGCAACAGTGCTGGATTATCTTGCGGTTTATATTGGCTATATATAGATTTCATAAAGGTTAGAACATCTTCACCCTTTACAGACGTATCTACAAAAATAATCTCATCGTATGTAAATAAAGGTATCTTATTAGTACCAGCAACGCGTGTCGCTTTAGATTTAGCTAGCTCCAACGCCTCCTCATGAGTGGCCATCCGCATGCCATACCGCTTAGCACTCTCCACCAAAGAAGAGTTCAAATGAACTAAATACGCCTGTGAATAAGCAAAATCTGCATCATTATCTCTCTCACCACCAGGTGCAGGCAAGGTTGGACGATGCACCACAGAATTTATGGTAAAAGAAAAACCATTGCTTTCATCATAAAAAACATATACATTGCGCTGGAATGGTTTCTCCTTCTCCACCACAGCAGATTGAAGAACTAGACGCGGATGAACAACGCTGAACTCCTTTTCCACACTAGCCTTGATATCCTCTGGCGTGGCAGGATCACCATTTTCCATCGTCCACACAAAAGAACAACCGCTCAATAAAAATGTACAAATACACACAACAACTAATGATATATACCTAATCAACTGCTTCATAGATACACCTCTCCCTGACCTATTTTCCTCGCACAGCCTGTTGTATTTCCCGATCAACAACGGTAATTATGTCTCGTTCAATCTGCTCAGAACTCTTATCTTGATAACCAACACCACTCATTAAGGTATCTCGCCAATCTTCCCGCCCTCTAATTTTAAAACTTATTAGGTACAGAGCCTTGCTCTTGTCTGTTTCACCATTTGGTAAATAGTAAAAGCTAACCTTACGTCCATACACACTACTTACTAAGGTCTCGTCACCATTAGGTTTATATAGAGAATATATGTCTCGTAACATGCCCACTACACCAGCACCATTAGATGTTTGATTAAGAAATACAAAATCTCCTTCATCAAACAAAGGCGCTGTACTATTACCATCTGGACGCATGAGTTTAGCACTGATGAGCGCCTTACGCTCCTCATCATTAGCTATGTGAAAGCGATATTTTGTAGCAAGAAGAGCTACCTCACTATTTAAATGATTTAAATATGTATCTGCATACCTATACTCAGCCTTCGTTACCCGCTGACCACCTGGAATAGGTAGCTCAGGAGTCTTCACATACACACTTGTAGTAAAGACAAAACCATTATTCTCATCTAAAAAAGTATACTCATTATGTTTATTGGGCTTTGTAGAAACAACCCTAGAAGACTGCAACACAAGACGGGGATTATAAGCCGAAAAACGCTCCTCAACCATCTCCTTCACATCATTTGGCGTGTATGGATCCCCATCAAACAGCGTTATCCGAGAAGAAGTACAACCACCCAATACAACACTACAAACACACAACAAAACCAACAACACAAACCTAACAAACAAAGGCATACACAACCACACCTCTCTCCACAGAGCCCTCGCATATCAAATATTTCTATCCGAACTCAATACACGAACTTAACTATGAATAAACTTAAGCTACAGTTAATCCTCTATCTCATACCCCTTCTCCCAATTAGGGGCCCTGCCCCATGCGAGGTAAGAGTGCATTTGTTGTTAATGGGTGAAGCAACTAGTTAATAGAAAACATAGGTATGGATGGGACGGATTCACATATAACGTTATAAAAAAGGGATTCCCTTATTGATGAGCGACTTAGGTCACTATGGAGCAAAGAGATAAGGGAATCCCTTTTTTAACAATCTAGCATATTTGTATTCGGGCCCCATCAATAATAGCTAACTATTAACTAGTTCATCCAGCATATTCATGCGATAATTCTCTATTACATTCATAAAGGATTGATTGTGTATGGGATTGTCCGTCATCCCAAATAGGTGGCTTTTACAGTCACAGTCAGAGGATCCGAATTTAGGCACGTCCCATTCGGCAACTCCACGGACCGCATCAGCGAGAGCACATTCCGCATCATCTAGGCTAGTTCGAATTGGCAGGCCTGCAATCATTTCGCAGTGACCGCGGAAGTAATCTAGATGCCAGTGCATTTTCTTCCGTTTTCGCTTGTGGCGCTCAATGCGCTTCGTTAAATTCGCCTTCGCAGAGCCTACGTACATATAGTAACCCGCCTTGAAATGCATCATCCCTTTAGAGCCGATCTCAAGGTCTAAATCATGGTCGAGATGCATGACCATTACGTACACGCCACTATCGTGAGCCTCTGTGTCGAGAATGCTACTCGGATAGGAACATTCACGTGTTACAGTGGGCATGGTAAAAGTATCATCCCAAGCCACCGCAACGGCTTTCCAGTCTAAAGAAGATGCTACCTCTTTAAAGGTTTTGGCAAACTCCAAATCTGTATGGTAGTCTGGCAAGAACCACTGTGCTCGGTCCCATTGTACGAGGAATAAAACACCTGTGTGGTAACCTTCGTTTTGCAATTCTTTCAAATGTAATAAATGCTTGCGCCCTCGCTCCGTAATTGCATCAGGGAACATGGCACCCGTTTTGGAGAATAGCGTACAAGACTTAACCTCTAACAAGAACTCCTCACCTTTATCATTGGTGAGGAGCAAGTCAAAACGAGATGATGTACCGTGTAGTTTAACTGTATACTCCCGTCTTACAACGCGCCACTCTTCCCATCCAGGGATCAGTTTATTTTCGATTAAATGCTGCGCTACATCATTACTGTAATTAGTGTCAAGCATAATCACTACGCCATCGCGCTCGATGCCAACTACGCGATATTTCGTTTTCGCATCAGGCTTATCATGAGGCACGATGTACATCGTTACACCGGTGAACAAGAGCTCCCACATGCGACCAGGATTTGGCAAATGAGCGAGCACACTTTCACCATTTAAATCTAAGGTCACCACAAAACGGTTCGGACGACCAGTATATTTCGCTTTTAAAATTGTATCGTAAAGGACTTTCATTGTATCTCCTATATCAATAATATTCTATGTGTCTATTATACGCTATTTTGTTACAGGATGAGAGTCCTACGGATTATACTTTGAAAGTCCTTACAAATTGCATGATGAAAGACCTAAGAAAAGACTAAGAAGTACCACCTTACATATTTACAAAATCTGAATTAATAATTCACCACAGTTACAGGATCATTGTTGCGATATTTCCGATTACTGTGTGGAAAGTCTCGTTCTACCAAATTATGTAAAGCCTGGTCTAATAAATTCCAAAAATCATCAGAATCTTCCGTTGGTATACCAAGAACAATGGAGTTTCCTTTGGAATAGGTAATACATGTAGAGGTTATGTTATCAATAATTGGCAAATACACAATAATTACGCCACATGCTGCTAGCATATCCTTAAGAGGCTCTTTCACACCGATTAAAGGTTCACTAGAAAGGTCCTTAATTTTTGGTATAAATTTTCTTAGTAACTCCGCATCGTAAGGATTGACCTCTACAAAACGAGACTGCCCTTTCGTGATTTGTACCAGTGTATAAATCGCACTCTTTTTAGTTGGTTCCATATCCTTAATATTTTCATATACTAAGGGCATAATCATTTCATCAGCTACATGTTTTAAAGAAGCTACCTCAAAAAACTTCTGTAAATTATTGACCTGCTCAGCTGCCTTTTTCGTTTCTGGAACGATACCCAAACGTGCAAGCTTAGCATAACCAAAAGGTTTAGCAAAGTTGATTTCTTCATCAATAGAATTCTCATACTCTACTTTTAATATCTGCTCCCTATAACTAGCTTCTAAACCATTCCAAAAACTAGCCTCTACACCAAACACCCGCTCAAGACGCATTGCCACATCTTGAGTTAGTGGCACCTCTCCATTAATAAGCTTACTAATGTGTTTTTCACTCATATCCATTCGTGTAGCTAATTCTTTTTGTGTCATATGCCTATCTTCTAAAACCTCTTTTATAGTCATACCTGGTGGTATCGCTATAAAAGTATTACTCTCATATATCTTCATATGTATAGCTCCTATACTAATGCTAATCTACAATCTCTCAAATCATAGTGAATGGTTGATACAATATAAATGGCCATTTATAATAATTTACCTAGTAGGTTAATTCTATTATACCTCTTCAAATACAAATGTAAATAAATAGTTTACCAATTAGGTAAATTTAATAACACTATGTAGTATTAAAAATCATATATGCTATTAATAATTAATATTGAAATTTTTCATTTTTGTAGCTTAGGTTACATTATTACGTGTTAAAATAGTTTATACTAGGAACATCGGGTCAGTATTTAATACCCGTACTGATCGTTACGCCGGGTTTTGATGAGGCATCGCCTAGTTGATCTCATCACGCTGTTCGTATACGTGCGAAGCTTTCACAAAACCCAATGGCGTATATTTTTTACAAACAAAGAATCATATAGATTAACTAAGTAGTTTTAGCCACTATTCTCCGCAGAGAGGGCTCGAGAAAGGATTTAACATGGCACAAATTGCAGCAAATTTACAACGCATTAAAAACGGTCAACGCCGTTATGCAATTACACCTCGCGTTCCTGCAGGTTTCATTCAACCTGAACAATTACAAAAATATATCGACGTAGCTAATGAGTTCGGCGCCGTTCTTAAATTGACTGGCAGCCAACGCATTATGATTACGAATTTGAAAGCAGAAGACGTAGATAAAGCTTGGGAAATGCTCGGCATGGAGCCAGCGTACACTGTATCTAATCGCGTGCGCAGCGTAAAAATCTGCCCAGGTACTACATTCTGTAAACGTGCTAAACAAGATAGCGTACATCTTGGCATGCAAATTGAGCGCAAATATTTGTCTCAAGAAATGCCAAGCAAAATGAAAATCGGCGTGTCCGGTTGTCTTAACTCTTGTACTGAAAGCCGCATGAAAGATGTTGGTATTATCGGTACTGTAGAGGGCTGGAATGTTTACGCTGGCGGTAGCGGCGGTGCTCATCCACGCATTGGCGACCTCATCGCTGAAGTAACAACTGAAAAGGAAGCTCTTGCATTAGTAGATCGTATCATTGCATACTATAAAGAAAATGCACAAATCGAGCGCATGGGCGAATTCATTGACCGCATTGGTTTAGAGGCTTTCAAAGCAGCTGTATTAGGCGACCTTGAAGGTGCTCCAGCTGAAAGCAAATCTGACGAACCAGCTGTGTTCTTACCTGGTCATGGTAACGATCCTGAACCAGAAGCACCACGCCTCGAAGAAGGTGCCCCTATTACTCCAGATACAATCATTCGCGATATCGTAGATACATATCCAAATGTTGTACCTGTGTTACAAAGCATCGGTATGGGTTGCCTTGGTTGCCCATCTTCTACAGCTGAACCATTATGGCAAGCTGCAGAAATTCACGGTGTTAATGTATACGATTTAGTTCAAAAATTAGAAACAGCACGAAAAGGAGCTTAATATGTCCGCATTCTTAGGTCACATCCATTACTGGTTATATCGTAAAATTCAATTGCTCGTTGAGCGTGAAAACTTGATTTTAGAAAAAACAACTAAAGTTGTTGATGATTTGGCAGAGGAATTGCACTCCATCTCCGTAGATACTTACGGCGAGCCAATCAATCCAAGTATTCCACTTGAAAACATCATCGATCATGGTAATATCCATGGCTGGTTGTCCAACCAAATTAACATCGCATCTGTTCGCGAAGCAGCTTTCATCAAAGATTTGCTCGACACTAACTCTGGCGACGAAGCGGTGAACGTAGTAACAGCAATTCTCGATGCCTTTGCTGTACAAGGACAAGCATGTGGCGTTGTGGCACAAGACAGCCTTGAGGAACACACTGCTCCAGCTATTTACAATGCGTTGCAAAACTTCTACGTAAATGGCATGCCTTGCGATGGTGGTGACCAAGTTGTTTCTGAAAGCCCTGACGAATTCACATGGGTTGGCGATCACAGATTACAAGCAGGCTACTGGCGTACAGCAGGCGTTGATCCTAAGTTCATGGCACTTGCGTACCAAACATGGTTCGAAGCCTTTGTAAAAGCAGTAGATCCTAATTTTGAACTTGTAACGACTGAAGAAAACGGCACACGTTTATATACAATTAAGAAAAAATAATTAATAAATACATAACATTCCGTTTGTTTAGGCACTATAAACGAACGAAAACGAGCAAAAAGCGAACGTAAAATTTTACGTTCGCTTTTTATCTTGTTATTTATATTCTACAATTACTTAACGGTATATGTAGTACCACGTCCTATACCTTGTTTTCTTAAAAAACCTGATTTGACTAATTTATTCAAATTTTGTTCAATGACAGGTAAAATGATTCTTATCGAGTTTTCCGAATATACTATATCATAAACGGGCGCAAAAACGAACGTAAATACTTTCGTTCGTTTTTGCGTCTATTTTAAATCTATATTTAATATATATTTCTTTCAAAACTGTAGCTATAGGCACAGCATTGATAAGTAATATCATTTATAATATAAGCATAAGGTAATTACACAAGTTAATTTAATTAAGTGATAGCGTCAGCTTTCAAAACATAAAAAGCTAAAATTAGGAGGTCTATTATGGCAGGCACAGTTAATCAAGAATTAGGTTTATTATTCCAAGGTCCTAACTATGTAATCGTAAAAAAAGGCGGCAAAGCTGGTGAACAAGTTGAAAAAAACAACCACCCAGAAGCAAACGTTATCTTTACAGTAGTTAAAGGTAAAGTACAAGTATTCCTTAACGAAACTGAAGAACATGTACTTGTACCAGGCCAAGTATTAGAATTCAACGGCGACAACTACATCCAAGCAACACTTGTTGAAGACAGCGAATTCGTAGTAAACCTTATTCATAAACCAGAATAAATACTAACAGAACCTACAAACACTATTAGAAAAGGCGGTTAATCATTTGAGATTAACCGCCTTTTTTATGGAGCTTACATTTTGTAGAGCTTAAAAGGAATTATAGATTGTAAAGTCACTTACATCAAAGCGTTTTGTATGGCCTGGAGCAGGTACGCAATCTGGATGAGGATAACCGATTGGGAATATCGCTACAGGTATGATGTTATCAGGCAAAGCATAGGCTGTCCGTACTTTACGGGGATCAAAATGAGCAATCCAAGTTGTTCCTAGACCTATATCCGCCACGGTAAACATGAGGTGAGAACCTACAATACTGGCGTCTACAACACCCATATCCGCATCATCGTATTCCCGTTTCCAACTCACTGTATTATCATAACAAACAATAATTGCCAACGGCGCATTGAAGTGACCATTAGTGCAGTCTTTTAGTTTATTAAGACTATCTGTCGTATTCAGCACAAGTAAGCGTTGCGGCTGATAATTATGAGCCGTAGGTGCTAATCTCGCTGCCTCTAACAAGATATCTAACTTCTCTTGCTCAACGGGCTTCGTATCAAATTTTCGTACTGAATACCGCTCTGTGGCTAATGCTTTGAAATCTTTCATTAGACCTCACTCCTTAGTTGAAATAAACTTACCTATTTTAAAGAAAACACCTATATACTACTTATAATATATTAATTCGCTATTATAGCTCTTCTTTTACTACTTGAACAACTTCACTAAAATCTTCTGAAAGGGCATCAAATTCTTGGTCAGAATATAAAAAATAACCTTCTAAACCTCTATGAATAATCGCATTTACTATTGGGTGAAACTCTTCATCTGTGGCATCAATGACGAATTGCGTCATTTCATAAGCTGCTTCCTCTGAATAAGTAAGTTTATCAATACCAATATGAACCATCAAGGCTTGGACATCCTCTGGTGTAAGGGACTCCTATCTTTCATAATAAACCCTTTCTAAAATAGCTTACACATTATCACAAGCAATAGCTATTGGATATAAAACTGACAAGGCTCTCTCCTTAGTTTACGTGACAATATAAATGTAACCAACTATATGTTATTTCTATGCAAACTACTTCTGTTAATATATTTCTCTATATTACTATAAAAGTCCTTTAAATCAAAAAGCCCCTTATCTGAAACCAGACAAGGGGCCATTTCATATTATTTTTTTAGCCGGTATTATTTTTTAAGACGGCTAATTACTTCGTTAGTAATATTTTCGATTTTGCTGTTAGCGTCAGCCGCACGGATTGTGTATGGATCATCCAATACTACATCCATTTTTTTCTCAACGCGAATAGATTCAACTGCATTGTGAATTGCTTGCATCATAGGTTGAGCAATTTTGTTGATTTCATCGTTTTCTTTTTGAAGCAATGGAGCTACGGATTTATTGAATTCAGCTTCTGCTTGAGTTTGATCTTGAATTTTTTCAATTTCTTGTACTTTTTTCTCAATTTGTGGACGGTATTGAGCGTCTACTTGTTGCATTTTCATATCTAATGCACCATAGCCAGGGTAGCTATTTACTACTTGGCTCATATTTACTAAGCCAATGTTAGCAGCACTTGCTACTGCAGCAGTAGCAGACATAGCACCAACGATAGCTAAGGTAGTTAATTTTTTAGATAATTTCATCTGAAATCCTCCTCGAAATAAAAGTGTCACTATACAATCCAATAGTGTACTATTTTTACTATAACAAATCTCGCTAACTTTCACAAGACTATGTTACATAGCATAATAAAGCCCTATGAAATGCTTATGAAAGTCTATAGAAGTTAAAATAATACCCACAAGTATACTCTGAAGCTATAATAGCAGTCGCTACGGACATATTCAGAGCACACATGTGGGTATTACGGCTTTCACCTAGTATTTATAATTCGACATCGAATTATTGTTCATCGTTCAAATAAATATATTTATCGGATTTCAATTTGGACACGAGGTCAGGCACCAAACCGATAAGACGATCGAAGCTGCTGCTGTAAGGGTTGCCTTTAATGTTGAACAACTCAATGCGTTCGCCTTTAATAACGAGGATAGCGCTTGGTTCCATTTTGGCACCGCCGCCACCGCCGCCACATTCGTGGTTTTTATTAGCAGTGTTGTGGTTTGTACCAGTACCAAAACCAAATGTTACGTCTACGAATGGAACAAGTGTAGTATCGCCGATTTGCACAGCTTCGCCTACTACAGTTTCCACCTTAATCATATTTTTGAATTTCTCGAATAGGACTTCCAAATTCTCTTTTACATTACTGTTTTCCATCACAGTACCTCCGCTTTTTGTGAAAGTATCATTGCTGTACGTTCAATACTTAGGTTTTTATACTATGTATTTACTTCTATATGACATATACATTATTTGTAGACCTTATATATTGTCTTAATACAGCTCATTTACTTAGTTGACTTAATATATCCTTACGCTGTTTGACCTTGTTCGGCTTTCAGCTTTTCTAACTGCTTAGCTTCCTTCCGTTTAACCCAGAAGACGCGAGCGCTTTCACCCAATAGGGAACGCATTGGTTTAGATAGCAAGAATCTTGTACCATGCCAAGCCATGACAGCTAAAATGATGCGCCCTTTAATATGTCCGCTACCTTCACCGGCCCAATTTACATAATCGAGCTCGATGTTCTCAGCTTGTTCAGGCCAAATGCTGTACAGCATAGATGCGATAATCCCCATACGATATGGGTCACCGATACCAAATCGACCTTCTATGGCCACATCGCGTGGTTTAGAGTGGTCATAGCATCGCTTCGAAACAAGGAATAGCTGGTGCCATAATTCTGTATTTTGTACATGTTTCATGAACCAGAATGTAGGAATTTTAGACTTAAATGATGCTACCGGATCGTTTGGATCTGGTTTTTCAAAACGATGTTTAACCGTCGTTTTGAGGTCTTTCACCTTCGTAAATACCTTTTCCTTGATGGAACCGTCACTGTTGAAAGTAACGCGGCTCACTGTTTCGTCATCGCTTTTAATATGGGATGTTGGATCTTGCTGAATTGAGTCATACCGATCAGCTCGAGCCTGTGCATCCATATCCTTAGAAGCTTGTTCAGGACGTTCAATGCGTTCATTTGGATTTTCAGATCTACCAGCCCCTGGTGATTCTTCATCACCAAAGGTAGTGTCAGAACGTTGAGAGCTTTTCAAATCTTCAAAGCTAGTGCCACTAGAGCTTACAGAAGGACCTTGTCCGCCCCCTTGCATCGCCTTAGCAAAGGCCTCTGCTTGTGACATATCATCGTCTTCGTCCACAACTTTTTGGTATTCTTCGTCAACGCGATTTTCAAGCCATTCTTCATAGTCTTTCACAGGACCAATCTTGAGCATACCCAAAATGTATAATTCCTTAAAAAATGGTTTGTCCTGCAAATACGCTAGATGTAGTGAAAATACACGCCACAGCCATTTGACGCGCACCTCGCCACGATATGGCGAGCGTCCGTTAATTTCGATGCTATATGTGATTGGTGTCAGTAGGATAATCAAGATGAGTGCTGCAATGATGGCCACAATAACGAGGGCCACAATAGCCACTGTACTCAACCACATCACCTCCTTAGGTGTACCTATGATTAGTTTTCAATACCTTTTCGAGCCATTACGCCTTGAAGGTAGTAATGTTTAACCTCTTTCATTTCCGTTACAAGGTCTGCCTCGTCGATTAATTCTTGAGGAGCCCCACGGCCTGTGAATACGAGTTCCGTTTCTGGATGACGAGCATCAAGCAAAGCCTTTGTTTTATCCCATGTAATGAGTTCAAAGAAGAGCGCCATGTTGTATTCATCAAGAACGACGAGATCGTACTCTCCACTGCTAATAGCAGCCAGTGCGCGTTCGTATCCTTTTTCAATGAGCGCTACATAGTCCTTTGGCGGATTACCGGATTCAAAGACAACGACTTCATCGCCCCATTTAGCGAGTTCATCCTTGCTCTTCATCCCTTCTTTGATGATAAAGAATGGCTTACCCACGGTTTCTAAGGTTAAATTCTGTAAGGTAGGTAAAATAGTATGTTCACTATATACTTTAGATTTCATAAATTGCAAAAAGAGGACTTTCTTGCCAGCACCGATGGCACGGATTGCTAAACCGATAGCAGCGGTCGTTTTGCCCTTGCCTTCGCCGGTATAAACTTGTACATAGGCCTTCATAGATATACCTCCGTTCATATACTTTTATTTTACAATATATATATGCAAAAATAAAGAAAAAGAACTTGCTATTAGTGCATTTGCACGCATAACAAGTTCTTTGTCCTATAAATTATGTTTTATTTTAGTTACTAATTGGTAAGAAGATCATAGGATCTGTAGGAGATCCATTGAGTCGTACCTCGTAGTGAACGTGAGCGCCTGTACTTTTACCAGTACTGCCCATCAAGGCAATTGTTTGACCTTGTTTTACGCTCATACCTACGGTTACCAATACAGCACTATTATGGCCATAACGGGTTACGAAGCCATTGCCGTGGTCAATTTCAACGAGATTACCATAACCGCCTTCTGTATAACCTGCAAAGGTTACAACGCCCGCAGCTGTTGCCACAATTGGTGTACCATAGTCATCCGCAATATCTACCCCTTCGTGGAATGCACCGATAGCGCCCGTTACAGGGTCCACACGGCTACCAAATGGAGAGGTAATAACGCCCTTGCTCGGCCAGATACTTGGTGTAGTGTTATTTGTAACACCACCAGATCCAGCAGAGAAGTTAATGGATTGCATAGCCATAAGGTCTTGCGCCCCACCATCACGAAGGATATTACGCATTGTATAGAAGCTAACTAGCAATTTTTGTGCGTCCTTGTCCATTTTGGACAGACGAGCTGATAATTGTGCCGCTGTTAGCGTCTTTACTTCGCTTTCATCAGCGGCTGGCTGCTTTGGGTCGCTACCGTCCCCGCCACCTTGAGATGGTGTGCCAGATTCAGCGCCCTTCAGCATTTGCTTGTTTTCTTCGCTAATTTGATTTAAGTTTTGAATTTTCTTATCTAAAACATCTGTCTTTTGTTGTAACAATTTTAGCTGTTCAGATTGCAATTGTGTCTGTTGACGTAATTGTACAACCTCAGCTTGGCGCACGATGCCCCAAATGCCGAAAACCAACGCCACGATGATTAAGATAGAGCCTACAATGGCTGCTATTTTCGCTTGCTTGGTTGTTAATGTCAATATGCAGTTGTCACCATTTCTTTCAACTTTATTTGAAATAAATGCCGGTACTTTCAATACAAACCTTCCTTATTTAGAAACGATGGCGCTCGTTAACGCTTCCTCATTGGTGCGCTCGCCCAACGCTTCGTTCAAACTCTCTAATTCTTCTTGTGAAAGACTTACGAGACTTTTACCTTTCACAATAGGTTTACTAAAAATACGGGATTCGCTACGACCGTAAATACTGGAGATACAGATACCGTTATTGTTGCCATCAAGTAATGTAAGCGCAAAAGACAAATCATTACCGATATTTTCAAAGGCATTATATTTAACAAAGCCAATTTTTTGTATCGTATTGCTTTGAATATTGCGGATCGCCGCTTGCTCGGTCATCATAGTCTCAAGACCCTTAGCAGCATCGCGAATTTCGCTAACCTCAACAGATAATTTACGTTCTAGGCTCGCACCATTGTCCCCTTGCATAAAGAAATCATATTTCTTTTTAAGGCTCCCTAAGCGAATATGCAAGATTACACAATACACTAACAACGCTATTACAAGGACGATGGTAGCCATGCCAATCCACGGTTGAATCGATTCGAACATGTATATTCCTTCCTATACAATCATTCAAACTCCAACACTTAATTATACCATTCTTATTGTGAAAGTTAAATGACTGCATGCAATTTAATTTAATATGTGTAATTATAGATTAATTATACCTACCCTTTTATTTCGTCAATAAATGGGCTTATCGCTCGTTCTAGTATACCATGTAGAGCCGCTATGAGTACACCGTAATTTACGATTGGTGTGCCTTGTACAACGGCACATTCAATGCGTCGTAACACCTCGCGGCGTGTGAGCATACAAGCACCACAATGAATGATTAAATCATACTGGGATACATCTTTTGGGAAGGCGCCTCCACTAGTAAATTCCAGCTGTAAATCTGTATGGCCTTGCTTCTTAAGAAGATTTGGAATCTTTACAGTACCAATATCATCACATTGGCGGCGATGTGTACAGCCTTCACTGATAAGCACCTTAGAACCTGCTTTCAAATTCTTAATCGCTTCTACACCAGCTACTAAATCTTGTAATTTACCCTTAAAACGGGCCATCAAAATAGAGAACGATGTCAACGGAATTGTATCAGGTGTTAACTCATCGACGCGATCAAAAGCTTGCGAGTCACAGATAACCATCTTGGGTGGATATTTAAGAGAATTAATCATAGCAGGTAATTCTTCAGTTTGGCACACTAACGCTAAGCCTTTATAATCCAATATTTCACGAATAGTTTGTACTTGTGGCAAAATAAGGCGACCCTTTGGCGCTGCACTATCGATAGGACATACAAGAATTATAGTATCCCCCTCTTCTACTAGGCCTTGTAATAGAGTTTGATCACCTTCTACATCAAGTGGTGTTAACCCACCCAAGAGATCAAGTAATTCTAAACGTTTAGCTTTAGATGTAAAATCAGCAGACCCAATCACGGTAGCTAATTCAGATAATCCCTTATGAGTTTCTACATAAATAGATGCATCTGTTTTATTTTCTATGTTGTTTTCTTTATCATTTTCTTTGTCAACTTCTGCATTGATTTCATTTATAAATAATGCAATAGGCACATTATTTTGTTTTAATAGCCCTAACCAATGCATATCATCAGCAGTTGGTTCTTCATCGGTACGAAGTACATAAACAGCGAGATTAATCTTTTTCACAACCTCTTCTGTTTTCTCCATCCGCAATGTACCTAATTCAGTTGTATCATCTATACCAGCTGTATCGGTAATTACTACAGGTCCTAGTGGCAAAATCTCCATGGATTTACTCACTGGGTCTGTCGTTGTTCCTGCCACCTCAGATACAAGGGATACAGGCTGATCTGTTAACATATTAATCAATGTAGACTTACCAGCGTTACAACGACCAAAAAAGCCTATATGCACGCGGTTTGCTTTAGGTGTTTGTTCCATAGTCTATCCTTGTTACTTAACGTTTGTATTTCTTACAAAATATAGTTAATCATCTTACAACATATATATAATATATTATGATTTATTATTATGTATTATGATGTATTATGATTTACTAAGTTATCTTACAATATTATTATAACTCAATAAAATACCTTATATACAGTAAAAGCGCAGTCCGTAGACTACGCTTTTACCGTGGATTGTAAATTGTATTTATATTATACAGAATTGTTATCTATTTGTCATTACTAAATTCACATAATTCGATATCAAATTTAGTATACCGATTATGATATTTAATAAAAAATCCACTATATATAGTTATTACGTAGTAATAAAGAGTACAAGATTATATATTACAAGTGTTTTAGCTCAGCAATTATACTCTAAATTCTACAGTTTCAGTATCATCTGTATGGTTTTGACCATCCATATAAGCAATGAGTCGTTCTAATTCTGTTTCAGAGGAGAAGGCAATTTCAATCTTACCTTGAACCTTTTTACCAGCACGGAACTTAATGTTTACAGGAGATCCCAAGCTTAGTTTTAAACGGTCCATAAGAGCACGTACCTCTGCAGTACTTTGCGGCTTAGTAGCCTTTGTTTTAGGAGTTTTATTTTGCATAGACTTTACAAGAGCCTCTGCTTGACGTGCACTTAATTCGCCCTCTTTAATGCGTTCAGCAGCTTCAATTTGTTGTGCAGCACTACGCAACGCCAGTAATGGACGTGCTTGACCTACTGTTAAGTCACCTTCAATAAGATCTTTTTGTACAGAATCGCACAACTTTAACAAACGAACCATATTTGCAATATAAGAACGACTGCGACCTAAACGAGCAGAAATCATTTCTTGCGTTTGTTTATAAGTATCCATTAAACCTTGGTATGCCATAGCTTCTTCAATAGGATCTAAGCCTTCACGTTGTAGATTTTCAACGAGGGCTACCTCTGTCATTTCTTCTGTATTATATTTCTTTACAATAACTGGTACTGTCTCTAGACCCGCAATAATAGCCGCACGGTAACGACGTTCACCAGCTACAATTTGGTATTTATTCTTTTGTTTACGTACTACAATCGGTTGAAAAATACCAAGATTTTTAATAGATTCCGCTAATGTAGCTAAACTATCCTCATCAAAGCTTTTACGAGGTTGCTCTGCATTTGGAACTAATTCAGAAATTGGTAGTTCATGAATCTCCTTTTCAGGTAGTACAGATTCTACAGTATCCACCTTCATTAAGTTTCCAAGGCCCTTCCCCAAGCCAGATGATTTGCTTTTCTTACTTTTAACTTCTCTAGGCATAACTAACCTCTCTCACCTTACATAGTGACTATATCAATTTGTAACACTCTATTATTTAATTATTTAGCTTTTGAGGCTTTAATTACTTCTTTAGCTAATTTAGTATATACGTCAGCACCCTTAGATTTTGGATCATATACAATAATTGGTTCACCATAGCTTGGGGCTTCGCTAAGACGTACATTACGAGGGATAATAGTCTTATATACTTTATTGCCAAAGAATTTTTTCACTTCATCAGCAACCTGAATAGATAAATTTGTACGACCATCAAACATAGTTAACAAGACACCTTCAATTTCAAGGTCTTTATTAGATGTTTGTTGTACAATTGTTATGGTTTTTACTAGTTGACTAACCCCTTCTAGTGCGTAAAATTCACTTTGAATTGGAATTAAAACGCTATCTGCTGCTGTAAAAGCGTTTAATGTTAGCAAACCAAGGGATGGCGGGCAGTCAATAATAATAAAATCGTATTCGTCACGTACTGGTGCCAATGCTTTTTTCAACATTGTTTCACGTGAAACAACGGAAACGAGTTCCACTTCTGCACCAGCTAATTGAATTGTTGCAGGCGCTACAAATAGCTTTTTAAGCATTGTAGGCTGAACAATATCAGTAATAGGTTCACCATCGATTAGAACATCGTGTACACAGAGTTCTAAATCATCTTTTTCAATACCTAAACCAGAGCTAGCATTACCTTGTGGATCTAAATCAACAAGCAATACTTTTTTACCAGCATCAGCCAAACAAGCACTCAAATTCACGGATGTCGTTGTCTTACCAACACCGCCTTTTTGATTAGTAATAGCTATAACTTTGCCCACTTAATTCACCTCACATGTTCGTTCAAAATATTTCTTTTTAATTATAACATAAAACAACGATAATTACGGTAATTACAAATCAAATTCTCAAAAAATATCTATAATTTTATCTATTAAACACATCATTTAATAATATACATGATCAGATATTAGCAAATAATATAATATAAACTCATTTTGTATTCTCAAAACTCTTAATAAAAACCCTAATTGTTTCACGTGAAACAATTTACTTTTAATTTTTTAAAACGATTTTGAGTTAAATATGTACATAAATGTTTCACGTGAAACATTTATGTATAATCAAAAATTTACAACTTGCTCCATATATAATTCTAGCAAAAAAATTATGTTAAAAAATTAAGCTTGGTATATAAATATATACCAACTAATTAAAATTACACAAAATTTTTTCACGCATATTTTGCTTTAAAAACAACTAAAAAATGCAATTAAATTTATTAAATTAAATAAGCCAATATAAATATCTAAGTTAGCAAAACAACTGATCGCAAAATTTAATTAAACGTTTCAACTAATAATTAAAAATCAACACCAAAACAAAATTTAATATACTGAGTAAAATTTACAAACAAAACGATTAAATTGTTTCACATGAAACAATCTAATATAAAGTAGTAAGATTATTAAGTAAATATAACAGCGCAAAGTCTCTATAATATTATCATTAATAACTTTTAGGATTAAAATGCAATTTGATATAGCTTCAAGTTATATCAATACACTATTAAATTATATGAGAATACAGGCCCTATATGCTTTGACAGGCATTATGGATATCTATATACTATTAAATAGATAGTAATTATATTTATAGGCGTAAAAATAGATAAATCTTGAGATTAATCTAATCTATAAACAATATACTAATGATTAAGTACACGCTCTACGGATACGCAGAGCTTTTTATTTTGAAAAGGAGGCGTTTCCATGCCTATTTATAACGGAATGCTTCCTGCCATCGATAAAGCAGAAGTAAAACGATACGCAGGACTTCGTCATGCAGAGGATTTTCCGCAACAATATGTGGACGAAGCATGTAAAGAAATTCAATTGTTAGCTACACCTAAAGGTGTATATCAAGAATATGATTATGATGCTGAAACAAAGACAATTTTGAGCACTCCACCGCTTAAAATTGAAGGTTCCATCATCGAAAAACATCTAGAAAAGTCTACAAAAGTCTATGTATTAGGCGTAACAGTAGGCGAAGATGTAGAAATCCGCAGTGAACAGTTATTTAAACAAGGTAACTACACTGTAGGTTTGTTACTTGATGCAGCGGCTACCACAGCAGTAGAACAAGTAGCAGATCAAGTAAATGAAGTTATCAATACAATTGCAAAAAAACAAGGCTATAAACCAACATGGCGCTTTAGCCCTGGCTATGGTAACTGGCCATTAGAAATTCAGCCACAACTAGCTAAAATCATCAAAACAGAAATGATTGGCTTACAAGTAACAGAGAACTATTTATTGTTCCCACGTAAGTCTGTAACAGCTATCATTGGTTTGATGCCAGCTAACGAAGACATCAAAACAAAGCGTGGTTGCACATCTTGTTCCCAAAAGGATTGTGCATCTCGTAAACTACCAGAAAAGGCGACTGTAACGTCTAATAACGAAGGCGAGGAGGGCTGTAACAAAACAACAGCTGAAGCCTCTGGTATCACTATGAAAGGCCAACCAACAGAATAATGTTTCACGTGAAACATTGTAAATTTTAGGATGATAAAGGAAGATGTTTATGTATATATTTGACGGTGCTATGGGCACAATGCTTCAAGCTGCAGGCTTAGAAGAGGGCTATTGTCCAGAATTATTTAACGTAGAAAAACCAGAAGTAGTAAAGAATATTCACGCTCAATACTTACAACACGGCAGTGATGTTATCACTACAAATACATTCGGTGCTTGTGGTCTTAAATTAGAAGATTACGACTTACAAGATCGCGTAAGAGAAATTAATATTGCCGCTGTGAAGGTAGCAAAAGAGGCTATTGCAGAGGTTAAACCATCTGCTCGTGTAGCTGGTTCTATGGGTCCTACAGGTCGTTTCTTACAACCATTGGGCAACATGAGCTTTGACTCTATTTATGACACATACCGCGAACAAGCTGAAGCATTGATCGAAGGTGGCGTAGATTTCATTATCATTGAAACCATCATCGACGTACAAGAAATGCGTGCCGCTTTACTGCTATCGTGGAAGCTATTGGTGCTGATATCATCGGTATTAACTGTTCTCTTGGACCTGAACAAATTACACCTCTTATCGAAGAGATTGCCAGCGTTACTAATTTGCCAATCAGTTGCCAACCAAATGCAGGTATGCCTCAACTGATTAATAAACAAACTGTATTCCCACTCACAGCAGAAGAGATGGGCCCATTGATGCTTCCAATCGTTGATGCAGGGGCTAGCTATGTAGGTGGCTGCTGCGGTACAACACCAGCTCATATCCAATCTATTGCCAACGCTGTAAAAGCACATACACCTAAAGAACGTGCTCATATTGAACCTAAAACAATCATTACAAGCCGTACTAGATTGTTAGAATTAGGTCACAATACAAAACCACTTATCATTGGTGAACGTATTAACCCAACAGGCCGTAAAGTTTTAGCCCAAGAATTACGCGATGGTTCTTTCATCCGTGTAAAACGCGATGCGTTAGACCAAGTAGAAGCAGGTGCAGACATCCTCGACGTAAACATGGGTGTAGCTGGCATGGACCAAACTCCATTGATGGAGCGTGCTATCTTTGAATTATCCATGCTCGTTGAAACTCCATTGTCCATCGATACATTGGATCCAGCAGCCATGGAAGTAGCTCTTAAAAACTACCCAGGCCGCGCCCTAATCAACTCCGTAAATGGGGAGGAGGAGTCCATCACTCACGTTATGCCTTTGGCTAAACGTTACGGTGCAGCATTACTTTGCTTGCCAATATCTAGTGGTGACCTTCCTGAAAAAGCAGAGGACCGCGTTGCTTTAGCTGAAAGCATCGTAAATCGCGCTTACGGCTATGGTCTTCAACCACATGACTTATTACTTGATCCATTGGTATTAACACTTGCCAGCGGTGAAGATAGTGCACGTCAAACATTGCGTACATTACAGTTATATAAAGAGAAATTTGGCTTCCCAACAGTAATGGGCTTATCCAATATTTCCTTCGGTATGCCTCAACGTCCTTACTTGAACGGCCAATTCTTAACAATGGCTCTAGCATGTGGCTTAACAACGCCGATTATGAACCCATTAAATTATCCAGCTAAAAAAGCGTTCGTATCTAGTACAACACTATTAGGCTGGGACCCAGGTTCTGCTCAGTTCATTAAAGAATACGGCTACGAGGACGAAACAAGCGCACCAGGAAACTCCGCTCCGAAAGGTCCAGAGAAAAAATCCTTCGACAGCAATGATCCATTGGCGAATATCCGCGCTTGTGTAGAACAAGGGGAGAAGGAAGCCATCGTCGAGCTTGTTAAAAAAGCCTTAGCAGACGGCATGGACCCATTAGATATTACGAAAAAAGGCTTATCTGAAGCGATGAATGTAGTAGGGGATAAATTCGGTTCTGGTAAATTATTCTTGCCACAAGTAATGCTTGCTGCTGAAACAATGCAAGCTGCTTTCAACACGATTAAAGAAATTATTCCTGCTAGTGAAAGTTTAGATAAAGGTACAGTCGTTGTAGCTACCGTTAAAGGCGACATCCACGATTTAGGTAAAAATATCGTAGCAGCTTTACTCGAAAATAATGGTTACAAAATCGTTGACCTTGGCAAAGACGTTGATCCAGAGGTCATCGTTCAAGCTATTAAGGACAACAAAGCCGCTCTCGTTGGTATCTGTTCCTTGATGACTACAACAATGCCTCAAATCGACAACACTATCGCTGCTATCCGTGCTGCAGGCCTTAAAACTAAGGTCATGGTTGGTGGTGCCGTAGTATCTCAAGACTACGCAGATCAAGCAGGCGCAGATATCTACGCTAAAGACGGCATCGCTGCCGTTAACCATGCCAATGATTTCTTTGAAACTTTAGAGAAATAATTTGTAATAAAGAGGTACATGATGACATTAAGAGAGAAACATCAACAAGGGAAATTCACCATTACTGTTGAATTAGACCCACCAAAGAGCAGTTCTGCTCAAAAAGTATTTGACCAAGCAGCGCGTTTAAAGGGGAAGGTTGATGCTATCAACATCGCTGATAGCCCTATGTCCAAAATGCGTATGAGCCCAATTTCCTTGTCTTATTTGTTACAACACAATAAAGATATCGAAACTATCTTCCACCTTACCTGCCGTGACCGCAACATCATCGGCTTACAATCCGAATTACTAGGCGCTGCAGCACTCGGTGTAAATAATATCTTAACCCTTACTGGTGACAAACCAGATAATGGGGACCACCCATTTGCACAATCCGTATTTGAAGTAGACTGCATGGGCTTGCTCAATATCGCTAAAACATTAAATGCTGGTAAAGACTTGGCAGGTAATGATTTAGATGAGCCTACAAACTTCTACATTGGCGCTACTGGCAATCCTGGTGCACCAGACTTAGAAATTGAACGTCAAAAATTAGCAGCGAAAATTAAAAACGGTGCGCACTTCGTGCAAACACAACCAATTTACGATTTAGAACAAGCAAAACGCTACATCGATAAAATGTCTGAGTTTGATGTACCTATTATGCTTGGTTTAATTCCGCTTAAAAGCTTCAAAATGGCTACATATTTACACGAAAAAGTACCTGGGATTAACCTTACACAAGAAATCCTAGACCGTGTAGAAAAGGGCGGAAAAGAAGCGGGTACAGAAATCGCTATTGAAACCTTGGAACAAATCAAAAAAATCGCTGCAGGCGTACATATTATGCCTTTAAACGATATCGATACAACATTACATATTATCGATCACGTATAAATCATTGTGAAATTATAAAAGAAAGAGAATACAAATCAGAGATTTGCATCCTCTTGTTGTTTATATAAGGTAGAATTTGTTTATATCGTGCTTACAAGCAACTATATTCCCCTTTAAAGATTACACTAACGGTTTGTCTTTAATTTCTTTTGGCTTACGTGGGTATTGTTTCGGTGTTTTACCTGTTTTCTTGATGTACAGGATTGCTCGTTTATCATCCAATGTTGGCAGAGTAACGGTACGTACTTCTTCAATATTAGCTTTTAATGTGCTGAGCGCTTTATTGGATTCTCCCACTTCTTCTTCGTAAATAGCACCTTTTAAGGCAATTACATAGCCGCCTTCTTTTACGTATGGAACAGTCCATTCCAAGAGAATAGGTAATCTTGCTACTGCACGACTCGTAGCAATATCGAAGCTTTCACGGTAATCTTGATGGCTAAGATCCTCTGCACGACCATGTAAGGTAGTACAGTTCGTCAATTTAAGCTCATCTATAACGGATTCAAGGAAGGTAAGACGTTTTTTCAAAGAATCAAACAAAATGACCTTGAGACTACGATCATAGATAGCCAATGGAATGCCAGGGAACCCAGCGCCAGTACCTACATCGATAATAGACATACCAGATTTAATAATATTTGGATCATAGCAGGAGAGGGAGTCGATCATGTGCTTCACTACAACCTCTTTCATATCTGTAATACCGGTGAGGTTGAGATATTTATTTGTTTCAATCATGCGCGCGTAATACACATAAAAATCCTTCGCCTGCTCTTCCGTACAAGGCAAACCAAATTGGCTCATTTGCTCCATCATGTATGAAACAAATTCAGACTCAGGTGCTATAGGCACATCGTATTTCTCTTTCATAAGTACTCCTAATAAATTATTCGATATTTATATAAACTAAAAGCTATCCACATTTATTTAATAAAACTCATGTCATATGACATATCATATAGGCAAAACTATGTATTTAACAATATATGAGATATCAAAATAGTATTTCTAATTTCAAATGCTAAAAAAATCAAAAATTTGCGTTATACGGCATTTTTAATCTATTTTATATAAGGTTATATACGAAAACTAATAAAATGACCATATAAGCGAAATATTTAAGTCATTTTTCTTTATATTATAGCATATTCTCAACTTATTCTCATTTATAAAAAAATATAGGACCTGCGTAACACAAAATAGGGTAGTCGAGAGATGTTATACCTATATTATCATTTAAAACAACTAATTGAGAAATCGGTCTATCTTTTTAACCTGCTTTTTCAACCTTTTGTTAAATTTCCAAATCCTTATACATCTTTTCATCAACTAAATTTCACAGTTTATTTCTAATTTATCACCATGAACTTTTCTTCACGTATAGAACATTTTGTCTATTCTGAATGTACACTTAATGTATTTCTCTAGTGTACATATTTTAATCGTAGAACAATATGTATTTTATAAATATTCATATAAACATACAAATCTTTACTCCAGACTATATGAGCAAAGGTCGAGAAATAGATGAATATCAAGAACGGGAAGCCTTATAACACAAAAAGCTAGTTAATCATAAGATTAGCTAGCTTTTTTGTATGCAATCACATATTTTATTTGCT
>PVML01018679.1_pt1 | contig 64359 bp, 56 predicted proteins | sample 1853371 | NCBI WGS metagenome assembly PVML01 (sample SAMN08533508, study PRJNA380276) | Human gut metagenome, whole genome shotgun sequencing project. | isolation source: participant 1, chromium library | host: Homo sapiens | collected 2017 | reverse complement strand
GAGAAAAAGCCCATACTGTCGCAGTAGAACAGGTCCTTGTGCGTGTGGCGGACCTCCACGTCGGCGGCCGCCTCGTACTGAGCCCGCTCCTTGTCCATGTCCGTGTGCAGGATTCTGGGCACCAGCTGCACAAACAGCACCACGCTGATCACCCCAAAGGGATAGGCGATGCCGTATCCCACCGCCGCCGCGTCGGAGCCGGTGGCCTCGATGGCCGCGGCCAGGCCGGGCGTGCTAGTGAGAGCCCCGGAGAGCATACCCACCGCCAGATCGGCGGGCACGCCGATCAGCTTCACGATGGCCACGCAGGACAGCGCTCCCGCGGCTATGATAATCACGCCCAGCAAAATATAGGATTTCGCGTTCTTCTTAAAGTTCCGGAAAAATTTCGGTCCGGCGATAAAGCCCACCGCCGTCACAAAGCAGACCAGACCCATGTCCCGGACCAGACCGGGCACGGACACCCCCAGATGGCCGAATACCAGCGCCACCAGAAGAATACCCGCGGTGCCCAGATCCAGCCCGCATATCTTAATACTTCCAACTAAGTAACCCAATACCGCGATGAGGAACACCATAAGCAGCGTGCTGTCCAGCAAGTTGGTCTGAATCCATCCCCATACATCCATCTCGATCATCTTCCCCTTTCAAAAATGAACAGCCGATTAGTGACGCCCTTCGTGGGCATAGGGGGGCAGCAGCAGCGGGGATACCTTGTCCGTGTGAACCCCTGCTTCCTCCAGCTCTTTTGCAAACTTCTCCACGTGCTCCAGCGTCATGGTTCCCAGTTCCACCTCGTTGCAGCGGGCGGCAGCGGCCTTTCCGGCGTCGCGTCCGAACACGATGATGTCCAGCAGGGAGTTGCCCATCAGGCGGTTGCGCCCGTGGATTCCGCCCACGGCCTCGCCTGCCACCATCAGGTTGTGGATGGTCTTGGTGGCGCAGTCCGCATTGATCTCCAGTCCGCCGTTCTGATAGTGCAGGGTCGGGTAGACCAGGATCGGCACTTCTCTCATATCGATGTCATAGTTCAAGTACATGCGCAGCATGGCCGGGATGCGCTTCTCGATGGTTCCCTTTCCATGGATCATCTCGATCATGGGGGTGTCCAGCCACACGCCGAAGCCGCCGCCCGGAGTGGGAACGCCCTTGCCGCGGTCGGAGCACTCCCGGATAATGGAAGCCGCCGCCACGTCGCGGGTCTCTAACGGGTGCATAAACGCCTCGCCGTCGCAGTTCACCAGCATAGCGCCAACGGAACGCACCTTCTCGGTCACCAGAGCGCCGAAGAGCTGCGCCGGATAGGCCACGCCGGTGGGGTGGTACTGGATGGTATCCTGGTACAGCAGGGGCGCGCCCACGCGGTAGCCAAGCACCAGGCCGTCGGCGGTGGCGCCGTAGTGGTTGGAGGTGGGGAAGCCCTGGTAGTGCAGCCGTCCCGCACCGCCGGTGGCGATGATCACCACCTTGGCCCTGGCCACCAGGTACTCGCCGGTCTCCATGTTCTGAAGCACGGCGCCCGCAACCTGTCCCTTGTCGTCCAGGATCAGTTCAACGGCGGAGGTAAAGTCCACCACCGTGATGCCGCGGTTGATCACCTCGTCCCGCAGCACGCGCATGATCTCAGCGCCGGAGTAGTCCGCGCAGGCGTGCATACGCTTTCTGGAGGTGCCGCCGCCGTGGGTGGTCACCATGGTGCCATCGGGGTTTTTATCGAACATAACGCCTAAATCGTTTAACCACTGGATGGCCTCAGGTGCTTCCATTACCAGCTTTTTCAGCAGCTCCGGCTTTGCCGCATAGTGTCCGCCGCCGAAGGCGTCCAGGAAATGCCTCTGGGGGGAGTCGTTCTCCTTGTCGGCCGCCTGAATTCCGCCCTCCGCCATCATGGTGTTGGCGTCGCCGATGCGCAGCTTGGTGGCGATCATCACGTTTGCGCCGCCCTTGTGAGCCTCAATGGCCGCGGAAGCGCCCGCGCCGCCGCCGCCAATGACCAGCACGTCCACGTCGTAGTCAATCTGGTTTAAATCCAGATCCACGCCCAGCAGGCGGCTGTTGGCCTGGAGCAGCTCGCCCAGCTCAACCGGCACCTTCTCGCCCTTGTTGGGGCCCATTACCAGGGTGGAAAAGCCGCTCTCCTTGTAGTCAGGATGATACTGCTTTAACAGGTTGTGCTTCTCGTCCGCATCCATTCTTCTGAGATCGGCACCGATTCTGGAGGGCCTGGTGGCCTCCACTTTTTTAATGGAATCAAGCATTTCTTGTGTCAACATGTGTCATCCCTCCTTATTTCTCAATATCGCGGTTGTTGTACAGTTCCTTCAGCTCGGCGATGGGCTTCTCCATGATCTGCTCGATCAGCTCGTCGTACTCGCCGTGGCGGATCTCCTCAACGCGCTTTTCCAGGTGCTCGGTCTTGGGAGCTAAGTATTTGCCGGTCAGTCTTCTGGCCAGCAGTCCCACCATGGGATGGGAGATGCCCGCCGGACATCTGGTGGAGCAGATTCCGCAGCCTACGCAGTCAAAGGACTCGTGGGCGCATTTCTCAAACTCGCCTCTCTGGGCGTACGCGATATACTGCATGACGTTTAACTTCTGGGGACACGCCTTGGTGCAGGCGTTGCAGCCGATGCAGCTGTAAATCTCCGGATAAAGCTCCATCATGATCTGCTCTTTGGGTTTGATCTCCTCCAGGTTGTAAGTCCGCTTGTCCGTGGGGAAGAAGGGGATGCTGGCCACATACATGCCTTCCTGGACCTGGGTCTGGCAGGCCAGACAGGTCTTTAACTCGTTCTTGCCCTTGATGCGGTAAATCGTGGCGCAGGCTCCGCAGAAGCCGTGGCGGCAGCCGCAGCCTCTCACAAGCTTGTATCCGGCGTATTCCATGGCCGTCATGATGGTTAAGTCAGCCGGCACCGAGTATTTTTTACCAAAGAAATAAACATTTACCATTTCCTGCATTTTCTCTACCAATCCTTCCTCTTAATATTCGTCTGGCAATTCGTCGATCTCATCGCAGCGGAACACGGGACCGTCCTTGCAAACATACTTGGAACCGATGTTGCAGCGTCCGCATTTTCCGATTCCGCATTTCATCTTCAGCTCCAGGGTGGTAAACACCTGTGTCTTTTCAAAACCCATCTCCTGCAAAGCCGCCAGCACGAATTTGATCATGATCGGCGGGCCGCAGACCAGCACGGTCTTGTCTGTGGAGAATTCCAGCTCTTTTAAGTAGGAGGGAACAAAGCCCACATGGCCGTCCCACTCCGGCTGCTCCCGGTCAATGGTCAGGTACACGTCCACGCCGTCCCGTTTGGACCAGTCGTTCTGAATCTCGTCCAGTCCCACCAGGTCCTGCATGGAGCGGGAGCCGTAGAGAATCTCCACGCTGCCGTAATTTTCCCGCTTGTCCAGCACGTAGTTGATCACGGAGCGCAGGGGCGCCAGGCCGATTCCGCCTGCGATGAACAGCAGGTTCTGGCCCTTAAGCGCGGTTTCCACCGGGAAGGAATTGCCGTAGGGGCCGCGGACCGTAATCTCGTCGCCCACCTCCATGGTGTGCAGGTAATCGGTCAGGGAACCGCAGCGCTTGATGCTGAATTCCTGGTATTCCTGATTGGTCGGGGAGGAGGTGATGGAGAACATGGCCTCCCCCACTCCGGGCACCGCCAGCATGGCGCACTGGCCCGGCATATGTTCAAATAATTTTCCGCCCTGGGGGCTTACCACCCGGAAGGTCTTGACATCCGGGGTCTGATCCTTGATATCCGTGATCACGCCCACCATGGGGACTAACTCGTCGTGTTTATGGCTTCCGCCGCATCCGCAGCTACACATCTTCAGACACCCCCAGACTCTTGATAACTTTCACAATGTTTAACGAGGAAGGACATTTGCTCACGCAGCGGCCGCAGCCCACGCAGGAGAACATCCCGTCGTTGTTTTCCGGGAAATACACCAGCTTGTGCATGAAACGCTGGCGGAACCGCTCCTTCTGGCTGTTGCGGATATTGCCGTGGGCCATCAGCGTGAAATCGGAGTACATGCAGGAGTCCCAGCAGCGGAACCTTTGGATGCCATTTCCGGTGTTGTAGTCCCGGATGTCGTAGCACTGGCAGGTGGGGCAGATAAAGGTGCAGGTGCCGCAGGCCAGACAGGCCTTATACAGCTCCTCCCACTTGGGGGAGTTGAACAGCTCCAGCATCTCCGTGTTTTTAAAGGTCTCCAGGGAAATGTTGCTGTAGGGCAGCTTTTCCACGATGGCGGCCACGCTGGACTGCTCCGCTTCCACGGCGGCCTCTCCGGTCTGATCCGCCCCGGCCAGCAGGCCATCCGCAGCCAGTTCTTCCGTCAGCTTCCCGCCCTTCTCGGTATTTGCTCTCCAGTAAAGCGTCCCGTCCACCATCCAGGTGGTCACGTCTCCCGCCGGGTTCTGGGCCTCCACGCCGAACACCTTACAGAAGCAGGTCTCTTCCGGCTCATGGCAGGCCATGGAGATCAGCACGCCGTGATTTCTGCGGGCTTCGTAAAATTTGTCCACCGGGTCCGCCAGAAATACCTTGTCCAACACCTCGATTCCCTTCACGTCGCAGCCCCGGATGCCGAAAATGGCAAAGGGCGCGTCCGCCAGCTCCTCGGGAGTGATGGAGATTTTCTTGCCTTCCCGGTAGCAGGTGTAGAGGTTCTCGCTCTGGGGGAAGAAGAAATCCTTGGGGGATTTCACGGTGTTTAACGCGTCCAGGGCGGTTTCCTCCTCCCGGGACCAGATTCCGTAGTTGACCTGGCCGTTTTTGCGCAGGGGCATATATAAATCCATCCGGCCGGCAATGGCGGCGAATAAGGACGGTAACTGTTCGTTTGCGATCTTATACATACGTTATCCCCTTTCCCCAACAATGCTTGGCTCAACGTCGTCCATCTTGAACGCGGTCAGCGGTGCGAGCGCCTTATCGTCCTCGCCTGCCTGGTACGTTCCGTAGAATCCATTGATATCCTTGATTAACTTCCGGTTCAGCAGATGAAGCGGGATTCCCTGGGGACATACCCGGCTGCACTCGCCGCAGTCCGTACATCTTCCGGCCACGTGGAAAGCGCGGATCAGGTGGAACATCTGCTCCTCAAAGGTGTCCGCGTTGGCCTTCTGGGCGGTGTCGAAGCGGTCGCTGTCGAACACGCACTTGTTGCAGCTGCAGGCCGGGCACACGTTCCGGCAGGCGTTGCAGCGGATGCACTTGGAGAGCTCGCCCTGCCAGAAGGCAAAACGCTCCTCCGGGCTCATGGCCTCCAGCTCCTTCACCTTGGCGAAACGGTCCTCGGGCTTCACCGCAAGCTCCGCGTCCGCGCCGATCAGCTCGTCGTACACCATGTGCTCCGTGCCCTTGCAGACCTTACAGCGCTCCAGAACCGCATCCCCGTAAGCGCAGGTCTTTTCCCCGTAGATGGTGCCGATCTTTAAGGTATCGCCGTCCTCTTCCACGGTCTCAATTCCCTTGATCCCAAGTCCCTTAATGGCCTCGATATCCAGCTTTCCCCTGCAGCCCACGCCGATGATATAAGCCTTCTCCCGGTCCACCCGGTGCTCCTTTACCAGCTGGTTGAAGCTGTAAGTGTCGCAGGGCTTTAAGAACACCAGGGTTCTGCCCTCCTTCTTGCCGGCCTCGATCATGTATTTGCTCAAATTTGCTCCGCAGAACCCGTCGTAGACCAGCGCGTCCAGCTCTTTTTCAGTGCCGAAAAACGCGGGCTCGGGATTGTAGGGCAGGTCGCAGCGCTTCCAGCCCAGCACGCGGACCACCGTGCCGTCGGCCAGCAATTCTTTGGCTCTCTTAATCATTTCCTGCATCGCAAATCCTCCAATCTCACATTCTTGCCCAGTTTGTGGATTTTTTCAATGAAATCGTTCATGGTGGCGGCAAATTTCACGCCCTCTGCGGCGGAAACCCATTCCACTCTGGTTCTGCCCTTCTCCACCCCGATGTAGTCCAACAGGGAGAACAGCAGGGTCATTCTTCTCCTGGCGTAATAATTGCCCGTGCTGTAGTGGCAGTCGCCCGGGTGGCAGCCGCAGATGATCACGCCGTCCGCGCCCTTCTGGAAGGCCCGCAGGATAAACAGCGGGTTCACACGGCAGGAACAGGGCACCCGGATGATCTTCACCTCGGCGGGGTAGCCCAGGCGGCTGGTCCCGGCCAGGTCCGCTCCCGCATAGCTGCACCAGTTGCAGCAGAATGCGACGATGAGCGGCTTAAACTCCGTATTCTCGTGTTCTATTTGCATATTGCGTCCACCTCCGCGATTAATTGTCTGTTGGAGAATCCCTGCAGGTCCATTGCGCCGGAAGGACAGGCGACGGTACAGGCGCCGCAGCCCTGGCACAGAGCGGTGTTCACCACAGCCACTCTTCTGGTCTCACGGATTCCGTGGTCGAATACTTCCTTATTCTCATAGGAGATCGCGCCGTAGGGGCAAACCTTCTCGCAGGCGGAACAGCCGTTGCAGTACCGCTCGTCGGACTTGGCCGTACAGGGGTTGGTCACCAGCTTGTCCTTGGCCAAAAGGCCGATCACCTTAGCGGCCGCGGCCCCTGCCTGGGAAACGGTCTCCGGAATATCCTTGGGTCCCTGGCACACGCCGGAGAGGAACACGCCCGCCGTGGGGCTCTCCACCGGACGAAGCTTGGGATGGGCCTCGGTCAGGAAGTTGTTGGTATCGATGCTGGCGGTCAGCATGGTCGCCAGGCCCCGGACCGACGGATCGGGCTCGATGGCCGTCGCCAGCACCACCAGATCGGTCTCCAGGATGATCCGCTTGTTGTCGATTAAATCCACGGCCTGGACTCTCAGATGGCCGCCCACCTCCGCCACCTTGCCCACCTGGCCCTTGATGTAGTTGACGCCGTACTCCTCGACCGCTCTGCGGTAGAACTCGTCGAAGTTCTTTCCCGGGGTTCGCACGTCGATGTAGAATACGTTGACCTCCACATCCGGGTACTTGTCCCGGATCAGCATGGCGTGCTTTGCCGTGTACATACAGCAGATTTTGGAACAGTAGGTCTTGCCCTTGCAGGTCAGATCGCGGGAGCCCACGCACTGGATGAAGGTCACGGACTTGGGAGCCTCGTGGTTGGAGAGGCGCTCCAAATGGCCCTTGGTGGGGCCGGCCGCATTGGTCAGGCGCTCGAACTCCAGGGAGGTGATCACATCCGGGCTCTGGTTGTAGGAATACTCGTCGAACTTGTCCAGCTTAATGGTGTCAAAGCCGGTCGCTACCACAATGGCGCCGTACTCTCTGGTGATGATCTCGTCCTGCTGCTTGTAGTCGATGGCGCCCGCCGCGCACACCTTCTCGCAGACGCCGCATTTTCCGGTCTTAAACTTGATGCAATGCTCACGGTCAATCACCGGCACGTTGGGGATGGCCTGGGCGAAGGGGGTGTAGATGGCGCTTCTGGTGGATAATCCCCGGTTGAACTCGCTGGGGGTCTTTTTGGACGGACATTTCTCGGAACAGACTCCGCAGCCCGTACATTTGGTCATATCCACGCTTCTGGCCTTCTTGCGGATATCCACGGAGAAATCGCCCACAAAGCCGGACACCTTCTCCACCTCGCTGTATGTATAAATGTTGATCTTGTCGTGGGCCGCCGCTTCCACCATCTTGGGGGTTAAGATACAGGCGGAGCAGTCCAGGGTGGGGAAGGTCTTGTCCAGCTGGGACATCTTGCCGCCGATGCTGGGGGTCTTCTCCACAATGTCCACCTCGTAGCCCGCGTCCGCGATGTCCAGGGCGGTCTGGATACCGGCGATGCCTCCGCCGATGACCAGGGCTCTCTTCACCACGCGGCTCTCGCCGGGCTGTAAGGGGGCGTTTAAGTTCACCTTGGCGATGGCCGCTCTGGCCAGAATCACCGCCTTCTCGGTTGCTTCCTCTTTATTCTTGTGAATCCAGGAACAATGCTCCCGGATGTTGGCGATCTCCACCATGTAGGGGTTCAGCCCCGCGCGCTCCGCGGCCTTGCGGAACGTGTTCTCGTGCATACGAGGAGAACAGGAACACACAACCACTCCCGTCAGCTGTTTGTCCCGGATCGCATCCTTTATTTTCGACTGGCCGGCCTCGGAACACATATACTGGTATTCTTCCGCATGAACCACGCCAGGCTCTGATTTCACCATCTCCACCACTTTTTCCACATCCACGGTGCCCGCGATGTTGGTGCCGCAGTGACAGACAAAAACTCCTATTCTTTGCAATGAATTCACCTCCGACCTTTCTCTTACTTACTGTATTTGCGGAACGCGCTTGCCAGCAGCTGCTGGGGCAGATCCGGATCCAAAAGCTCCGGAATCTCGTCCGGCGACAGGTAGTTCTGCCCCTGCTGGCGGATCACCATGAGACGCACGGCCTCGATCAGCTTGGCGGGCTTCACGTCCCTGGGACAGCGCTCCACGCAGGCGAAGCAGGACAGGCATTTCCAGATGGATTTCGAATGCAGCAGCGGTTCCACGTCCCCGTTCTGGACGTAGGACACGAACTGGTGGGGTCTGATATCCATCGCATCGTAGGACGGGCAGGATGCGGAGCATCTGCCGCACTTCATACATTTTTTGGTGTCCACGCCGCTGATCTCCTTCAGCAGCTCAGCCTTTTCTTTGTCCGTTTTAAGCACCCTCTACACCTCCCTGTTCCTCTTTTATACCAAGGGCCTCCGCCAATATTTCTGTGAAATATTTAACAATAGGGGTATGCGAATGCCCGCCATGGTTTAAATTGTACAGACACAGGGGACACGCGGTCACAAGCTCCTGGGCACCCTTGTACTCTGCCGACTCCATGATCTGGTCCACCATGCTGCCGGAAAGCTCTTTTTCCTTTAAGGAAATGTACCCGCCGCAACACTCGTTCCGGTACGGATATACCACCGGCTCCGCGCCTAAGGCCCGGATGAAATCTTCCAGAATGGTGGGATTTTCAGGGTCGTCGAACTGTAAAATGCTGCTGGGGCGCAGAAGCATGCAGCCGTAGTAGGCCCCGATCTTCCGGCCGGTCAGCGGATTCTTCACCATCTGGCGGATCTTGTCAAAACCCACCTTGTCCCGAAGCACTTCCAGATAGTGATATACGCGAGTCTCGCCGCAATAGGCTTCTTCCAGGTCCAGGTAGTTGTTAACTTTCTGACGAATATCGTCGACGTTCGCCATGTCGTCGTTCACCCGTTTGATTACGTGGTGGCAGGCGGAGCACAGAGTCACCAGATCCTGGCCCTTCTCCTTCGCCGCGTTCAAAGCCCTCACGGAAGACAGCTTGGTTGCAATCTCATCGGAAGCCAGAGGGTAAACTGCGCCGCAGCACTGCCAGTCCTCGATCTCTTCCAGGGTAAAGCCGAGTGCCTCCGCGGACTTTCTCGCGTAGAAGTCCAATTCTTTTGCTTTGGTTTTTAAAGTACAACCCGGATAATAACTATAAACCATACCGTCATACCCAACCTTATATTGGGCTTACCTCCTTTTCTTGTATACCACAAACTGGTATCCCGGTTTGTTGGTATCCCAACTTTTTCTCTTATAATACCATGATATTACACAAAATGATAGTATTTTTTGATATTTTTTTATGTTTTTTGTCGCCGAGTGGTATACCACTCGGCGACGATTTTCGTAACAACAGCCATTGTCATTTTTATTACTTTGAATGCTGGTTTTTTGCGATAATTGGAACTTTGTGACCGCGAAATTGGGGAATTGTCAGGAATTTTCTATTTCTTTGATCTGCCGCTGCACATACGTGATGCACCGTCTTGCCGCCCTGCTGATCCGCTTGCCCTTTTTCCACACGAATCCCGTCTCATAAAGAATCGGAGGGTCCAGGGGAATGGCCGTCGTGTCCTCGATGTGCACCAGGGGCCGGTACCCGTCCCCCAGCACGAAGCTGACGCCCGCGTTGTTCTCCACCAGATTGAAGGCGGTGATCATCTGCTGGGGGTAGGCCAGCACATTGGGCGTGATATCCAGCCGTTTAAACTCCTCGTCCAGCTTGCTGCGGATATAGGAGTGGGGCGGCAGGTAGATCAGGCGCTCGCCCGCCAGATGCTTTAAGGAAATACGCTCCATGGAGGACAGCGGATTCTCCCGGTGGATCAGCGCCTTTAACTGCCCCCGCTGGATCCGGCAGATGTCGTAGCGCTCCTCCATCCCCTCCTGGATCACCAGAAATCCCAGGTCGATCTCGTCGGAGTCGATGGCCTCCATGATTCCCAGACTGCCCAGCTCCAGCACCTGATGCCGGATATCCGGATTCTCCCGGAAAAAGCCGTTGTACAGGATGACATTTAAAAAGGAGCCCGTCACTGGCGTGATCCCCATGTTTAACACCTGGTCATAGCTGCATGCCAGCTCCTGGGTCTCCTGAATCATCTGCTCGAACTGCTCCAGCACGGACTGGGCCTTCACCAGAAAGGTCTCTCCCTCATAGGTCAGCATCACCCGCCGCTTATCCCGCACCAGAAGCGGAATCCCCAACTCCTCCTCCATGTTTTTGATGCACGTGGTAATGGTAGGCTGGGAGACGTGAAGCGCCTCCGCCGCCCGCGTGAAGCTGCGCAGCCTGGCCACTGCCGTAAAATATTCCAGCTGTCGAAAATCCATTTTTTTCCTCCTGCTTTGGTTGGGGTTGGCGGGCGACACCCGCTCCCCTTCCTTAAATTATACCACACCATACCATGCCGCCGCCCTGCTTTCTTAACTCTTTTTCACCGGTCTTTCGCTCCGTCTTTACGCCGTCCCGGCCACCTGGTCCACAAAATGCTCCGCCAGCCCAGTGTAATGCTCCGGGCGCATGAGATTTTCCAGCTCCTCCTCCGTCAGATGGGCCGTGACGCGGCTGTCCGCCAGCGCCAGCTCCTTTAACTGCCGCTTCTGACCGATGGCGGCCATGGCCAGCTCATAGACCAACTCATGAGCCTCCATACGGCCGTAGACCTCCGCCAGCCGCATCATCAGGGCCTCGCTATAGATCAGTCCCTGAAGAATCTCCAGGTTGTGCCCGATCTGATCCTCATGGACCTCCATCTGCCCGAACAGCTCCAACGCGATATCCAGGGTGCCGTCGGCCAGACAGCAGATTTCCTTTAAATGGTACGGTTCGATGCACAGCGTCCGGCAGTCCCGCTCGTTGGTGTTCTCCAGACACTGCATGGCCCGCATGACCAGCGTCCCGGCGATTCTTCCCCGTCCGGCCAGCCGCCCGGGCAGGAAGGGATTGCGCTTGTGGGGCATGGTGCTGCTGCCCACCTTCCCCTGGGCGTACCCCTCCGCCAGCTCGTTGACCTCGCTGCGCTGCTCGTTGTACACCTCGTTTCCCATGCGGCCCACCGCACCGCAGATCATCGCCAGGTCAAACGTGAACTCCGCCAGCCGGTCCCGGGTGGCAAACCAGCTGATTTTGGGGGCGGCCAGGTTCAGGCGCTCAAACAGGAGCTTCTGCACCCGCGGCCCATTCTGCTCCAGAGAGGCCATGGTGCCCACAGCCCCGGCGAACTGCCCCACAAAGATCCGTTCCCGCCCCTGCGCCATGCGCTCCAGACAGCGGTCCAGCTCGTCGATCCAGGTGGAAATCTTAAAGCCCAGGGTAATGGGCATGGCCTGCTGGTCGTTGGTCCGGCCGATCATAACCAGGCTCCGGTATTCACGGGCCTTCCCGGCCAAAATTTTCCGCAGGCGGCGGGTCTTATCCTCCACAATGTCCCAGGCCTCCCGCAGCTGCAGGATCAGGGCCGTGTCGGATATGTCCTGGGTGGTGGCCCCGTAGTGTATGTACTCCCCCGCTTCTTTGCTGCAAATAGCCTTGTACGCCCGCAGCATCCCCATAAGCGGGTGTCCGGTTGTCCTTCTGGCCTCGGCGTACACCGCCTCGTCCAGCAGCTCCACGCTGCATTTTTTCTGAATCTCCCCGGCGTATTGCTCCGGCACCAGCCCCACCTCGCACTCCGCCCAGGCCAGAGCCGCCTCCACATCCATCATCTTCTGGATGGTGTTCGCACCGCCGAAAACGTCTTCCTGCACGTCCCGGCTTCCATAATATTCCTCTTCCATTCCAGCTCCTGAAAATCCCATCCTCGTTTCCTCCTCACATCAGCATAAACATGAAAATCAACACCGCCGCCAGCATGGGCAGAATGGAGCGCTTGACCACGTCCATGGGACTCACGCCCGCCATCTTGGCGCAGATAATGGTCACGCCCGCCACCGGGGAAGCCGAGCGGCCGATGGCCGCCGCGATCTGCGCCACTGAACCCATGGCCTCCACCGCGTAGCCCAGATCGGCCGCATGAGGCGTGATGGAGGTGTTGAAGGCGATCGCCGCGGCGTTTCCGGAACCGGACAGGGCCGCGATAATGAAGGGCCCGAAGCCCGCTCCCAGCCGGGCGATGGCGGTGGAATTTTTCATCACGTCCACCAGGGCTCCCGTCAGTCCCACCGCGTTCATGCCGAAGGTGAACACCGAGGCCGCGGCCATCAGCGTGATGATGTCGCGGTAGGAATTTCCCACGCCGTTAAAGAACTGCTTCACGCCATCCTGTACATGGCGGACGTCCAGAAGAAGGCCCAGCACGGAGCAGGACAGCATCCACACAGTGATGTCAAAATTGGGAAGAACGCCCGCGTTTCCCAGGAGAAGAAAGATAATGGGGGTGGCGGGGATCAGCGCCTTGAAATAATTGATTTTGACCGGTGCGCTTTTCACGGCCTCCCGGTCCGCGCTTCCCGGCTCCGCTGCATACGCCGCGCCCTGTTTATTTCCTTTTTTTACCATCGTTATGTCGATGACAGTCAACAGGACAATGGACGCGGCCAGAGCGATTACCGCCACCATGGTAAAGCTGGATACCACCTCCAGCCCAGTCATGGAGGCCAGCTCACCAACCTGAACGTTGAAGCTCTGTCCGGGGTTCATCACATTTCCCCAGGTGCCGATGAGGATGCAAGCGGCCGCGGTGGCCGGGTGCACGCCCAGCCCCAGCATCATGGGAACCAGCAGGGTGCCCACCGTGGCCGCGCAGCCCGCCGCACTCATGACCACGATGTTGATCAGCCAGGTGATTAAGATCGCGCCCGGCACCACCGCGAAACGTACCTTCTGCAAAGGTCTGGTCAAAAGATATACCAGATTGGAAGAACATTTCGTGTACTCCATCACCGCACTGAAGCCCATGCAGGCGCAGATGGTGGGAACCAGCGATTCATTGATGAGCTGGGAGATAAACGCCTGCATGGCTCCGTCAAAACAGCCCTCCACGCCTGCGATCCCGGCAATCAGGGCCATGGCGGCTCCCGAGAGAATCAGGACCATTCTGGCCTCCAGATTCTTTAGGATCGCCGCAAAGGTAATCAAAACAATCAGTGCTCCTGCCCAAACCATAAAATACCTCCTGAAAATATGATCCCCCGCGATATGACGGGGGTATTTTGTTTGATATAATCTTAACATTTTCGGAATTCCTTTAGAAATACGGATATTTTATCTGCTGATAGGTTTCGTCTATACCATTGTTTTTTTTACCAAGTTTCGCGCGGCGGTTTTGTGCACCTTGACGCTTAGCAGGCTTGCGCCCTTGCCTTCGCCCGCCGCCGATGATATAATACTTATCGTCAACCTTCGGTTGACGGCAAAGTAAAATAAATCCCCTAATGTACCTCGTATGCGCGGTAAACGCCGGTAAACGGTGGGAGGAGTCAGGATATGGAGCTGCGTCAATTTAAGTATGTCAACATGGTCGCACAGTGCGGGAGCGTCACCAAAGCGGCCAGAAAACTGTTCATCAGCCAGCCGGCGCTGAGCAGCTACATCAACAAACTGGAGGAGGAGCTGGGGGTGAAGCTGTTCGACCGGTCGGCCACGCCTCTGGTCTGCACCTATGCGGGAGAACAGTATCTGAAACGGGCCCGGGCCATCCTGATGCAGCTGGACGACATGGACCGGGAATTCCGGGACATCGCCACCAACTGCCAGGGACGGCTGCGCCTGGGTTTTCCGGGCGAGCGGCTGATCTACATGCTGCCGCTGATCCTGCCGCCCTTCAAAGAGCGTTTCCCCGGCATCGACGTGGAGGTGACCAGCGGGCCGGGCAACCGGCTGATCGAGGGGCTGCGCAACGGCGACACGGACTTTGTCTTTCTGCCTCAGTGGTCAAAGGACAAGGATATCGCCCAGGTGAAGATGACCGATGAGGAGCTGGTTCTGGTCTGCGCCAGGGGCTACCTGCCGGATGAATGCATCCTGGACCGGGAAAAGCACATCGTGAATTGGCGCAAAGCCGCGCGCCTGCCCTTTATCACCCTGGAGAAGGGGCACGCCCTGAGGGCCAGCGTGGACGTGCTGGCAAAAAATGCGGGCGTCCAGCTGGATATTTTCCTGGAATCCCACAGCAACATGCTCTCCTGCCGTCTGGCCGCAAAGGGGATGGGGGTGGCGGTGGTTCCGGAGATCACCCTGGAGCTGGTGAAGGAGGGAGAGGAACTGGACGTGTACCACCTGTCGGAGAATCCGCTCACCTGGGAAGTGTTCGCCCTGCACCGGGAAGGCTGCTATATCGGCCAGGTGGAGCAGGCACTTTTTGAGATCGCGGAGCACAATCTGAAAATCCATAAGAAAAAGCTATGACCCTTATTAGCAAAATCCAATTTTACTTATAGGCTCAGCCTGCCTTATAATGGTGTTAACAACCATTGTGGGGGAGGCTTTTTTGTGCCCGAACGCTCCCTTCACCGGCTCAGCCGAATTTAAGAAACCCGGAGGAACTTACATGAACATGAACTTGACGAAAAAGATTCTGGCGGCCCATCTGGCAAAGCCGTCGGACATGGTCCCAGGGGAGGAGATCTTCCTGAAAGTGGACCAGACCCTGACCCATGACATCAACGCGGTAATGACCTACCTGGCCTTTGAGGCCATCGGCCTGGACCGCACCCAGGTGGAGACCAGCGTCAGTTACCTGGACCACAACCTGCTCTATCTGGACAACAAGACGCCGGACGACCACATTTACCTGCAATCCGTGGCCAAGCGCTACGGGGTTTATGTGTCCCGGCCCGGCAACGGCATCTGCCACGCCGTCCAGGTGGCCCGCTTCGGTGCGCCCGGCAAGTTGAGCATGGGCGGCGACAGCCACACGCCACACGGCGGCGCCATCGGCATGCTGTGCATCGGCGTGGGCGGCATGGACGTGGCCACGGCCATGACCGGTGTTCCCATGCGCCTTAAAATGCCACAGGTTATTAAAGTAAACCTGACCGGCCGCCTGAAACCCGGCTGCAACGCCAAGGAAGTGATTCTGGAGATGCTGCGCCGGGTGGGCATCAAGGGCGGACTGGGCAAGGTCTTTGAGTATGTGGGCCCGGGAGCCGCCACCCTGACGGTAAACGAGCGCGCGACCATTTCCAACATGGGCGCTGAGATGGGCGCCACCACCTCCATTTTCCCGGCGGATGAGCAGGTCAGAAAATTCCTGAAGGCCCAGAAGCGGGAGGCGGACTTTGTGGAGCTGACCGCGGACGAGGGCTGCTCCTACGACGGGGAAATGGAACTGAATCTGAGCGAACTGGTTCCCCTCTGCGCATGTCCGCACCAGCCGGACAACGTGATTCCGCTTAAGGATGTGGAGAAAAAGAAGGTTCAGCAGGTGTTCATCGGAAGCTGCACCAACGCCAGCTATTCCGATATCGCTAAAGCGGCTCTGGTGTTCCAGGGCAGGCATGTCCATGAGGACGTGAGCTGCACCTGCGGCATTTCCTCCAAACAGATCTACCTGCAGCTGATGAAGGACGGCTATCTGGAAATGCTGATGAACGCCGGCGTGCGCCTGCTGGAGCTGGCTTGCGGCCCCTGCTGCGCCATCGGCCAGTCCCCGGCCACCAAGGGCGTGGCGGTGCGCACCTCCAACCGGAACTTCAAGGGCCGGGCGGGCAACCCCACGGCGGAGATTTATCTGGTTAACCCCGAGAGTGCGGCGGCCACGGCCATTATGGGAACCTTCACCACCGCGGAGGAGATTTTGGGCGAGGAGATTGTGAAACTGGCGGACATTCAGGAGCCGGATGAGTATCCGGTGGATGATTCCATGATCGTGCGCCCCCTGCCCCCGGAGGAGGCCCGGGAGGTGGAGGTCGTGCGCGGCCCCAACATCAAGCCCCTGCCCGTACCGGATGCGCCTGAGCAGCATTTGAAGGTTCAGATCAGCTTAAAGACCGTGGATAACATTACCACCGACGACATCACGCCGGCCAGCGCCGAGTTCTCCAGCATGCGCTCCAACATTCCGCTGATGAGCCAGTATTGCTACCACCGCTACGATCCCACCTTTGCGGAGCGGGCCCGCCAGATGGGGCAGAGCATCATCATCGGCGGCGAGAACTACGGCCAGGGCTCTTCCCGCGAACACGCGGCTATCAACCCCATGTATCTGGGCGTAAAAGCAGTGATCGCCAAGAGCATCGCCAGAATCCACAAGGGAAATCTGCTCAACCACGGCATTATCCCCATGATCTTTGCCGATCCGGCGGACTATGACCGGGTGGAGCTGGAGGATACTCTGGAGATTCATAACCTGTTGGATCAGATGCAGACCCGGGAAGTGGAGATCACCGATGTGACAAAGGGGTTCAACTTCAAGGCGCGGCTGGAACTGTCCGACAGTGAGTTGGAGGTGATCTCCTGCGGCGGGCAGCTTCGTTATCTGAAGAGGCAGTTGGAGGAGATGGGAAGGTAAGCCTTTTTCAGCAGTCTTGTCACTACGCCCTCAGTCAAATTTATGGTGCGCCGACCAGCCTTCATCCCGATTTTTACAAATCAGTACCCCATATCGTTCACCAACTTTCACACATCTATAATAATTCAAGTATGTGCAAAAGTAGATTTAAATTTGACCCCGGCATTCATTGAAAGGCCCACTATTCTCCTTGCTGATGACATTTTTACACCTTTTTGACAGAAAATAACGGCGGCAGACCAAAGTCTGCCGCCGCACTCCGTCAAAACCCGAACCTTAAATCACCGGCCCCAACGTATATATATCAATGGAACTATAATAATGTAAACTCTCATTCTTACTCATCCCACCGTTCAACACCTCCACGATCTTCTCAAAGACCTCCTCGCCCACCTGCTCGATGGACTTCTTCCCCTCAATGATCAATCCTGCGTTGATATCCATATCGTTTTCCATGTTCCGGTAAGTAATGGGGTTTCCGCAGACCTTCACCACCGGCATGGTGGGGAATCCCTGGGGAGCGCCCCGGCCGGTAGAGAACATCATCAGCTGCGCGCCTGTGCAGGCCATTCCGGTGAGAATCTCCGGCTCCCGGCCAGGCGTGTCCTTGATCCAGAGACCCTTGCGGTCCCCCACCCGGTCGGTATACTCCATCACGCCCTGTATGGGCCTGGTGCCGGACTTGACGATGGCGCCCAGGGATTTTTCCTCGATGGAGGATAAGCCGCCCTCGATGTTGCCCGGCGTGGGCTGGCCCTTGCGCATGTCGCAGCCCAGGGACTTGGCCCGGCTCTCCATGCGGGCCACGATCTCATCGATCTTGTCCGCCACCTGTGCGTTTACCGCCCGGCGCTTCAAAATGTGCTCCGCGCCCAGGAATTCCGTAGTCTCGCCGAACACCACGGTTCCGCCCAGGTCCACCAGCTTATCCGCCACATAACCCAGCGCGCAGTTGGAAGCCATGCCGGAGGTGGTGTCCGACGCCCCGCACTTGATGGCCAGCACCACCTTGGAGATATCCGCCTCCCGGCGCTGCTGGGGCGCGATGGCCCGCACCAGCCTGGATGCGGCGTCGATGCCCGCAGCAATGGCCTTGCTGACCCCGCCCAGCTGCTGGATGCGGATGATCTCCACCGGCTTGCCCGTCCGGGCGATCTCCTCCACCAGCCGCTCGTGGTCCGTGCCCTCGCAGCCCAGACTGACCACCAGGGCCGCTCCCACGTTGGGCCCGCAGCCCAGGCCGATCAATGTCTCCGTCACCCGGTCCAGATCCGGCGGCAGCTGGCAGCAGCCCTGATGGTGATACAGCCCCACCGTGCCCTGCACCTGGGCCACAATGGCCTGAGCCACGTCGTTGGCGCACACCACGCTGGGAATCACCGCAACCAGGTTGCGGCTGCCCACCGTTCCGTCCGGTCTCACATATCCTTGAAATATCATATTGCCCCTCCTCGTCCTGTCAAATATTGTAAAATGCACCCGCCGCCGGTTCTATGAATCCCATACCGGACTTCACTGCCCCGGCCCTCCGCGGCCGCCCGTCACCGCCGCTACAGGTCCCCTCTGCCACGCATACTGTCCAGATTGTGCACATGGACGTGGTTTCCCGCCGCGATGGCCCGGCTGGCAACTCCGATCTCCTCGCCGTACTTCATGATCTGTTCCCCGGTCTCAATCCCCCGCACCGCCACCTTGTGGCCATAGGGAATTGGGTCCAGGGCGCGTATCACCACGGACTCCCCCTTCTTGTCCCTCACCTCAATCTCCGCTCCCGCCTGGATTCCCTCCGCGAACACGGTCGCCACATTGTCCAGGTCGCTCACCTTCAAAGCCAGATACATAACCTTACCTCCTTATTCTCTCAGGATACCGGTTTTGTGATCATCACGGACACGCCGTCCGGGATCACCACCACCCTGGCGTCCTTTCCTCTCATCTCAAATGCCATTGCCAGCGCCTCATCCGGCGTGGATGCCGGAATCATGTTGGCCCGCCGGACCACCTCCGGGTCCAGATAGGCGGTCACCAGGATCACCGGATGCGCTTGCAGAATTCTGGCGTAAATCTGGGCGCACCACTGTTCCGGAATCGTCTCCCGGGGCGGTACCGCGGACAGCTTGCGGTCAATCTCCTGCGGATTTCCGCCCATAATCAGTTCCTCAAAATGGGAACCGCCGATGCCTTCCCGGCACGCGCAGACCATGATGATCACCCCGTCCTCCCCGGCGCAGGCCTCCGCCGTAGCCACCGCCTTTGGCGACTGGTACAGGTTCTGATCCAATGGATAACCCCCGTTGGAGGTAACCACGATGTCCCCGGTCACCGCCGGTTCCTCAGAGATACTGCGGATATACTGGCAGCCCTCCAGATGGGCGGCTTCCACATCCCCGGCAAAGGCCGCGATGATCTCCTTGCGGGCGTTGAGGGCTACGTTCAGGATAAACTGCACGTTGACCCGCCTGGCCGCGCAGATCATGTCCTCGTGGATGGGATTGCCCTCCAATACCCCGGCTGCGGCAAATGGGCTGGCGATGGCCTTATAGGAATGGTTCTCATTCACCGTCTCCGCGGAGCAGATTCCCGGAAGAATGCTCTTTCTCCCACCGGAAAATCCGGCAAAGAAATGGGGCTCGATAAATCCCTCCGTCACCAGCAGGTCGCAGTCCACAGCCAGCCGGTTCACATAAAACCCAGCCCCCGATGGCAGTTCCCCCATTGAGACAAACTCGTCCTTCTCAAACGCCCTGTTTACCACGATCCGCTCGCGCTCCACGATCTCCGCACCGAACATGCGGATCTGCTCCTCCCTGGTTGTCTCCCGGTGAAGGCCGGTGGCGATCAGGATCGTGATCTCTGCGCCGGGATTGCCCGCCCGGATCTCCCCCAGCAGGATCGGAAGCGTAATTTTGCTGGGCACCGCCCGGGTGTGGTCGCTGGTCACCAGAACCACCCGTTTCTTTCCCCGGGCCAGTTCCCGCAGGCGCGGCGTGCCCACCGGCTGCTCCAATGCCCGGCGCACCATCTCCTCCTGGGTTCCCTCCCCGGAAGCCTCGCTGATGTGTGATATTACAATTTTTTCCAGATTTTGTTCCCCGATTGTAAGCGGCACCGTTTTTGTGTCGTAGGGAAGGTCAATTCTCATATAGTTCCTCCTCGCAGTCTGTACCAAACGTTTTTCCCGGAGGCGGGACCGCCCGCAGGCTGCGCCAGGCGCCATTGCACATAACAAAACAGCGCCCGCAGGGACAGCCTCGCGGCCATCTCCCTGCGGACACCGGCAAACATTACAGACCTCTCTCGTCCCGGTCCACAACCACGTGCATCAGCGCGGTATCCATTCCGAACTGGGACATTTCCTGGCCCAGGCCCGGCAGCTCCGGCACGGTGTAAACGCCGCGCTCCGGCTGATAGTCGTACTTGCAGAGTACGGTCAGCGACGGCTGGGTGCTGCGGAAATGGTGCTCATGGATGCAGAAGTTGGGAATCGCCGCCTCCAGGTGCAGGGCCGCCGCGGTGGAGATGGGCGAGCCTGCGCAGTGAGCCTGCACGGTCACGTCGAACACCTGACCCATGTCGCAGATCTTCTTGGCCTCGGTCAGACCGCCGCAGTTGCACACATCCGGCTGAAGGAGCTGCACGTTGTTCTCCATAAAGTTATTCATATAATGCCAACGCCCGAAAATGCGCTCGCCGCTGGCGATGGGCGTCTTGATCTTGTCGTGAACCGCCTTGTGCATCATGGGGTTCATGGGGATGGTTGGCTCCTCTAAAGCCATGGCCTTGTACTTGTCGCACAGCTCGCCGATGATCACCGCGCTGATGGCGTCGGTCCGGCAGTGGTTCTCCACGATGATGTCGAAATCCCAGCCGCAGTTGTCGCGGACCGCCTTCATGCGGGCCTCCACCATGTCGATGAACTTGCGGGTGGGAATGCCCTCACACTCGCTCTTGGGCAGGTGGGTGGCGTCGGGACCGATCTGGGTGAAGTCGATCTTCACCGCGTCATACCCCTGATCCAGGGCGTACTGGGTGATCTCGGCGTACTCTTCCGGCTTACCGTAAGGTCCGATGCGGTCGCACCAGCCAAACTGAAGCTGGGAGGCGTAGGAACGCATCTTGCTGCGGAACTTACCGCCCAGAAGCTGATAGCAGGGCACGCCCAGAACCTTACCCTTGATATCCCACAGCGCAATGTCGATGGCGCTGATTCCGGCGAACACGATTGCGCCTCCGCCCATGCCCCAGAAGCTGGACTTGAACATCTTGTTCCAGATCACTTCCACATTCATGGGATCCATGCCGATGATCAGACCTGCCAGATCCTTAACCATTCCGAATGCGCCGGTGGAGCCGATTCCCAGGGCGATCCCCGCCTCGCCGTCCCCGTAGATTCCTTCATCCGTGTGGATGCGGCAGATGATGGGCTTTCTCTGCCATCTCTGCTCCCCCGCATCTAGCATATAAACGTCAACCTTCGTTATCTTCATTATGAATGCTCTCCTTTATCCTTTTCTCTTTTTCCTTATGGAGGCGCTGACCTCCCGCGCGATGGCCGCGCAGTCCCCGGTATACCGCTCCGGGTCCAGGAGAGCGTCCAGCTCTGCCTCGGTCATATTGGCGGCCACCACCTCATTTTCCAGAAGCTTCGCCTTAAAGTCCGCCTGCTCCTCAAACGCCGCCATGGACACCTCGTAGACCACCTCGTGGGCCGTCTGCTTGCCGATCTTTTTGCCCAGCTCCAGCATCACCGGCTCGGACATCATCAGGCCCTTCAGCAGGTCCAGATTCGCCTTCATGCGCTCCGGGAACACGTCCAGGTTCTTAAGCAGCTTCTTGCCCTTTGCGGCCACGCCGCCCACCAGCATCACCGTCTCATTTACGCTCATCCACTCGATCTTCCAGGACGCGCCGTCCCGCTCGTGGAACTGGTACATGGAGTCAAACGTGGCCCCCATGCCCGCTTTGGCCAGTCGGGACAGGGTCTGGAGCGCCTCCGGGGCCACCGGATTGCGCTTATGGGGCATGGTGCTGCTGCCCACGGCTCCGTGGACGAACCCCTCCGCCGCCTCGCCGGTCTCGGTTCCCTGTAAATATACGATCTCCTGGCCGATCTTGCCGAAAGTGCAGCCCAGGGTGGCCAGCACGCTGACGATCTCCGCCAGCCGGTCCCGGCTCACATGCCAGGAAATGTCCGGCACGTCCAGACCCAGCGCCTCGATCACTCTGCGGCTGATCTCCCGTCCATTTTCCCCGAATCCGGCCATGGAGCCCACGGCTCCCGATAACTGCCCAACAAAACAGCGCTTCCTGCAATCCTCCATGCGCTCGATATCCCGGCGCAGCTCGCTGGCCCACACCGCGGCCTTGTAGCCAAAGGTGATGGGAATAGCCTGTTGGCCGTGGGTGCGCCCGGCCATCACCGTGTCCGCGTACCGGTCTACCAGGTCTAAAACCGCCTCCTCGGCCTCCAGGGCGTCCCGGTAGACCGCCTCAAAGCCGCGTTTCACGGACATCATGAAGCCGGTGTCCAGAATGTCCTGGGTGGTCGCGCCCAGATGGATGTACTCGCCGTACCCGCTGTCGCATTTTTTCTGGAAATTGCGCAGAATGGGCACCAGGGAGTGGCCCACCTTTACGATGCCCGCCTCGATCTCGCCGATGTCCAGATTCTCAACAAACCCCTTTTTACAGATTTCATCCGCCGCTTCTTTGGGAATAATCCCCATTTCTCCCTGCACCTGAGCCAGGGCTTTTTCGATATCCAGAAAGTTCTGGATGATGGTTCTGTCGTCAAATATCGTCCGCATTTCCTCCGTGCTGTAGGCGTTGCGGTACAACATGGAATCCAGCATATTAGCCGCCATTTAATTCACCTCGCAAACCGTCTCCCAGCCGGTTCATGGGAGACTCCATTGTTAAGGACAGCACCTGCTCCATGATTCGCGCGGCGCGGTCTCTGTCGATTGTCAGTCCCGCCAGGGAAAGGAACTTGGCCCTGATATATTCCCTGGGCGGTTTCCCCTCGGGAAGCTCTACTTCCTCCTCCCATTTCCTGCCGTCCTTTAAGGCCACGGACAGCCGCTCAATTCTGAGTATGGGGTATTCCTCCGTATATGAGATATCCTCTTCAACCTTAATCCGATGTTTTAATCCGTGTATTCTGGGATCACTGCGCACTTCCTCCGTGAACTGCATAAGCCCGGCCTCCCCGTAAACGAGCATGGCCGCGATGCAGTAGGGCATGGAGAATTTTGCTTTCAATTCTGTTTCGCAGCGGAATGCGCCGGTCAGCTCCACCGCTTTTTTGTAGGCGTGTACGGACACGGATTCCACCTGATCCCATGAGAAATCCTGAGCCTTTCTGATTTTCTGGAGCGCATCCAGAGCCGAGTGCGTATGGCCGCAGGCCGCGTGAATCTTGTAATAGGAGTCCCTTATTCTCAGCTCATCCCCATCCTGCGGACATAAATGCTTAAAATTCCGCGTCTGGCTGACAGCCTGGGCATAACCGCCCTCCCGCTCGATCACATCGTCGGGCACCGTAAAACCCTTTCCCGCCAAAACCGCCGCCTTCAGCCCGTTTGAAACCGCGTTTCCCACGTTGACCAGCTTGGCGTCCGTGCCGAACACGCACACCAGGCCGGAAGCCATGGTACCTGCGATCCCCAGGGCCCGGGACAGCTTCTCCCCGTCAAATCCCATCACCGTTCCGGCGGCCGCGGCCGCTGCAAAGGCTCCGCAGGTCCCCGTGGTGTGCCAGTAATCGTAGTGGGAGGGGTTTAAGGCCGCGCCCAGGCGGATCATCACCTCGTAACCCGCCGTCACGCCCAGGGCGTACCGCTCAAAATCCGCGCCGCAGTATTCCGCGGCCGCCAGGGCCGCCGGCACCGCGATGGCGCCTGGGTGGGTGATGGCGATTTTGTTCACATCGTCGTACTCCAGCGTGTGCCCCAGCACCCCGTTGGAAAATGCCGCCGTAAACATGGATGTCTTTTCCGGCAGGCCGAAGGCGCTGCACTGGGGATTCCCCCCGCTCTCCCGGGCCATTTCCAGAACCGCCCGGGAGCTTTTCTTGTCCAGCGCGCCGGCCACGCAGCCCAGCCAGTCCAGGGTCTTGTACCGGATATCCTCCAGCAGGTCCTGATCCAGCCGGTCCGCCGTCAGGCCCGCCAGGTAATCGCATAAATCTCTGGTTATATTCATAGTTAATCTTTCTTATTTGACCTTGTCTGCTTTCATCTTCTTAACCTTGGCTGCAATAAAGGGGAAGAAGAAGCTTCCAATGGCAATGATCAGCACGGTCAGGGTGATGGGCTGCTTGTACAGGAAGTCCCAGGATCCCTTGCTGGCAACTAACGCCTGGCGCAGGTTGTTCTCCGTCATGGAGCCCAGAACCATGGCCACGATCATGGGCGCCGTAGGGATCTTGAACTTGTAACAGAAGTATCCGATCAGGCCGAAAATGATCAGCACCAGCACGTCAAAGGGGTTGGTTGCGATGGCAAACACGCCGGTCACGCAGAAGGCCAGAATGATTCCGCCCAGCAGTTCTTCCGGAACGGAGAGAATGGTCTTCATATAGCGCAGGACAAAGATTCCCAGAGGCGCCATGATAATGTTTGCAATGATAATCGAAATAAACAGGCCGTAAATAATGTCCGGATGCTCTGTGAAGAACACAGGGCCGGTCCTCATGCCGTGAATCATGATCGCGCCCAGAAACAGGGCGGATGTGGAGTTGCCGGGAACGCCCAGGGCCAGCAGGGGCACCAGGGAACCGCCGGTAACCGCGTTGTTGGCGGACTCGGGGGCCGCAACGCCGATGGCATTGCCCTGTCCGAAGGACTCGGGATCCTTAGACAGCTTTTTCTCCATATCGTAGGCCATAAACGTAGCCACGTTGGTTCCCGCGCCGGGGATGATCCCGACTACGGTTCCGATAATGGAGCCGCGGATCCAGGTGGGAAGCTGATGGAGGCATTCCTTCCAGCCGATCCACACGCTGTCCACCTCCGGCATGGCAGCGTTGGTCTTGGCGCGCTTGCACGCCTCCGCCGTCTTAAACACGGACACCACGCCGAAGAGACCGATCAGGGAGGCCACCAGGCCGATGCCGCTGAGCAGATTGATATTTCCGAAGGTCAGGCGGGGATACCCGTTCTGTGGGTCCATTCCGATGATTGCGATCAGCAGGCCGATCATACCGGAAAGCAGCCCCTTGGGGATATTGTCGCCGCTGATGCTGGTGATACAGGCGATGCCCAGAAGGGAGATCGCAAAATACTCGCCGGGGCCGAATTTCAGGGCCACCTCAGCCAGCACGGGAGTCAGAAACAGCAGCACGACGGCGCTGAACAGACCGCCGAACACGCTGGCCATGGTGGATGTTCCAAGGGCCAGTCCGGCCTTGCCCTTCTTTGCCAGCGGGTAGCCGTCAAGTGTGGTTGCAAAGCTTGAGATCGTGCCCGGGATTCCAAGAAGAATCGCGGAAATGGAACCTCCAAAAATCGACGAGCAGTAGATGGCCGCCAGAAACGCCAGGCCTACGCTGGGATCCATTCCAAAGGTCATGGGTACCATCAGCGCAATGGCCATGTTTCCGGTCAGACCCGGAAGGGCTCCGATCACCAGGCCCACCACACAGCCTATAACCAGAAACAGCAACACGCTGGGCGTAGCCACCGTTTGAAAACCTAACAGTATATTAGACACTCAATTACCCTCCTTTCTCAAAAGAACATCCCCATGAAGCGAATGTTAAACACCTGCGTGAACGCCAGGTACAGGCCGATGCTGACAAATACCGCCGCCGGGATTAAAACTTTCCATTTTCTGTATCCCAGGGTGACGGAGGTCGCCATAATCAGCAGGAATGTGGGGATTGTATATCCGATATACTGAAACGCAAAATAATAAATAAACAGATATGCCGCGATTAAACCGACTCTGTCATAGGCGATCTCCTTTTTGGGAACGGGCTGCTCCGGTTTTTCCGGAGCAGCCTTCATCGCCCTGACAGCATTGAATGTGATAACGATTCCCAGAATAATAATCGCGCCGCTGATCATTTTCGGGAAAAACGCCGATTTTGGGGGAATATTGAAAAAATAAATCATTGTGGCAATTCCCAGCAATGTGGCGCCGATTCCCAGACCGAGATCTTTCTTCTCCAATCCTGTCACCTCTTTCTGTGGTTTGATTTTACTCCTGAATCAGATCCTGAATTGCCTCCATGCTGACGTAGTCGTTTGCCAGGAACTCTTTAAAGGTTGCGGCGTCGGTGTAGGTAATCGGGAAGCCGCTGTTGTCAAACTGGGTCTTTACTTCCTCGGAAGCCATCACCTTTGCCATGGCGTCGGAGAGAATCTGAACCACCTCGTCGGGAGTTCCGGCCGGAACGGCCAGCCCTCTGTAAGCGCCGTATACGAAGTCAACGCCGGATTCCTTCAAAGTGGGAACGTCCGGAAGGATATCGCTGCGCTCGTCCGCACAGATTGCCAGCACCTTAATCTTACCCTGCTCGATCAGGGAAGCCGCGCCTGCGTAAGTGGTCATACCCACTTCCGCATGTCCGCCTGCCAGCTGCACGGTCTGCTCCGCGGAGCCGTTGGTGTGCATGTACTCGAATTCGATGCCGGTCTTCTGGGTGAAGATCAGGCTGGCGATATGGTGGGAGGTGGAGAATCCCGGAGTGGAGTTCAACAGAACTTTTTCCTTTCCCACTTCCATAAACTGCTCGATGGTCTCAATCCCGGAAGCCTCGGAAGCCACGATCAGCTCCGGGTCGAAGCAATACTCTGCGATGGGAGTGATGGAATCCATGTCGTAGGTAGTAGCTCCGCTTAACACGTTGGTTACATAGGAGGAGGTCAACGCCAGCATGGTGTAGCCGTCCGGCTTCTGGGTTACAGCGTAGGTCTGTCCCACGACAGCGCCGCCGCCCTCTTTATTCAGTACATTGACCGGCTGTCCCAGCTCTTTCTCCAGCTCCTGCGCCAGAATACGGCAGGACAGGTCCACGTTTCCGCCTGCTGCGAAGGGAACTACCAGGTCGATGGGTTTGTTGGGATAATCGGTGGTTTTCTCCGCTGCCGCCGCTGTGGTGTCGGCTGCCGCCTCGGTGGCTTTCTCCTCAGAAGCCGCCGCCTGGGTGGTCGCTTCCTCCTTTGCCGCTGTGGTGGCGGAACCGCCTCCGCCTGAACAACCCGCCAGTACAAGCGCTGCGGCTGCAACCATTGCCATTGCCTTCATGTTACGTTTTCTCATAATCTTTTCCTCTCTTTCTTTGCCTAAACAGCCACCCCTAGTTGGCCATTTTAGATGTTTTAGAGTTGCTAAGAATATATTTTTTATATACTTTAACTAAGGCAATGGTATCACAGCGGGCAAAAAATAGGAAATATTTATATATAATTGGGGGTATAACAAAAACTTATCACTTTTATAAGACGGCCGGCCCGGATTCTTCCTGAACATCCTCAGGATTTTCCTTTAATAAAGCTCAAAAGTCCCCCTGCCGCGTAGATTTCCCCCTCCCGTTCCGTCAGGGAAGCCGTGGCCTCAAAGGTCTTTCCGGTGGAGCAGATCGTTATGGTATACCAGGCGTCCGAAGTCTCTCCGATACCAGTTTTTTTTCGGATCACCAGTTCCTGTCCCTCCTCCGCCAGCTCCGGCCCGCTCCCCTCTGCGAAAACCAGAGGCAGCACCCCGAAGTTGATCAGGTTGGTCCGGTGGATTCTGGCAAAGGACCTGGCGATCACCGCCCTCACGCCCAGATAGGCCGGAAGCAGGGCCGCGTGCTCTCTGCTTGAGCCCTGCCCGTAGTTCTCCCCGGCCACAATCACACTGCTCCCGTACTCCAGGGCGCGGCCGTAAAATCCGGGATCGCTGCGGATAAAGGCCGTCTTTGCCGCCTCCGGTACGTTGGAGCGCAGAGCGCCGTACTCCGGGCCGGTGGGCGCGATCTCGTCCGTGGACACATTGTCCCCCAGCTTTTTCACCACCCTGGCCCGAATCTCCCCGAGCTGAGGCGTTCCCACTGGAATGGGCCGGATGCTGGGCCCCCTCACCACCTTCACCTGATCCCGCCCCTCCGGTCCGACGGGCTGCGCGATCATGGCATCGTCCACAAAATACGCCTCCGGCTCCCCAATCCCGGCCAGTTCCTCCAGGGAAATGACCTCGTCCGGCGGGCAGAGATATCCCGTCACCGCAGCTGCAGCGGCCACCGCAGGGCCCGCCAGGTACACGGAGGCGTCTGTTGTGCCGCAGCGCCCTTTAAAATTGCGGTTGGAGGTGCGCACCGACACCCCGCCGCTCTGGACCGCCTGGCCCATTCCCACGCAGGGGCCGCAGCCGCACTCCAGAATCCTGGCCCCCGCCAGCACGAAATCGGAGAGGACTCCCTCCTCCAACATCATCTGATAGTTCTGCCGGGACCCCGGGGACACCACCAGGCTTACGTGATCCGGCACCGTGCACCCCCTCAGAATCCGGGCAGCTGTTTTTAAGTCGCTGTAGGAGCTGTTGGTGCAGCTGCCGATGTAGACCTGGTTCACCGGGATTCCTCTCAGCTCCCGGACCGGCGTCACGCGGTCGGGCTGGCTGGGTTTTGCCGCCATGAAATCCACCTCCCCCAGGTCGAACTCCACCATCTGGTCATATTCCGTCCCCGGGTCCGCAGCCAAGGGCAGAAAGTCTGCCTCCCGCCCCTGGGCCTTTAAGTAGATTCTGGTCTGTTCATCCGAGGGGAATATGGAGCTGGTCGCGCCGGTCTCCGCCCCCATGTTGGCCAGGGTCATGCGCTGGGGAACCGTCAGATGTCCGAGGGCCGGGCCGGTGTACTCCAGCACACAGCCAGTCCCGCCCTTTACCGTGAAGTGCCCGGCAATGACCAGAGCCAGGTCCTTGGCCCCAACGCCGGGTTTAAAACTCCCGGTCAGGCGCACGCCTACCACCCGGGGCATTTTCAGGTAAAAGGGCTCCCCGGCCATGGCCGCCGCAACATCGATTCCGCCCGCTCCCAGAGCCAGCATCCCCAGAGCGCCGCTGGTGGGCGTGTGGCTGTCCGTGCCCAGAAGCGTTCTTCCGGGCAGGGCGAACCGCCCGCAGTGAACCAGGTGGCAGATGCCGTTTCCGGGCCGGGATACGCGGATTCCGTACTTTTTGCCCATCGAGATCAGATAGGCGTGATCGTCGGGATTCCTGTGGTCCAGATAGACCATGTTGTGGTCCAGATAACTGACGGAGCACTGGGTTTTGACCTGCGAAATGCCGAAGGATTCAAAGGCAATGTAGGCCAGCATCCCCAGAGCGTCCTGGGTCAGGGTCTGGTCGATGGCCAGGGCGATCTCATTTCCCTCCTTCGCCTCCCCCTGAATCAGATGGGCGGAAATGATTTTCTCAGTCAAATTCATGGTTTTACCCCTCCGTTGTGTCGATTGTGAATGTAGGGGAGCAGTCCCCCCGCGAGCAGCAGTTCCAGCTCCTTGTCCGTGAAGGAGACGGTTCCGGGGATATCCCGGCCCGTGGTCAGATTGCGCAGGCGGACCGTCCCGTCTCCGCCCAAAAGCTGGCCGGGCGCGTCCTCCATCATCAGCTCGTCCCCCGCCGATATGGCCTCATAGTCAGCCGGGTCGGCGAACAGCACGGGAACAATTCCGTAATTGATCAGATTGCTCCGGTGGATCCGGGAAATGGACTTGGCCAGCACCGCTTTCACTCCCAGATACATGGGTCCGATGGCTGCATGCTCCCGGCTGGAGCCCTGGCCGTAGTTTTCTCCGGCCACGATCACGCTGCAGCCGTATTCCTCCGCCCGGTCCGCAAAACCGGGGTCGATCTTCTGGAACAGGTAGCGGGACAAGGCGGGGATATTGGGGCGCAGGGTCAGCACCTCCGGCCCCGGAGGGATAATGTCGTCGGTGGTGATGTTATCCCCGGCTTTGAGCACAACCCGTGCGCCGATATTGGCGTCCAGCGGTCCCTTCACCGGCATTTCCCGGATATTGGGCCCCTTGATCAGTTCGGTCTGCTCTGTCTTTTGGCCGTAACAAAACAGCAGGCTGTCGTCCACGGGATATTTTTCCGGCTCCGCCACCCGCTCCAGCTCCGTCAAATCCTCCATCACGTCCCCCGGCTCCGCTAAATACCCCAGGACAGCGGTGGCCGCAGCGGTCTCCGGGCCCGTGAGGTACACGGATGCGTCCGCGGTGCCGCAGCGTCCCCGGTAATTGCGGTTGGAGGTGCGCACCGACACCCCGCCGGTGGGCGGAGCCTGCCCCAGCCCGATGCAGGGGCCGCAGCCGCACTCCATAATCCGCGCCCCGGCCCTGATAAATTGGCCGATGGAGCCGTCCTCCAGAAGCATCTGGTAAACCTGACGGTTGCTCGGAGACACCAGCAGGTTCACATCCGGGTGCACCCTGCGCCCTTCCAGCACCCGAGCGGCCCGGGCCAGGTCATAGTAAGAGCCGTTGGTACAGCTGCCGATGTAGACCTGATCCACCTTCACCGGGCCTGCTTCCCGGACGCTTTTCACCTGGTCGGGCATAGGCGGAACGGCCACGGAGGGCACGATGCGGCTCAAATCCAACGTCAGGCGCAACTCGTACACGGCCCCGGGATCCGCCGCCAGCTCCAGATAGTCCTCCTCCCGGCCCTGTGCCTTCAGGAACCGCCGCACCGCCTCGTCCGCCGGGAACACGGAGGAGGTCGCCCCCATCTCCGCCCCCATGTTGGCGATGGTGGCCCGCTGGGGAACCGAGAGTTTTTCCACTCCTTCCCCAAAATATTCCAGAACCTTGCCCACGCCGCCCTTCACGGAGAGCTGTTTGAGCAGCCAGAGTGCCGCATCCTTGGCGGACACGCCGGGCTTAAGCCTTCCTTTCACCTCCACGCCGATAACCGCAGGCATCTTAAGCTCCATGGGCTCCCCGCCCATGATTGCGCTGACGTCCAGGCCGCCCAGACCCACGCCCAGCATCCCCAGCGCTCCGGCCGTGGCGCTGTGGCTGTCCGCCCCGGCCAGCACGGTGCCTGGGCGGCCGATGCGGCTGTAATACACGCTGTGGCAGATGCCGTTTCCAGCCTTGGACAGCATGGAACCGTAACGCCTGGCCGCGGAAGCCACAAACCTGTGGTCGTCCAGGCTCCTGTGGTCCATGGCCACCAGGTTGTGGTCCTGGAACGTGACCGCGGCCGGCACCTGGATTTTATCGATGTCCATGGCCTCGAATCCGATGTAGGCCAGGGTCCCCGACATGTCGTGGACCAAGGTACTGTCTACCTTGAGAAATATCTCCGTTCCCGTCTCCATCCGCCCCCGGACCAGGTGCCCGGAAATGATTTTTTCCGTGAGATTTTGTGCATATTTTTTCATTTTTAACGCTCCTTCTCCGGTAAATTATTCATTATCACCATTTCCCTCAGCGTATCATAAAAACATTGGCATTGGAAATATTTATAAATAATTCGCCTATAATATAAACTTATGGCTAACAGAACGTTTCCGGCGCCGGAAACATCCTCCCACGCCCTGCTCCGGGGCAAAAAAATACCCTCCATCCGCCCTGTCTGGGCGCTGGAAGGTATTTTCCCGTCTCACACGTATTCGATTATTTTCCCTTGACCACGCGTACAAACTCCCGGGCCGCGCTGGTCATATTCTTCTCCATATAGCCGATGGTCAGCGTTCTGACCGCATTCTCATCGTCGATTGGATAATAAATCACGCTGTCATACCTAGCCTTGACCCGGTCGATGGCCGACGGCACAAAGCCCACGCCCATCCCGCCCGCAACCATGGCGTTCAGGCTCTCGCAGACGTTGGACTCAAAGGCCACCCGGGGCTCGAACCCCGCGCTGCGGCACAGCGCGATGGAACTTCCCCACATTCTCCTGCCGTGCTCGTACATCACAAAGGGCTCGTCCTTCAGCACCTTCAAATCCTCGATGGTACAGGGCCGCTCTTCCGGATCCGGCAGCTTCCGGTTGATCGCAAACTGCCTGGGAACCGCCAGAAAAATCCGTTCCTCAAACACGCGCTCGTACTTGATGGATTTGTTCTGATAGGGCAACATCACAAAGGCCAGATCCACCTGCCCCTGCACCAGAAGCGTCTCCGAATCGCTGGAAAACGCGTCCACAATCCGCACTTTGATGCCAAAATGCCGCTTCTGAAACTCCGAAAGCACTCCCAACAGGTAACACTTCTGATAAAACGGGGATACGGAAATGGTCAGCTCGCCCTTTTTCAGGCTCTGGAAATCATTCATCTTGTGAATCAGCTGATCGCTCAGCGCCAGAATCACCTTTCCATCCTCATAAAAAATCTTCCCCGCCGGTGTCAGAGTCACCCGGTTGCTCTTCCTGACAAATAACTTTACCCCCAATTCATCCTCCAGGCGCTGAATCAGCTGGCTCAGCGCGGGCTGGCTCACATGAACCTTGACCGCCGCCTTTGAAAAGCTCCCCTCGTCCGCAGCCGCCAGCACATAGTGGATATCCCGTAATTGCATAGCACCCTCCTCCCTGCCGTTCTTCTACACCAAGGACGGGGTAAACTCCCATTTACTCCGTCCATAATAATCACCATTATATGCGCAATCGTCCAATATTTCAAGTGACACCTTGCCATCTTATCAAGTTCTTATCGCCGCTTTTGCTTGTCGCCTCACGTTTCGTAGCTGAATTTCATCCCCCAGGACTCCCGTATCTCATCCATAAGCCGCAGCACCGTCAGGCTGTCTGCGGGCTTTAAAATATCGCTGGTGTTCATTCCCGCGCGCACGCACCGGTCCGCCTCCCGGATCTGATACTCAAACCCGTTGATCTCCCAGGGAAGCGACACCTCGTAGGGCTGGCCTCCGTAGGGGGTTACGGTCATGGTCCTGGCCATCTGGAAATCCGGCAGCCAGATGGCTCCCGTGGTTCCGAACACAGCCGCGGCGCGCCCCAGGTCCATGCCGATGGCCTGTACGGCGTGGGCGCTCCTTCCGCCCGGGTATGTCAGGGAAACAGCGCTGAAATCGTCGGTGCCGTACTCGCTGATGTGAACATTGGACTCAAAGGAAACCGGGGCCGCTCCCATCACCATGTGCAGAAAGCCCAGATTGTAGATACCGATGTCCAGCAACGCTCCGCCGCCCAGATCAGAGTTGAATTTCCGGTCTTTTCTGGCCCCCTTGGCAATAAAACCGTACTCGCAGCGCGCATGGCGCACCTCCCCGATCACGCCCTGGGCGATCAGCCCCATCATGTGCTGAAGCTGGGGCAGGAAGCGGATCCAGAACGCTTCCATGATGAAAAGTCCCTTCTCCTCCGCCAGCCGGTAAAGCTCCTCCGCCTGGGCCACGCTGGTGGTGAAGGGCTTCTCGCAGAGCACGTGCTTGCCCGCGTTCAGGCACATTTTACAATTCTCATAGTGCATATTGTTGGGTGTGGAAATGTAGACGGCCTCCACCTGCGGGTCCGCCGCCATCGCCTCGTAGGAATCGTAAAAGGCCGGAATATGGTACTTTTTAGCAAACTCCCGGGCGGAATCCATTTTCCTGGACCCCACCGCCGCAAGGGACGCCTCCCGGCTGTCCATGCTGCACACCGTCAGTGCAAATTTGTTGGCAATCGATCCCGTCGCCAGTATACCCCATCGCATGATTCAACGCTCCTTCCCGCTGCCGGGTTCCCCGCTCTTTGCCAGGATATCCCGCACAATCTGCTCAATACACGTTTCCAGTTCCAGGTTCTCGTACTGCTTTGTGATGCCGCACCGCAGGAGATTTTCTTCCTTAAAATCCTCCTCGTCGGCCAGAAAACGCCTGCAAAGCTCTTTGTATTTGGGCACCGCCTGCTCCCGCTCCCGGGCGATGGCCCGCTCCAGTCTCAATCCGTCCTCCACGCAGATGTACACCGGCACCAGGGCGGACGGCCCGTAATACGCCTGAAGCTCCTCATAGGATTCCAGCGTGCCCATCATCAGGTAATTGCCCTGCGCCAGATCGATCTGCCCGTCGTCCACCGTGAAATAGCTCCAGGGACCGTAGACCGTCTGATAGGTCCTGCACTCGATCAGGGTGCCGTTTTTGCGGGTCTCCTCCAAAAACGTCTGATCCACAAAAAAATACTCCACACCATTGTGTTCCCCGTCCCGGATGGGCCGGGTGGTGTACATTTTCACGGTTCTGTAGCCGCTCAGGCGGCTGCACAAGCGTTTGAATATGGTGTCCTTGCCCGAAGCGCTCTTTCCCATCACATAAAAAATCTTTCCCATTTTCACTGTTTTCCTATCTGTCAATATTCTGTCTCACCACGAGCAGCCATTCCAGCGCGCGGTCCTGGGGCCCCTGCACCGGAAGTCCCTGTTCCATAAAGCGGAGCACCAGATCCAGGGCCTCCCCGCTTATCTCCTCACCCGGCGCCACAATGGGAATCCCCGGCGGGTAAATGTAAATATACTCGCCGGAAATGCGCCCGCCGCTCTCCCGCAGCGCCACCCGCTCCAGGTCTTTGTCCATGGCCGAAGCGATGGGCATCAGGCTGCGGAGGCGGGGAAAGGGGGCGGAGGTCTGTGAAGCGAGGGGCAGCGCCGGGCTGTTTGCAGCTGCGTCCGCCCCGCCTGTACCGGCCCATCCACTCTTATTTGGATTCCCTGTTTTTTCCAATTTTTGTGCCAGCTCCCGGTCAATCTCCATTACCGCAGCCTTCAGCCGGTCCAGTCCTTCCCCGCTATCCATCACCGACGTGATCGCGGTGGCGTACTCCGGCCCGCACATTTCCATCTCCAGATGGTACAACTCCCGCAGAATCCCATCCAGCTCAGTCCCGGTCATTCCCGTTCCGGCGGTGGAGATCACCACCTTGGACATATCCGTGTCCCACACGCCACAGCTGCCTTTAAGCCATTCCCCGACCAGGCGCAGACACCGCATTTTACTCAGATTATCCCGCAGCCGCCCCATCCGCTCCATATAGCGGTCGATGGCATTTCCGGGCGCGCCCCGGTCCAGGCGCAGCCGCTCCATGAGCCAGACGGCGTTCTCAATGGACGCCATCAACACATAGGACGGGCTGCTGCTCTGGTAAATCTGCAAAAATCGTTCCAGGCGGCCAATATCCACATAGGGTCCGCCCTTGTCCCGGTTCAAATTCACATGCAGCAGCGCGGTCTGGGTCAGGCTGGGCAGCGTCTTGTGGATACTCTGAATCACCAGGTCCGCCCCCAGCTCCAGCGCCGATTGCGGAAACTCCCGCCCATACCGGAAATGCGCCCCATGGGCTTCATCCACAATCAGCGGCAGTCCCGCCCGGTGGACGATCTCCGCAATTTTGTGGATATCGGACACAATTCCGTCGTAAGTTGGGGATACCACCATCACCGCCCGGGTATCCGGGTACTGCCTGAGCGACTTTTCCACATCCTCCGGCAAAATCCCGCCCTGTATCCCCAATCCGGGCACGGTCTGTGGATACAGATACACCGGCTTTAACCGGTTCAGATACACCGCGTGATACACCGACTTGTGACAGTTGCGCGCCGTCAGAATCCGGCTCTCAAATCCCGCCGCCGCGCTGATGGCCGCCAAAATCCCGCCGCTGCTGCCGTTCACCAGATAGTACGTCCGGTCCGCCCCGTAAACGCCGGCCGCCCACTCCATGGATTCCCGCAGAATTCCCTCCGGATGGTGCAGGTTGTCAAACCCTTCGATCTCCGTGATATCCACGGTAAACGGATTGGGAAATTCCATCTCTCCCATCTCCCCGTCCCCCGCCCCGGCCAGGCGCTTGTGCCCGGGCATGTGAAATGGGTACATATCCGTCTCATTGTACGCCTTCAGGCGGCTGATCAGCCGTTCCTCCCGCCTCATCGCAATTCCTCGTTTCCTGTTATTTTCCCTGTGCGATCCCTGTTTTGATTCTCCGCCGCTAACCGGTCCAGCAGCTCCAGGCAATGCCGGACATCCCGGCGGCGTTTTAGAACCACCACCTTGCGGGGGTACCGCTCCATCAAATCCCGGAACTGCTGCCTGCGCTCCCGGCTCCGCCCGTCCCGCAGAATCCACAACAGAAATTCCAGATCCATTTTCTCGTCGCAGCCCTCGGCGATGCTCTCCCGGGCGCGGCCTTTATATTTCCAGTTCCGGTACAGCGCCTGAGGCAGGCAGATCCGGCGTGGAAAATCCATAAAGAAAATCAAATCCGCCTCCGCCATTCTGCGCTCCTGGTGGAAATTCGCGTAATTTCCATCGATCACCCAGCCCCGTTCCCGGTTCTCGTTCAGAAAGTCCTCCACCATTCCCCGGGCCTCCGCCCGGTCCCGCTCCTGCCAGCCCGGCAGAAACTGAACCTTGTCCAGAAACAGCACCGGACACCCCGTCATCTCCCCCAATCTCGCCGCCAACGTAGATTTCCCCGACGCCGAATACCCGATCACTGCAATTTTCATGCCGCCCTCCTCCTCTGAATGGTTTTGTGTGCTCGCACCGTTTCCTTATTATACCTTGTCATTGACCGCCAGGTCGATGATAAGAGCTACGTTTCCTTATTATACTATACTTACCCAAAAATTTAAATTATTTTCGCAGCCGTCTCCCTCCACAAATTATACATGCAAAAAGCGGGGATTATTATCTCCCCGCATGCCGCAACATTCCAGATTTCCCCTACCACAATCGCCGCTTTGTCCTGACCGTCATCCCAATCCCCTCTTCGACCCGGTTCCGGCAGTCTGAAAATAAAGCTCCCTGCGTCCATTATGAAAGGGCACCACGGTCTGAAAATTATTTTGCTCCAGAAGCGCCATAAAATCTCCCATACTCTGGTGGTGGGGAAAATGGGCCCGGACCGCCTTTTTTCCGTCCAAAAGCGTCTGTACGAAACCGCCCGGCTTTACTCTGCCCGTAATGATCACAAGACCTCCCCGCGCCAGCTCCCGCTCCGCCAGACTCCTGCAGCGCTCCTGCTCCAAGTGGGTGTCCCCCAGCAGCAGAATGTCATATACGTCCCGTTCCAACCGTTTCTCCGGTTGTTCCTCCAGGAACGCACGAATCTGCTCCTCTCTCCCTGCACGCAGCCACTCACCGTACCCGCACACCTGCTCCACAGCCGCGGTAAACCCCTGATCCGCGGCGATCTCCGCCTGCGGAAAATTCTCCTTTATCAACGCAATCAGTTCGAGTCCACGGCCATACCTGGGCAGCGGCAGAACCACCCGGCGGCCGTCAGCAATACAAGGGCTGATCCATTCCAAAATCCGGCTCCGGAGAGCCCGCGCATCCTCCTGCGTGTCCGGGTGGGCGCAGTCCACGATTGCCAGATCCGCCCTCCTCCCCTTCACCTGGTCCACGGCAAATGCCAGTGGTCCGGGCTGATAATCCCCGGAATAAAAACAACTTTTTCCCGAATCCCATATATGAAACCAAAGGCCGCCAACGCAGTGTCCGCTTCTTCCGCAGGAAAAATGCAGATCCCGCCCCAGCCCCATGGGCCAGGCGGACAACGGGTCCGCCTGGATCACCTTGTTGTAACGGATCCCGGCCAACTCCACAGTAGCCCCAGCTGCCACCAGCCACCCCCGGAAGCCCCGGGAAACCAGCCTTGAAAACGCTCCGCTGTGATCCTTGTGACAATGGCTCAGAAACAGATATTCCGTTCTCTCCAAAAGCTCCGCCTCCACCTCTGGCCAGGGGTTTTCGTCCGTGTCCATGATTCCGCAGTCCAGCATATAATACCGACCCTGAGCGAAGGGGATCAAAAAACAGCTCCGCCCGTGCTCCCCATACCCGCCTTTAACAATCAGCCGATCCATATACATACAGCTTCTCCCTCTCCACTTCGATATAACCGGACTTATGCTCCTCAATCGGTCCGCTGTGCAGAAAACACAGCTCGTCTCCGTCCATTGTCCGGGTTTTGATGCGGTAGAAACCGCCCTCGAAGGTGGACATCATCACCGTAACCGCAAAACAGTTCTCTCCCCTGACGCTGCTCCACCTGCAGTCCTCGGGCCTAAAACGCACCTGGCAGGATAATTCCCCGCGGCCCTCTCCCGGGAAATACATTCCTTCCACAATGTCCTGGCCAATTCTCACGCGGCAGGTATCCCCTGCCGCCCCACTCTCCAAAACCGCCCGTTTCAGCCTGTTTCCCGCGCCCAGAAGCCCGGCCACCAGCGCGGTCCCCGGCCTGAGATAACAGGTGCGCGGCTTATCCGCCTGATCGATCCTGCCCCTGTTCATGATAATGATCCGGTCCGCCATGGCAAAGGCTTCCGACGGGTCGTGGGTCACATGAAACACCGTGGTTTTTAGCTTGTGAAACAGATAGGCCATCTCCGTGCGCATCTCGATGCGCAGCTGTACGTCCAGGTTGCAAAGCGGCTCATCCAACAGAAGAATGGACGGCTTGGTCACCAGCGCCCGCGCGATGGCCACCCGTTGCTGCTGGCCGCCGGAGAGCTCCGCCGGATACCGCGACATCAGTCCGTCCAGATGCAGCAGACCTGCAATCTCCTCCACCCGTTTCCTGCACTCCGCCGGATCCACCTTGCCCACCTTCAGACCATAAGTAATATTGTCCTCCACCTTCATGTGGGGCCAGAGCGCAAAGTCCTGAAATACCATGTTGATCCCCCGTTTTTCCGGGGGAAGCGTACGGCGCTTGTCTGAAACCTCCCGGCCTCGGATCCGCACCAGTCCCTGATCCAGGGGCAGTATACCGGCAATGATGCGCAAAAGCGTGGATTTGCCACAGCCTGAAGGCCCCAGCACGCTGATAATTTCCCCTTCCTTTACCTCCATGCTGACGCCGCCCAGCACAGGCGTTCTGCCGTAGTTCTTTACCACGTTTTGTAGCTCAAGTATTGTCTGCATTCTGTTTCCTCTTTCCAATGTTTAAACCGAATTCCAAAATCAGCATGATCCCGATGATAAACGTTCCGCCCACAATGGTAGCCGCCGCCGCGTAGCCGAACTTCAGGTCGTTGTAGGCATCGCTTATGTACACCGGCAGTGTGCTGAAATTGGGTGGATACAGGATCGTGGTGATGGCCAGATTGAATACGCTTCCTCCAAACGCGGCTAAAACCGCAGAAACCGTGCTGGAATGGAGTAACGGCAAAAGGACCGTCCGAATCCGCCGCGCCAGGCCTGCGCCCTGTATCTGGGATGCGGTCAAAAGCTGCTCCGGAACCTTGGACATACCGCCCACCAGCACCCGGTTAATCAGCGGAACCGCGGAGGCCACGCTGGCCAGAACCAGAATTTCCGGTTTGCCGTACAGGTTTAATCCCACGGAAGCAAGCCATTTCTGGTTCCACACAAAAATATACCCGATACCCAGCACCACTCCCGGAACGGCCATGGCTGTCAGCGTCAGCAGGTCGATCAGCCGCTTCAGTTTAAACCGTGAGTAGGTCAGGAGATAGGCAGCCGCAAATCCCACAAGCGATCCGATCACTGCGGCCACCGCCGCCAGACTCAGCGAATTTTGGACGCCCCGTATTAGCGCGCCGTCCATCTGCAGCACTCCCCGGTAATTATTCAGGGTAAAGCGGAATTTCTGTATACTAAAGGAATCCGAAAAGGACATGATAAAGTTGGAACCCACCGGTATTCCCAGGGCAGCCAGACAGAACCCGCCGGACGCGGCCGTGATAACCGCCCCTTTCACTGGCCCCGGCTTGCGGGGCGTCACCCGCTCGGTCCCACAGCTCAGAAAATCGAACCGCTTTCTGCCCATGGCGCAAAACTGGAGCGCCATGGCAACGACAATCATCACTACCAGGTACATCGAGAGCACCCCCGCCATGTCGAAGCGCACCGGAGACGAGCAGATGGCGCTGTAAATGGTGTAAGGCAGCGTAGGAAACGCATACACCGCCGTAATGGTGGACGACATGCCGTAATCCCCCACCGTATCCATGAAAATCAGCATAGCCGCGGAAAAATACGCAGGCAAACACAGCGGCATCTGCACGGTACGCCAAACCCGCAGCGGAGAAGCCCCGTTCATTCTGGCCGCATGAACCAGGCGGGCCGGATACCACTCCAGAGCTGCCTTGATGGCCACGTAAGCCATGGGATATTTACACAGCACCATCACACAGACCAGGCCGGGGAAGCTGAACAGAAAAGAGCTCATCCCCAGAATGTGCAGCCAGGAGCTGGCGATGCCGTTTCCGGAGGCAAAAAAGACCCACCCCTGGGCCAGAATAAAGGAGGGCATAATCATCAGAATCCAGCTGACGATATCCAGCAGCCTGGCAAGCGGGAACTCGTAGCGCACTCTCACATGAGCCAGAGCCCCGGCCAAAAGGAGACCGAACACCGTGGTCGCCAGGCTGAGTCCGGCGGAATTGAAAAATGCCTTTTTCCACAGCGGACGGACAAACACATCCAGAACCAGACGAAGGTTTCCGGCGTCGAATTTATCAAGAGACAGCCCCGGACATACGACCTGAGCCAGCACCGCCGCCAACGGCAGCAGCACCAGCACGGTCAGGATTCCCAGGACGCCGAAACCCGCAATATTTTCTTTTAATTTCATCTCTGCACTCCGGTATCTACTGTGCGGACATATCGGCGAACCAAGCCTTAATCTCCGCCTCGTTCTTTGCGCCCCACTCGATGTCCGCCACCGCCATTTTGGCGTTCTCATCCCGCTCTGCCTTCCGGTTTACGCCGTTCACGGAGGGCTCAAAATATCCCTCGTCCCCGGTGTCCACCAGCTTCTGCTGAGTCGCCGGATCCAGCAGGAAATTCACAAACAGCTTGGCAATCTCCATCTGGTCGGAACCGGCGTTTATAGCGGCAACTCTGGTGGAGCCGGGCGCGCCCTCCTCCGGCCATAATATCTGGATCGGCTCCCCTCCGGCCACCATATCGTAGGCGTTGGTCTCCTGCAGCAGCGCAATGGACACCTCGCCGCTGGCAAGGGCCTGGACTACCTGGGGATTTTTGGGATACACCTTCAGTCCCTGGCTGAACAGTTGGTTAAAATACGCTTTACCCCCGTCCATTCCCAGGCGGTTGAAGAAATAGGCAGCCAGAGGATAGGCCGGAGCTGCCACTCCGGGATCGGCCATGCCCACCTGCCCTGCATAGGCCTCATCCGTCAGGTCTGCGAAGGTTCTGGGAGCGGAGGACTGGTCGTACTTGTCCGTCCGGTACACCAGCACGCCCGCCGCGTGGATGTCCGTGGGCCAGCAGCACCTATTGTCCGGCACCAGTCCTTTGGAAAACTCCGTCAGGTTTGCCGCATTCTCCGGCTCCCAGCCGGTCAGCAGGCTTCCATCCCCGGACAAATTGTACACGTCATACATAGAATCAATCCACACCACATCCCACTGGGGATTGCTCTTCTCCGCCTCAATTCTGGACATGGTCTCCGCGCCGTTTCCGGCCACCACCTCCACATCGTACCCAGTTGCCTCTTTGAACAAATCCCCGATCACGCCGTCGAAATCATTCAGATATACCAGCAACGGCTCCGTCTGGACCGGCGCATCCATTTCCGCGGAGCGGCCATCCCCCGCGCCGGTTTCCCCTGCGGCTCCTGCTCCCTCCGCGTTTCCATCCGGGGTCCCGGTCTCCCCGCCGCTGCCCTCCGCGGTTTTTTCCACCACAGCTTGCGCCGGTACTGTTCCTGCGGCCGTCTTTCCCTGGCCGCTCCCACAGGCGCTTACCGCCGCCGTCATACAGATGCAAAGTCCCAGTGCCAAGATTTTTTTCATTAATTACGTTCCTCTCTCTCTTCGTTTGTTTCAGCTTAGCACTGGTTCGTTTTTGATAAAATCACAGTCCTGTAATTTGTTTGTAAAAAAACAGTAAAAAGCCGCCCCGAATCTCCCCGGAGCGGCCCATCCCGCCTTCATTTCACTTCACCGATTGTTTTTGATGCAGGCTGACCCTGATCCCCTCCCGGTTGGAGCAGTACACGCCCACCAGGATCAACGCGCACCCGGCCAGGTGCGCCGGCCCCACCGGCTCTGCCAGGAAAATAGCTCCGGCCACCATGGACACCACGGTCGCCAAATTCGTGTAGGACGTGGCCTGGGCTACGGTCAGATCGTTGACCGAGTAATTTAACATACAGAACGCCGCCACGGAAGAGATGATCCCCAGATACAGCAGCGCGCCCAGAATCCTGATATCTCCCAGCGCCTTGCCCGCCTGGACGGCCAGATTTCCGCCCTCCGTGACCAGAGCCGCGGTCACGAACACCGCCATTCCCAGGCCGAACATCACATAGGTCCGCTCAAACGCCGTGTAGCGGTCCGCGCAGCGCCTGCTGAGCAGGCTGAACCCCGAGCCGGTGATGACCGCGCAGATCAGCACCAGAATGCCAGCCAGACTGGCGCCTCCTCCTTCCCCGGACATGGCGATCAACACCGCTCCCGCCAGTGACATCAGCCCGAACAGGAGCTGTCTGACTGTAAAACGCTCCTTCAGGAACACCGCGCCCAGCAGCATCCCCGCCACCGGCACCGTGGCGATCATAGAGCCGGAAATCACCGAGTTGGTCAGCTTGATCCCCAGGCTTTCAAAGGTAAAATACAATACCGGCTGGAAAAGCCCCAGGGCCAGAAGGGGCCTCAAATCCTTTTTCAAGTCCACCTTCACCACCCGGGCAACTACCAGCACATTCATTGCCAGAAACGCGATGGAAAACCGCAGCGCCAGCATGACAAACGTGTCCACTGTCAAAAGCACCACCCTGGAAAACATAAAACTCAACCCAAATATAACATTTCCCGCAATGGCCGCGGCCGCGGCTTTTTTCCTGCTTTTCATGTTCTCCCCCGCTCCCATCCTTTTCTCCTCCCCGATGCGTTAAGGGGGCCGCCGGTTGACAGCCCCCTACCATTATGTACCACAAAACATCGTTGTGTCAACTAATTCAGCGTATCCAGCGCCTTCTTGATCCGGTTCATGCAGTCCTCCACATTGCGCTTGGGCATAGCTGCGTTGATCCGCTCAAATCCGTTTCCTTCCTCGCCGAAAATGTATCCCTCGTCAAAGGCGATTCTGGCGGTCTCCTGCATCAGCTTCTCCAGCTTCTTAGGATCGCTCTCATATCCGTTCAAATCCAGCCAGATCAGGTAGGTGCCCTCCACCGCGGTCACGCTGGCCTTGGGCAGCTGCTCCTTCACAAACTCCTTGACAAAGCGGATGTTCTCATCCAGGTAATCCCGCAGCTGGTCCAGCCACTCCTCGCCCTCGTTGTAGGCCGCGATGGTAGCGGCGATGCCGAAGGGATTGGCCATGCTGACAGAGAACGCGTCGTCGATCACTCCCAGCCACTTCTTCTGCCACTCCTTGTTGGGGATCACAATGTTGGACAGCTGCATACCCGCCAGATTGAAGGTCTTGGAGGGAGCCGTGCAGACCACGATGTGATCGGCGTACTCGGGAGCCACTTTTAACAGCGGCGTGTGGACCACGCCCTTGCGGGTCAGATCCATGTGGATCTCATCGGAGATAATCCACTTTCCATACTTCTTCGCAATCTCCACCAGCCGTCCCAGTTCCTCCACGGTCCACACCCGTCCAACCGGGTTGTGGGGACTGCAGAGAATCATACCCTTGACCGCTTCGTCAGCGAACTTTTTCTCCAGGTCCTCATAATCCATGCGGTAGTCGCCGTTCTCATAGATCAGGGAGTTGTTGAAGATTTCCCTGTTATTTCCATTAATTTTATTGGTAAAGGGATAATACACCGGTCTCTGGATAATGATCCCGTCCCCCTCGTTTGTCAGGGCCTGAAGCAGGAAGGCCAGGGCCGGCACCACGCCGGGGCTGAAAAATACGTCCTCTTTCGCCACTTCCCAGTCGTATCTGCGCTTAAACCAGCCGGTCACGGCATGTTTCAGGTCCTCGTTGTCGTAGATGGTATAGCCGAAAATCTTCCGGTCAATACGCTCGTGCAGCGCCCTGATAATGGGCTCGGCGCAGGCAAAATCCATATCCGCAACCCATACGGACAGCGCATCCGACGGCGCGCCCTCGGGCATCTGGTCCAGCTTGCAGGAGTAAGTGCCCTTCCGGTCCACAACCTCGTCAAAATTGTACTTCATAATCATTCAACCTCTTTTCTCAAAATCTCCATATTTTAGAATGCGGTCCAACCGCTCTCTGTCAACACATACATTATAACAAAAGATATCAGGATAAACGCAATTACTTTCGGGAAAACCCATTTAAACCACTTCGGGAACGGCACGCCCGCCATCACGCAGGAGCCAACGGTCCAGCCCAGGAACGGGGAAATCATGTTGGTGAAGCCGTCGCCGTACTGGAACGCCTGCACCGCAACGTTTAAATCCATATTTAAGGTCTCTGCGATGGGCTTTAAGATCGGCACCAGGATCGCGGCCTTGGAGGTAGCGGAGGGGATCAGCAGGTTGACCACACAGATGATGGCGGTCATTCCGATACTGGATACCGCGCGGCTTAAATCCATGAGCGGCCTCGTCAGCACATAAACCATGGTGTGAATGACCATACCCTCGGTCAGCACCAAGGACATCACCTTGGCAAGACCGATTACAAAACCTACGAATACCAGCCCCTGCAGGCCCTTCACGAACTCGTCGCCCACCTTGTCAAAGGAGAATCCGCCGATAAAGCCGCAGACAATGGCTACAAACAGCGCCAGCGCCGTCATCAAATGCTGGAGATAATTTCCGTCTCCGCCCAAAAGCGGGTAAGCCACCAAAATTCCGTACTGGCCCAGGAACAGAACCAGGATGGCGATGGTTCTGCCGGAGAGTTTGGTCCCCTGGCTCAGCTTCGCCTCATCCTCGGCGGTCACCTTCATGTTGGCGGGGTTCCAGCCCTCGCTCCACATCAGGGACTTGGTGGGATCCTTACGGATCTTTTTCACATAGCGCAGCAGCAGGAACAGTCCCAAAAGCATAAAGAAGTTCATGCTTATAAACATGGTGAAGAAGGCGCCGTACACCGGCACGCCCATCATCAGCTGGGTGATGAACTGCTTGGTAGGCCCGGTTCCGAATCCCAGCAGCGTGGCGTAACTGGAAACGCCGATGGCGCAGATCGGATCCAGCTTCAGTTTCTTTGTAAAGATCACGCCGATGGGCACTACCGCGATCAGGGCGTCCGTGCCGCCGAAGCCGCCCAGATAAACCATCAGCACGAACATAATCGTAATCAGGATATTTTCGCTCTTATCCTTCAGCTTGTAAATGGCCCAGTTGAGCAGCTCGTCGATGGCGCCCGTGGCCATGACCACCGCCGTCATCGCGCCGGAAGTGAGAACCGTCCAGATCACCAGGCCGGAATCGCCCAGGCCCTGAAGAATCAACATGAACATCCGCCACGGGGCCACCGGATTCTGATGCCCCAGGTAGGAAAACTGGTCGCCCAGAATCTTTCCGTTCTCATCCACGGCGAACTCTCCGGCCGGGATTATGTAGGTCAGCAGACATGCAAACAGCAGCAAACCCATCATAATCCAAAACAGATGGGGCATCTTAAAACCTTTCTTTGCCTTTTCCCCTGTACTCATAGTATTTCCCCCTTATTCATTATTTAAGAAATCAATCGCAAATCTCGCCATGAACTCGGAACCCTTGCGGAACGCCTTCTCATCCAGATCGAACTTGCAATGATGTTGGGGATACACCGTTTCCCCCGCCCTTTCAGCGCCAAGCACCCCATAAAAGCCCTTATACTTCTCCAGGATATAACCGAAATTATCGCCGGCGCAGATGGGATCCGTCTGCTTTGCCAGTTCAAGGCCGTCCACATCCTTCACCAGTCCCTTCGCCCGATTGATCAGCTCCGCGTTGTTGCTCACCGGCGGAACGCCTCCGTTGATCACCAGCTCGTAATCCACCCCGTACATGGCGCTGATGCCCCTGGCAATCTGGTGCATCTTCTCCAGAATCACCTTATCCCCGCCGGGTTTATACCAGCGGTAGCCGCCGTAGAGCTTCGCCTCCGAGGGGAACACATTGCCGATGGTACCGGCCTCGATGCGCCCTACGTTGACCACGGAGTGATCCAAAACATCATAGAAATTGCTGGGAATGGACGCGAACTTTAAAACCATCTCGCAGGCTGCCTTGATGGGATCCTTTACCAAATCCGGCCTTCCGCCGTGGCCGCCTTCACCCTTCACCGTCAGGTCATATCCCACGCCGCCCGCGAATACGGAATTGGGAATCAGCAGGATCTCTCCCTCCGGAAGCGTGCTCCAGATATGAAGTCCGATCACGCTGTCCACGCCGCCGATGGAGTCGAAATAGTCCAGCACTTCCTTGTAGCCGAAGCCCGTCTCCTCCGCCACCTGGAACACGCAGATCACGGTGCCTGCAAGCTCCTCCTTCACCTCGTTCAGCACCTTGGCCGCACCCAGCATCATGGCAATGTGGGCGTCGTGGCCGCAGGCGTGCATCGCGCCCTCGTTCTCAGAGGCAAACTCCAGCCCCGTCTCTTCTTTCACAGGAAGCGCATCGATGTCGGCGCGGAGCGCGATGGTTTTTCCTTCCTTTCCGCCCTTGATGGTGGCGGCCACCCCGCAGTTGGGCGCCAGCACCTCAAAGGGAATTCCCATGCCCCGAAGCTCCTCCTGAATCTTGCGGGAAGTGTTCTGTTCCTTCAGAGAGAGTTCCGGGTGCCTGTGAAACCATCTTCTCATCTCAATGATGTAAGCCTCATAGTCGTCGTACAATTTCTTTACATCCATGTTTGTACCTCCTGTTAAGAAATCTGCTTAATTGATAATAAGCTTAATGTTTAAGCTGCTTAACTGATGTAAATAGAATATCACTCATTGTTTAATCTGTCAATATATCTTTTAAATTTTTGCAATTACTTAACATTATTAACCATTATATTGGTTTGTTAAATATTTTATGTGGTAATATTTACTTTTTATTGCATTGCACGCCCTATGTAGGGACCTCTTCAGAACAGTTTACTGGAAAGGGGGCGTCCCAGCTCAATTCCCAGGATCCAGCCGGAGCCTTCCCTCTTTTTCAGAGGTGCAAACTATAAGCAGGATAAAATTCAAGCCGCCCCGCTGCCCTTGCAGTGGGACGGCCCTGCCGCCTGATCCCTGATTAAATTGTCCAGTCAATCACTTGCTGCTGTTGACCTGAAGCATCTTACTCTCCTCCACATCCAGCTTGAAGGACTCGTTGAGCTTCTTCTGAATCCGGATATAGGTCTCCAGCTCCTCCTCCGAGAACTCGTCCAGCATACGGGCCGAGCGCCTGTAGCAGGCCTCCTCGAATTTCAGGTGGTAATTGTAAATCTTCTGCCCCTCCTCGGTGAGGTGCAGATTGTACTCCCGGTTGTTGTCGCTGTTTCTGGTCTGGATCAACCAGCCCTTGTCCTTCATCCGCCGCATCAGCTGCGAGCAGGCGCTGCGGGTCTTGTCAAAATAGACCGCCAACTCCGTAATGGTGATCCCCGGTTCCTGCCCAATCTTATGGATAAACTGAGATTCCGCCTGGTACATTACCACTCCATTGTAATCGTGCAACAGGGAGTTATAGTCGTTCACATACTTACACCCCCGGTCAAACGAATCGATCAGTTCACAAAATAATGAAAATCTTTCTTCAGCCGTCATCTCTGCTCTTCACCCCTGTATCTGGTATTCCTGTTAAGATTACATGAATTATAAGGGTTTGTCAAGAATCCCCATTCGCAGCAAGTATAATCCTTTAACTTAAATATAAAGGTATAACCGCTCGGTTATTGTCTAATAAGTATAAACACATTTTACAATTCCACTTATAACTTATAAAATTTATACAAACAAACGGTCGTCATTTTGATAATTCTTCCAGTATATTCTGCTAGGCGAATCGGCATTTATAATTTGCTGCTCCAACATATCCGTAAGCTCTCTGAGCAGATCCACGTGTATATGATCGGAGTGATATGCCGCCCTTGTAAAACGTCGGGTCGGCAGGCCCGGCAAAATACAGCAGCCCGCCCTGAAGACACCGTTTTCATCCTGAAGATCCGATGCAGAGCCGATAAAACCATACCCGTATCCCAAACCGTGGATAATCATTGTGCGAATCGACCGGGCGCTGGTGGTTGTGATCTGCCTTCCGACGTTGATGGAATACAACTGCCTTAACGCCTGATAACTGTCGTAGGCCCCCATGGTAATGGCGGGCGATATGTAGTCCAATCCATTTAGCTGTTCCGGCTTTAAAATATATGGACGGTCGACGCTCTCCTCCGGTAAAAAGTCTTCCGGAAATATTCCAAAGGCCAACGGAACGACCAGAGACAGTTTTTCAACTGTAAGATACCTCCATTCCACATTTTCCTCATTGCTCTCAAAGACCCCGAAAGCGGCATCAATCTCACCGCTGCGCAGCTTGTCCGGCAACGACAGCTCGCCAGCGCCTTTTATCATAAAATTGATATCCGGATACCGGCGGCAAAACTCCTGCAAGAGCTTTGGAATCCAGCGCGGCGCCCTGTCGTGGCCGATTCCAACTGTGATCGTAACACTGCCGTTTTTTAACGCCTCCAACCGATGGCGCAGGTTCTGCTCCGCGATCTCAATGCGTGTTTTTTCCTCCAGAAATACCCTTCCCGCTTCTGTAAGAGTGATCGGAGAACTTTTCCGGTCGAAAAGGATGATCCCATATTCCTCTTCCAGTTTATTGATATACTTGGTCAAAGCCGGCTGTGTGATAAAAAGCCTCCTGGCAGCGCGCGTGATATTCTGCTCTTCCACAATGGCCACAATGTAGTCCAAACGCTCCGGCATATACCGCCCTCCTTGTACATGATAGTACCATTGTAAAGGCTTTGGGACGAGAAAGCAATGACCGTAACGCAACTTCCATTTAACATTTCACATAGCAAAGGAGGATTCGGATATTTTGAAACGCAACAGGATCAACGCAGCCACCCGGGGGCGTGGCACATAGACCGGCTTCAAAGAAGATTAATCATAAAACCGGGGGCTTTGTACACGAAAAAAGGAGGAGAAAACAGTTTATGAACTGGGCTATTATTTCATTAATAGGTTTGATCGTCATTATTGTGATCGCAAATGTAAAAAACATTAATGTGGGTATTGTGGGCCTGGCAATGGCGTTTTTCATCGGCACCATGGGCGGTATGAAATTAAAAAATATTTACAATAGCTTTAACCTGCAGATTTTTCTGCGGATGATGGGGATGCAGGTGCTCATCGTAATCGCCAGAAACAATGGAACACTGAACATTTTGGGAAATCTGGTATTAAAGGCGGCAAAAGGAAAGGCCATACGCCTGCTTCCCATTATCCTGTATTTCGGCATCGGTGTTGCCAGCTGGTTCCAGCTGGGGCTGAGTAATGTACTGACCCCCCTTATTTTTGCTATGGCTTTTGAATTGGGATTCAAGGATCCGTTCAAATTGGGATTTGTGACATTCTTCACCATGTTCGCCTGGGGGATTTCCCCCTATTCCATGCAGGGCCTCAATATCGCCGCCTACGCGGAGGAACAGGGTTATGCGCTGAACCTCTGGCACGGGGCGTTTAATATGGCGCTTATGGGGACCGTTCTGTTTATCGCTCTTTATCTGTATCACGGATGGCATAAAATGGAACCCATTTCTCTAAAGGAGAGGGAGCAGGTCAAGCTCGGGCGGGATCAAATTCTGACGCTGGTCGGATTTGTAACCTTCATCATTTGCAACCTGTTCTTAAAAATTGACATGATGGTAACGCCTATCTGCGCCGGCGTGGTGCTGCTGTGTCTGGGCTGCGGCGACCCTGACAAGGTAGTCCGCGGAATTCCCTGGTCCACTCTGATTATGATCGGCGGGATGACCGTGTATGTTGGTGTAATCTCAGGTTTCGGCGGGGTAGAACTGATCTCCACCGGGATAGCCGCGGTAGCCAACCGGGCGATCGCGCCGGCCGTCATGACCATGATCTGCGGTGTAATGTCCCTGTTCTCTTCCGGCAACGGTGTGGTCATTCCCACTATGTCCGCCACGATCTCCAGCCTGGCGGAAAGTATCCCGGGATTAAATATTTCCACTATGTTCTGGGCCGTAGTGATCGGAGCCAACGCAACCGCCATCAGCCCCATGTCTACCATCGGAGCCAACTCAATGGCGTATTACTCCGCCTGTTACAGTCCAACAGAGAAGGAAAATAAAAAGTCCTTTAACACACTATTTCTTTACGCAGGCCTGTTCCTGGTACGGCCTTCCGTGGCCAGCTCTCTGGGAATTGTCTCAATATTTAAATAATTATTAAAAAACCTGAAAGGAGCAACATCTATGAAAATTACAAACGCTTATGTAGAGTCTTACCGTTGGGAAAAACCGCGGGTAGTCACAAGCGGCCGGGGGCGGGGAACCCAGAAATACCTCTACAACAACTTAAGTCTGGTCTACATTGAGACGGACCAGGGCATCACCGGAGTGGGCGCCGGGCTCAGAACGCCGAATTTTGAAAGCTTTAAGGAGCTGTTAATCAACGAAGACCCACTGTGTATTGAGAAAATATGGCAGAAGCTGTATGCAACCCGGGACGGAAAAAAGTATATCGGAACCCTGTCCGCCATCGATATTGCGCTGTGGGATTTAAAAGCCAAGGTTGCAGGCATGCCTCTCTATAAGCTTCTGGGAGGCGTCAGAACCAGACTGGAGTGCTATGTGGCAGGCGGATACTACGCCCCGGACAAAACGATTCTGGACTTGCAGCATGAAATGGAACTGTATTTGAGCTGGAATGCCAAAGCTGTAAAAATGAAAGTGGGCGGTATGAGTCCCCAGGAGGATGCCAAGCGGGTACACGCAGTCCGGGAAGTCATCGGACCGGATGTGAAGCTGCTGGTGGACGCCAACTGCGCCTGGAAACTGAACGAAGCTACTGAATTTGCCAAACGGGTGGAGGAAGATATGCTTTACTGGTTTGAAGAGCCTTTAGACGCCCTGGATTTCGATGGCTTTAAAAAGCTTTCGCGAAATACCTGGATTCCGCTGGCCGCAGGTGAGAGCCTTCAGGGCCTGTTCGAAGAGTCCCAGCTTATGGGCACGGGAGCGGTTTCCTTTATCCAGCCGGATGCCGGTCTCTGCGGTGGAGTCTCCCAGGTAATGAAAATCGGCAACGTGGCGGAAGCAAATCACATATGGATCGCTCCTCATGGATTGCAGCAGGTACATGTGCACTTAAACTGTGCAATGAACAATGCCGCCATCACCGAGTTCTACTCGCCAACATTTGACAAACTGGCCTACGACGCTTACAAGTATCCAGTTCTGATCAATGAAGATGGCACGGTATCTCCGCCGGAGAACCCGGGAGCCTCCTTTGACATTAACCGGGAAGTGCTGGCTCCTTACCGCATTTCATAATCACACACAATTACAAACAATAACAAAGGCAGGGGGAAACTACTATGAATTTTGGAATTATGTACGTACTGTTTGTATATTTGGTGGTGATTATCCTGATGTGCAGCAATAAATTCAGCATCGCCACCTGCGCGGTTACCTGCGCAGTGCTGCTGCAATTAGGTGGAATTACAACCTTTAATGAAACCTGGGCCGGGCTCCTCAACAGCTCGGTGGTGATGATGGCCTCTATGTTTGTGGTGGCGGCCGGACTGTCCCGGACCAGCCTGTTAAAAAAGCTGAGCAACAATATCATAAAGCCCGGGGCCAGCGATACAAAAATCATGATGGGGCTGGCGTTCATTATCTTTATGCTGACCAGCTTTACAAACGGAACCAACAGCCTCAATATAGTGCTTCCGATCATTTATACCATCTGCAAGGCACAGGACCGTCCGTCCAGCAAGTTTATCCAGAACAGCGCCATCCTGTGCCAGGTATGGGCCGGACTTCTGCCTCTGGGCGGCAATGCCGGCGGCTACAACATGATCAATCAGATCATCACCCAGCTGGGCGGCGTGGGAGAATTTACATACTTTACTCAGATGATCGCCAAGCTGCCCCTGGGAATCGCGGTAATGGCGGCGGTTATCTTCGTAAACCACCGGTTTGCACCCTCTTTTAAAGCCGAGGAATACCAGGTGGATTTGTCCCGGACGGTTAAAGACTCCGCGTTAAGCCCTGCGAAGGAAAAGATAGCCGTTATCATTTTTGTCGGCACCATCGTCGGATTGGTCATGATGTCCCTGACCGGCGGCGACTCTACAATACCTCCATTGATCGGCGCGCTGTTAATGATATTCTGCGGTATCTTAAAGCCGAGGGAAGTTCCCAACAACATGGGCATGCCGGTGATCCTGTGCTCCGTGGGTATGCTGCCCATCGCCACCGCCCTGGTAAACACCGGAGCGGACGTACTGATCGCTAACGCAATCGACAAAATTTTAACCTACACAAACAGCTCCTTTGCCGTGTTATTTCTGTTCTATTTCGTATCGGCCGGGCTGACCCAGATTATGTACAACGCCACCGTTCTGAATATTTTCCGTCCCCTGGCGGTTATCACCGCGGTAAGTCACGGATGGAACCCCACCGCGCTGGTACTAGCGGTTACCATCGGTTCCGGGGCAGCTATGCTGACCCCCATGGCCTCCAATGTGACCGCCCTGGGCTACAACGCCGGAAAATACAATATGAAACAGTATTTTAAAGGAGGTCTCTTCGTATTTGTTGTGGAATTGGTAGCGTTTATGGCCACAGTACCATTTTTATTCCCACTCTATTGAGACTGCATCTGAAGGAGGTACAAAATGAAAATAACAGAAGTAAAAGCAATACGGGCCAACCGTTACTGCTATGCCAAAGTCATGACGGACGAAGGAATCTACGGGATCGGGGAGAGCGGGGCCTTCGGAGCACTGGACGCCTCTGCGGCTCAGATTGAGAACTTTTCCACCTTTCTGGTGGGTAACGATCCCTTAGAAATTGAGCATCTCTGGCAAGCCATGTTCCGCGGCTCTTATTTCAGGGGCTCAGCGGTAATGGGAGCTATCTCTGCCATCGACGTGGCACTTTGGGACATCGCAGGAAAATTTTACAATGTTCCCATCTACAAATTGCTCGGAGGCAAATGCCGGGATAAAATCCGGGTGTACGGGCACGTAATGGCCCGTAACGACGACGAACTTGTGGAGAACTGCAAAAAGAAGCGGGAGCAAGGCTACACAGCAGTGGGCCATCTCTCCCCCTTCCTGGATGAGCCGATCTCCATGCCCTACGACAAAACCCATGTAAAAAATATGGAGGAGGCGATCCGGCGCGTCCACTTAATGCGGGAAGCGGTAGGCGATAATATGGATCTGTGTATCGAACTGCACCGGCGCAGTCTGCCAGGGGAGGCGGTAGTTCTGATCAATGAGATTGTGGACACCCATCCTCTGTTCGTGGAAGATCCCATACCGCCGGGCAACAACGAAGCTATGGCCTACGTGGTGCAGCACAGCCAGATACCCATCGCAACTGGCGAGCGCCTGCACACCATCTTTGAATTCCAGGATCTTTTGGACCGCAAAGCCGCCAATTATGTCCGAGTCAGCCTTACCACGGCCGGTGGCATCACCGGCGCAAAAAAAATCGCCGCCCTGGCGGAGACGAGAATGTGCCCCATTGTACCCCATAACCCGTTGAGTCCCGTGTGCACGGCCGCGGAGATGCAGTTTTGCGCGTCCATCGACAACCTGTTAATCTGTGAGTACCCCGATCCCGAGGGTCCGCTGATGAAAGACAGAGAACACCGCAAATGTGATCTGGTGACCGGGTATACAAAGCCGGTTGACGGTTATGTGCCGCTCCCGGAAGCGCCGGGCCTGGGCATTGATCTGGTGGAGGATGTGGACAAACGGTTTCCCGCACTCCCCATGCCGGTTATGTGCCGCCTGAACGTGGACGGCTCCATCCGGGATCAGTAAAAAAACAAAACGATATCGGGGCGCTGCGGCTGATTTTTCGCAGCGCCCCGGTATCAACCGGCAGGGAGGTCAATATGAAAATCACTTTGGTCAAAGAAAAAGCTTTTTACACATCAGTTTTGTCAATCATGCTCCCAGTAGCGCTGCAGCAGGCCATCAATATGGGAGTAAACATGCTGGACACTATGATGCTGGGCTCCTTCGGCGAGGTTCAGCTTTCCGCTTCCAGCCTGGCCAACCAATACTATGCTTTTTTCAGCGTGCTCTGTATGGGGATTATCGGCGGTTCCAGCGTACTGGCTGCACAATACTGGGGCGCCGGAAACAGCGAAAAAGTGCGGGAGACGTTCTCCATGTCCCTGAGACTGGCAGTGGGCGCGGCGCTTTTCTTTACGGTGCTGACGCTCTCAATCCCCGACCGGATTATGAGGATTTATACCTCGGAACCGGCAGTCATCGACCAGGGCGTGCGGTATTTACGGATCACCGCTTTTATTTTTGCGATTCACGGGACCGGCCTGGTGGCCGCCCAGCTGATGCGCTCCGTGGGACAGGCAAAACTTGGGCTGATTGTCTCGATTATATCCTTTGTTATAAATATCCTTGCCAACTACATCTTCATTTTCGGCAAGTTCGGCGCTCCCCGAATGGAGATTGCCGGTGCGGCCCTGGGAACGCTGCTTGCCAGAACCGCTGAATTCGCGGTCACATTTCTGTACATCCTGGTCATCGACAAAAAGCTGCGCCTGCGTCCAAAGCATCTGTTGGTCTCCCCATCCCCTGCATTTTACAAGAGCTATTTTTGCCTGGGAGCGCCGGTGTTGGTCAGCGATGCGCTTTTAGGGCTGGGCGGAAATATTGTTTCTGTAATTCTGGGACATATGGGCGCCGCCGTGGTTGCGGGTAATGCCATCTGCCAGGTGATCGACCGCCTCTGCACCGTGGTCATTTCCGGCATCTCCAACGCGTCCGGCATTATCACCGGAAATACCATTGGACTGGGAGATAAAAGGCAGGCCATCGAACAGGGGGAGACCTTTTACCTGCTGAGCATTATTTTTGGCGCGGTAGGCTCTGTCCTGATCTTTCTTTTAGGCCCGCTTACTATATCCTTATACCGCGTCTCTTCGGAAACCATACAGATCACCAGACAGCTTATGAACGCCTATGTGGTTATCATCTTTTTCCAGGCAGTTCAATCCGTCATGACAAAGGGTGTGTTGAGAGGCGGAGGAGATACAAAATTTCTGATGAAAGCCGATATTCTGTTCATGTGGCTTGTTTCCATTCCATTAGGAATCGCCTCTGGCCTGATATTCGGATGGCCAGCATGGCTAACCATGCTTTGTCTGCGGGCAGACTATGGAATCAAATCCGTCTGGTGCGTTTCCCGCCTGATGAGCGGTAAATGGATTCACGAGGCAGATGGACTGCGGGAGATTAAATCTCTATGAGAGATTATGCACCTCCACCGCCCGATCCAAAAACACCTCCCCGTCCAGATGTTCCAGCTCGTGGCAGTAACATTTGGCCATCTCTCCCTCGCCGGTGAGCAGAACCTCCTTCCCGTTCTCATCCAGCGCCTGCACGGTCACGCTCTGGGGACGGATGGTTGTGGCGATGCGCCCGGGAAAGCTCAGGCACCCTTCCAGGCACTCCTGGACGCCGTCCCGTCCCACGATCACCGGATTCACAAGCTTCAGCACACACCCGCAGTAATCGATCACCACCAGCCGTTTCAGAATCCCCACCTGGTTGGCAGCCAGGGCCGCAGCCCCCTCCGTAGCGTGCAGCGTGTCCATCATATCGTCCAGCAGAGCCCGGACGCGCTCATCCACATTTTTTACTTCCTTACAGCGCTTCCTCAGCGCCTCGTCTCCCTCAGTCCGTATTGTTCTGACCGCCATGGTTTTCCCTCCTGCTGCTCTCAGATCTGGATTTTCGCGTGCTCTCCCCAAACAGAAATACCTCCTCGATAGCACAGCCAAACACCCTGGAAATGTCGTAGGCCAGCCAAATGGACGGCTCAAACTTCTCTGTCTCAATGGCATTGATCGCCTGTCTGGACGTGCCCACCATCTCTCCCAGCTGTTCCTGGGTCATGCCCCGCCGCTCCCGCAGCTCTTTGATGCGGTTCTTCATAATCTGTTTTTCTCCTTCTTTGTAAGGTTGACTTTACAATCAGTATAAATCATGGCAGAAGTAAAGTCAACCTTACATTTTGCCAGGAACCGGGCTACGAAAAAACCTTTGCAAGCGGTTATCAAATATGTTAGAATCACTTTACATTCATTTGCAGAGTTCTTCTGCAAACGTTCTAGTTCATCTAATTTCACATCCAGGAGAAAATGTCTATGAAAATCAATCACAAGCAGGAAATGTCAAACAACCATAATCCGGCGCAGATGGAAGCAATTTGCTGGATGGAGCAGTTCCCGGATGTATTCGGGCCGCGCAGCACCAGGGAGGAGGTGCTGGCAGAATTAAAAGCGGACGAAGTGCTCTTTGCCCAGTTCGACAGACTTTCCTGGGAACTGAAGGAGGAATTCGTAAGTTTCTGCATGGGAGTACGCGGAATGCGCATCACCTATGATCCCATGTTCAAATTTGTCTTTGATCCCGCGTTAAAGCCGGAGCGGCTGGAAGAATTTCTGAGTTTTTGCCTGAACGAAACTGTGCAGATTCTCCAGGTGATTCCTAATGAGTCCAGGCGTCTGACGGAAGAAAGCTCCCTGCTGGTGATGGATATCCTGGTCCGTTTAGCGTCGGGCGCTTTGGTCAATGTGGAAATTCAGCGGGTAGGCTATCTCTTTCCCGGCGCCCGCTGCGCCTGTTATTCCAGCGATCTGATCATGCGACAGTATTCCCAGGTGCGCGAGAACAAACGGCGGTCCGGCGAACGCTTCTCCTACCAGGATATCAAGCGTGTCTATACCATCGTGCTGATTCAACAAAGCCCCTCTGAATTTCACCGGTTTCCGGATCAATACCTTCACTATTCCAGGCAGACGTTCAACACCGGCCTGGAGCTGGACTTGCTGCAGGAATACTTATTGATCCCGCTTGACATTTTCCGAAAAAACCACCACAATATAAGTAACAAGTTAGATGCGTGGCTCATGTTTATCGCTTCCGATCAGCCCCGGGACATCCGCCAGCTGATCGAGGCATACCCGGAGTTTACAGAACTGTACCGCGAGGTATTTCATTTCCGCTATCACAAGAAGGAGTTGGTAAGTATGTTTTCAGAGGCATTGAGAATCCTGGACGCAAACACGACGCAGTATATGATTGAAGTACAGCAGGCGCAGATTGAGGCGCTGCAGGAGGAAAATCTCAGACACCATGAAGAAATCCGCAAGCAGCAGGAAGAAATTAAGCGCTTGCGGGAACTCCTGGCTCAGAAAGAATAATCAAATATACGCCTTCGGGCTGCAAACCGGAAAAAGTGCGGATTCCAAAAGGGGTCCGCACTTCACATTTTTACTGTCCATTTTTATTTAAAATATCAAGGGCCTTCGCAAATGAAATATTATATGTCCGGATATCCGCTCCCCAACCGCAGCTCCTCTCATAATCAAACACATACTTTGCCAGCAGCTTCTGTTTCCCCTCCGACTCCGCCATCAGTTCCATAACCGCCGGAGCCGCGTCCGCAGACAGCCTGCTCAGATAATCCACGCCGTCCCGGCTGTAGTATTCATCCCGGTACACATCCGTGATCACCGCGTCCCCGCCCGCCGCCGTCAGGTTGTACCGGGCAATCTGATAATCCGGCTTCATCCAGGCCAGGACCAGATAACACACCGAGATCACCCCCAAACAGTGCCAGAACAGCGGGAAACGGTTCCAAAAGATCAGCGCCACCACCCCGGCCATCAGCACGGCAAGCACAGGCAGGAACCACAGCACCAGCAAGCGCAGATAGGTCAGGTGGTACTGCCCCACATAAAGAATCATTCGGTAAAACGCTGAGGCGATCATCACGTAGGTACACAGGCTGATCACCAGCAGAACCATATTTAAAACCGCGCTGCGCCGGAAATATTTCAGGCACAGCAGCACCATCACCAGGTTCAGAACCGCCACAAACAGCAGCTGGAAAAATCCCTGCCTGGCGTACTCCGCATAGGTCAGCCCGTAGGGCAGCTGCCCCCTGCCCATAAAGAGATACACCACCTGAATCCCGCAAAACAGCAGGTAAACCGCCCCGATCAACGCCATAAAGGCAATGGCGATTAACGGCTCCGCCGTTCTCCTGTCCTTCACCTCCTCGGTGATCTCCCCGGCGCAGGCGGAGCAGATGAGACAGTACATGGCAATGATCCCAAAGATAATCTTGAATACAACGGGGATCACGGTAAAAGGATTCAAAAATTCCATGATTACCGTATCCAATACGGATTCAAAGACCCGATCCGCAGTGGCCAGCAGAATGGACAGAATGATCGCAACCGGTGCAGCCACGCAGATTCCGGCCAGGACCCATACCACATTTTTGTATTTCTTATTGCGGATGGATTTGAGAAACCGGATTCCATGGCTGAAGGGGCAGCCCAGAAATCCCAGGGCGCGGCAGAGAAACATGAAGATGGCCCCCATGTATTTCCCGATATTCCACCGGCCGTCCCGGTAGCGCTGATGCAGCACAAACACACAGAACAGCAGAAACAGCGCCAGCTTGTTGAAGCCGTGGATCGTGGTATCTGCGGTCATGCAGGTGGAAATGCCGATCAGGAGCGACATTCCAATTAAAAACCAGGAACCGCCTTTGATCTGGATTCCCCTTCTGCGCAGAATCAGCCAGCTAAACCCATAGACCATAGCCACAAACAGCGGAAATGTGATGCCGCTGGGATTTTTATGCAGAAAAAATGTCCCGATCACACCAAATGCCAGGCAGAGCAGCCCGATAAAACCAAAGTCCGCTTCCACGGTCTCCAGACGCTTTCTCTGGCGCGCCTCTCGCTGCATCTCCTCGCTGGTGGCTTTCCAGACGGGGTTTTGTGTGACGTTCGGGGACACACCTGATTCTCCCGGCACACCCGTTATCTCCGGCGCTCCCTCTGCCAGCGCCGTCATCCGTTCTCCTGCCGTCCCCAGCTCTCCTACCATCCCCGGAGTCCCTGTAGCTTCCACACCACTATACAGATCACTCATTCCGCCCCGTCTCCTTTCCCGTCGTCCTTAACATAGCACAGAATATCCCCCGGCTGGCAGTCCAAAGCTTCACAGATCGCCTCGAGCGTGGAAAAACGCACGGCCTTTGCCTTATTATTTTTCAAAATGGACAGGTTTGCCATGGTGATGTCCACTTCCTGCGAAAGCTCGGTGAGGCCCTTCTTACGCTTTGCCATCATCACATCAAGATTTACAATTATTCCCATATCTTCCGTCCTCTCTATATGGTCAGATCATTTTCTTCCTTGTACTGGATTGCCTTTTCGAACACCTGACAAAGTACAAAGCAGAACAACCCGGCAATGGAGAACACAATGATCACCACCGCTGTGGCCGGCGTCGGCGCCAGCGGCAGGCGCGCCACCGAGAGCGCCGCGATCAAAAAGCTGCACTTTCCCATTCGTTTCAGTGAAGCTGCATTTTCCCATACAAAGGCCCGATCCTTTAACACCGTGGCGAACATTTTTCGCAGCTCCGCCACAATCAGCAGCGCCAGCACACCCGAAAGCATATAGAGCGCGCACTGGATCAGATAATACTTCCGGAACGCCTCAATATACCCTCCAATCACATAAAAAATCACGGGGATCCCCACCGTGATCCCAATTCCCACCACAAACATCACATCCAGCAGCCATTTCGTAAAGCGAACCAACCGCATATTCATCCTTCACTCCGCCTTTCCCTCAATCATCTGCCTTGTTATTCCAGCGGTTCCTTTATCTGGAATATAACACAGGTATTATCTTTTTTCAATATCTATTTATCGAAAATCAATAAATTAATATTGTTATATGATAAATCTTAATAAAATATTCAAAAAGTAGGGTAAATAGCAAGGCGAGAGTCCCGTTTGTAACTCAAGAATCCTGTTTTGTAAATGAAAATCCTGTTTTGTAACCGAGAGTCCCGTTTTGTAAATGAAAATCCCGTTTTGTAACCAAGATTCCCGAGTTTTCATTTGTTCCTCGTTATGTTACAATAAGTTCAGCAATAAATTTGCGTACAGCAACCAGAGATCAATTCCCTCTCGAAAAGCATCCATTAATCGAGTAGGAGGCGGTGATTAACCGCCGTCCTCTCACACCACCGTGCGTACCGTTCGGTACACGGCGGTTTCAACAGTTGACGTGCACCGACTGATAAGCTGTGGCTAAATCATAAAAGCCACTGCTTATCAGTCTTTCTTTTGTCATTGCCATATTTACCGCTACCGTTTGCGTGGTAAACCAATATCCTCTCCGGCTGTTTCCTGCCTGCCATGCCAAATCTTCCGGCACTCCCATTTTCCGCAGGTTCTTCACCTTGGTTCTCGGTTTCTTCCATTGTTTCCATATACACATTCGGATTCTGTGGTATAGCCACTTATTGAGTTCTTCTATTCGGTTCTTCATTTCCGCAATCCCGTAATAATTCAGCCAGCCACACATATACACTTTTATCTTTGCTAATGCAGGGCGTATGCTCTGAACTGACCTTCGGGAACTAAGTTCTTTCAGCTTTGACTTCATTTTCTTCCATGACTTTCCATGAACCCGGACATATATGCCCTTTCCGTTCTTTCCCAATGTAAAGCCAAGGAATTTAAAAGTTCGGATTGCAAACACGCTGACTACACGGCTTTTCTCTTGGTTCACTTTCAATTTCAGCGGCCCTTCCAGATATTTCGTGCTCGTCTCCAGCAGTCTCTTGGCAGCTCTCTCGCTTTTCGCCAGCAGCACGATGTCGTCCGCGTAACGGACAAATACAACTCCACGCTTCTGATACTCCTGGTCAAACTCATTCAGATAGATGTTTGCCAGCAGGGGGGAAAGATTTCCTCCTTGCGGCGAACCTTCTTCTGTTTCCATGACTACTCCGTTTTCCATCACGCCACTCTTTAAGTACCTCTTAATCCACTGGATTACCCTTTCGTCCCTCACATTTCTGCGCAGGATATTCAGGAGTATCTCATGGTTCAGGGTATCAAAGTATTTCGACAAGTCCAATGCTACCGCATGGATATATCCCTGCTCTGCATACTCTTTCACCTTCTGAATGGCATCTTTCGCGCTTCTTCCCGGGCGATAACCGTAACTGTTCTCCGAGAACAACGGCTCGTAGACCGGTGTAAGGCGCTGTGTTATGGCTTGTTGGAAAATGCGGTCTTTTACGGTTGGAATACCTAGCTTTCGTATTCCACCGTCTGGCTTGGGAATCTCCACTCGTCTTACCGGGTCGGGGGTGTACTTTCCCCTTCTGATTCTCTCGATAAGTTCTTTCTGGTTTTCCCTCAGGTATGCGCCTATTTCCTCCACGGTAATCCCGTCGATTCCTGGCGCTCCCTTGTTTGCCTTTACTCTCTTAAAAGCTCTGTTGAGGTTGCCCTTCTCCAGTATCTCCTCCAAGAGTTCCGGCTGTGCACTGTCCCTTTCCTTCCATATCCGGCGGAAAGAACGGTGCGCTCTCACATACCCTTCACGTTCCGCGCTATCTCTTTGCGAGCAGCTATCTTTGTTTTCTGTACCCAATGTTCTTTCCTCCTTTCCCAGTTGTACTAAAGACTCCTGTTGATTCGGTCCTTCATCTCTCGACTACTACGACCTCGGCTGACTTCTGTACGTTCAGCACTATCTTTCGATAATGGTTATCCCTTTCAGGACATTCCGCACAGACCTCCCCGGGTACCACACGTCTCTTTCTCTCCATCTATCTGCCACATTTACCATACGTGATTCCGTGTGGTTATTGGGCTTCGACTTGTTCAGCAGCCTTACCCTCACGCATGGCCTGATGTGATTTCTGTCCGTCAGACCAGAGATTTGCCCATGGGTTAGTATGTTCCCCACATCCGGCTTCCTTCAGATTTCACCTCACGATGAACACCCTTGCCTTCGGCTATATCCTTCCCACCACCGGGCGGATTCCGGACTTTCACCGGTTAGAGACGTGCGCCGCCGGGCGCACTGAGAGAAAGGGGACGCCACAGTCACGTGCCGGTCCCCTTCTTAAAAATCTTATTTTGTACCAATAATTCCGGAATCTCCGGCTCACAGCCTGCCACGATTGATGCCGCTCCCGCGCCAGAAACAGATGCTCTATCCTTTTTCTCCAAAAATCCGTCAGCGTTTTCCTGACATCATCCACATAGGTGCGTCCAACTGGTAAGATTATATTATTTTCAAGCAATAGCTCATTCTGTCTCATCGTTTCAATATAATGCATATTGACCAGATAAGAACGTTCTACCATTATAAAGCTGTCGTCTATCCGCTGCAGACCTTCATATACTTCCTGAAGGGCTCTTCTTTCTCTGATTAGTTCCCCTGAATTTGTCACGAACACGGACATTTTTGACTCTTTATGACAATACATGATATCCTTACACGGAATTTTGATTCGCTTACGCGCAGAAGTAATAAAATAATGTTTTTGATTATCAGAATTAATCTTTTTTAAGGCGGCTTCCATGCAGTGATCAAAGCCGGCTTCCAAGTCCCCCTTCACCAAATACCGGAATACATCCAATTCATAACCGACGACCGCATATTGATGGTATGAGGAAATGATTATAAACAGACTGTCCGAATTCATTTCCCGTATTCTTTTCAGGACTTCAAGGCCGTTCATTCCCGGCATCTTAATATCCATAAAGATTATATCATAATACCTCCCACTTTCCAGTTCCGTCAACAGCTGCATCTGGCTCTGGTAAGCCTCCACAACAGCCCTGATTTTATTCTTTTCAATGTATCTCCGAAGCAGCTTTTCTATCTCCCTGAGCGCCTCACGGCAATCATCGCAAATGGCAATTTTGTACATACTGATTCCCCCTTGTATGATATAGTTCATAGCAGAGATGTCTAACCTCTTCTCTCAGCCTGCCTATCATCCGGCAATTGTCTTCCTGATAGATTCTATGCTGAGTATGTTTCCGGTTTTATTTTATCATGGGCAAATAAAAAGGGCTGGTGTTATGTCATCTTTCTTTATCTAATATGGTATAATTTTAGAACTTACTTCCGTTCCTGATTCCAACGTTGCCTAAAAAAAGGGATTCAAGTGGAATTATCTTATTTAAATAAATTCAATGAGTGGTAGCAATCATCCCACTCATCATTACTTCTAGTTCTAAACATATTCCCTTTTCTTGTTCTAGTTCATATGTGTCATAAACTTGAATATATTCTCCAATGTAGTTCTTGATTTTTTGTAATGTAGTCTATTCTCGTGCAATAAATGGAATCAGACTTTATTCTCTTTACTCTCATTATAAACGCTCCCTTTTCAATAATATTTCATTTTTTAGATGGATGATATTCTGGCTCGTTGAGCCAATGTGGATCAGAGGTATTTTTCCCCAAATTAACCAATATGACCAGGGTCGAAAAGTGTGCGGGTTAAAGGACGGGGGAATACATAAATTATATAATTTACGAAACCTGAATATCCGGCTCCCATTCTGTAATAATCTCTACTATATAATTTTCAGAAATTACCACATAATGTTTCAAATTGAAATACTCATATAGACCACCACTTATTTGTTGAATAAATCCACCAAAATCGCCCTTTATTATTTGGTATATGACATTAGCAAATCCAGTGTCTCGGAATTTATCAATCTGTTCATCGACGAATAATCCATTAAGTACTATCCCCTCATCTAATACTCGGAAAGCTATACCACTCCAAAATTCAATAGCACATTACATTGAGGAGAAACGAGTTTAATTATTAACCCCTCTTTTTCGCCATTTTGCAACAGCATTTCATACTGGCTTTTAGGAATTTTTCTTTTATATACTTCTTGCCACTGCTCCATCTAAATCACCTCCCTAATATCTGATTTTAAAGTTTTTTTATTGGATAAAGTACCTACTTTACCGGGCCCCTATTGCGTTTGTATATCTCTTACATTTGATGGGTTTAGTGCATTAAAATCTTCAATCGTTTTCTCAAATCCACCGGATTTTTCAAAGTCTGGAAAACGTATAACCTCTGGGGACATCGCCCGGCAAAGCCGGGCGAAAAATCACTCTTTGTACAATTGTCCCTCCTCATTAATACTCTCATATCGTTCTATTAACTGAGCCATATGCTGTATTTTATCCTCACTATAACCACAACTTTTCAGACCTGTAATTACAATACCCAAAACTCTTTTCCATTCACTAATAAAAAGAGTTTTCGATAGCTGCATATTAGACTTTTGATTTAATATATTTTCCAAATGTCCAACCGTACCTTCCCACTTCGATTGAATTTCCATGTTTTCGGCACTCCATTTAATTAACCAGTCACATCTGAAAGTATCTGGAAGCCAGTTTATGCGTAATTCTCCTTTTTCTTTATTTTGTAATTCATCTAACAATTGTAAAATATCTTCTATCATATAGCTTATGTCATATTTGTACGACAAAGGAATGCTTATATAATTCCATACCAATATAGCATTCTCAGTATTTAATGGAAAGACACTTTCTATTGCATCAGATAGACTTTCATCATAAATATTTATACTATCTTGAAATCTAGGATTACTTGCCTGAATATAAAAGTTCAAACCATCACCTCC